>ERZ772961.994-NODE-994-length-10728-cov-10.980137_pt1 | contig 10728 bp, 7 predicted proteins | sample MGYA00580677_ERZ772961 | MGnify/ENA primary metagenome ERZ772961 (study PRJEB29015, sample SAMEA2738088) | human oral metagenome | biome: human oral; feature: human-associated habitat; material: saliva | place: China | collected 2227 ... | reverse complement strand
GGTGTTCGCGTTCAACGCGCTGCTGTCGACCGGCTTCGCGCTGGTCAACGTGCGCCTGATCTCGCACTTCACGCCGCGCACACTCATCATCGCGGGCCTCACGATCGCGGCGACCGGCGTGGTGACGCTGGCAATCTCGACGTTCCTCCTCGAGCTGCCGCTGATCCTCACGTGCGTGGGCTTCGCGCTCATCATGACGGCGAACGCGTTTATTTTCGGCAACTCGGGCGCGCAGGCCATGAGCGAGGCGCGCGAGCAGGCGGGCACGGCCTCGTCCGTCATGGGCGTGTTCCAGTCGATCGCGAACGGCATCGCCGCTCCCCTGGCGACCTCGGGCGGCGACAGCGCCGTGCCGATGGTACTCGTCATGATCGTGGGCTCCGCCGGCGCGTGGTTCGCCTTCTGGGTGATCGCCCGCGGCGGCACGCACACACCGCGCCACCTCAGCCTCGACTGAGGGGCTTCAGCACCCCATCCACCGTGTTGCGATACCACCCGCGCCCGGCGCACCGGCATGTTCTGGATAGGTAACGCGCATCTGGATAGGCTAATAACCTATCCAGATCGTCACAACCTATCCAGATCGTCACAACCTATCCAGATCATCACAACCTATCCAGATCGGGCGCCTCGTCGCGATGAATTCAGCGGAAGGCACCATCTTTCATGGCCCGGCCACGATTATCCGTTGGGATGGGGCTGCCCGACCCGCAAAACGCCCACCACTGGCCCTTACTCGCGCGAGGCCAGCCAGACCGCGGCCGACACCAGGACCAGGCCGATCAGCTCGAAGACGCCGGGGATCTGGCGGAGCATGACGGCCCCGACCAGCGCGGACGTCGCGGGGAGAATCGCGGCGAACAGCGCAAACGTGGGCGCTGCGAGGCGGCGCATCGCGAGCGCCTCGAAGCTGTAGGGAATCGCCGTGGACAGCAGGCCGACGCCGATGACGATGGCGATCAGCTCCCACGAGGCCGTGGCCGCCATCGCTCCCGGCCCGAGGATGGGCGCGAAGAAGAGAGACCCCCACGCGCACCCAAGCGCCAGGTTCGTCACCCCGTCGCGAGTCGTCGAGGCCCGCTGCCCCACCACGATATAGGCCGCCCACGCCAGGGCAGCTAGGAGAATCCACGCCAGGCCCGCGCGCACACTCGGCTGCGACAGATCCAGGGCGAGCCCGCCGATGCTGGCCACCCCGGCAAAGGCAAGGACCGCGGCGACCCGCGGACGCCAGCCACGGCCTCGAACAACGGCGACGGCGACCGGGCCGACGAACTCGATGGACACGGCGGTGCCCAGCGGCAGGCGGGCGATGGCCTCGTAAAACGAAGAGTTCATGGCCAGCACGATGACGCCGAACAGCGCGGAAATCGCCAGATCCGAGCGGGTCAGGCCGCCGCGCCACGGGCGCTTCCACGCGAGGAGGACGAGCGCGCCCGTCAGGACGCGCCACCACGCGACCGACGCCGGCTCGACGGAGGCGAAGGCGACGACCGCGAGCGCCGCACCCACGTACTGGATGAGGCCCGAGCCGACGATGTACAGCTGGGGTGGGATGCGGTCGGCGACCAAGGTGCGCTCGGGCGCGGAGGGGCGCTCGCTCACGAAGCGGGCGCGAAGGTGAGCGCCGCCGAGTTCATGCAGTAACGCATGCCTGTGGGCTGTCCGGGGGCGTCGGGGAAGACGTGGCCGAGGTGGGAATCGCAGGTCGCGCAGCGCACCTCGGTGCGGATCATGCCGTGGCTCATGTCCACGCGCTCGGTCGTGGCGCCCTCGTGCGCCTGGAAGAAGGAGGGCCACCCGCACGACGAGTCGAACTTGGTATCCGAGTCAAAAAGCTTCGAGCCGCACGCCGCGCACGAGTAGGTGCCGACGCGCGACTCGTCCAGGAGCTCGCCCGTGAAGGGACGTTCCGTACCCGCTTCGCGCAGCACGTGGTAGCGCATGGGGCTCAGGAGTTTCTTCCATTCCGCATCGGTGCGGGCGGCGGGATCAGTGGCGTTCATGCCTCCATTGTCGCGCGCCGCCCGCGGGCGCGCACTCTCGGGTGCGGCCGCGGGCGGCGCGGTGTTGGTTCGCCGGTTTGATCGACGAGGCCGTGGCCCCTGGCGGGGTCCGCTCACCTCTCGATGTCGGCGGGGCGAGAAGCGTTACTTTTTCTTAGACTTACGCTTCTTGCCCGAGCCCTTTTTCTTGGTTCCCTTCTTCGAGCCGCCCTTCTTGGACGAGCCCTTCGACGCGGGAGCGTTCTCGGACTTTTCCTCGCCAGATTCGGCGCTCTTGGCGGGTTCGACGGCCTTGCCGGATCCGGGCCCCTCCGCAGAGGTTTCCTTCTGGGCGGCCTTTTCCTTGGAAGCATCCTCCCGCACAGAGGACTTTTGCGCGGCTTGCGTCGCGGCGGGCACCTGCTCGGCCGTCGCCATCACGAGGGTCTCGTCGGGCACGGGAGGCTCCTCAAGCGTCGGGAGAACCTGCGTGCTCTCACTGTCCGCGGCAACCGCCTGTGCAGGCTCAGCCATGGTGGGCTCAGCATTGGTGGGCTCAGCCTTGGCGGAGTCGCCCGACCCGGCGGATCCAAGGGAGGAAACTACGGCCTCGTCAGTGGAGGCGGATTCCTCGTCCTCCTTGTGGTCCCCGATAACCGGCATCTGGCCCGTGACCGCACGCAGCATAGCCGCTTCAGCGCCGGTGGGGGCCACCGCCGGGAAGAAGTCCATGATGGACACGCGCGGCGGCGCCATCTTGGGTGTCGGTCGGATTTCCTCCTCGAGGCGCGCCTCTTCGGCGACCGCGTACCAACCGGGGTGGATGGACGGCTCGTCGGGGGTTTGCTCCTCCTGCGCGGGCTCAGGCGAGCTCTCCACAGGGGCTTCCTCCTGCTGCGCAGGCGCTGGCGGCGGCTCCGGGGCTGCCTCCGGGGCGACGGCTTCCTCGTGCTGGGCAGGGGCTTCCTCCTGCTGGGCGGGCACTGCCGGAGGCTCCGGGGCTGCCAGGGCTTCCGACTGATCCAGCTGTTCCTGCTCCTCGGGCGTCGACGCCGTTTCCGGCTGCGCCGCGGGTGTTTCCGGCTGCGCCGGCGCTGCGGGAGCCTCGGGCTTCTCCGGCTGCGCCACGGGCATTGCCGGTGCCGCCTGGACCTCCGGCTTATTCGCGGGAGCCCCATCGTTCGAGGCGGCCATCTCCGCGGGGGTCGGCGCGGGCGGCGGCACGAGCGCAGGCCTGCCTGCGAACACCATGTTCGCCGTGCCCGTGTTGCCCGTTTCCGCTGTCGGGCGCTCCTGGTCATCCTGTTTCACGAATGTTTCACGCTCTGGAGCACCGTCGGTCGCCTGTTCATCGGGCGTCGCGTCCTCCGGCTTGTCAGCCTCATCGGAGTCAGCAACGGCAGGCTCGATCGGCTCGGTTTCCGGGGCAGGCTCGACCTGCTCCACAGCTTCCTCCTCGGCAGGATCCGAGGCCTCGACAACCTCAACCTCGGGCTCCACGCAGGCAGCATCCTCAGCCTTGACAAGCTCCTCGGAATCAGCAACGGCAGGCTCGGCCTGCTGGGCTTCCACGGCAGGCTCGACCTGCTCCACAGATTCCTCCTCGGCAGGATCCGAGGCCTCGACAACCTCAACCTCGGGCTCCACGCAGGCAGCGTCCTCAGCCTTGACAGGCTCCTCGGAATCAGCCGCGGCGGGCTCGATCGGCACGGTTTCCGGGGCAGACTCGACCTGCTCCACAGCTTCCGCCGTGGCAGCATCCGAGGCCTCGACGTCCTCGACGAAAACGGGGGCCGCAGCCTCCTCGACCTCGCCGGTCTCGACGGGCGTGCTCTCGGCGGGCGTGCTCTCGGCGGGCGTGCTCTCGGCGGGCTTGTCCTGCTCCTCGGAGGCGGACTCAGCCTTGACAGGCTCGGACTCGGCGTCCTCAGCGGGAGCCGAGGCTGCTTGCGCAGCAGCGTTCGCGGCGGTCACGGCAGCGGCAGCAACGGAACCAGCAGCGCCAGCGCCTGCGGCCGCAGGGGCGGGAGGCACGGCGACAGGAGTCTCCGGAGCAGACCCCTCGGCCGGAGCCTCGGCCTGAGCATCGGTGCGCTCGTTCTGAGCCTGCTCGACAGCCTCGGCGTCGCGGTCGAACTCGACGGGCTCGACGCCGACGGCGGCCAGAGCCGCGGTCGCCTCGTCATCCAAGGCCTCGTCAGCGCGGCGCTTGCGAGCCTCGTGGCGCTCCTTGACGCGGCGGGAGTGGGCCTCGCGCTCGGCGAAGACCTCCTCGCCGGGGCCAGACAGGGCGGCCGCGCGTTCGTCGGCATCGGCGGAGCCGGAGAAGAAGCGCTCACCGCGGCCGATGGACGTGGCCGTCAGGGTCTGCGTGAGCTGCGGATTCTTGTTGCCGGCGGCCTCGATGATCTTGCGTAGCGCGGACTTGGAAATCACCTGCGTCTCGTCGGGCGCGGGCGCCTTGCCGTCGGCCAGTTCGCGCTGACGGTCGGCCATCGCGCGGCGACGGGCACGCTTGGCCTTGCGGCGGGCAGCCACCATGCGCGCGGCGTGCGCCGCATCCTTGGGCTGCTCGCGCGCGGTTCCCGCGGCGCCTTCCGCGGAGGCCGCGCCACCCAGGGTGCCACCCGCAGACTCGCGCGCCTCGGCCCCACGAAGAACAGACGAACTGCCCGTCGCAGCCACGGCCTCGTTCGTGCCCGAGATCCCGGCGAGCTCGGCGGCCAGGCGCGCGATGCGCTCGCGACTCATGTCCTGCTCGACGGCGACGGTCTGGAGAGGCTCGATGCGCTGGGCGGGGCGCGCCCACGGCTCCTCAGTGACGATCCACGTGATGAGGTGCTCGCGCAGGTAGGCGCGCAGGTCGGAGAGGTCGCCCGAGTTCTTCGCAGACGCGAGCACGCGCACGGTCACCGTGTACTCGTCGGAGGCGGTGATCTGCACGCCCCACGTGCGCCCGTCCCACAGGTCGGTGGCGGCCAGGAGCTTTTCAACCTTGGCGCGAATCAGCGTCATGGGCGCGGACCAGTCAAGCTTGAGTTCGACCGTGCCCAGCTGGGCGGCGGCGCGGCGCGTCCAGTTCTCGAAGGGGGTCTGCGTGAAGTAGCGGCAGGGGATGATGAGGCGGCGCTCGTCCCAGATGCGCACGACCACGTAGGACAGCGTGATCTCCTCGACCGAGCCGGTTTCCTGCTTATCGCCGGCGACCACGACGTCACCCACGCGGATCGCGTCGGTGAAGGCCAGCTGCAAGCCGGCGACGACGTTACCGAGGGTCTGCTGCGCGGCGAGACCGAAGATCACCGAGATGACACCGGCGGACGCCAGGACGGTCGTCATGGCATGGCGCGCGGCCTCGAAGGTCCCGATGATGGCGAGCGTACCCACGACGGCGATGACCACCTGGGCGAAGCGCCGCAGGACCTGGGCGCGAGTCTCGAAGCGGCGCGAGAGGCCGTTGTCGGATGTTTGGCGGGCCTTTGCTGCGTCCTCGAAGACCCACGCGGCGGAGTAGCCCATCCACGTCATGCACGCCAGGCCCACGATGAGGAGCAGGTGCATGAGGAACGTCGTGACGGAGGCGCCACCCCAATCCGTCAGCCGCGGATTCACGAGCGCAATGCCGAGGCCAACCCACGCTCCCCACGTCGCGAACGCAAAGTGGGCGGGGCGGCGCACGCGGTTCAGGATCGACGAGGCCATGGCGGACTTAGCAAGTGCCCTGCGTGCGAGGACGGACAGGACGATCGACGCGACAACACCCAGGCAGGCACCGATGATGGGCCCGAGGAACAGGAGGGTGACGTCGATGGTGGTGTCGACGGCTGCCTCTGCGCCGGATTGCGGATCCGCGGCGGCGAGCGTGAGCGCATCGGACGCTTGTGCGAGGGCACCGAGTACTGGTGACAGAATCATGAATCAAGGGTAGGACGACTAGCTGATGAAATCCTGTGAATTCCGCACAATTGCAACATTTTCATGTAACGTGTTACTCGTCACTCGATTTCGTTTTGACGTATCAACGAACCTCTGCCTAAGATATATCCCGTCTTCGGACGCCAGTTCGACGGCCAACAGGCCCCCATCGTCTAGCGGCCTAGGACACCGCCCTTTCACGGCGGCGACACGGGTTCGAATCCCGTTGGGGGTACCACCGGTCGCAATCGTGATTGGAACAATTCAATAGGTCTTACCTGTTGTAAGGCCCCGTAGCGCAGTTGGTTAGCGCGCCGCCCTGTCACGGCGGAGGTCGCGGGTTCAAGTCCCGTCGGGGTCGCCGACCAGACCTCATCGGTTCAGGTCTTGGCTCTGTAGCTCAGTTGGTAGAGCGTTCGACTGAAAATCGAAAGGTCACCGGATCGACGCCGGTCGGAGCCACCAGCAAGCCCCGAAGCTGACGCTTCGGGGATTTTTGGTTTTACAGCGCGGAGCGATGCCTGAGATACGTATCACGTTCTTTTCTTCTCTTACTTCACCTACTGACTGCCCGCTCATCTCTCAAATGTATCTGAAGGGCAATCACGGCAGATACACCTAGCGTGACGTTGAACAACCTAAACTTCTCGGTTCATGTCTCCCCGCGTGGGCGGGAAAAACGCATAATGCAGCGAAGGTGGCCCACCTGCCCGGGGATCACTCCCAGGTGGGCTGGCTGCCACCTTCATGCGTACCGTGCCACTATTCCGAGAAGGACTCATCCCCGCTCACGCAGGGAACACACGTCGAACGCGATTGGGATCGTCAGGTCGGCCGGATCATCCCTGCTCACGCGGGGAACACTCTCCCCACGTCAGGAAAGCGAGGCCCTGCTCGGGATCATCCCTGCTCACGCGGGGAACACACCGTCTGATCTGTGCAAACATCACACAGCTCAGGCAGATTATGGAAGCACAGTTGAACGCTTATCCCTAAGCTACTCCTTTTATCACACTCCCACAACCAAGGAAGCACAACTAGAAAGTCTAGTCAGACACAGATACGAGCGGCCACAAGCACGTCAAATATCCAACCAATGAGAGCAGCTTCCGCAACGCTCAGCAAACTAGTTCCCAGGACATTAGTTCCGTCGGATCATCCAGGTATTTAGATTCGTTCCACGGCGGTGTCAATGGGTGGTAGCAATGAGTTGGTTGAATGCTTCTGTTGGGGTGCGGTAGCCGAGGGTGGCTCTGGGGCAGTTGCCCGGCTCGTAGGCGATGGCGTCGAGGTAGGGTTGGTGGCTGGTGATGGGGGTTCCTTTGGGCAGGTAGCGGCGGATGAGCCGGTTGGTGTTTTCGTTGGTTCCTCTCTCCCAGGGGCTGTGGGGGTGAGCGAAGAACACCTCCACGCCGGTGTCGCGGGTGAGGCGTTGGTGGCGGGCCATTTCTGGGCCTTGGTCCCAGGTCAGTGTGCGCATCGCTTGGTCGGGCAGGCCCTGGATGCGGCGTGTGAGCGCGCCGGACCTGGTCGGCTTTCCGACCCAGAGGCAGGGCGACGATGATCAAGTAGCGGGTGGTGCGCTCAACCAGGGTCGCGCATGCGCTGGCCCCGTCTTGGCCGATAATCAGGTCGCCTTCCCAGTTACCCGGGATATTCCGATCAGCGATGTCGGGGCGTTCATCGATCAGTCGCATCCCAACGATGGGGGGTTTGCGCCCGCCTGTGGGGGGTTTCTTGCGCATCCACCGGCGCGAGGGCAAGCAAATGCCGTGCTCGATGAGCGTCTTCTTGGCTTATAGGCCAAAACACCGACCTTACCGCGGAATATCAATCAAAAACCGGGATAAAACCAACACGACCTGGCCAACCAAGAACTCAAGTCACAACGAGTCCAACCCCCACCTTTCGGCTTTGTAGCAACGAAAGACAGCCCAAAAACCAACACAACCTGACCTATAAGCCCAAAAATACCGGGCGTTTCGCGAGGAAACGCCCTCGCCATGCGCCATCTCATGCACTGCATAGGATCATCCCCACCCGGGGAACACGGCAGCCACAGCCGCCACACACACTCGCAGGACGTCACAAACGTATCACCCGTCCCACTCCCGCGCGCCATTACGGCACAATCGACACGATCCTGAAACAATAGGGGCATGTCGAACGACTCGCGTGAAAACCTGCAGGGTACGGATGGCCGGGATGCGGCCGACCTGACGACCGCCGCTGGGCAGGCCGTCTCGGAGCCGACCGCCGCTGCGGCGGGTGACGCGCCCGCCCAGGGGGCCTCGGCCTCGGCGATGGGTGGTGCGCAGGACGGTGCTGTCCTGGTTGCCTCACCGATCCGCGACCAGCAGGGATCGAACAGTCAGAACCAGCGGCCGACGCCTCGCCACACGCAGGGCGAGGTCGTGATCGCGCCGCCTTCCGCCCAGATGCCTATGAGCGAGCCGCGCCCCTGGTATCGTTCGCGCCGTTCTTTCGCCGCGAAGGGTGGTGGCGGCAAGGTCCTGGTCGCAGGCCTGGGCCTGACCTACACGGACCACGCGACGGGTGCGGTCCTGCTGGCGAACGTGGATATGGGCTTCCGCGCGCACACGCTGAGCGCCATCCTGGACCCGACGGGCCGCCGAGCTCGCGCCCTGTTCCTGATCCTGGCGGGTCTCGAGGAGCCGCAGGCCGGCCGCATTGTCGCGGCGCCGTCGCGCTCGTGGGCCGCGCGTCTGGCGGGCCGCATCGGCTCGGTGGCGCTGATCCGCACGGATTCCCCGCTGGATGAGACCCTGACGATCCGCCAGAACATCCTCGCTCCCCTGTCGGCGACGGGTTCGATCGCGGACTGGGACAACCTGGTGGGTTCCCTCCAGGTGACGGGTCTGGCGCAGCGCGTGGACCTGCGCCCCTCTGAGCTGACGGAGTGGGAGCGTTTCAAGGCGCTCATTGCCCGCGCGATCGTGTCCGGCGCCGAGGTCTTCCTCATCGAGGATCCGGTTTCCCTGCCCGCCGAGGCGCGCGCCGAGCTGGGGCCCCTCCTGCGCGCGCTGACGAACGCGGGTTGCGCGGTCGTCGTGTCGACGCCGTCCCCGGAGCTTGCCGCGTCCACGGACCGTGCGATTCTGCTCACGAACGGCCGAGTGTCCCTCGACGCCCCTGCCCCGACGCCCGCGATCATCGCGACCGCCCTGGAGGCCAACCCCGAGGACACCAGCGCTCTCCTCGCTATCGGCCCTTCCCCCTTCGACGAGGTCGTGGCCGGCTCCTCTGCGCCCGCTTCCTCCTCGGCCCCGGCCCGCCGCTCGATCGGCGTCGCCGCAGGTGGACAGGCGCTTTCCTCCGGGGACGCCGCGGCGGACGAGACGGCGCTCATGGCGCCGATCGGCGCGGACGAGGCCTCGGACGAGGACCGCTCGGACGCGTCGGTGCGCAACATCCCCGAGGTTGACGCCGACGACCCGGCACTGGCCGAGGATGAGGTCTCCGACCTGGTCGTGCGCGCCCGCAAGATCCTGTCGGATCTGCCGGGCTCCATCGCGCCGAAGGAGTAGCGTACGGGTCGCTGCGAGCCGCCTCCCTTCGTGAGAGACTAGGTTTATCCTGCGAGGCGCTGCCTCGCTACCCCCGCACCCCGCACGCGCAGGAGTCCCCATGACCCAGTCCATCCCCCAACCCGGGCAGTTCCCGCCGCCCGCGGCCCCCGCACCGCACGCGCCGCAGCACGCTGTGCCCGCCCCCGAGGCACGCCCCAGCATCGGCAGCCTCGTCGCGCTGGTTACCAGCCAGCTGTCGGGCATCGTGCGCGATGAGATCGAGCTCAACAAGACGAAGGCGCGCGCTTTCGCTGCCAAGAGCGGTAAGGGCGCGGGCCTCCTCGTGACGGCCGCCGTGTTCGCTCTCTTCCTGCTGGGGTGGACCCTCCACACGATCGAGGTCCTCCTGGCCCTCGTGCTCCCGGCGTGGGCGGCGTCGCTGATTGTCGTCGTCCTGCTGCTGGTGATCGTGCTGGTGCTGGCCCTGGCCGGTAAGAACGCCCTCCAGAGCGCGCAGAAGCACCGCCCGGATCCGGCCGCGTCCGTGGCCGCCACGAAGGAAGCCATCCAGAAGGGACTGGGCAAGTGAGCAACACCGTCGATCCTCGCACCGTGACCGTCGGCGGGAACGCCGCCGCGCCCTCCGGTCCGCGCACCGAAGAACAGATCCAGGCCGACCTTGAGCGTCAGCGCGCCGAGCTGGCCGCCACGATCGATCAGCTGTACGCGCGTGTCCAGCCCGCCGCACTCGCCCAGGAGGCGAAGGAAGAGGCGACCGTGCGCTTCGAGTCTCTGAAGGAGTCCGCGTCGCTGACCCTGCAGGACGCGGTCGGCGGCAACGCGGAGGCCATCAAGAAGGTCGCCATCGTCGCCCTGTCGACCGTGGGCGCTATCGGCGTTCTGGTTTTGCTGGCCACCCGCAAGCCTCGCCGCGCCCGCCGTCACGCCCGCCGCATCGGCCGCGAGGCCACCAAGCAGATGCTCGCCGCGCTCGCGAAGGTCGACGAGGCCCTGGAATCCTGACGCTTCGACCCATCCTGACGTTCCCCTCGCCCGGGCATGATGCTCGCGCGAGGGGTACGTGTTTGTGCGCGTTCCACCTCCAGTAACCGCGTTCACACGAATGAGCCGTCTGGGCCGCTTTTCCGCGGGCTTCCGCGCATCCGTACGCGACGGGCCGCTACGCTGTTCGCGCAAAAGCTGATCCAAGGTGAGGTCAAGGCCCGTCTTTAGCTATGATGGACCCACGAAACATTTTGAACACCCAGGGAACCGCTTGATGCGGACCCGAACGACGC
>ERZ772961.988-NODE-988-length-10770-cov-8.721232_pt1 | contig 10770 bp, 10 predicted proteins | sample MGYA00580677_ERZ772961 | MGnify/ENA primary metagenome ERZ772961 (study PRJEB29015, sample SAMEA2738088) | human oral metagenome | biome: human oral; feature: human-associated habitat; material: saliva | place: China | collected 2227 ... | reverse complement strand
ACATCTCTTGGCTCTTTCAAGGGTTGGAGGATTTTCGAAAGATTACTGTTCGAAATATCACGGTCAAGCTTGTTGGAGTCATTTCAATCTTCCTCTTTGTCAAATCTGCAAATGACCTATATCTCTATGTTTTTTTGCTAACCATATTTGAACTTTTGGGGCAATTAAGTATGTGGTTACCTGCTCGGGAGTTTATCGGTAAACCGCATTTTGACATAGACTATGCTAGGCATCATGTGAAGCCCGTCATCTTATTGTTCCTTCCGCAAGTGGCGATTTCCTTGTATGTTACGCTAGATCGTACCATGCTCGGAGCCTTAGCTTCTACAAAAGATGTAGGGATTTATGACCAGGCTCTAAAGTTGGTAAATATCCTTCTGACCTTGGTAACTTCCTTGGGAAGCGTTATGTTACCTCGTGTCGCTCATTTGTTAGCGACAGGTGATCATAAGGCAGTTAATAAGATGCATGAAATGTCCTTCCTCATTTATAATTTAGTGATTTTTCCAATGATGGTGGGGATGTTAATTGTTAATGATGATTTTGTTCAGTTTTTCCTTGGTCAAGATTTTCAGGATGCACGTTATGCAATCGCCATTATGATCTTCCGTATGTTCTTTATCGGTTGGACCAATATCATGGGAATTCAGATACTGATCCCTCATAATCAAAATAAAGAATTCATGATTTCAACAACAGCTCCCGCAATTATCAGTGTAGGTTTGAACTTACTATTCCTTCCTAAACTTGGCTATATCGGAGCAGCCATTGTTTCTGTTTTGACAGAAGCGCTAGTATGGGCGATACAATTATACTTTACCCGTAGATACCTAAAAGAAGTTCCGATTATGGGATCTATGATAAAAATTGTACTAGCATCCGCTATCATGTATGGCATTCTGCTAGGTTCAAAAACAGTGATACATTTTTCACCAACCCTAAATGTTCTAGTATTTGCTGTACTTGGTGGAATCATTTATCTTTTGGCAATTCTATCTCTGAAAGTGGTAGATGTAAAAGAATTAAAACAAATTATTGGGAAAAAATAGAATGCATAAAACTCGGAACATTAATTTAGATTTAATAAAAGTCCTTGCATGTATTGGAGTTGTTCTACTTCATACAACAATGGGTGGATTTAAAGAAACAGGTTCTTGGAATCTTTTGGCATATTTATATTACTTAGGCACCTACTCTATACCTCTGTTTTTTATGGTCAATGGTTATTTATTGTTAGGAAAGAGGAATATCACCTATTCTTACATACTGCAGAAAGTAAGATGGATTCTAATAACGGTGTTATCATGGACTTTTATTGTTTGGTTGTTTAAACGAGATTTTGCAGTAAATCCTGTAAAAAAAGTTCTTGGTTCGATGGTGCAAAAAGGTTATTTCTTTCAGTTTTGGTTTTTTGGCGCACTAATACTTATTTATTTAAGCCTGCCTATTTTGAAAAAAATTCTGAATTCAAAAAGAAGATATTTATATATTCTATCCTCATTGGTCGCTATTGGTTTAATTTTTGAGTTAGTAAATATTATACTTCAAATGCCGTTACAGTCATATGTTATACAAACCTTTAGGTTATGGACGTGGTTTTTCTACTACATTCTAGGTGGGTTGGTTGCTCAATTTGATAAAGATATTATAAAAAAAGGCTTTAATAGATGGATGAAAATAGTCACGGTACTTTTATTATTGATTTCGCCAGTAATATTATTTTTCTTAGCAAAGACCATTTATCATAATCTTTTTGCTGAATATTTTTATGATATTTTATTTGTAAAAATTGTAAGTTTAGGATTTTTTCTGACGGTATTAACACTCCCTTTGAACGAAAATAAAAGCAAATGGATTGTTTACCTCTCTAATCAAACTATGGGAGTATTTATAGTACATACTTATGTTATGAAAGTGTTGGAAAAACTACTTGGTTTTAGTTATACAGGCTCATATTTGCTTTTACCAATATTCACTTTATGTCTAAGTTTAATTGTTGTTAGTTTATTAATGAAAATTCCTTATTTCAATCGAATCGTCAAATTATAAAAAGGAGATTAAATATGTACGACTATCTTATCGTTGGTGCTGGTTTGTCAGGAGCAATCTTTGCACACGAAGCTACAAAACGTGGGAAAAAAGTAAAAGTGATTGATAAGCGTGATCACATTGGTGGAAATATCTACTGTGAAAATGTTGAGGGGATCAATGTCCATAAGTATGGTGCCCACATTTTCCATACATCAAACAAAAAAGTTTGGGACTATGTGAACCAATTCGCTGAATTTAATAACTATATCAACTCACCAGTGGCTAACTACAAGGGGCGTCTTTACAATCTTCCTTTCAATATGAATACCTTCTACGCTATGTGGGGAACTAAGACTCCGCAAGAAGTCAAGGATAAGATTGCTGAGCAAACGGCTGATATGAAAGATATTGAGCCCAAGAACTTGGAAGAACAAGCGATCAAGTTGATTGGTCCGGATATCTATGAAAAATTGATCAAGGGCTATACAGAAAAGCAATGGGGACGTTCTGCAACAGACCTTCCTCCATTTATCATCAAGCGTCTTCCAGTGCGTTTGACCTTTGATAACAACTACTTTAACGACCGTTACCAAGGGATTCCAATCGGCGGCTACAACGTCATCATTGAAAACATGTTAGGCGATGTAGAAGTTGAACTTGGTGTTGACTTCTTCGCTAATCGTGAAGAGTTGGAAAAATCAGCTGAGAAAGTTGTCTTTACAGGGATGATTGACCAGTACTTTGACTACAAGCATGGGGAATTGGAATATCGTAGTCTTCGTTTTGAACATGAAGTTTTAGATGAAGAAAATTACCAGGGAAATGCGGTGGTTAACTACACAGAACGAGAAATTCCTTATACTCGCATTATTGAGCATAAACATTTTGAGTATGGAACACAAGATAAAACGGTGATTACTCGTGAATACCCAGCTGATTGGAAACATGGAGATGAACCTTATTATCCAATCAATGATGAGAGAAACAATGCCATGTTTGCTAAATATCAAGAAGAAGCAGTACAGAACGATAAGGTAATTTTCTGTGGACGTTTGGCTGATTACAAATACTACGACATGCATGTGGTCATTGAACGTGCCCTAAATGTTGTAGAGGAAGAGTTTAAACAAGATAACGAAGGATAAAATTGATAGATGAAATATTATCTAAAAGAAGAATTTCTGAAGGATTCTGGTGCACGAAATGCGGGAAATAAGGCTCGAAACGATGTTGAAGAAATAGTAGTTCGTGAGGGTTATAATCCTTTGTTATTGACGGTTGAAGACTGGTACAAAATGAGTACGATTAAAGCTCAACAACACAAATCAAAAGCCTTGGAACAAGCCTTTTCGCGGTTGAAACCAGGAGATCAACTGTTAATCCAATTTCCTATGCTCCATCATAGCTTCTTTACCACCTATTTAGTAAAAAAATTGCAAGCTAGAGGGGTCAAAGTCTATTTTATTATTCATGATTTAGAAGTCTTGCGTTATGTCAATCTGGATGCAGTACCTTTAAAGCATAAAATTCGTGTACAGATTCAAGAATCAAGTCTTTTAAAAGTTGCTGATGGCCTTATTGCGCATAATCCGATTATGAAGTCAGTACTGGTCAATAAGGGTATTTCAGAACAAAAAATTGTCAGTCTAGGCATTTTTGACTATTTGATCCCCGATTTTCAGGAAAAAGAAGAACTTTCAAAGGATCAACCGATTATTGTGGCAGGTAATCTAGCACAAGAAAAAGCGGGTTATTTGTACGATTTGCCGTCTAGCCCTACCTATAACCTTTATGGTGTTGGCTTTGATCAAGCTAGACAATTGCCAAATCAAGAATATTTCGGATCTTTTCTTCCGGATGATTTACCTGCAGCACTTGCAGGAGGATTTGGTCTTGTTTGGGATGGTGATAGTGCAGAAACTTGTAGTGGAGTCTTTGGAGAATACCTTCGCTATAACAATTCGCACAAAGCCTCGCTCTATTTAGCAGCAGGTTTCCCTTTGGTAGTATGGAAACAATCTGCCCTTTCACATTTTGTTTTAGAGAATGGCTGTGGCATTGCAGTAGAATCTCTACATGATCTGTCTCAGGAGATTGAGAAACTGTCAAATGAGGATTATCAAAGACTACTAGAAAAAACAAAATATATTGGGCGAAACATTCGTCAAGGTTATTATTTGAAACAGGTCTTGAATAAAACTATAAAATAAGAAGCTAATTTCAGCTTCTTTTTTTATTTTTTTAAGGAGAGCTTGTCACTGGCAGGAGTATATTCAACCATTTTTGAGGAATTTACAAGATTTTTTGAAGATAATTATAAAAGAGGAAGGGTTGGGATTCGTTTTCAAACAATTTTGAATAAAAACATTGCTTAAAATCACAAAAAAATAGGCACGAATGTATTTTTTATGATATAATGTTCTGTGAATAGCTATGCCTTCTTATAGCTGTTAAAAAATCGAAGTTAGAAACTTGGAAGACGGAGAGGACGCAGTGTAATGACTAGAAATGGTTTTTTTACAGGCTTAGATATTGGAACAAGCTCTATTAAAGTGTTAGTTGCTGAGCTTGTAGACGGTGAAGTAAATGTAATCGGTGTTAGCAACGCCAAAAGTAAAGGTGTCAAGGATGGCATCATCGTTGATATTGAAGCCGCAGCAACAGCTATCAAGGCTGCTATTTCTCAAGCAGAAGAAAAAGCTGGGATTTCAATCAAGTCAGTTAATGTTGGATTGCCATCTAATTTGTTACAGGTTGAACCAACTCAAGGGATGATTCCTGTAACCTCAGATACAAAAGAAATTACAGATCAAGATGTTGAGAATGTTGTTAAATCTGCTTTAACAAAGAGTATGACACCAGATCGAGAAGTGATTACGTTTGTTCCAGAAGAATTCATCGTAGATGGTTTCCAAGGTATCCGTGACCCTCGTGGAATGATGGGAGTTCGCTTGGAAATGCGTGGACTTCTTTACACTGGCCCAAGAACAATCTTGCACAATCTTCGTAAGACAGTTGAGCGTGTTGGAATAGAAGTGGACAATGTGATTATCTCACCACTTGCATTGGTTAATACTGTATTGAATGAAGGTGAACGTGAATTTGGCGCAACTGTTATTGATATGGGTGGCGGTCAAACAAGTGTTGCGACCATTCGTAATCAAGAATTACAGTACACAAATGCTTACCAAGAAGGTGGCGATTACGTAACTAAAGATATTTCAAAAGTTTTAAGAACTTCTAAAAAGATTGCAGAAGGCTTGAAATTAAACTACGGTGAAGCTTACCCTCAGCTAGCAAGTAAGGAAACATTCCAGGTTGAAGTTATTGGCGAGGTAGAACCTGTTGAGGTAACAGAAGAATACTTGTCACAGATCATTTCAGCTCGCTTGAAACATATCTTTGAACAAATTAAGCAAGATCTAGAAAGAAGACATTTGCTAGACTTGCCAGGTGGTATTTCTTTAATTGGTGGGAATGCTATTCTTCCAGGCGTTGTTGAATTAGCCCAGGAAGTCTTTGGTGTGCGTGTTAAACTTTACGTTCCTAATCAAGTAGGTATCCGTAATCCTGCATTCGCTCATGTCATTAGTTTGTCTGAGTATGCTGGTAGCCTTACCGAAGTAAATGTTCTAGCTCAAAGAGCAATCAGAGGAGATGAAGCTCTACGCCATCAACCAATCGATTTCAGAAATTCAAATAAACAAAGTTTAGCATCTTCCCAACGTTCAATCTTAGGTGGTGGGACAAGTGAATCGGTGGAACCAACTTATTCTGCTGAGTCAACTCTTCCAAATCCTTCTGAAGAAAAACCTAAAGGCAAATTGACAGAACGTTTCCGTAGCCTAATTGGAAGCATGTTTGATGAATAATATAGAGGAATAATAATATGACATTTTCATTTGATACAGCGGCAGCACAAGGTGCAGTAATTAAAGTAATCGGTGTCGGTGGTGGCGGTGGAAACGCCATTAACCGCATGGTTGAAGAAGGTGTTTCTGGTGTAGAATTTATCGCAGCCAACACAGATGTTCAAGCATTGAGTAGTACAAAAGCTGAAACAGTTATTCAACTTGGTCCTAAATTAACGCGCGGACTTGGTGCAGGAGGACAACCTGAGGTTGGACGTAAAGCTGCTGAAGAGAGCGAAGAAGTATTGACAGAAGCAATCAGCGGAGCAGATATGGTATTTATCACTGCTGGTATGGGTGGTGGCTCTGGTACTGGAGCTGCACCAGTTATTGCTCGTATTGCTAAAGGTCTTGGAGCCTTGACTGTTGCTGTTGTAACTCGTCCATTTGGGTTTGAAGGAAGCAAGCGTGGACAATATGCAATCGATGGGATTAACGAACTTCGTGAGCACGTTGATACTCTCTTGATTATTTCGAACAACAACTTGTTGGAAATCGTAGATAAGAAAACACCACTTCTTGAAGCATTGAGTGAAGCTGACAACGTTCTTCGTCAAGGTGTTCAAGGGATTACAGATTTGATTACAAATCCTGGATTGATTAATTTGGACTTCGCGGATGTGAAGACCGTTATGGCTAACAAAGGGAACGCCCTTATGGGGATTGGTATTGGTAGTGGAGAAGAGCGCGTTATCGAAGCGGCTCGTAAAGCTATCTACTCACCACTTCTTGAAACAACTATCGACGGAGCAGAAGATGTCATCGTCAACGTAACTGGTGGCTTGGACTTGACTTTGATTGAAGCGGAAGAAGCTTCAGAAATTGTTAACCAAGCAGCAGGTCATGGAGTGAACATCTGGCTTGGAACTTCTATCGATTCAAACATGAAAGACGAAATCCGTGTTACTGTTGTTGCAACAGGTGTACGTCAAGATAAAGTTGAGAAAGTTGTTGCTCCACAACCTAGACAAGTAGCACATCGTGAAGCTGTAAGACCGGGACATACTCACTCTTATGATCGTAATTTTGATTTAGCAGAAACTGCTGAGATTCCAGTTCTTTCTCAAAGACGCCCTGAAACTCCTAAAGCTTCAGCTTTTGGTGATTGGGACTTGAGACGCGATTCGATTGTTCGTCAAGGTGAATCAGCTGTATCTCCAGTTGAACGTTTTGAATCACCATCTACAGATGAGGATGAATTAGAGACACCACCTTTCTTTAAAAATCGTTAAGAAGATGGATTTAAAAGAAAATACAAATCTTGTATTTCAACAGGTTTCAAAAGCAGTTAGAGAAGCCGGCCGTGAAGACGGTTCGGTTTCTGTGGTTGCTGTAACAAAATACGTAGATTCTGAAACTGCTGGTCAATTGGTGCAACAAGGAGTTAAACATATCGGTGAAAACCGAGTTGATAAATTTCTTGACAAGTATCATGCTTTAAGTGATAAAGACATAACTTGGCACCTAATTGGTAGCTTACAAAGAAGAAAAGTTAAGGATATTATTTCGTATGTCGATTATTTCCATGCCTTAGATTCTTTGAAATTAGCCCAAGAAATACAGAAGCGTAGCAATCGTAAAATTAAATGTTTTTTGCAGGTCAATATTTCTGGTGAAGAAAGTAAACATGGTTTTTCGAAAGAAGAATTAATACAAATCTTGCCAGACTTGTCTCTTTTGGATCAAATTGAATATGTAGGCTTGATGACTATGGCTCCTTTTGAAGCCAACTCAGAAGAATTACAAGAGATATTTAAAGAAACACAAGAACTGCAAGAATTCATTAGAGAAAAACAAATCGCCAATATGCCAATGACAGAATTGAGTATGGGAATGAGTCGTGACTATCAGGAAGCGATTCAGTTCGGTTCAACTTTTGTTCGCATCGGTACATCATTTTTTAAATAGGAAATAACCATGTCATTAAAAGATAAATTTGATCAATTTATAAATTATTTTACAGAAGATGGAGATGAGGTTTCGTCAGAGGTAGTTGCGGCGCAGTCTGAACGTTCTTTAACTGCTGTATCTCCAAAAAAGGACTTACCACAGCAAGCTCCTCAAATATCTTCCAAAGAAGAACCAAAAGAGAAAAATATAACAAGACTTCATGCTCGTCAGCAAGAATTAGCTATTGAAAGTCATCACAATACGGATAAAGTGACTATTGATGTTCGCTATCCTCGTCGTTATGAAGATGCTACAGATATCGTTGATTTATTAGCGGGTAACGAGAGCATCTTGATTGATTTTCAGTATATGACAGAAGTTCAAGCACGTCGTTGTTTGGATTATTTGGATGGGGCTCGCCATGTCTTGGCTGGAGAATTAAGAAAAGTAGCGAATACTATGTATCTTTTAACTCCAGTAGGTGTAGTAGTGAATATTGAAGATATTCGCTTGCCAGACCATGCAAAGACTGAAGAGTTTGACTTTGATATGAAGAGAAATAGAGTTCGTTAATGCTTCTGCTTATTCGTTTTATCCAAAATGCTACAGATATCTATTCATTGATACTTGTAGCTTTTGCGCTATTATCATGGTTTCCTAATTCTTACGGTACGCAGTTAGAACGATTTCTGACGACCTTATCTAAACCAGTTTTAGATCCTCTTAGACGCCTGCGTCTTAACTTTGCAGGGGTTGATTTTACTGTTTGGGTCGCAGTGATTCTATTGCGCACACTAAGTAGCTATCTAGTGAAGTTTTTATTGAGCTTATGAGCAAGGAGATTTACCAGCATTTTGCAAGGGAAGATTTTCCCTTTATTGATAAGGGCTTAGAATGGCTAAAACAGGTTGAGGAAGAGTATAGACCGATTCTAACTCCTTTTATTAATCCGCATCAGGTATTTATCTTAAAAACACTGGGGAATAATAGAGGACTAGCTACCTTTAGTAGTGCAGACTTGGTTCCTACTGAGTATGCTCGAGTTATCTTGGCGCCAGATTATTTTATACCGACTTTGGATGATTTTGAAATGACTTTACTTGAGATAAAGTATCCAAATAAGTTTCAGCAGTTAACACATTCAAAAATTTTGGGAACAGTACTAAATCGCCTTGGTATTGATCGCAAATTGTTTGGTGATATTTTAGTAAATGATCAACGTGCACAAATTATTGTAAATCAACACTTTGCTACTTTATTCCAGGACGGGATTCAAAAAGTTTCAAAATTACCCGTTGTTTTAGAAGAATGCTCTTTTGAAGATATGATAGTTTCTAAAAATGACTACTTAGAGAAGGAAGTCCTAATTCCCAGTTTTCGATTGGATGCTTTTTTATCTTCTGTTCTAAAAATCTCTCGGTCTCAGGCTACAGAATTAGTTGAAAAAAAATTAGTCCAAGTAAACTATCATATAGTTGAAAAACTTGATTATCATGTGAAACTTGTTGATTTAATTAGCGTCAGACGTTTTGGTAGGATTATCTTATTAAGGGAAAATGGACAAACCAAAAAAGATAAGATCAAAGTGACTGTCCAATTACTAACCAGTAAGTGAGGCGAAAGATTCAATTTAAACCTCCAGGAATTATGAAAAAAGTATTGTCAACAAAATTCAGAGGATATAATAAAGAAGAAGTTGATTAATTTCTAGATAACATTCTCTGTATCTACGAAAAGTTGATAGACTATAAGAAAGAAGATGAAGTCTATATTAAACAATTACAAGATCGTCTTTTAGCTCTTACGGATGACTATCCAAAAAGAGAAAATGTAGAAGAACAAGAACCAATTAATGATTTTATTTTTTATTAAGTAAGTGAGGAAAACTATGGCAATTACATCGTTAGAAATCAAGGATAAAAAGTTTAGTAGCAAATTTAGAGGATTTGACCCTGAAGAAGTTGATGAGTTTTTAGATATTGTCGTTCGTGATTATGAAACGCTAGTTCGTAGTAATTATGAAAAAGAACAACATATTAAAAATTTAGAAGAACGTTTATCATATTTTGATGAAATCAAAGATTCATTGAGTCAATCTGTTTTGATTGCACAGGATACTGCAGAACGTGTAAAACAAGCTGCTAATGAGCGTTCTAATAACATTGTTCATCAAGCTGAGCAAGATGCACAACGTTTGTTAGATGAAGCTAAATACAAGGCTAATGAAATCTTGCGTCAAGCTACGGATAATGCTAAGAAAGTTGCCATTGAAACAGAAGAGTTGAAAAATAAGAGTCGCGTTTTCCATCAACGCTTGAAATCAACTATTGAAAGTCAACTTGCTATTGTTGATTCTCCTGATTGGGAAGAAATCTTGCGTCCGACGGCAACTTATTTGCAAACTAGTGATGAAGCCTTTAAGGAAGTTGTAGAAGAGGTTCTAGGTGAAGATGTATCTGCCTACCGTGAGGAAGAGTCGATTGACATGACACGTCAGTTTTCTCCTGAGGAAGTAGCAGAGCTCCAAGCTCGAATCGAAGCTGCAAATCGAGAATTAGCAGAAACCCAGAAAGAAGCTACTTCACTTAAGCCAATTGATGAAAGTCCAGGGAAAACTGAACAGAGTTCATATCCAACACCCTTGACAGAATCTATTGATCTTTTATAAGAAATAAAATCTGAGAACAATAATTTATCAAACATATTTCTAGCGAGTAGGAGATGGTGTAAGCCCTACAATCCCTGTTGGTAAATTTATCCTCTCATAGTATCAAATCTGAAGCTAGTAAGATTTGACGTTGCCCACGTTACGGGAATAGAGGAGAAAAGATAATGTCTTTTCTCGAACAAAGGTGGTACCACGATTTTCGTCCTTTTTGCGAGTCGTGGTTTTTAATTTGTCTATATATAAAGGAGATACAATGAAACTCAAAGAAAC
>ERZ772961.986-NODE-986-length-10796-cov-3.066102_pt1 | contig 10796 bp, 5 predicted proteins | sample MGYA00580677_ERZ772961 | MGnify/ENA primary metagenome ERZ772961 (study PRJEB29015, sample SAMEA2738088) | human oral metagenome | biome: human oral; feature: human-associated habitat; material: saliva | place: China | collected 2227 ... | reverse complement strand
TCCCGCCTGCTCCTGGATGACATCACCCTGGGGATCGAGGACGGCACCCGGGTGGGGGTCCTGGGCCCCAACGGCGCCGGCAAGTCCACCTTCCTGGCGGCGCTGGCCGGCCAGCGGGAGCCCGACGGCGGCCGCGTCACCCGCACCGGCGGCGTGAGCGTGGCCGTTCTCAGCCAGTCCGACGACCTGCCGCCGGGCGCTACGGTGCGCACCGCGATCCACGGTGAGGTCCCCGAGCACGAGTGGGCCTCCGATCCGTCGGTGCGCGACATCCACGCCGGGCTCATCGCCGACCTCGACCTCGACACGGATGTCGCCACCCTCTCCGGCGGTCAGCGCCGCCGCGTCGCCCTGGCAGCGGTCCTTACCCGCCGTGCCGACGTCGTCATCCTCGACGAGCCCACCAACCACCTTGACGTCGAGGGCGTCGACTGGTTGGCCCGCCACCTCCAGGCCCGTTTCTCCGGCTCCGGCGGCCGAGGTTCTGGCGCCCTGGTCACGGTCACCCACGACCGCTGGTTCCTGGACGCCATCTGCACCAATGTGTGGGAGGTCGTTCCCGGTGTCGACCCCGGCGGCGGGCGCCCCCAGGTGGCCGGCCGCATCGAGACCTACGACGGCGGGTACGCCGCCTACGTCCTGGCCCGGGCTGAGCGCGCTCGTCAGGCCGCCGTGGCCGCCGTCAAGCGAGAGAACCTCCTGCGCAAGGAGCTGGCCTGGCTGCGCCGCGGCGCCCCGGCCCGCACCTCCAAGCCCCGCTTCCGTATCGAGGCCGCCGAGGCCCTCATCGCCGACGTACCGCCTCCGCGCGACACCGTGGCCCTGACCGCCATGGCCACCGCCCGCCTGGGCAAGAAGGTCCTCGACCTCGAGGACGTCACCGTGCGCTACCCGGTCCCCTCCGGTCGTGCCGACGGGGCCGACGGGGTCGCGGCCTCGTCGGAGCGGGAGATCCTGCGCCACGTCACCTGGCGACTCGCACCCGGTGAGCGCGTCGGCGTCGTGGGCGTCAACGGAGCTGGTAAGACCACCCTGCTGCGCCTGCTCGAAGGCGTCCAGGAGCCCAGCGGCGGCCGCGTCGCCCGCGGCAAGACCGTCCAGGTGGCCACCCTGTCCCAGTCCACCCACGAGCTCGACGCGCTCGCGGACCTGCGCGTCGTCGAGGCCGTGGCCATGGTGGGGGAGAGGGTCGTCGTCGGTGACAAGGAGATGACCGCCGCTCAGCTCGTTGAGCGTCTCGGCTTCACCCGCCAGCGCGCCTGGACCCGGGTCGGCGAGGTCAGCGGTGGGGAGCGCCGTCGCCTCCAGCTCCTGCGGCTGCTTATGACCGAGCCGAACGTGCTCTTGCTCGACGAGCCCACGAACGACCTGGACACCGACACCCTGGCCGCCGTCGAGGACATTCTCGACTCCTTCCCCGGCACCCTCGTCGTCGTCTCTCATGACCGCTACCTCCTGGAGAGGGTCACCGACCACCAGGTGGCCCTGCTGGGGGACGGAAGCGTGCGCGACCTGCCCGGTGGGGTGGAGCAGTACCTCCAGCTGCGCCGTGAGGCCGCAGGATCGAGGGGGGCGCGAGCCTCAGCCGGTTCTGCGGAGTCCACGACGACGCGGACCACGGGCGGGGACCCGGCCGAGCGCAGTGCCTCGAGCGGGGCCAGGCGCCACGAGGCCAGGAAGGCGCTGGGCCGCATCGAGCGCAAGATGGAGCGCTCGGCCCAGGCGGTCGCTGCGCTGCACGTGCGCATGGAGGAGGTCTCAGCCGATCCGGCCCGGGTGGGGGAGCTGGCCGAGCTCGGCCGCGAGCTCGTGGCCGCTGAGGCATCCCATGCCGAGCTGGAGGAGCAGTGGCTCGAGGCGGCTGAGATGGTGGAGTCCTGATCCGAGCGCGATCGTCGCGCCCTGATGGAGGACCTCGAGGGGAAACCGGGATGGGGCGGGGAAGAACGGTGAGGAAGGGACGAGGGGAGACGGGACCGATTGCCCTGACGACCTCGGCGGGATGGCCGGGTCCTCTCGAGGGCGGATCAGACGACGGGGGCGACCTGACGGGCCAGCTCGACGAGATGATCCAGGTTGGGGGCGATGTCCTCAGCGGCGGCGCCCCACAGCCGCATGACCAGGTCCACCGGGACGGTGGGCAGTCCGGCCAGTCGTAGGACCACGACGCCCTGGGTGGGGCCGTTGGACTCGTAGAAGGCGGAGAACCCCACCATGTCCGGACCCGGCCGCAGGCGCACCAGCTCGGCCTCGGGCAGGAGGGCTGCGACGATCTGGCGCTGCGTGGCCCGGCGCCCCTCCTTGGAACCGTCATCCTTGGCGATCTCCAGGCTCAGGTCGATGACGAAGGGCGGGTGCGCGACGTCGTCGATGTGCATGAGGCGAGCGAAGCGCCCCTGGCGCTCCATGGCCTGCAGCTCATTGAGCAGGGACTCCAGCTCGGAGCGCCACTGCGGACCGGTGACTCCCAGGTGGGCGCTGCGGTGCCTCGCCTCCTCCCGGGCCCATCCCGGAGGTGGGAAGGGCGGGATGATCACCCATCGCTGGGGATCAGGCGTGACCGCGATCTGCACTGTGTGCTCCTTCCGAGACCTCGTCTGACTGCGAGGCAGTGGACTGGGCGCTTACCATGTCTGTCCTATGAGGACCCGAGAGCGACATACGACAATTATGCCTGCATCCGCACGCCGCCGTGTGGTCCGCGTGCTAGTAGATGCCGGGCTCATCATCGCACTCTGTGCCGTCACGGAGCGCTGCTGTGGAATCTTATTCGCTGTCGGGGCGGTTGTGCTGCTTCTTGCTGTGATGACTGCCATGATGGCGATGACCGGCGCCACACCCGGTGGGTTGGTGACCGGGGTCCGCCTCCGGAAGGTGGTCGACCCGAACGGCTCGCCGGGACGCTCGGCGGTGATTTACGTCGCATTTTTAGTCCTTTCTTTGGTGGCAACCGCAGGGGTTGCCCCCCTTGTTTTGTGGATCCTCTCACTATGGCGTGCTGAACAGCGCACCTGGTTCGACCGACTGGCCGGAACGGTTCTTCTCAGTGCCAGGCCGACCTCGGTGTCGGCCTGCTCCCTGGTGGTTGAGGGCTCAGTAATCCCAGTTCTGGGGCCGATTGTTCTCGGGCGCCGGCCGGCCCCGATCGAGTCCCACCCCGATGCGCAGCTCGTCGCGGTGCTCCGTTCGGAGGACTCCGTGTCCAAGACGCACGCGTTGTTCGTACCTGCTTCCGATGGGGTGCTGGTCACAGATCTGGGGTCCACCAACGGCACTCACGTCGAGGACGAGGAGGGGGTTCATCGACTCTCACCGGGCCGAGCGGAGTACGTGCACCGGGGACGGCAGGCATACTTGGGTGACGGTGTCTGTATCGTCCGTTGAGGAGAAATATGATGACAAACAGCCCGAACAGCAGCGCGAACAACGAGGTCTGGTGGACCGAGGGTTCGTGGACAGGCGTGGTCACGCCACGTGCTGTGATGATCCTGCCCCCGTCGGTCCCGCAGGACCTCACCGAGCGCCTGTGGCGGCTGCTGCGTAGTGAGGAGGCCTCGCTGACGCGGGCCCTGGATGAGCTGGTGATGGGGATGGGCGGACGTCTGGGCGCGATCCCGGACTTCGTGCTCGCCGTCTCCGCGCCCGAGGACGTCTTCCACGTGGCGCTGCGCGGCGCCCCGCAGATGGAGGTCGACGGCAAGGCACTGGACGCCTCTGCGGTCACCACTTGGTTCGAGACGACGGTGACCGCCCCCAACTCGGTCATTGTCAGCGCGCCCGACGGCGCCGGTCAGGTGCGTCGCCCGGCGGTGGACGCCGTCGTGAGCACCGGTCACCTGGTGCTGCGCGGGTCGGAGAAGTCGAGCGGGACCTCGTCCCCCAGCCGTGCATCGTCGAAGGGGTCTGGTGACTCCGACGACGATGACCCTGACCCGGCCGGTCCTGACTACTCCACCACCGCTGCCGGTTCTGCCGGATCCCCCGCCGCCGCGGTGAGGTCCTCTCGGTCCTCCCGTCGGGCCTCGCGCCGTTCCTCGCGCCGTCAGTCCGCGTCGTCGGGCCACTCGGAGCAGGACGACTCGTCTGAAGGGGCTCCTGCCGAAGCCGCCGGTTCTCCCGACGTCGTCGACGACCTCATCGAGATCGCGCAGGACAACGCCGAGCAACAGGCCCTTGACGGCGCCGAGCTCGCCGCGTCCTTCGAGGCCGCTGAGGTGGGCCAGTCCGCAACCTCTGCCGAGGTCTCGGGCTCCCCTGAGGAGGTCGACCAGCTCGCCCAGTCCGAGGGACCCGCTGACCTGCTGGCCGTCGTCGCCGGTATCGCGGATGCCGCCGAGTCGACTGAGTCAGTCGAGTCAGCTGAGCCGGTCGAGTCAGCCGAGTCGGCCGAGGTTTCCGAGGAGCTCGCTGAGGGGACTCAGGCCGCCGAGGTCACTGAGGCCGACGTTCAGGTCGTCGAGGAGTCGAGCCAGAGCGCGACCTCTGCTCACAGCGCCCACAGTGCTGAGCCCCTTGAGGCTCCTGCCGTGACCCTGGACGCCCAGTCTCCTGAGGCTGCTGAGGTCACCACCCCGTCCTCACCGGAGGCTTCCGGCGAGGACCTGCTGATCGCCCCCGTCTTCGATATCCCGGCCCTGCCGATCCCCTCCTCTCCGGAGGCAGAGGCCATGATCCCGCCCCCGCCACCCCCGTCGAGCGAGGATCTTGAGGCTGCTGGTATCAAGGACGCTGCCGTCGAGGTCACCGAGGTCGCCCAGACCCCGGCTGACGTCGTGCCTGCCGAGGCAGCCGAGGCCGCTGTGGTCGCGGAGGCCGCCGCTGTCGCCGAGGCCGCTGCGCAGGCGCATGCCGAGGACGAGCCCGTACGCTCCGGGGACCATGACGGACAGACCATCAACGGCCTGCCCGAGGACCTGGTGGGCGAGCTCGTCTCGCTCGTGGGCTCCGGACCCTCCAGCCCGGCGTCCCCGGCCTCGGCAAGCTCTCCCAGTGAGCCCGACGCCATCCGGATCGTGTTGTCGGCGGTGTGCCCCCAGGGCCACCCCAACCCCACGAACTACACCGTGTGCCGCGTCTGTGGAGCTGAGCTCAACCGTCCGGCCAAGTCGGTCGCCTGCCCCCCTCTGGGGCGCGTGGTGACCTCCGGCGGCGAGAGCATCGAGCTCAACCGTCCCCTCCTGGTGGGTCGCAACCCTGTGGCCGACGACATCACCAGTGTCGCGGAGGTCCCCCTCCGCCCGCTGACCGTCGCCAGCCCCAACCAGCTCGTCTCGCGCAACCACATCCTCATCGATCTGGATGCGTGGAGCGTGCTGGCCCAGGACCTGGGTAACTGCAATGGCACCGTTCTCAACCGCCAGAACGAGGCGCCTGTGCGCCTGTCCTCGGCAACCCCGGTGCTCCTGCGCAGCGGAGACGTCCTCGACCTCGGCGACGGCCAGACCCTCGCCTTTGAGAACCTCCCCTGATGCTGGATCACAAGGGACCGCCTCCGGTTATCTCTGGGTTCACCTACCTGGAGAGACTCGGAGCGGGAGGCTACTCCACGGTCTACCTCTTCGAGCAGCACATGCCCCGCCGCGAGGTCGCGGTCAAGGTCATGAACGCTGACGTCGAGGACAAGACCGCCTCCCGCTTCGAGTCGGAGGCGAACCTCATGGCGCGGGTCTCCTCCCACCCGGCCATCCTGTCCATCTACGGCGCGGGCGTCTCCGCCGACGGCCACCCCTTCCTGGTCATGGAGTACTGCCCACCGCCGCAGCTGGGCGCCATTCTGCGCCAGGGCCCTCTCAACGTCGCTGAGACCCTGTCGACGGCGATCCAGATCGCCGGAGCGGTGGAGACCGCTCACCGGGCCGGCATCGTCCACCGGGACATCAAGCCCGCCAACATCCTGTTCACCACGTACCGTCGCCCGGTGCTCTCGGACTTCGGCATCTCCGCCATGAGCGGCCCGGAGGCATCCGAGGAGCTGCGGGGCATGAGCGTGCCCTGGGCTCCCCCCGAGCAGCTGGTCGGGATGCGCTCGGCCAATCCGGCCTCCGACATCTACTCCCTGGGTGCGACCACCTTCGCGATGCTCACGGGGCGCAGCCCCTTCGAGACCGACGGCATCCCGGACATCTACGAGCTCTCCCGCCGCATCGTCAAGGACCCGCTGCCTCCGCTGGGTCGCCAGGACGCTCCGCCGTCGTTGCACCGCGTGCTGTCGGTGGCGATGGACAAGAATCCTGATTCGCGCTATCCGACGGCGCTGGCCTTCGCACGGGCGCTGCAGCAGGTCCAGGCCGAGTTGGATCTGCCGATCACCACCGTCGATCTGTTCCAGGAGCCGGACAAGGCTGCGAAGTCCGCCAGGCGCCCCAGCTCGGATGAGAACGACACCGCCACCAAGATGGGGGTCTTCAACCAGGTCGACGTCACCAGCGAGCACATCGCCATGCGGGTGGACCCCGAGGGCGACGACGAGTCCGCCTCGTCGGGCTCGGAGGCCGGCGGCGACTCGAGCCGCCCGAGCCGGATGCGCACCATTCTGACCGCCGTGCTGGTCACGGCGATGGTCGTGGCCGTCATCGGCGCGATCATCTTCTCCCAGACCCAGGACACTAAGAAGAAGCCAGACAATCCTATCGCCACCATCGCTCCGCCGACCGGCGTCAACCCGTTGCAGGCATCCGTTCCGATGGTGGGCGATATCGAGGGTGAGGCACTGGGTGACGGCACGGTGCGGTTCACCTGGGGAGAGCCGGAGACCGGCTGGACCGGCAGCTACCTCTACCGCGTCAAGCTTCCCGACGAGGAGACCGAGCTGGATTCCGTCCGCACCAACGAGGTCGTCGTGGGGGCCCAGGAGGGGCGCACCTGCCTCGAGGTCACGGCGGTGCGCTCAGACGGTAAGGCATCCCAGGCCAAGACCGCCTGTGTCGACACTCCGTGAAGGCGGTTGCCGACCCTCCAGGCAGGTGAGGAAGCGAAGCAGCGGGGCCCGCACTCGAGTGCGGGCCCCGCTGCGTGCAGGATTCGGTGTCGGACTCAGACGACCTCCACCTTGAAGGCGATACGACCGAAGAAGATCGTGCTGCCCTCCAGTGCGGACAGCGCCTTGTCTGGTACGGCCTCGACACTGCGTCCGTCGCGGTACTCCACCCGGGTTCCGTTGGTGGAGTGAAGGTCGGTCACCCACACCCCGTCCAGCAGCGGGAAGATCGCCGCATGCGTCTTCGACACCGAGCGCGTGGGATCGTCGAGAGCCACGCGCTCCGCCCCGGGGTAGGCCGAGATGTTGTCGGGGTCGCGACCCACCACCGTGGGCTCGTGGATGAGGATCGGGGCGCCACCCAGCAGTGGTGCGAGACGCACAGAAAGGGCCGGTGCAGCCGAGGAGGCCGACGGCAGAGACGGTGTGGCCGCCTGGGCGCTGACGGCGGGAACCGAGCCGGCTGTGGGGTGAGAAACGGCCGCAGGGGCAGAGGTTGGAGCCGCTGCGTTCGTCATGCTGCCCGCCGCTCCGGCGATGCTGTCCCCGGTACGGGCTCCGCTGCGTCGTGACGTGCTCGCGGTCGAGCTCGTCCGGGAACCCGCCGGGGCCTGGGCGGCGTCCCGACGCTCACGACGCGAGGCCGGAGCCTCGGCCTCCTCCGCGGGCGCCGGGATTCCCGGCCCCTGGAAGCGGTGCGTGGTGTGGGGCCGCCGGGACGGCGCCTCCTCCGGGGCCGTCGCGCTGGTCGAGCCGCTACTGACGGGGGCCTGAGCATGGCTGCGGTGACTGCGTACGGTCGGGTGAGCCTGGCCCTCTGACGATGCCGGCACACCACCGGGCACTGTGGAGGGATTGGTCAGGTCCATCTGGGCGGCCCGGGGCGAGGACACCTCGGCCTCCTCTGGCTTCCGGGAGGAGTCGTCGTCGGTGACGATGACTCCTTCGGGAAGGGAGTCCACCGTGGCGGCGTCCACCGAGGTCGGGACCGAGGACCAGGGCACCGAGTCGATGAGGGCCTGCGTGTTGCGGTCCCCCGAGGGCAGGATGCTGGAGGTGTCGAAGGTGTGCGCGACCTCCGGGACGGGGCCGGCTCCGGCAGCGAAGCGCTGCCGCTCGGTGGTGAAGAGGCTCTCGCGACGAGGAACACCGGGCTGTGACGCCGGCTCTCGCTGATCCTCAGTAGGTGCAGCAGACGAGGCGGAGGTCTTCTTGCCGGTGAGACCGGACTGAATCCTCCAGCGCTGGGCGTGGGCGTGTCGTGGTTCCATCGTCTGTGATGTTACGGGTTTTGTGGCTTTCGAGCGCGGGACTTGTGTCGATGGTGTCGCATCTTGCGAAGTGGAGGCCTGGGATGCCTCAGAATCAGCCGCCGTTTTGGAGGATTCCGCTGAGGGCGTCGTCGCTTCCGACGGCGGCCCGTGGGTCGATGACGGCTCCGACTGGTCGGTGGACTCAGAGGGCTCCGGTGTGTCCTCGACCGCGTCGAGGGTGGCGGTTTCGGCGTCCATCTGCGAGGACTGCTTGGAGGAGGGGCGGCCCGCCCCGGAGGGAGCGCCGGCCGGCTTCGTGGGGGTCTCCGTGCTCGTGGACATCATGCTCGTGGACGTCCTGGTCGTTGCCGACTCTTCCGCGGCGTTCTGGCCGGGCGCCGTGGCCGAGGTGGCGGACGGTACGGACTGCGCCGATCGTGTCGACTGCCTCTGCTCGGCCGACATGGCGGAAGCCTCAGCGGCGGCCAGCGCGGCGGAGGCCTGAGGATCCATGGGAGTGGCGGAGGCCGCCGCCACGGCCGCGGCATCGGTCTCGGAGACGGCCGGGCTGGCAGATGCGGCCGACGCCGCCGAGGACGATGACACGGTTGCCGCCTTCGCCGCCTTGACCACCTTGGGAGCCCTGATGACGCCGTAGCCGTCAGCGGAGGCCGCCTTGCCTGAGACCGCAGCAGTGAAGGCGGCGGCGGTGGCTGAAGCCGTCTGGGAGGTGGCGCTGCTGGGCGAACCAGTTGTCAGGGCGCGGTCGGCGTGGCGTGCGGGCTGCCCCGGCCGCGCAGGCCGGGGCCGGCGGATGGAGGAGGACACCGGATCCGATGTCGTCGGGTACGCCGTCCCACCGGGGGAGGTCATGATTCCCGCTTCTGTGGCGCTCTGGGCTCCCACGGTGGTGGTCTCGGCACCCTCCTGCGGAACCTGATCGCCGGCCCGTGAGCGTGCGGAGCCCTCTCGAGAACTACGTTTTGCGGCTTTCGCCGCCTTCTTCTCGGCCTTCCGCTCGGCCCTCTCGGAGCGCCGACGGCGGGAGGGGGACTCGTCCTGCGCCTCAGCGGCCTTCGAGGATGGTGGCGTGGTGGGCTCCTGGCCCGCGGCGCTCTGCTCGCTGCGCGGGGCGGAGAAGACGGTGCGCTTGGCAGCGTCCCAAGCCTCACCGGCGTCCTGGGTGAAGGCTCCTTCCGGAGCGCCGGACCTTGCCGCGGTCCGGGAGACGGGCTCGCTCGTGGGCCGGCCCCCCAGCTCGGCTGCCGAGATGGTGGGCCGGTCGGGTCGCTTCGTCTTGCGGGTGTGAAGCAGCGCCATCCCGGAGAGCTTGTCGTGCCACCCGCGCCCTTCGGGGTCGGCGGCCGCCGTACGCATGAGAGCGATGGTGCCCAGGCCGAGAGTGGTGATGCTGACGGCCAGGATGAGGTCCGCGTGCAGGAAGGAGCCCAGCGGCGAGGGGGTCTGGTTGCGGGCACCCAGCATGCGGATCCTGAGCAGCAGTCCTCCCAGGGACCAGCCAGTGGCTGCGATGGCGAGCCACCGCAGCCCGACGACCACCCCGAAGGCGATCAGCCCGCTGAACATGGCCGGGCGGCCTGCGACCTGCCAGATGAGGGTCGTCAGCCCCCCGAACAGGAGAGAACCTGCGAGGAGGTCGATCGCCCCCGCCACAACACGCGCCCTGACCGGAGCCGGGGGGAGGCGACGACGAGGCGGGTGCGGCCTGTCCTCGGGAGAGGCCGAGGACTCGGTACCCCCGGACCGGCGAGCCTCGCCGGTCCGGCCCGGATCGGGGGAGTCACTCAGTGCGACACCGTAGGGACTGATGGCCTCGGCTCCTGAGGAGTCACTGGATGAGTACGAGGAAGTCGGTGGCCCTGCAGCGGTCGGGGCGCTGCTACGGGGGTCAGCCGTGACCGTCATGACCGCAACCTCCTGGGTCGACGTGACCGCCTCCCGGCGGGATGGATAAGAGAACGCGGGGACAAGCGGGCCAGCGCCCGTCCCAGACGTGAACGTTGCGCGCCCATGGAGCGGACAATCGCGTCTGAGGAATCCCACAACTCCCCTAGAGCGTACGACGGGGGCTCCCCAGAGCTGAAGACCTGAGTGTCGACTGCTCCGGCGAAACGGGGTAGATCGGCCTGCGGGAAGTGTGGGTCCAGCTGCTCGGCCGCCTCGCGCCGTGTGGCTCCCCACCCGGGGACACGACCCAGGTCGCGGGCTCGGTCGAGGATCTCCTCCCAGGCTCCCAGAGCCTTGCCGACACCGGTGCGTGCGCGCCGTCGGCTGCGTCTCCAGGCCTTCCACCCCAGGACGGATCCCACAACCGCCGCGATGGCCAGGAGGGAGCCGCCGACGACGATGACCGCGGTCGGCAGCCCGCCCTTGTCATCGTCCTGGGGGTCGTCGCGCTGGGGGTCCTCGTAGTTGGGGGGGAGCTGGGCCGGATCCTCGTTCGGCAGCGGGGGCTGAAGCACGTTGGGCTCAGGGTTGGAGACCTTCTGGGTGGTCTGCTGCTGGGGGACCTGGTCGCGGTCCGGGGTGACGTCGAAGGACACCCA
>ERZ772961.984-NODE-984-length-10812-cov-4.779028_pt1 | contig 10812 bp, 8 predicted proteins | sample MGYA00580677_ERZ772961 | MGnify/ENA primary metagenome ERZ772961 (study PRJEB29015, sample SAMEA2738088) | human oral metagenome | biome: human oral; feature: human-associated habitat; material: saliva | place: China | collected 2227 ... | reverse complement strand
GAGAGCACATCCTGCTATCTAGACAGGTAGGCGTACCATACATCATCGTATTCCTGAACAAGTGCGACATGGTAGATGACGAGGAGCTACTAGACCTCGTAGAGATGGAAGTAAGAGAGCTACTAGATGAGTATGAGTTCCCAGGAGATGATACACCAATCATCAGAGGATCCGCACTAAAGGCACTCGAAGATCCAAGCGGAGAGTGGGGAGATAAGATTTGCGAGCTAATGGAAGCAGTAGACACATACATTCCAGAGCCACAGAGAGCAAACGATCAGCCATTCCTAATGCCAATCGAGGACGTATTCTCAATCACAGGACGTGGAACAGTAGCAACAGGAAGAGTTGAGAGAGGAACACTCAAGGTAGGAGACGAAGTAGAGCTCGTAGGACTAAGCGACGAGAAGAGAAAGGTAGTTGTAACTGGAGTAGAGATGTTCAAGAAGACTCTTGACGCAGCAGAAACAGGAGACAACATCGGAGCACTACTAAGAGGAATTCAGAGAGATGAAATCGAAAGAGGACAGGTACTCTCGAAGCCAGGCTCAATTCACCCACACACAAAGTTCAAGGGACAGGTATACGTACTAAAGAAGGAAGAGGGTGGAAGACACACACCATTCTTCAATGGATACAGACCACAGTTCTACCTAAGAACAACAGACGTAACAGGAGATCTAAAGCTACCAGAGGGTACAGAGATGTGCATGCCTGGAGATAACGTAGTAATGGAGATTGAGCTAATTACACCAGTAGCTATCGAAGAGGGACTACGTTTCGCTATCAGAGAAGGTGGAAGAACAGTAGGATCCGGAGTAGTTACAGAGATCATCGAGTAATCATAGATTACGAGGGAATACCACCAGACAACTAATGACAGGGGCGCATGCGCCCTTGTTTTTATGTGTTCAAATACATATAACATGTGGTATTCTATTATATAAACGATTTATTGTAATAAAATGCTATGGGAGAATTTGAACCTTCAATATATATTGAGCTAAGGAGAATTTTAAAATGCATAGTGGACCGATGAAAAGATCGCCGATGAAAAGATTTTTTAAGGCCATTTTTATAATCGTATTGAGTATAGCTATTGCCTTTGCAGGACTTATAGCATTTATATCTTTAACTGAATATAAGCCTGATAAGGTTGAAGGAGTAAGAATTTATGGGAATTCGTCTAAAGGAGTAAAGAAAGGCGATTCTATCAAGGTGATGTCTTGGAATATAGGATATGGAGCACTAGGTGACAATGCAGACTTCTTTATGGACGGAGGCAATCATGTTTTAACTTCTAGTAAAAATCGCGTTAAGAAAAATATTAAATCAATTTCTGGCGAGATACGTAAACAATCTCCGGACATAACCATGATTCAGGAAGTGGATAAGGATTCAAGACGTTCATATCACATCAACCAAGTTGAAAAGCTTGGGAAAGCCATGGAAGGAAGCGAATACTCCTATGCGAGGAATTATAAAGCGGCTTTTGTGCCATACCCGATACCGCCTCTCGGCAAAATGGATAGTGGCATAATGACTATTTCCAGATTTAAAGATAATTCTGCAAAGCGTGTGAGTCTGCCTGTTTCATTTACTTGGCCGGTCAGAACGGTAAACCTCAAGCGCTGCCTTCTCATGTCCAGAACTAAGGTCAAGGGAACCGGCAAGGAACTTGTATATATTAATCTGCATTTAGAAGCATATGACAAAGGTGCAGGCAAAAAGGCGCAGACTAGAGCGTTGAACAGGATACTTAAGCAGGAAGCCGCGAAAGGCAATTACGTAATCGCTGCGGGTGATTTCAATCAGACGTTTAATAATGTGGATATAAACGAATATAAGGTACAAAAAGGATTATGGAAACCAGGTATAATAGATATTAGTGAGTATGATTCCTCGTTAAGCTTCGTTATGGATAGTACCACGCCTACATGCAGATCCTTGGATAGACCGCTAAAAGGTGCTAACAAATCAAAGTTCCAGTATTATGTAATTGACGGAATGATTTATTCTTCTAACATAGAGATGAGTTATTGCAAGACGGTGGATCTTGGTTTTAAAAATAGCGATCATAATCCAGTAGTTGCCGAGATAAAGCTAAAATAAAGGAGGACACAATGTTACTACTTAATGAACAAGACATAAGAAAAGTTTTCGATATGAACGATGCTATAGATTCAAATATCGAGGCATACAAGATTTTTTCTAGTGGGAACGCAGTTGTACCGCTTCGTCAAGTTATCGCTGCTGATGAAGGAAGAGGTAACTTTGCGTTTATGCCAGCTTATAGCTCAAAGCTTGGAGCGGCGGGCATTAAAATCGTAAACATATTTCCGGGTAATAGAGAGCGTGGTGAAGCAACAACTATTGGGCAGGTGCTACTCATGGATGACAAGAATGGGGAAGTATTAGCTCTGATGGATGGTAGCTTTATCACTAAGTTCCGCACAGGAGCAGCGTCGGGTGCAGCTTTTAAACTATTTGCAAGAAATGATGCAAAGATTGGCTGTCTTATTGGAACTGGTGGCCAGGCGGACTGCCAGCTTGAAGCTATGCTGGCGGCATGTAATCTAGATGAGGTTAGAATTGTAGCTAGAGACTTTGCCAAGACGGAGAAGTTCGCTGAAGAGATGTCTGAGAGATTCAAAGACAGCAGCGCTAAGCTGATTGCATACGATGATGCAAACGAAGCTGTAGATGGTGCCGATGTTATAGTAGTAGTGACTGTTTCTACGGAGCCAGTATTCGATGCTAATAGAGTAAAGAAGGGGGCTGTGGTGAGCGGCGTGGGGTCGTATACAGCTGAAATGAATGAGATTGATCCAAAGCTTTTTAAGCTAGCGGATAAGATATACTTCGACTCTAAGGATGCTTGTATTGCTGAGTCAGCAGATATCCAAATCCCTCTTAGGGAAGGATTAGTTTCATTAGAGGGACTTACGGGAGATATAGGAGAGTATGCGCTCGGGGAGATAAGCGGCAGAGAGGCTGATGATGAGATCATTATATTTAAGAATGTAGGGCTTGGAATACTTGATCTTGTAATCGCAAAGCTAATCTATGAAAAAGCAAAAAATAGAAAAATTGGCTACCAATGGGGATAATTTATAAATAAAATAGTAAATATTACAATAACAAAGCGGTGGTACACATTAAGTTTGTGAAAATGTACAAATGAATTGTTGACAATTGAAATACAGTCTAATATAATCATCTTGTCAATAAGTGAAAAGGGTTGAAATACAGATTTTAAGTATCAGGAATAGGGGAGTTCTTGATACATCTGAAAACGTTCGTTGTAGCCATTGCGAACAAAGCCGAAGGCGTAGCCTTCGGCTTATTTATTTGCTGACAATTTGCTCATTTCGTTGCCATACTTTTGGCACTAATATATAATTAAAACTCGGAGGTATTATGGCTAATTTTATCGAAGTAAAAGACGTAGTTTATAGATACTCTAAGGAGCAGGGCGATGATAATCTATGCCCTGCAATTGATCATGTTTCTATTGAAATTAAGCGTGGCGAATACATCTCTATTGCTGGATCTAATGGTTCCGGAAAATCCACATTTGCAAGATGCCTTAACGGGCTTCTACTACCGACTGAAGGCGAGATCCTTGTCGATGGGATGGATACTAATGATGATGATCTAATTTGGGACATTAGAAAGAAAATAGGAATGGTGTTTCAGAATCCTGATAATCAGATTGTATCATCCATGGTTGAAGATGAAGTGGCATTCGGTCCTGAAAACATAGGGGTCGAGAATCCAGAGCTACGAAAAAGAGTAGATAATGCACTGAAATCAGTGGGCATGTACGAATACCGAAATCGTGAAGCTCATAAACTCTCTGGAGGACAGAAACAGCGAATTGCAATTGCTGGAGCTGTAGCTATGAGGCCGGATTGTATAGTTTTCGATGAGCCTACTGCAATGCTCGATCCCAAAGGGCGAGGTCAGGTTATGAAGGTAATCAGAGAACTGAATGATCAGGGGATTACGATTATATTAATTACGCATTTTATGGAAGAGGTAGCAGAAGCAGATCGCGTGCTAGTCATGAAGTCTGGAAAGCTCCTCGCTGACAGTGTGCCGGAAGATGTATTTGCCGATACGAACCTAATTGAGTCGGCAGGACTCGAGATTCCAGCTGCTGTCTTACTGAGAAATGAGCTCATTGAGAATGGAATTAGTCTGTCGCATGAGGTTATAAATAAGGACGATTTGGTGGACGCTTTATGTCGATAATTGTAAGACATCTAACACATATATATTCAAAAGGACTCCCAGGGGAGACAGTAGCGCTGGATGATGTTTCGTTTGAAATTGCCAGTGGAGAATGCATAGGCATAATTGGACATACCGGCTCTGGAAAGTCGACGCTCCTTCAGCATATGAACGGATTGCTGAAGCCTCATTCGGGAGAAATAATTGTCTCTGACATGAATATCGGAGACGGTTCAGTCAAGAAGGTTGATATAAGCAAAAATGTAGGGCTTGTATTTCAGTATCCTGAGTATCAGCTCTTTGAGGAAACAGTTGCAAAAGACGTGGCTTTTGGACCGAGAAACCTCGGTGTGCCCGAAGATGAGATTCCTGACGTAGTAAGGGAGTCTATCGAATTGCTCGGACTCGACTACGATGCTGTGGGTGAGAAATCACCATTTGAGCTATCCGGTGGGCAGAAACGTAGAGTTGCCATCGCTGGTGTACTAGCGATGAAGCCAAAGGTTCTTATACTAGATGAACCAACGGCTGGGCTCGACCCCGCATCCAAGCATGATATGCTTGAAGTGATTAAGAGGCTTAGACAGGAAAGAAACTTAATTGTGGTATTCGTCTCACATAACATGAAAGATATAGCCGAACTATCTGACCGTATCATCGTTATGAATGGCGGAAAACTGGTGATGAACGGGAGCCCTAAGGAAGTATTTGCAAGGGCTAGTGAACTAAAGAGCATGGGGCTTAGTGTACCGCCTGTGACAGAGATTCTATACGAAGTGTCGGAGAAGCTGGGGCTTGAGTTCAAGCCTATTTTTGAAGAGAGAGAAGCTGCTAAGTACATCGCGGAGCAGATAAAGGAGAGGCAAAGGTAGTATGATTAAAGACATAACACTTGGTCAGTATTATCCGGTGGAATCTCCGATTCATAGGCTGGAGGCGCGCACTAAGGTGCTCGGTGTATTTGCGTATCTCGTGGGCCTTTTTCTGGTAAATAAGCTTTGGGGATTTGCAGTTGCGGCGGTTGCAGTTGGAATAGTAATTAAGCTGTCGCGTGTTCCGTTCTCGTACATGGTGCGAGGGCTTAAGGCGATAGTGTTAATCATTGCATTCACTATGATTCTTAACATATTTATGATGGATGGAACTATTCTGTGGCAGTGGAAATTCCTGAGGATTACCTATGAGGGACTATATAGGGCTGCATTTATGGGCATAAGACTAGTGCTGCTGATTATAGGCACTTCGCTTCTGACATTTTGCACGAAACCGACTGAATTAACAGATGGTATTGAGAAGCTCCTTAGTCCGTTCTCTAGACTTGGTCTTCCAGCACATGAGATCGCACTCATGATGACAATTGCGCTCAGATTCATCCCTGTATTAATGGACGAGGCGGATAAAATCATGAAGGCGCAGCAATCGAGAGGTGCGGACTTCGAATCTGGGAACATTATCCAGAGGGCTAAGAGTATGATTCCGATAATAGTGCCACTTTTCGTGAGTTCGTTTAGGATTGCGGGAGACCTTGCGCTAGCTATGGAGGCAAGGTGCTACCGAGGTGGTAACGGCAGGACGAAACTTAATGAGACTAGATTTGAGAAACGTGATGTAGTGGCGGCACTGATGCTGATAATATTCCTCGGGGTGCTTGTTGCCAGCAGGTTTTTAACCATATAATCTATATAAAACAGGAGAATATATGAGACAGAGAAAAGTGAAAAATCTGGAAGAGAAATACGCCAGATTCGAAGATATATTGGTATATAATCCAGCAGAGATACGCGGAAAATGGGCAGAGCGCGCTGGTGATAGCAAAGGAATTTATATGGAAGTGGGATGCGGTAAAGGTAGATTTATCTCTAAGCTTGCTTCCAGTGAACCAAATTATTTCTTCATCGCTGTAGAAGGTCATAAGAGCGTGCTACTCCGCGCAATGGAAAAAGTGCATGAGCTTGGACTGACTAATGTCGTGTTCATTCCAGAGTTTATCGAGAATCTTCACGAATGGTTTGTCGATAGCGAACTTGACGGAATTTATCTTAATTTCAGTGATCCATTACCGAAGAACTACTCCGCCAAGAAGAGGTTAACTTACCGTGGCAAGCTCAGGCAGTATTTCGATGTGCTCAAGGAAGAAGGGGTCGTTAGGTTCAAGACCGACAACACCGATTTATTCAACTACTCGATAAATGAAGTAATTGCATCGAATTTAAGAATCCGAGAGTTCACTAGGGACTTGCATGCTTCGCCTTATAATGAGGACAATATCATGACTGAGTATGAGGAGAAGTTTAGCGATAAGGGGTTCAATATAAAGATGATGGAGATTGGACGTATACGAAGGAAAGGGGAAAAGATGGGTTTAGCAGCATTAAACGGCAGAGAGATTCCGAAGCAAGACAAGGTATTCGGAATTAGTGGCAGAGCGAAAGCAGCTATAAAGGAGAAAGGACACGAAAATGTTGCGAATGCAACTATCGGAGCTTTGTTAGATGATGATGGGGTGCTAATCGTGCTATCTTCTGTAGATGAGGCGGTGAAGAGCCTTGAACCATCACAGTACGCTGAATATGCTCCAATTGCAGGAACTCCAGGGTTTAAGGAGGCGGCAATACAGGCAGCACTCGGTGGTTATGAAACATCTAGACATATAGGGATAGTTTCAACGCCAGGAGGTACAGGCTCGCTTAGAAATGCCATTGCGAATTATTCTTGTCCAGGAGATAAGATTTTGACTCACAACTGGTGCTGGCCGAACTACAAGAATATTGCGGCAGAGCAGGGACGTGGTTTTGAGACTTTTGAAATGTTCGATGAGGATGGTAAATTTAATCTAGCTGATTTCGAATATAAGGTGAACAAGCTGCTGCGTATACAGGATAGATTAGTTCTGATTCTCAATACTCCTGCGAACAACCCTACGGGATATTCACTTTCTCTTGAAGAATGGAAGAGTGTAATTGAGATTCTTAACAGGGTGCCAGATGACAAAGTAGTGGCATTAGTTGTAGACATATCATATATCGATTTTGCTGGGGATGAGAAGAAGGTTAGAGAGTTTATTCCAGAGCTTGAAAAGCTTAAAAGTAACGTGCTACCACTACTTGCATACAGTACTTCAAAGACGTTCACCTTCTACGGGTTTAGATGTGCGGCACTGATTTGTCTAGCTGACAGTGAAGAAATTGCAGATGAGTTCGTAAAGGTATGCTCGTATTCAAGCAGATCCACCTGGTCAAACTCGCCTCGTGGACCACAGGAAGTAATCGCAAAGATTTACAGTGATAAAGAACTTCTGGCGAAGGTAGACGAAGAACGCAAGGAATTCCGTGATATGCTGCTGGCGCGTGGAAGAGCTTTTGAAGAGGAAGCTAAGAAAGTTAATCTCAGAATAGTACCGTTTAGAGCAGGCTTTTTCGTATCTATGCCATGCGAAAATCCAGATGCATTAAGTGCAAAGCTTGAGGAGAGTGATGTGTACTGCGTACCGATGGATAAGGGTGTGAGAGTGTCGATTGCTTCGATTTCCGAAGCTAAGTGCAGGAAGCTGCCAGCGATTATCAAGAAGGCACTATAAAATCTGAAATGTGTGGATTACATCAGAAAGAAAAATAATTATATAGATGGTTTTGTATTGAAATACATACAAGGTTGATATATAATTATCTAGTAAACAAATGAATATAACGAGCAAGGGGAGCGGTATCGCTGAGAGGTAGTGTTGAAATACATTACGACTCTGAACCTGATTTGGATAATGCCAACGGAGGGAGAGTGCTGAATTACATGTGTAATACCCAAGCTAGGGTGTTACACATTTTTTATTGCACGAAATATCATAGCATTACATTAGGAGCTAAAACTATGAAAAAAACGGTTAAACAAAGATTAAGTAAGTCGTCCTTGCACGAAAAGCTGAGACTATATGGAATACTCGGAGGTGAAACTCTGCAGGGTATCACATATAGAGATGCCGCTATGCAAGCGATTGATGGCGGTATGACTTGTATGCAGGTTAGAGAAAAGCATTTAGATAAAGAACAGATACTAGATGTGATTTCGGAGATTAAGCCCATCTGTGACGAAGCAGGAGTTCCACTGATAATTAACGATGATCTGGAAATCTGCATAGCATCAGATGCAGATGGTGTCCATCTAGGACTGAGTGATGGGTCAATAGCTGAGGCAAGGAAATTTCTTGGCGATGAAAAGATTATCGGTGCAACTGCACACAATCTTAAGGAAGCACTAGCTGCAGAAGCTGAAGGTGCGGATTACGTAGGGGTAGGGGCAGCTTTTGGCTCTAATTCAAAGGGTAATGCTATAAAACTTCCAAGTCTTGAAGTATACGATCAGATAACCAGTTCTGTAAAAATCCCTGTCATCGCAATCGGTGGCATCAATGTCAATAATATAGGTGCGCTAGCAGGTCGTCATCTTGCTGGAGTCGCAGTTATTTCGGCTCTGTTCGGGACGCAGGATGTCAAGAAAAGCGCAGAGGATTTAATAAACATGGCTGATAAGCTGCAGCACGAAAAGTTGAGGTCAGAGATATGAAAATTCCGACCGTTCTATCGATCGCAGGCAGCGATCCAAGCGGCGGAGCGGGTATTCAGGGAGATATAAAGACCATATTTGCAGAAGGCTGCTACGGGATGGGGGTAGTCACCGGGCTTACGGTACAAAACACGCTTGGTGTATCTGATGTTATGCCAGTTCCGGCTGACTTCTTATATAGACAGATTGATGAGATTCTATGCGATATAAGACCGGATGCAATAAAGGTGGGCATGATTGTTTCGGCCGAGCAGATTGATGTAGTAGTGAAGTTAATTGAGTGGCATGGTCTTGAAAATATAATCGTCGACCCCGTAATTGCTCCGACTAGTGGAGTAGAATTTGCGGGTGATAAAGTGTTAAAAGCTTTGATAGAAAAGCTCTTTCCTTTATCAACTATAGTGACACCCAACCTGCCGGAAGCTAAGAGAATATGCGAGATTATAGGATGTCAAAACCTTAAGCTAGAAGATGATGGGCAGATGCAAGTTCAAGCTAAATCTAAATTTCAATCTCAAATTAAAACGCAAGTTCAGTCTCAGTCTCAGTCTCAACCTCAACCTCAATCTCAAACAGAGATTCATGGTAAAGCAGCAAATCTATCAGCACCTGAGCTAGCATGCTTCATAGGTCAAAGCTGTGGCTGCAGTGTGCTCATCAAAGGCGGTCATGCTGAAGATTACCATGCTACGGATTATCTGTGGACTGCTAGTGATGAGAATAGGATAGGATGCATTGTTGAATTTAAATGCGAGAGGATAGATGCAACAAGTTCGCACGGGACGGGATGTGCTCTATCTAGCTCAATAGCAGCAAATATGGCAAAAGGGCACACGCTTGAAGCAGCTATTGATAGAGGCAAGGAATACGTGACAGCAGCTCTTAAGAGTGATATGCACATAGGAACGGGTAATGGCTCGATAGATCACGGAGCACTCGTGAGACAATGAAAGATATTTTAAGGGGAATGGGAAAAGGGGAATTTATAATTGTAATTAATGGCCTGAAAAAGGCGGAAAAGAGGAAGAAATGGCAAGAACTTATTCGACACAAATAGAAGCAGCAAGAATGGGAATAGTTACACCAGAGCTTGAAACTGTTGCGGCAAAAGAAAATCGATCGGTAGATGAACTGCTACCACTGCTTGCAGAGGGCAAGATGGTTATACCAGCAAATATACATCACACATCAATCGATCCAAATGGTGTTGGAGGAATGCTGAGGACAAAGGTGAACGTAAACCTCGGCATAAGCAGAGACTGCAAGGACTATGACATTGAGATGAAGAAGGTTATGAGGGCGGTTGAGCTCGGTGCGGAATCAATCATGGATTTATCAAGTCATGGTGACACGCAGCCCTTTAGAAGGAAGCTCTGCACCGAGTGTCCAGCGATGATCGGAACAGTTCCGGTATACGATTCTGTAATCCATTATCAGAGAGATTTAAATACTCTCACTGCACAGGATTTCCTAGATGTCATAAGGATGCATTCTGAAGACGGAGTTGATTTTGTAACTCTGCACTGCGGAATAACACGCAAGACGATTGAGCAGATTAAGAACGGTACTCGAGAGATGAATATAGTCAGCAGAGGCGGAAGCCTTGTATTTGCATGGATGACCATGACGGGTGAAGAAAATCCATTCTATGAGTACTTCGATGAAATCGTAGAAATTTGTCGTGAACACGATGTAACGATAAGCCTTGGTGATGCATGTAGACCGGGATGTCTCGCTGATGCAACGGATAACTGTCAGATTGAGGAGTTGATTAGACTTGGTGAGCTGACAGATAGAGCATGGGCTAGGGATGTACAGGTTATGATTGAGGGACCAGGGCATGTGCCAATGGACCAGATTGAGGCGAACATGAAGATTCAGGAAACTTTGTGTAAGGGTGCGCCATTTTATGTGCTCGGACCTCTCGTTACAGATATTGCACCAGGATATGACCATATCACAGCTGCTATAGGTGGTGCTATTGCTGCCTGGTCAGGCGCTGCTTTCCTATGCTATGTT
>ERZ772961.983-NODE-983-length-10819-cov-4.675028_pt1 | contig 10819 bp, 3 predicted proteins | sample MGYA00580677_ERZ772961 | MGnify/ENA primary metagenome ERZ772961 (study PRJEB29015, sample SAMEA2738088) | human oral metagenome | biome: human oral; feature: human-associated habitat; material: saliva | place: China | collected 2227 ... | reverse complement strand
CTAAATCTACTTCATTACCATTTTCTTTATAATCTTGAACAGTTTTATCTGTTTTATTTGCGTTAAATGTTGGGTTGTTTTTATCGACTACTTTATAGTAAGTTGTTTTATTAATTACTTCTGGTATTTTAGCGTTTGAATCAGTAATTGTACGACCATTATAAGCTGGTTCAACAACATTTAGAATATCTGTTGTAGTACGAGCATTATAAACCGCAGTATAAAGTGCTTGTTCTGCCGGTGTAAGTTGGTGCCCTGGTGCCACTAGATTTGTTATACTACTTCCAACTTCATAACCATTTTGAATAAATGGTTGAGGGTTTTTACCATTTTCAGCAGTGCCTGCTTTATAATCTACTTGGAAAGTTAATTGGCTGCTAGATGCTGCTGTAGTAGTAGTGAATTTTTGAATACCACTAGATGCAGTAACAGTTCTAGTTTCTAGTACATTACCAGTAGTTTTATCTAGTAATTCAACAGTTGTATCTGTAGATTCATCAAATCTCTTATAAGCACGAGCATAGTATTTTGTACCATAACGTTCATTGAATCTAGTTAAATCCCAGATAGCGTATGTGTACCAATCTCCTTCTTTTCTTGCGTACCCAGCTGGTACAGGTTGAGAGCTTACAGTTGCACCGTTAGCATCTTTAATTTCTGGAGTTACTTTTTCCCCATCTTTTAAGTAAGTGCTTACTGCTACTGGGTTAGAGTTATGGTCTCCAGTTACAGCTTCGTTTGTAACAGCACGACGATTACGTACTCTTGGTTTGTTTGATTCATCTGAAGCTGGTTTTGCTTCAGTTGCTGCTGGTTTTGCTTCTTCAGCTTTTGCTTCTTTATTAGCTTCTCCTTCAGCAACTTCTGGTTTTGCAGTTTCTTCTACTTTAGCAGTTTCTTCTGTAGCTGGTTTTGCTTCAGTTGCTGCTGGTGTAGCTTCTTCTGCTTTTGCTGGTGTAGCTGCTGGAGTCTCAGTTGCTGCAGCTGCCGCTTTAGGGGTTGCTGTAGCCGCTGGGGTTTCCGCTTTTGCTGTTGCCTCAGTCTTCGGTGCTGCAGTTTCAGCATTAGTTTCAGCAGCTTTAGCTTCTCCACTACCTGCTAATACAAAACTAAGTCCAAATCCTAAGAAAACAGACGCTACGCCAACTTTATATTTTCTTAAAGAAAATCGTTGATGTTCTTTTCTTATCATTAGATAATTTCTCCTTTTTAAATAATATTTTTTAAAGAGTATACAATTATATATGTATATCTTTGTTTCATAATATATGTATAAACATCGTATTACTAACCCCGTTATTATAACATAATAAAACCCTTCCTACAAGCAATAACATAACTATTTTTTTTGAAAAATTTATAATTCATAAATTTGTCATAAATAGCGTTTTCATTAGCGTTATCACTTGTTCGTTAAGCATGTTTTTTTTTATACTTCTTATTATGAATCCCATAAATAGTATCGTTTCCAGAAGTTATGTCTACCATACATTATAGATGTCAAAATAAAAATATTTCGTTGATAAAAGATATATTTAGAGTCTATTATATAAACAATTATTTGTTTTTTAAGTTTTCAAAAGTATTTTTTCTATTCTTTCAAAAAATTAATCTCCAATATTTATAATTGGAGATTGTTTTGTAGAATTCTTACTCATTAATCGTAAGCCTCTTTTTAAAATATTAAATTTCTTTCTACTATATAAAGATTTATTACAGAATTTTATACTGTAGTTTTTTCTTTATATTTTTTCAAATAATGTAAAATTTCTAATCTATTATTTTAATTCAATCTGTTCTTTTAAGTAAAACGGATAAAATTACAGGTCTAATTTATAATCTTCTGCACATACATAGTTTTTCTTTTCCATATAGTAATATACTGCATAAGATAAAATTGCTGGCAAGATAAAATGCAATAATAGAATTTCTACTAATAATACTGCATGACTTGTATAAGAAGACATTGTTTGCCATGTCATAAGTTGCCCTACCAAACCAGATGTACCCATTCCTCCACCTGCAGGATTATTTTCCATTCTACATACTAATGTAGCTATAGGACCTAATATTGCACTAGCAACTATCGGTGGAATCCAAATTATAGGTTTCCTCATAATATTTGGCACTTGGAGCATAGATGTACCTAAACCTTGAGCTAAAAGTCCATTCCATCTATTTGCTTTAAAACTAATAACCGCAAAGCCAACCATTTGAGCTGCACACCCTACAGTTGAAGCACCTGCAGCTATACCTGATAGACCTAATATAATAGATAACGCTGCAGAACTTATAGGTAATGTCAATATTATTCCCATTATTACCGAAACAGCTATCCCCATTAAAAATGGTTGTAATTCTGTTGCTTCTCTAATAAATGTTCCAAGAATTTTCATTCCTTTTATTAAATATGGTCCTGTAAAATATGCAACGGTAGCACCTATAACTATCGTTACAAACGGTGTTACGATAATATCAATTTTTGTCTTTCCTGATACTAACCTTCCGCATTCAGCAGCTATAACTACCGCGATAAATGCACCTAATGGATCTCCTGAACCACTAACTATTAACTTCCCTTGTTCGATAAGGTGATTAGTTCCTAAGTTTGATCCGAATGCTCCTAAAAATCCAACTACACCCGAGGCTAAAATTACCAGCTTAGGTGCTTTTAATGCATGCGCAACACCTATACCTATTACTGGGCCAGTTAAAGCCATCGCTATTGTTGCTATCACTATAAAAAATGTTGAAATACCTCCACTTAAGTTAATAGCAATCTGTTTAATAATAAGACCAATAATAAGGGTACAAAATAACCCTAGTGCCATACCATTAAGCGCAACAATAAAGTATCTATGAAACAGTTTCGATAAAAGGCTATCCTTTTTCATATCTAAACTCCTTATTTATATATAAAATCTTTTAGTATCTTTTTAAGAATGCTTTAATTATAATTATATCGCGATGATAGCGTTTTGTCATCATATTATTACTATTTTATAGTAAGTATTTCCTACAAGTTAGAAGAAATTTACACATTATAAATTTTATGTAAACTTACTTTTTATATAATACTTAAAAAATCCGAAGTGATATACTTACCACTTCGGATTTAAAACTATTTTAATTATATTTATTATCTTTTTGTTCTACGTTTTCTAGCGGCTAATGCTACTGCAGCTAATAATACAGCAACACCAGTTGTTGACGTGCTAGTAGCCCCTGTATTTGGTAAAACTTTTTTCTTTTTATTTATAGTTTTAACTATAGCTTTACCTTTAAATTTAGATGTTTTAGCAAATCGTTCACGTTTAACATCTGATACAGTATCTGGAGTTTTTGTATTATTTGCCAATATTTTTTCTAAATCTTCAGCAGATAATTCTGGTAAATCAAATACTGGAGGATTTATTGTAACTCCCCAAGTATAATTTTCCATATCATATTGACGTTTGATTTGTAAATATTTATTGTATTTTTCTTTTGCATCTTTTTCGAGAGCTTTAAGCACTTCTAAAGCATCTTTAGCGTTTTTACTAGAAACTTCCAAATCTTTACGCGCTTTTTCTAATTCTTTAAGGATTAACGCATGATTATTTTTAATGTATTCTAAACGTCCTTTCTCTTCAGTACTATTTAGAATTTTATTATTTAAGCTAGTTAATTCAGTTTCTAAAGATTCTAATTGAGATTTTAATTTTTCCTCATTTTTTATAGCACTGTCTAATTTTGCTTTTGCGTCTTGTAATTCAGAATTAGCCTTAGCTAAATCACTTAATAATTTGATAATATCAGCTTTTACTTTTTTCACTTGACTATTATCATTATCAATTTCAGCATTAACTTTATTTATTTCAGCTTTTGTTGAATTTAAAATTGATTCATTATTATCATTAGCTTCTTTTGCACTATTATACACTTGAGTCGCAGTATTTACTTTTGATGGTTTACTTTGTGCTTGTTTTAATTCAACTTCACGTTTTGCTAATTCTTTTTCTTCAGCAGCTTTTTCATTTTCAATACGTGTTATTTCAGATTTTGCTTTTTCTAGATTAGCTTTTAGTTCTGTAGTATTTTTAACTTCAAGTAAATCAATAGTTTGTGGTGATTTATATCCCCAGTTTTTATTAAATTTGTCAAATTGAGGGTTTCCGTCATCATCATATCCTGTCATTCCAAACCTAGGATTAATACCTACTACACCAAATCTAACCCAGTTGTGGTATTCACTTTTTGATGGTGTCATTACAAAGTATGTACCAAATGTTTCATCTTTAGTAGTTAGCATTTGTGCTGCATGTAGGTAGTGACGGTTCATTCTACCTTCATGGTAGAAACGTTGTACTGATTGATAAACTGAATCGAATAAGAATTGTCTAGCAACCATATTTAATTCTGATTTATCTTTGTCAATTGTATTGAAATCTAAACTTTCAAATCTGTTGTATGCAGTTCCTTTGTCTGTTTTATCAATACCATTTTTCAGTGCTGCACGGTTGATTGAACGATTATCGTGGTTTGTGTCTTGATATCCACTTTCTTTTGTGAATTTAGCGATATCTTGTGCAAATTTTAATACGTTTAAGTTTGTTTTTACTGGTGGTAATCCAAATTGTTTACGTACTTGGTTATTTAAGTGGTTGAAGTATTGAGTTAATAAGATTTGATCTTTTTCAGATAAATTATTAATATCAACTTTTTCACTGTTTGAATAATCTTTTGTGTCTGTATTTAAAATAGGGTATTTTTCTACAGCTTTACGTTCTTTTTCGATTACACTGTTTAGTAATTTTTGTTGTGTATCAAAATCAGCTTTGTTGTATTCTTTTAATGCTTTAACAAATTCTGGATCAAATTTGATTTCTGTTAAAATTCCTTTAACTCCAAAAATAGCTTCGTTTTTCTTAATTTCGTCTTCTATTTTTACTTTTTCTGCTTTAGCATTTTCTAATTGTTTTTGTTTATTATTTAAAACAGCTTGTTGTTCATCACGTTTAGCTTCTAGTTGTTTAATTTTATTTAGATTTTCAGCTTCTTCTTCTTTTGCTTTATTTAAAGCAGCTTCAGCATCTTGTAACGCTTTTTCAGATTTCTCTTTATCTTTTTCTATTTTATTTAGTGATTCAGTTAATGTATTTAGTTTATTTTTATCTTCTTTTAACTTAGCTAAAAGTGAAGCTTCTTCACTTTGCTTTGATTTAAGATCTTTATCAATAATAGATGAATTTTCTTCTTTCTCTTTTGCTACTTTTTCTTTGTCTTCTTTATCTTTTTTCGCATTTTTAAATTCTGATTTAGACTTATCAACTTCCGTTGTAACATTTTCTTTATTAGATTCTAACTTTTTAATTTCATCTGCTTTTTCATCAATTACTTCATCGGTAACTTTCGAACCTTCTTCAGCATCTTTTTCCAGTTTATTAACTTTTTCAGAATCTTTTTTTGCTAATTCAACCTTTTTATCTACCTCTTTTTTTTCTTGTTCCAGTACTTTTTTAGAGTCATCAGCTTTTTGTTTTTCTTTAGCAACATCAGCTTCCGTTGTTTTTCCAACTTCCGTTTTTGTCACTAAATTACTTTCATTTTTTGGAGTTTCAGTTTCTGCTGCATGTGCTTCTTGCGCCATTACAGCACTACCTACCAACGCTCCTCCTAAAATTACTGTAGTTGTTATTTTTTTCATTATACTTTTTCTCCTTTTCAAAATAACTTAATATATTTTCTCACATAATTATCAGTTAAATATATAGTAAACAATATACACTTAACATAATAATGTTAATTATATCACTTCCTTATAAATTTATCAATATTTTTTTGTTTTTACTAAATTAATTTTTAAAAAATTGTTTACATATAATAAATTATATAAAATTTACTAATCACAAGTATAAATAAATATAAAGTTCTTTAATCTTATATGAATCTTATTTAATCCTCTATTTAAAAAATTTATAGCAAAATATAACAAATTCTAAATTTTCATATTTTATAATCATTTAAGATTTTTAATATTATTTTCAATTTCTAAAGCAAGAATATAAACAAAATCAAACATATTTATATCATAAAATATTATTTATATGCATATTTTTACAAATTACTAAAACATACTTAATTTCCAGATAAATCAGGACCTTCTTTTTCTACTTTGAGTTTTATTTATATCACCTTAATGGATAGTTTATTAGTTATTTCAGATTATGTTATCTTTAAACATAAAAAAAGACCTTAAGCAATACATTGCTTAAAGTCTTTTATGAGTAGTTTCAAACTAGTTAGTTTTTTTTCTACGTAACACCGCTGCTGCACCTAGTAAAATAGTTGATACTAGCATTGCGCTCATATCATTTTCCACACCAGTTTTAGCTAACTGTTTAGGTTTAACTTCAACTTTTTTCGGTGGTAATTGTGGTGCAGGTGGGGGAGTTGGTGTCCATGGTTTTGGTGGAATTTCAACTACTGGTGGTGGAGGTATAATTGGTTTGTGTGTATTTGTTAATACTACTTCACCATTTTCTCCTACTGTAGTAGTTACAGTATATCCACTTGGTACGTCGATTTCACGTACTACATAATTTACTACTTCACCATTTACTTTAGCTTTTAAGTTAGCAAAAGTATGTTTCCAACCATTTTCTTCATTAAGAACTACTACATCACCTTGTGGTTTATCATTTGCAAACAATTGAACAGTGATGCTAGCTGGTCTTGAAGAATCTTTGTTGTTTTCATCTTCCCAAAGTTTAATTACAGATAGCTCTGTTAACGCTGGTACGTGAGTGTTAGTAATAACGATGTTGTTCTTCCCTTCTACTGTAACTGTATAACCTTCTGGTACATCTACTTCTTTTACAGTATACTCGATATCTTTTCCTTCTGCTTTAGCTTTTAAGTTGCTAAATACGTGTTTCCAATTATTTTCTTTGTTTAATTTAACTGGAGCACCTACTGCTTTATCTCCAGCGAATAATTGTACTGTTACCTCAGTTGGTTGGATACCATCATTGTTATTCTCATCGTTCCATCTTTTCTCTACAGAAACTTCTTTTTCAACTGGGTTGTGTTTGTTAGTTAATACTATTTTTCCGTCTTTCAGACCAGAATTTTCAACAGTATAACCTTTTGGTACATTTACTTCAGATACTGAGTAAACAACCTCTTTTTTGTTTAATTTTGTTGGTAAATTATCAAATAGGTGTTTCCATGCATTTGCTGCATTTAATGTAACAATACCACCTAATTTTTCACCATTAGCAAGTAATTGCACATCAATTGATGATGGACGAATTCCATCATTATTGTTGTTGTCATCCCATTTTTTCTCTACAGTTATATTAGTAACTGTTGGATTATAAGTATTTTTAATATTGTAACCTGTTATTTCAGGTGTATATCCTTCTACTCCAACTTCAGAGATAGTATAGACTATTTCTTTACCATCTTTGTACTTAGGTAGATTATCGAAGCTGTATTTCCAGTCGTTAGCTGCAGTAATTTCTTTTGATGCAACTTCACTACCGTCAGCAAGTAATTTTACTACTATTTTTTCTGGGCGATTTAGATCTTTATCATTGTTATCTACCCATGTTTTAGTACCAACTACATTTACTTTTTCATCGATTTTTTTGTTTGTAATTTTGTAAACAGCATCAGCTGCTACTCCATTTTCTTTAGCTTCTGTTTGTTTTTTAGCGTTAATAAGTAATTTAACTGCTTTATCTGGTAATGAATATCCAGTTGGCGCTGCTATTTCTTCAAGAAGATAGTAATCATTTACTAAATCTTCAACAGATGCTTCACCTTTTTTATTCGTAGTTAAAGTAGTTATTGAACTTCCGAATTTATTTCCATCTTTGTCAGATGCATAAACGTTAAACTTAGCCCCTTCTAGTGGTTCATTAGTCACAGAGTCTTCTTTTAGTATAGATAATGAATACTTTTTACCTTCTGCTTCACCACCAGGTGTTAGAGTTTTTATCCAAGATTCAGATGTTAGAGAAACTTTATTCGGTTTATCTACTTTGCCACCATTATCATTAGAACCTTCTGTAACAACTTCACCTTCTAATTTTGAATTATTGTGATAAAGTGTTCCGTTAGGTGGCGTTTTACCTAAAGTAACATCATACATGATACGGATATTATCACTTGGTAAAATATCTCTTAAGAATTTTACTGTAAATCCTCTGTTATCTGCATTGAAAGTTACTTTATAATCTGTTTCTGGTAATGGTTTTGCAGTCGCTGGATAGTTATCCAGACGATATACACCGTCAGTAGGAGTATATGTAAATGTACCATACTCTACTTTAATAGAGCTTGGATCAATTGTACCATCTGAAAATGATAAGTTATCACTAACTACAACATTTTTCATATGTTTACCATCAGCATTTACTTTAATTTTATAACGTAAGTCTGATGATTTACTTTCTCTTTGCCAACCTTCTTTTTTAATACCAACTTTAGGCTGAACAGGAGCTCCTTTATATTTAAGTTTGTCACCTTCTACTTTATTTCCGTCAACTGTTAAATTGAAGTCTAGGTCTTTTTCTCCTGATACTTTCTCATGGTCTACACGCCCATAAAAGAAGAAATCTCCAATTACTTCTGCGTGTTTACTTGGATAGTCAGTATATGTAAAAACAAGGTTTTTCTTTTTCAAATCAACTGCTGCATTTGCTACAACTTCAGAAGTATTGTTTTTGTCAACAATATTGAATGTTCTATTTTTATCAGCATAAGTACTACCAAATTGGAATTGATCAGGTATTCCTATAGTTGATGTATCTCCTTGTTTCACTTTTGAAGGATTAGGTATTCTAAACTCTGCACTAACTTTGAAAGTTTCCCATGGCGCTAAAGCATGATCAACTTTTCCACCTTCATTTTTTTCCACACGGACATTAGACACATCAATCTTCTTCTCAGTTGATTCTGCAGCCTTAGCTTTACCTTGGTCAAAAAATGATAATCCAGTTACTGCGCATATTACAAACAGTAATACACCTAAAAATTTAAAAACTGCTTTTCTCATTAATATTTCCCTCCTTTTTTATAAATTTACAGTTTTCTTGAAAGTACAAATATCATTTAAAATATTTATATATTTGTTTCTTTCATCTATAATAGTATCACTTTTAGTATATATTTGTCAAATTAATTTTAGAAATCGTTTTATATGTTTGATATTATAGGTTTTAATTATATTTTAATATAATTTTATTTTATAAAGTTAGTGTTTCTGTTTAGAAATTTAATATCTTTAACATCATTATTATATTAACAAATATCATAGTACTAATAGCTGTATTAGTGCTTTTTTTTATCCACTATAGTAGGACTTTAGTTTTATCACATTAATTAATATGTATTATTAATTAAATAAAACACAAAAATACCCTTAGAATCATAAATCCTAAGGGTATTTTCCAGAAAATATACAATTATTTATTGTCTTCTTTTCGTTTTCTTAATAAACCAAACGATAGCAATGATAATAGACCAAAAGCTAGAGATGTTGAGTTCTGTGTTTCCACACCTGTCTTACTTAATATTTTATCTCCAGACTTACGTATTTTTGTAACTACTTTATTGTTATCAGTTTCAACATTATGTCTATCTGGATTTGCAGGTTTTTCTTCTGGTTTATTTGGCTCAGATGGTTTTTCCGGTTCAGCTGGCTTCTCTGGTTCCATTGGTTTTTCCGGTTCAGCCGGTTTTTCTGGTTCAGCTGGTTTTTCTGGCTCAGATGGTTTTTCCGGTTCAACTGGTTTTTCTGGCTCAACTGGTTTCTCTGGTTCCACAGCCTTACCATTCAACTTAGATTCTGCTTCTTTAACTTTGTCAACTAGTTGATCCACTTCTTTTTGTGATAAGTTTTTACTTAGTGCTGCTTTTGCTTCTTCTAAAAGTTTATCATATTCATTTTTCAAATCATTATTAGCATTATTATACTTATCATTATTTTTTAACTCTGAGCTATTATCTATTAATCGATTAAGTTCCGTTTTATCAGTATTTAATCCATTTAGTGAATCTTTAGCTTCTTGTAGTTTAGCTTTCGCTGCATCAATTTCTGCTTGCGTTACATTTTCTTTAGCTAACACAGCTTTCGCTTCTTCTACTGCTTTATTGTATGCTTCTTGTTTTTCTACATCAGCATTGTAATATTTAGCGTTACTATCTTTTGTTGCACTTTCATCAGCAAGATTTTGTAAAGCTTCTTTATTTGTATCCACTCCGTTTAATGCATCTTTTGCTTCTTGTAGTTTTGCTTTCGCTGCATCTACTTCTGCTTGTGTTACATTTTCTTTAGCTAACACAGCTTTTGCTTCTTCTACCACTTTATTATATGCAGTTTGTTTTTCTGTGTCAGCATTGTAGTATTTAGCATTGTTGTCTTTTGTTGCACTCTCATCAGCTAGATTTTGTAATGCTTCTTTATTTGTATCAACTCCGTTTAATGCATCTTTTGCTTCTTGTAGTTTTGCTTTTGCTTCATCTACTTCTGCTTGTGTTACATTTTCTTTAGCTAACACAGCTTTCGCTTCTTCTACTGCTTTGTTGTATGCTTCTTGTTTTTCTGCATCGGCATTGTAGTATTTAGCGTTGTTATCTTTTGTTGCACTTTCATCAGCTAAGTTTTGTAGAGCTTCTTTATTTGTATCTGCTCCATTTAATGAATCTTTAGCTTCTTGTAGTTTTGCTTTTGCTTCATCTACTTCTGCTTGTGTTACATTTTCTTTAGCTAACACAGCTTTCGCTTCTTCTACTGCTTTGTTGTATGCTTCTTGTTTTTCTGCATCGGCAT
>ERZ772961.981-NODE-981-length-10827-cov-11.057742_pt1 | contig 10827 bp, 10 predicted proteins | sample MGYA00580677_ERZ772961 | MGnify/ENA primary metagenome ERZ772961 (study PRJEB29015, sample SAMEA2738088) | human oral metagenome | biome: human oral; feature: human-associated habitat; material: saliva | place: China | collected 2227 ... | reverse complement strand
CGGGAACGCCGGGCTTGGTGGGGTGGACGACGTCACGATCCCACCATGTCGGCGGCGGGCCGTAGGTGCTCTCGATCTCGTCGGGGGCCATGCCGCGGGTGGGCAACCCGGCCGCGTCACCGATCGCGCAGGCCAACAGCACCGCGTAGGCGCGCTCAGAGCGTGTGTCCATGTTGCATTCTCCTATTCCGCAGCAGTGTCCGCGGCGAGTGCGTCCGCCGCGGCCTCGATGTCCTCGCGCGTCGGGCACGAGGCCGGACCTGGCATCGTCGAGGCCAGGGCGCCCGCGCAATTCGCCAGAAGGATGCACCGCTCGAGGGTTTGCCCCTGTGCGAGGGCGGCCGCTAACACGCCGTAGCGTGCGTGCTGGGACCCCAATCGATCCGTCGGTTCGACGGTCGGTGCTGGGAACCGGGTGACGTACGAAACTTCTGAGGTCTTGGCGCGCAGTGGGCGCGCGAGGTAGGACTCGTCTGTCTCTGTGTCGATCAGCGTATAGCGGCCAAACATGTCTTCGACGAAACCGGCGGCGCGCTCCGGGTCCTGGCTGGCATCAAAAGCCGAACGATCGCACACGATAGGCTCGCACAGGCCCTGCACTCCCCACTGATGCAGCACCATGATCACGTTGTCTTTGGGAAGACGTGCAGGCCCGGCCTCACGTCTCGATGCGTCCAGGACGACGCGCACGTGCTCCGGCAGGTGAACGAGTGCGTTCTCGGCAGCGGAGAGAACCTCCCGAGAACGCCTCACTGCGCCGTCGACGAACAGGACGTCGGAGGGGCCCAGCGTGCGGATTGCCTCGTCCCATGCGTGCTTGGGAACATTCTCGATGAATGAGAGCTTCGAGCGGTGGAAGTCTCCGATAACGTTCGACTCGTATCCGTTATCGCACCCCCTCACACGCGGACCCGCGTCGATGATCCCCTCCCGAGCCAGTGCCTCGGCGATGATCGATGCGCGCGGCCCCTCACCGATCGGGCTGAGGCTCACGACCTCGACGCCCATGGCTCGGGCGGCTCGCATGGCCGTCAAACAAATGTCAATCTGGACGCCCTCACGGGTAGCCCACTCGTCCCCGCTGGGCAGAGGTTCGTCCGCGGACTGTCGGTCGTACCTGAGCGTTAGCTCGTTCATGAAGACGACGCGACCTGCGGGCGCATCGCCCCGGGCCGGACCGAGCGGAGTCGGCTTGCTCTCCGGCTCGAAGGGGGCAGCTCGAGTGAGAATCGTCGACCCGGGGGCTTCGAAGGAAGACCAGCCGCCGTTCGAAGGGGCTGAAGCCGAGTGTCCGACGGCTCGCCGTAGCCAGCTCTCGGGGGTGGGAGGACGCAGCTCGAGCAGCTGCCCGGTGACCCCGAGCAGATCGAGTTGAGAGTACCGCTCCACCCATTCCATCAAGCGGTGAGAGAAGTAACGACCGGGTGGAGAGAAATTGGACAGAAGCTCCGAAATGATGCGCAGCAGCCTCGGCTCCCCGCACAACTTGCCCAACTTGGTGGTGGATATTGAACCGTAGCGATCACCGGGGACGAGGAAGGCCAGCGGAATAAGGAGAGACGACGGCGCATGGCCGGAAAGTTTGCGAGTCAACGGGTTGATGGGCGCGTAGCTATCGACCCGTACAGAGTTCGCCTGGAAGTTCAACGCTAGCCGCGTTGCCGCCAGGACATCGGGACCGTCCTCTGGCTCACCGCGCGGTGTCATATCGGAGACGATCTGGACAGCCTCAACGAGGTGAATGTCGCGAGATTCGATGGATAAGGACACCGCCGTCGCGAGAAGCGCAGCCGCCTGAAATTCGTTCCGAGTCGTGCATCCGCACGCCGCCCACACGGTGTCTGCGAGGGCCTCGGGGTCAAGCGTCGACATCGCAATACCGATGGGTACCGCGCACAAGAGGCGATCGAGCGCGCTCGCGGCGGGGGCGTGCCACTCGCCTGAACGAATAGCGTGGGCACCACCCGGGCCTCGCGTCAGCTGCGTGGCGACGGCCATGGCCTGCCTCGTCACCTCCGATACCGTCTTCGTCGGCGCTTCCGGGGTAACAGGGTTGGCCATATCCGCGCGGACGAGGGCTGCCATTGCCGCGATTGCGCGGGGGAGTCGTGGATCCATTCTCGTTTCTCCTTGTCAGGCCTGATCGCGGGCCACAAGCTTGTCGGCCGCAGCCTCGAGCGAATCGCGGGTGGGCAGCGAGGTTGGCGTGGTGAGTGCGGCCGCGCAATTCGCTAGCAGGATGCCCCGCTTGACCGGTATGCCGAGCGCGAGGCAGGCCGCCAACGTTGCGGAATGAATGCCCGAGGTCTCCAGGTTCTGGTTCTTGGTGAGCGGGGGTGCCGGGGATTGAACGACGCGAGGTCGGATGAAGCGGGCTTCGTCGTGGGTGGGGCGGGCGTAGTACACCTGGCCATCGTCTGCGCGCAGCACGACATAGCGCATTGTCAGCATGGCGAGGGCCGCTGCCTGATCCCGGGGCTCGTCGTCTTCCTCGTAGAAGGGGAACGGAGGATAGTTGTCGTTGAAATGCCGGAAAAAGCCGCTGAAGCCGGGCCGTTGGGAGGCGCGCAGTGACACGATGACATTGTCGAGGGGAAGGCCCTCGAGGAAGCCCTTGTGAGAGGACGCATCGAAGACGACGCGAGCGTGATCGGGCAGGCCTGTCACAGCCTTGCGTAGGGCCCGCGTCATCGGTTGTTGGGCGAGCAGCGCGCCGTCGATGCACAGGACATCGGAGGGGCCCATCGATTGGATGGCTTCCGCCCACACCCGTGTGGCGTCTTCGGGTAGTGGGCTCTTCGTTGCAACGGTTAGCCGCCAGCCGTTGTCGCCGGTAAAGATCAGTTGGTAGCCGTTGTCAGCCCCCGAGAATCGGGGACCGGCATCGATGATGCCCTCGCGAGCTAAGGCCTGCGAAATGGCCTCGGCATTGGGCCCTTCTCCGATCGGGCAGAGCGAGACAACCTCGGCTCCCATGCGTCGCGCCGCGACCAGTGCGCGGAACATGCCGCCCGTGGACTGGCCCAGTTCTTCGGCCCACACGTGCTCGCCGAAACGCGGGTACGTCTCGGAGTGCATGGCCTGGTCGTGGAGCAGCTCGCCGAGAACAAGCACGCGCCCGGTCTGCGGTCCGCCTCGGCGTGCGCCGAGCGGAGTGGGCGGGGTGGCAGGCTCAAAGTAGCGTTGACGCGTGTGCAGGCTCGATGAGCTGTCCTCGAACGAGGCCGGGGCGGAGGGGGCGACCGGCGGCGCGGATGTGCCCGGGGCGAGAGCGTCGCGGGGGTAAGACGCGCGTGTGGCGAGCAGATTGTGTGCGCGATCCGCCAGGTTCAGGGGGCACGCCTCCTCAACCCGGGACAACCCGTAGGGGCGCAGGAAGCTCGCGCCTCGAACCGCTCCGACCAGCGCGCCGACGATGGACAGGATCGTGTGCGCCTGGGCGCCGAGACGTAGGGGAGAGAATAGGAGACGGCGATCCTGATAGCGTGCGGCCAGGGCAAAAGCAGCCGGCACGATCTGGGCGGGAGAACTGCCGAACCCGATCTGCTTGCTCAGCCGCTCGAGAGAGAAGCCGATGTAGTCGTTGACGTCGCTCGCGATGTTCAACGCCCTGCGCGTCGCGGCCACGACGTCAGGCTCAGGGCTCCACTCGCCGTGAGCCTCCATCGACGACACGACGTCGACGGCTCGCACGAGAGCGTCCTCCACGCGGAAGTTCGGACTGTCTAGGCCGATCGACACCGCGGCGGCAACCAGAGCCGTCGCCTGGAAGCCCTGGCGCGTGGGCTCCCGTTTCTGGCTGTTGTCCCACACGGCGTCCGCGAAGGCTTGGGGATTGCTTATCGAGGTGGCGATGCCGAGCTGGACGGCTCCGAGCATCAGGCCATACAAGTGATCAACGGGTGTCGTAAAGCAGGGGAACGTCGGCTGCTTCGTGGACTCGGTGGCCGCCATCAGAGAGAGAATGCTCTCGCTGAGGGGCATCGACTGACTGCCCTTATCGACCGTCGCGTCCACCTCAAGTGCCTGACCGTAGAAAAGGCCGGCCATCGCCCCGTGGGCACGATCAAAGCGTGGATCCATGTCAGTTTCCCGACTCGTTCAGCGCGTCCGCTGCGGCCTCGATGTCCTCGCGTGTCGGGCACGAGGCCGGACCGGGCACGGTCGAGGCCAGGGCACCCGCACAGTTGGCGAGGACAAGGCCTCGCTCAAGTGGGATACCAAGGGCAAGTGATGCCGCCAGGACGCCGGTGTGGGCGTCGCCAGCCCCGTTCGTGTCGACGGCGTCGATGGTTGGGGTCGGGATGTGCGCGGCTGATGTTTCGCTATCGGGGCTGGCATAGCGAGCAAAATACGCGCCGGATGCTCCGAGGCGAATCAACGTGTCGTGCCCCAGTGTCTGCGCGAGGCGGCAACTGAGAGAGTCAAAAGGCAGGTAGCCGTCAAGTCGCGACTGCTTGGCGATTGCCCTCGCCTCGACGCTGTTCATCGAGATGATCGCGTGGTGCGCGGGCAAGCTCTCCGGGATCCCGATGACGGGAGAGACATCCAGGAGCACGCGCACACCCTCGGGCAAGACGCGTAACGCAGCCTCCGCGGCCTCGCGGTTCGCGGGGTGGTCCATGAGGTATCCGTCGATGTACAGCACGTCGCTCGGGTTCATCATGCGCACGAAGTCCGCCCACGCGGTCTTGGGCGTCATCGTCTCAGCGCCCTTCGTAGAGATGAAGGTGCGTTCGGCGTCGTGACCAATCATGGCGACGCAGAATCCGTTGTCCACGCCATCCATGCGTGGTCCGGCATCGACGATTCCCTCGCGAGCGAGGGCGGCCTCGATCATCGACGCGTGGGGTCCGGCGCCAATCGGGCTGAGGGAGATGGCCTCGGCTCCCATCCGGCGCGCCGCCACGAGCGCGTTGAAGCCACCGCCCACGTGCGTGCCCCCGTCACGCGCCCATTCGGAGCCGCCGCCGTGAATCGGACGTGCCCCCTGAAGGACACGGTCCACGAGGATCTGCCCCATGAGGACGACTCGGCCCGCCCCGGGATCGGAGGACGAGGCCGGGGCCGGCACCTCGGGGACGTCGGCCTCGCTCGCACCCTCAGTCTCGGGGGACGTGGGCGCGCTCGCGGCAGGCTCGTGAGCCGCACGCAGCTCCAACAGCTCGAGGGCGACGGACGGCAGGTCCAGGTGGGAGGCGAGTTCGACCTGGGCGAGGCCGCGGCCGACAAAGACCTCAAAGCCGAGGGCGGCGCCCAGGATTGCGCCCGCGATTGCGCCGATCGTGTCGGTGTCCCCGCCGATGTTGGCGGCGTCCAGCAGCGCCTGCGGGGAGGGGTCTCGCGCGAGCAACGCAAATGCCATGGGGATCGCCTGCGCCGAAGCCACGGACGTGCCCACCTGCTCAACCAGGCACTCCAGGGACGAGGACGCGGGGTTAGCGACCAGCTGCATGGCCCTGCGCGTCGCGGCAACGACGTCCGGGTCTGGTGTCCACGCTCCGCGCTCGGGCAGGGAATCGACGTAGGAGAGGGCCTTCCATAGCAGGCCCCTCAGATCCGGGGTCGTTGAACGCGCGGTGTTGATACCCATGGACACGGCGGCCGCCACGAGGGCAGCCGACTGGAAACCCTGGCGCGTCGCGTGCGTGACCTGACAGGACGACCAGACGGCATCCGCGAAAGCCTGAGGATCCTCCGTCGACATCGCGATACCGATCGGGGTGACGCGCATCGCCGCGCCGTTCGTGGTCCCCGTCCCGCCCACGGTCAGCGGGTCCTCGCCCGCGCGCACGCGCTCGAGCGCGGCCTTCGTGGAGGGTCCCAGCAGGTCGAGCGACCCGCGCTCGATCATCGAATCCTCCCAGGCCAGCAGAGCGTGGGCGAACTCGCCCGCGTCCAGGGCCACGCGACCCGAGGAAGTGCCCCGGCCTCGTACCAGGAGGGAAGCAACCAGCAGCGCCTGCTCCGTGTCATCCGTGACCGAGCCCGCCGGCATCCCCGGCGCGTAGGGCTGGGAGGCGTCACCGTCGACGAGGCCGGTGATCGTCCCGTACACCGCGCGGATCTGCTCCGGGGACATCGCCTGCGTAGGCATGCCCAGCGCGTCTCCGAGCGCCAGGCCAGCCAGGGCGCCATACGCGCAAGAAAAACGAGGATCCATGATGCACCTCCAACGCGGGCGCGCGCCCGCAGATAGCGTGAACGCCCCGGAACGTTCCGAGGCGACCAGTAGGCCCAGGGGGACTCGAACCCCCAACCTACGGATTAAAAGTCCGCTGCTCTACCATTGAGCTATAGGCCCAGCAGCCCCATTGTAGGAGGAAGAAGTCCCCATGGCCCAATCGAAGATGCCGCGACGCCCCGCCATGCTCGACGCCGCCCGGGCTGACGCCATCATCGGCGACGAAGATCCCGCGGCCACCGCGGCCGTTGCGCACACCGCCGCCTGGGCCCTCATGGGTGTGGGCGACGAGACCTTCACCGACGCCGACGTCGCGCGCCTGCGCGAAACCGTGCGCACCAGCGGGGTGGATACGATCGCGCACGTGTGGTCGCGCAGCCCCGAGTTCACGCTCCCCGGTGCGCTGTGGCGCGTCTACCTGCTGCACGAGTGGTACCACCGCGACCCGCTGCTGGTAGCCGAGCGCTACGCCGACGGGTCGCGCGCGCCCATTATTCAGGGCCTCGAGGCCCCCGTCGAGCTGCGCTCCCTGAGCCTCATCATGGAGGAAGTCGACTCCCTGCTGCGCGGTGACCTGACCGACGACGACCTGGAATACGTGCTGGGGGAGGCCTCGCGGGCCATGCGCGTGCTCGCCGCCGGCGAGGCCGGGGCCCTGTGGATCGAAGACCCCGCCGACCCGCTCGCCCACCGCGTCACCATGCGCCACTCCGCGCTGCTGGTCACCGCCGACGAGCTCGACGTCGCCGCGCGCGAGGCGGCCGTCGGCACCCTCGACTAACCCCTCGTTCGCGGCGTCGGCGCTGATCCCGGCGTACCCTGGACGGCCTCGTGGAAGGCCCGAACAGGGGTGACGTGGCGCGCCCACCAGGGCACGGGCGCGCGTGGGCGACTACCCTTGTCCCTATGCGTCCGATGCCAGCCCCCCGCCCCCAGCGACTCGTTCGCTCTGCGGGCGCACTCGTCTGGCGCTTCACCGACCCCGCGCGCGTCGCCGTCCCCGGCGAGCCCATCGACCCCGCGGACATTGAAGTCCTTATGGTCCACCGGCCGCGCTACCACGACTGGTCCTGGCCCAAGGGCAAGACCGAAAACGGTGAGTCCCTCGTCGCCGCCGCCGTGCGTGAAGTCGAGGAGGAAACCGGCCAGATCATCACGCTCGGCGCGCCCCTGACGACCCAGCGCTACCGCCTGGGCGGCGGGCAGACCAAGGAAGTCCACTACTGGGTGGGCACCCCCGTCCCCGCGGGCCACGCATCCGAGCGCCTGCGCGCCCCCGTCGCGCGCGCCCCGCGCACCGAAATCGACCAGACCGCGTGGACCTCGCCCGAGCGCGCCGCCGACATGCTCACGCGCCGAGGTGATCGCCGCCTCCTCGCCGACATCGTCGCCCGCGCCCGCGAAGGCCGCCTCGTGACCACGACCCTTCTCGTCCTGCGCCCCGGACAGGGCCTCAGCCCGCGCGTCGACGAGGCCGGGGACACCCACGCGTCCGCCTCTCCTTCCGCTTCTTCCGGCGGCGCCGCGGCACCTGCCGAGGCAGCTGCTCCGGCCAAGCCTCGCCCCGCGCCGACCCCCGCCATGGTGGCGTCCGCCGCGGCCAGGAGGGCCGCCCAGGTGGAGCAGGCCTCGGCGAAGAAGACCCAGACCGCGCCGGAACCCGTCGACCCGCCGCTCAGCCGATTCGGCGTGCGCCAGGCTTTCGACCTCATCGACCTGCTCTCCAGCTTCGGTGTGGCCCGCGCGTTCGCGTCGCCGGCAGCCCGCTCGCGCCAGAGCCTCACCCCGTGGGCGTCGATGGGCGGGGGCTCGGTGACGCTCGTCGAGTCCCTCGACCTGACCGCCTCCGGCTCGGATGTTCAGATCGACGATGAGGCGCGCCTCGGACGCGTCCGTGCCTTCGCGGCCGAGCGCCTGCGCGAGCACGCGGCCCCCACGGTCCTGTCTGTCGCCGGCCCTGCGCGCGATGCCATCATCGAGGAGATCCGCGCCTACGCGTCGGCTCCCGTCGCCGGCGGCGAGGCCCCGTGTCTGAGGCGCGGCCAGGTCCTCGTTGCCCACGTCGAACATGGCCCCGACGGGCTCGTCGTCGACGCCCTCGAAACCCACGGCGTCACCACGAAGGACCCCACCGCGCCCGCGCGCAAGGCCTCCAAGAAGCACTGAGGCGACCCGGCACAAGCCGAGCCGCCTTCAGAGCGCACGAGCGCAGGTCACATGCCGGAGTCCTTCACGGACTTCGACAGCTTCTCACCGTCATTCGAAATCGCGATGCACACGATGTCGCGGTCGCCCAGCTTCCAGCTCGCCTCCGTCGGGAACAACGTCGTGATCTCCAAGTCGGAGTCGTCGTAGGCGGCGCCCACGTATCCCTCGAAGGTGGCGGTGCAGACCTCGGTCATGCGATCGTTGAGCGCGGAGTCGGAGGGGCGCTCGCCGTCAGTGAGCTTTTCGATGTGGTAGACCTCGCCGTCGTGCTCGGCGGTGCACTCGACGACCTCGACGCGCGAGACGGTGCTGCCGTTCGGCAGCTGCACGCACTGACCGACCTCGACGTTGAAGGCCGAGGTGTTGCCGCCCAGCAGGGAGCAGGCGGACAGAGTCATGGACAGGGCCGCGACGGACGACGCGAGCGCAAGAGTACGGGTAGAAACGCGGGACATGATGCTCCTTGGGTGATGGGACCGTGGCCGATGGGATGTGATGCACACGGGATAGCGACGCTGACTGTCCGGTAGGACTTCGGTGTCGATGGTGACACTATACAAGGCGCAGGTCGCAGGGGTAAAAACGGTGGCGGCCCGGCACAAGCCGAGCCGCCACGAGCGCGCGCAGAAGCGGGGTCACATGTTGGAGTTCCTCGCAGAACCGGTGAGCTTACTGCCGTCCTTCGCGAAGACGTAGCATTGCACCATGTGGTCGCCCTTTGCCCAGGTCTGTGAACTGGGAAGAATCCAGTCGTAGTCCAACGTGGAGTCCGCGAAGGGTGTACCGACGTAGTGCTCGAAGATCAGGCCGCAGATCTCGTCGCTCTCCTCGTCAAACTCATCGTCGGACGGGAGGGTCGTTCCTTCGAAGTCAAAAATATGAAAGTATTCCCCATCGTGAGGCTGGTTGCAGTCGACCTTGGTGACGTCACTGTCCTCATTGGGCCCGAACTGGAAACACTCCCCGATGTGGCTCTGCGTCTGCGTATCGGCCGTCGCGGATGCCGCGGGTGTGCGCGAGCCGTTTGAGGGCTTGCGAGTCCCGGACGTCGACAGAGAGCAGGCGGACAGGCCCAGACTCAGGATGGTGGCTGAAACACCGAGGATCAGCGCGGGGCGCGCGGTGCGGGATACGAAGGAACGTTGGGACATGATTCTCCTTGGGTGCTGAGGCGTCCGCTTACTTGTTCGCGCCCCTCATGGAGCCGGACAGCTGAGCATCCGTGCCGTCACCGGAAATGATAAAGCAAATGATCTCGCGGTCGCCCTCTTCCCAGCTACCCGGGGACGGATAGAGGATCGTGTAGTCCAGCTCGGACTCCTCGTAGGGGATGCCCACGTATCCCTCGAAGGCCGCCAGGCAGGCGTCGCCGCCCATGTCCTCGAGCTCGGAGTCGCTCGGGCGCTCGTCCTCGGTGACCTGGGTCAGGTGGAAGACCTCGGCGTCATGCAAGGCAGAGCAGTCGGTGGTCTCCAGGTCGGTGATGTTATCGCCAGTGGGCAGCTGAACACACTGGCCGACCTTCATGCTAAAAGCGGAGGTGCGCGGGCCGAAAGAGAGCAGGCTGCAGGCCGACGTTGTCAGGGCGAGGGTGAGGGCCGAGGCCGTCAGAGCCAGGGCGCGAGTCATGGTGCGGGACATGGTGCTCCTTGAGGGAGTTGCGTTGGATGGGGTATGCGCTGGTCGGAGGAGAGGTGCGTAGGTGTGACCACCGCCGAGGCACTGTACGAACTATAACAATCGCAATACCGGACGGTAAAAGTATCGGGTGGTGCGCGGCAGGAAGCCGCACGCCACCCGATGACAGTCGGACGTTGGTCGAACCCTACAGGCCCGACTCCTTCACCGACGAGGTGAGCTTTGAATGATCCAGCGGGCGCGCCAGGCACACGATCGAACGATCGTTTTGCGCCCACGAATCCTTCGTCGGAATCATCCACGTCGCGTCGAGAGACGAGGTCAGGTAATCCGACCCCACGTACGCGTCGAACGCGGAAATGCACTCGGTCTCGGCCTGCCGGTTGAGCGCCTCGGCGCCCGGGAAATCCCCGTCCGGTGCGGATGCGACAGCGAAGACCTCAGCGTCGTGCTCGCGCGTGCAGCTGGTCTTATCGATCGTCGTCGCCGTGGTCGCGCTCTTATCCTCGGGCAGGAGGATGCACTGGCCGACCCGCATGTGCATGACGGACGAATCCGAGCATGCCGCGAGCGGGGCAGCGAGAAGAGCGGCGACCGCGGCCGTCGCGACGAGGCGACCACGCATCAGTGAACTCCCAGAGGCAGCGCCACGATGAGGTACACGATGCCCGACACCAGTGCGGCGGCAGGTAGGGTGAGGAACCACGCGATGACGATGTTGCCCGCGACGCCCCAGCGAACCGCCGAGAAGCGCTTCGTGCAACCCACACCCATGATCGCCGTCGACACGACCTGCG
>ERZ772961.979-NODE-979-length-10845-cov-10.021779_pt1 | contig 10845 bp, 8 predicted proteins | sample MGYA00580677_ERZ772961 | MGnify/ENA primary metagenome ERZ772961 (study PRJEB29015, sample SAMEA2738088) | human oral metagenome | biome: human oral; feature: human-associated habitat; material: saliva | place: China | collected 2227 ... | reverse complement strand
GGGCCCTATACTTGGGTGTCATGGACCGCACCATTATTCACGTTATGCGCCACGGTGAAGTGGACAATCCGAACGGTGTTTTGTACGGGCGTCTGCCCGGTTTTGGGCTGACGGAGCTGGGACATGCGATGGCTGCCCGGGCCGCGGAGTACCTGGTGGATTCGGGTGCGGATATTACGCGCGTGATTTCTTCGCCGCTGCTGCGCGCGCAGCTGACGGCGGCACCGACGGCGGCGGCGTATGGGCTGACGATTGAGTCAGACCCGCGTCTGATCGAGTCCGACAACGTGTTCGAGGGCATGCCGGTGAACTCGAATCGCGCGATGCTGGCGAACCCGAAGTACTACAAGTACTACTGCAACCCGCTGCGCCCCTCGTGGGGAGAGCCGTACCGCGATATCGCGTCGCGCATGAGCGCTGCCCTCTCCTCGGCCCTGCGCGCGGCCCGTGGGCACGAGGCTCTCGTCGTGTCGCACCAGAACCCGATCGTGACGCTGACGCGCTTCGTGAACGGTCAGCCGCTCGCCCACGCGCCGAAGTCACGTCACTGTGCGCTCGCGTCGATCACGTCGTTCATTTTCTCGGGCGCGACGCTCGTGGGGACGTCGTATGCGGAGCCTGCGGCGGATCTCGTTGCGATTGCGAAGGATATGACGCCGGGGGACTCGCAGGCGGATCTGCGCCGCTGATGTGATTGTTGTGGGCGCGGTGTGCGCGCCCACAACGGGGCGTAACCGCGTCCGTTTCGGGGGCCTCGTGAGGGGACGTCGGCAAGGCTAGTGCGGTAGCGCTCGCAACGCCTCATCACGCGAGGTGTGCGGTGACAGCCCCCTAGTTGGCCTCGTCGCCGGAATCCTCGGTGGGGTCGGTCCCCTCATTTCCGGAGCGCTTGTGGCCTTCCTGCTCGCGGCGCTCGTCCTCGCGGCGCTTACGCTGAATGTCGCGCTCGAGGCGGAACAGGAACTCCGGGTCGTCGTCGGGCGCGGAGGGGCGCTTCGGGGCCTCGGCCTGCTTCTGCTGAGCCTTTTCCGCGCGGGATACCCAGCGTAGGACGAGCCAGGCAATGGGGCCGATGGCGGCGATCGTCGCGGTGAACAGGATGATCATGAGCCAGATCGGCTTGGCGATCTTGCCGGGCATCTCGTCTTCGGGCGTGCGGTGCCAGTCCGCGGCCGCGTAGATGGTGACGGCGAGCATTGCGACGACAAGGGCGATCCTGAGCATGCCCCTAGTCTACGGGGGTGTGCCTGCTCACGCTGGGGCGTTCACTCCGGGAGCAAACGGGGGAGTCATGAGCGTGTGATGCGGGGGAGTGACGTGTACGAGGGCGCGGCCCCCGGCGCGAGGACCGCCGTCGATCCGGCTCGGATTCCGTCGGCCACGGCCTCGTCGAAGGGCTTGCCGAGGGCCATCGCGGCGGCCAGCGCGCCCACGCAGGCGTCCCCGGCACCGGTGGTGTCCACGGCCTCGCCGAGGGTGAGGGCGGGGCAGTGTCCGGCCTCGCTGCCCGACGCCCACGCGGCGCCGTCTGCTCCCAGGGTGACCATGACGTGCTTGGGGCCGAGGCCTCGCAGCGCCCGCGCGATGCCGATCCCCTCCGTGGGGCTGGCGGGGGCGGGCATGCCGAGTGTCAGGCCTGCCTCCGTTTCGTTGACGACGAGGATGTCGACGCGTGCCATGAAGTCGGCGTCGGTGGGGCGCGCGGGAGCCAGGTTGAGCAAGACGCGTGCGCCGAAGGAGTGGGCCCACGCGAGGGCGGCGGCGTTCGCCTCGGCGGGGATCTCGGCCTGCAGGACGACGATGTCGGCGGGGGAGGGGAACAACGAGGCCTTGGCTGGCTCGACCGTCACGGTGGCGTTCGCGCCGGCATCCAGGATGATCGTGTTCTCCCCGGAGGAGGCGACGGTGATGAGGGCGGTCCCGGAGGGTCCCTCGACCTCGCGCAGGTGTGTCACATCGACCCCGTGGGAGGCCAGGTCGGAGCGCAGGCGTTGGCCCGACGGGTCGGAGCCGACGGCGCCCACGAAGGCGACGGTGGTGCCCGAGTGTGCGGCGGCGGCCGCCTGGTTCGCGCCTTTGCCGCCCAGGCTGTAGGTCAGGGATGAGCCGGAGAGTGTTTCGCCGGGTTGTGGGAAGCGGTCGACTGTGACCGTGACGTCCTGGTTGATAGAACCGACGACGATGACGCGTTCCATGAGGGCTCCTTTGCGAGTGGTTGCTCCATTGTGCCACGTCGCACGGCTGATGATGTGCGCTTCGACACCTTGTGGGCGGGGTGTGCGGTGGGCTGCGGGCGATGTCGCTATTTAAGTGTTGCTTTATTTGGATGCTAGTTTCCTGCAATACTGCTAAATCTTTGATTTGTGGTGAACTAATCGCCGTGCGCACGCTTCGGTTCTTCATCTCATCACGCGCGGCAGGCCCCACCTGCCGCGTCAACACCGTACCCTCGCAGGTGATCCGCGGGGCCGCCTCGGCTCCTGCGGTCAACGTGCGCACCATCGCGACCGACGGTGAACTGGCCGACGGCCCCGCGCGGGTCCTTCTCCCGCTCCTCGGCATCTACGCGCTCGGCACCGTCTCCCTGCAGGGATTCAACCTCGTCTACCTGCGCGTCGCCCAGGACATCGGGGCTGGGGACGCCTCCGGCCTCATCACCGCGATCCCGGGAATCGTCCTCGGCGTCGCCTGCTTCCTGTATGGGACACTCGGAGATTTCATTCCGCTGCGTCGCATCGTCGACGTGGGGATCGCGCTGATCGTTGCCGGTTCCCTGCTCGGATTTGCCTTCTCCTCGTCCCTGGTCGGTGTCATCGTCGCTCGTGCCCTCCAGACACTGGGGTACCAGGCCGCCGCCTCCGCGTACATGATCCTGGCGACCGCCATCCGTGACCCGAAGAAACGAGGACTCTACGTCGGCCTCATGTGCGCCGCCTTCCAGGGGGGCACTGCGATCGGCATGCTCTCGGGCGGCATTCTCGCTGAGATCAACTGGGCGCTCCTCCTCCTCATTCCCCTGGCCGGCATCGCATTCCTGCCCATCATGGGGCGCCGAGTCCCCGCGCGCGCCCGCGCCGGGCGCGTCGACCTCGTCGGTCTCGCGATCTTCTCCTCGCTGGCCCTGCTGCTCACCCTGGTCGCTGCGAACCCGCGCTGGTGGCTCATCGCCGGCCTCGTCCTCGGCGGCGTTCTCTTCTGGCGCTACATCGGGCGTGCGCGAGCCCCCTTCATCACGCGATCCTTCTTCACGAACGTCCCGTGGGCGCGCTCGATCAGCCTCATCGTGATCGTCTACTGCATGAACTTCACGGTCGCGCCCCTCATGAACGGCATTGGTGCCGCCAACTACGGGCTCACCCCCGCGCAGGTGTCCGTGCGCCTGCTGCCCGCATACTGCGTCGCCCTGGCCACGGCCATGACGTCGGGCGCCGTCATGGCTCGCATCGGGCGCGGGCGGACCGTGCGTGCGTGCGTCAGCCTCATCCTCGCGGGTACCGTCCTCATCGCGCTGTGCATGAGCATGGGGCCGTGGGTTATCACGGCTGCCATGTGTTTCATCTATGCGGGCTTCGGCGCCCTGTTTACGCCCATCTACGACACCGTGTTCGCGACCGTTGCTCCGGGGCAGAACGGGCGCGCCGTCGCCATGAACGACCTCGCCATGCAGGGCAGCGCCGCGATCGGCATCGGCGTGTTCACGCCGATGCTCGCATCGGGCACCTTCCGGGCCATCGCCCTCATCTGCGTCCTCGCCGCTGCGACCGGTATCGCCGGGGACTGGGTGCACGAATACCTGTACCGCCGCGGGCGCTGACCCGTTCGGTGTTCCGCTAGGTGTGCCGAGTCACCCGCGCAGCGCGTAGCGCAGTGGTCGCGCTCCTCGGCGTGCTGCTGTTCGTTGGGTGATCACTGTCTCTGCGGCACGGTATTCGGATCGAACCAGTCAGGGGTGCGTCCGGGCGTGTCGAAGAGCTTCTTGGGGTCCTCCGCTGAGCCATCGGAGCGAAGAGACTCGGTGTAGTAGAAGTAGGAGCTATTCATGACTTGGCCGACGAGGACACTCACGGTCGCTCCATAGCGCGCGTTCGTCCAGTAGAAGTTGGCGCGGGTGTCCCCATCGACCGTGTACTCCTCTTCCATCATGGTGAATCCCAGCGGCTCAAGGTGAGAGTTGATGGTGGAACGCACCTTGTCGACGTCGCGCTCCTCGAACCAGTAGTGCCTGCTCATCATGGAGTACAGGTACTGGTCAGCGTACGGAGTCGCGCTGATGTGATCACCGCCGCTGTACGTGCGGATGTTGTCGCTGGTGAGTAGCTCGTTGCGTGCGGCGATGAGGGCCGGCTCGATATCGCGCTGGAAGGCCTCGATGGACTCCATCTGGTCTGCTTGGCGAAGTGCTTCGGCGTGTTGCGGATTCATGCCAGAGGAACCCCCATACAAGACCGCGCACGAGGCCGTGCACAGTGCCAGGAGGGCGCAGGCGAGGAGCGCGAGTGGTCGCGCTCCTCGGCGTGCGGTTGCTCGTTGGTTCATCCCTGTCCTGCGGGCGGAAGGTTGGGGTCGAACCAGTCGGGGATGCGCCCGGGCTGGTCGATGAGCTGCGGCGGTGTCCCAGTGGATCCGTCCGAGGGAGTGCCCTGCGTGTAATAGTACGTGGCGGTTTGCTCGCCGAGCCGTGTCGTCGACGACACGACGGCGTGGTACTCCTCGTTAATCCACAGGAGGCTCACCGTTTCGGGTCCGGTCGTTTTCCAGCGCTTTTCGGATAGTTCGAACCCGAGGGGGAGGAGGTGCTTGTTGTAGGTGTCGCGGATATGGTCGACGTCCAGCTCGGTAAAGTAATACAGCCGAGTATGGAGCGAATACAGCGGCTCCTGGTCGGATCCGAGGCTAGCGATAGATTCTCCGTCTTTGTATGCCATGAAGTTCTCTTCAGTGACGAGCTCGTTGCGCGCGGCGATGATGGTGGGCTCGAGGTCGCGTTGGAATGCTTCGATGGATTTCACCGGGGGGGCGCTCGGGGTCATGGATCCTCCAAGAAATGGTGCGCATGCGGCGCATGCGATAGTTGAAATAAGTGTGAGAAGGGCGGTGAAGAACTTCCTCATGAGGGCGGATTCCCTCCAATGACGCTGGCGATATCCTGGTTCGCCTGGGTGTCCTTCTGGAAGTAGCCGCTATGTTGATCCCACGGTCCATAGGAGCTCGGAGCGGGTCCGACGTCCCCTGAGAGGTGCTTGTAGCCATCCATCGTGTCGGGGTTCTTCCCGAACCAGTCATCCGGACCGACGCCCTGGACCATATCGTGAAAGTAGGGAGCGGCGCTAACGTATGTGTGTCCTTCGGGGACGTGGAACTCGCCCACGTCCTGGACACCCGATCCGGGCGAGCCAAACTGGACAAGATCGTCGATGACGCCATCTCCCACCTGGGTTGCGGCGATGCCCGCCGTGGTCGATCCATAGGAGTGGCTGGCGACGGTGATGTGGGCATCGCCAGCACCGTGCTCGCGCACAGCATCGATGCCGTTCAGGAATCCTGCAAGGCGATCTGCGCCCTTATGTGCCTTACTCGTCGAGATTACGTCAGCGCCTTGCGGTGCGTCGTATCCGAAGAACTCGACCATCGCGACCTTTTCTCCGGGCTTTGCGGCCGCTTGCGCCGCTTGTCGCATGACTGTGGCGTGACCGTCGTAATCGAGGATGGAGCCACCTTTGCCGTTCCCCGCGACGCTCGTCGTCATGCCGGGAACGATGACACCGATGTGGTCAGCTTCGTCCGGGTTGTTCTGAGAGATAGCCGCAAGAATGTTCGGGCCAGAGGCGTCCAGCTGCATCAAATAGCGCGGAACAGGGGGGTTCTCATCGTTCTCTTTCGCAAGGGTTTTTTCGATGTTGTCAAGTGCCGTCACGCGGTCTTTCAGGCGTTTCTCTTCAGCGAGTAACCAGGCATTCTCAGGCGTCACGGGGATGGACGTGCCGTAAGTGTCATAGAACTTTTGGAGGTCCTCCGCTGCCTGCTTCTTGTGGCGCGGAAGCATGATGCGGTTCGCCTGGCTGCGCGACGTGTAGTCGACACCATCAAGATTGCCGATGACGTCAGGATGCTGCTCGATCATCCACTGCTTGTCCTTGTCGGACAGAGCGTTCCACCAGGAAGCCACTTGTTCAGGAGAAGCGCTCTTTGGGGGTAGTGTCGGGCGCGTTGTGCCCGTGGCTGAGTAGTGCACGCCGTTATCGAACGTCCCTTTATTGAGCGCTGCGATCATCGTCGCAAGCTCGAGGGCGAGAGCGTCAGCCTCGACAATAATTGCGGCGATACGCTGAGTGATACGCGCCAGGAGCTTAGTGCGATTATAGGGATCCTTCAGGAAATCGATGAACTCGTCGGCGATAGAACGAAGGAAAGAGGCAACTCCGCTCGTATCAATGTGGATGCTGTACGAGTCCGCTAACTGCTTGACGTCCTCGATATCAGCCTTGATTTTGCTGATACCTTGCACTCCTTCTGATGCGATTTCACTGGTGCTGATGAAGTAGTTGACCAGGTCTTCGATCGCTTTGATGCGCTTGCGAAGCTTGTCCTGGGCGGCCGTGACGGTGTGTCCAGTGCCGGTCAGGCTATTGAGCTCAGTGACGAGATCATCAGCGACAGTCTGCAACTGCTGCTGCATGGTGGTGCACTTAGAGGAGTACTCCCGAAGGGGGGCGGGATCCCAATCTAGAACACTTGCCCAGTTCACGGCTTCATCACCTGGCCCTGGGCGTCCGTGCCCATCGGGGCGTGCGCGCCCGGCGTGTAGGTATCATTGCTCATCGTGGCCTCCGCTTGAACGGTGAGTGGTGCTGTCAGTCATCCTATCTGACAGATGGTCGTTTTTCATCACCCAGCGAGGTCATGCCCGCATGCGGAGCCCCGGCCTCGTCCATGAAAACCTAGGAAATCACAAGGGCAAGGGCTGCGAGAATACTCCAGGAGAGCGTGAAAAAACCGGTGTTGCGTAGCACCGCGATGAGCTCGCGGCCCGAGGCGCCGGTGAGGACCGGCAGGCTCACGCCGACCGCCCAGGCGGCCGCTCCCACGCCCAGCGCACACGTCGCCAGCGGGTGCAAACCGACCGCAGCGCCGAGGGCCACGATCATCGCGACCGGAAGCCACGCGCACGCCGCAAACACCCAGCGCGACGCCCGGTCGCCCAGGCGCACGGCCGCCGTCATCTTTCCGGATTCGCGGTCCGTCGGAATGTCACGAATGTTATTGGCCATCAGCAGCGCCACCGACAGCAGGCCCAGCGCCGAGGCACTCATCCACAGCCACCACGGAGCCGACTGCACCTGCGTCCACGTCGTGCCCACGCACGCCAGTAGACCGAAGAACACGAAGACCATGAGCTCGGACAGGCCGATGCCCATGTACGCGTAGGGATGCTTGCCGCCCGTGTAGAACCACGCGGCCACGACCGCCGCGGCGCCCGCCGCGATCAGCCACCAGGTACCCGACACGGCAACCAGGACGAGGCCCGCCACGCCGGCCACCGCGAACGAACCGAGCGCGGCCGCCAGGACCGTCTTCGGCTTGGCGAGGCCGCCGCCCGTCAGGCGAGCAGGCCCCTTGCGATTGTCGTCCGTCCCTCGAATACCATCCGAGTAATCGTTCGCGTAATTGACCCCCACCTGCAGGGCCAGCGCCACCAGCAGCGCCAGGGCAGCGCGCACGGCGTCGAAGCCCCCCAGGTAGTGCGCGGCGGCAGAACCCACGATCACGGGTGCGGCGGCGGCAGGGAGGGTGCGCAGGCGAGCGCCTTCAATCCAGTCAGAAACGGAAGCCATGCCCACCAGTGTAGTTGGAGCGGGCGCGGGTCCGGGCAGCGGGTTAGCGCACCCACTCCCGCTCGGTGCCCGAGGCCTCGGCCGCAGCCTGCGCGGCGGCAGCGCGGTCGATCTTGTCGAAGCCCAGGTAGGGGAGGGACTCGACGGCCACGATTCGACGAGGGGCCTGCGCGCGCCCAATGTGCGCCGCCGCATGCTCGCGGATCGCAGAGCCGAGCTCCGCCATCTCCAACGAATCCGACGGCACCTGCTCGGGGACCACCAGCGCGGTCACCACGTGGCCCCACTTCTCATCCGGGGTCGCCATGATCCACGCATCCGACACGCCCTCGAAGGAACGCACCGTGCGACGTACCGGACCCGGCGCGATCGACAGGCCACCCGAGACGATCACGTCATCCGCGCGACCGCGCACCTCCACCGTCCCAGAAGCCCGGATAATGCCCAGGTCCCCGGTGAGCAGCCAACGATGGCCGCCCTCGTCGAAGAAAGGGCTCTCCGCGTCCAGGTAGCGCGTCATCAGCGTCGGGCCGTGGATCGCCAGGCGCGTGCGCCCATCCCAATCCACCGCGCGCACCGACGTGCCCGGCAGGGGCTTGCCGTCGTACACGCAGCCGCCCGCCGTCTCCGTCATGCCGTAGGTGAGGCGCACCTTCAGGCCCGCCTCCGTCGCGCGGGCGAGCAGATGCTGGTTCGTCGCCGCCCCGCCCACGAGGATCGCCGCCAGCGAGCGCATCGGCCCCACGACCTCCTCGCCAGCGTCGAGGCACTGGGCGAGCTGGGTGGGTACGAGCGACAGGTAGCCGGGCATGTCGTCCTGCGTGGCGCCCTGAATCGCAGGCAGGAGAGCGTGCGGGTCGAAGCCCTCGGAGGTGTCGACGATCTGCGGGTTCGTCTCCGCGACCGCCGCGCGCAGCAGGATCATCGCGCCCGCGATGTGGTGCGCTGGCATCGCCAGAATCCAACGGCCCGGGCCCTCCAGGGCCAGCTCGGTGGTCTTCGCCGAGGCCATGAGCGCCTCGATCGACAGGCCGACGAGGCGGGGGGTGCCTGCGCTCGACCCCGACGTCGGGACGACCAGGTCGATGCCGTCGAAGAAATGCGGGTCCGCGTTGATTGCCTCGGCGAGGCCGGGGTAGCGATCCTGAGGGAAAGCCTCCTCGGGGGGCACCGCGGAGCCACGAAGCGTCGCCGGAGGCACATCCTCAGGTGCGCGCAGGACGACGACCGTGTGCGGCGCCGGATGATTCGGGTCGGCCTGGCGCTCCTCGTAGAGCTCCACGAGCTTATGAATCGACGCATTCGCCAGGGCGACAGCGCCAATAGCGGTGCCTCCCGGCACAACAAGAAGTCGCGGCGCAGCCATGATGAGCCTCCCAAAGTCGACGGCGAACGCATATACAACCAGGATAAGCTCTTGCGTTCTCGCAGGTAGCAGGGGACCTCGCGGCAAAAATCACGTTTGTCGGTTGAAATGGCTAGATTGCGCTTAATTCCTTGTGGCAGAGAACTCAGCTGAAAATTCAACGGAATTTCCGCGTGGGCATGCATGAGGTTATACGATGGGGGACGATGCTCAAAAAACTATCCTTGAAAACCAGATGGGCGATTGGCGTTGTGAGCGCCCTCGTCCTCCTCGTCGTATGCGCCGGCGTCGTCTACGCCGCCAACTACTCCGGGCGCGCCCTGCCGGGCACGACCGTCGCCGGCACACCCGTCGCGGGCATGACCCGCGACCAGGTGATCGCCGCCGTCAACGAGCGCGCCGACGCTGCGACGGTCACGCTCACCGTCGAAGGTAAGACCACCGAGGCCTCGCTCAACGAAGCGGGCATCACGGTCGAGGCCGATGAGACCGCCGACGCCGCGATGAAGGGCTCCACGTCCCTGCCCGCGTTCGTCAGCGCCCTCTTCTCCGAGCGCGACGTTGAACCCGTTGTCACCGTCAGCGAAGAGTCGATCAAGAAGCTCGCGGCAACCGCGAACTCGACCCTCACCTCGGAAATGAAGGATGCTGCGGTCGTTGTTGCCGAGGACGGCGAATCCTTCACCGTCACCCCCGCGCAGAACGGCAACGGCGTGTCCACCGAGGACGTCGCTTCCGCCGTCAAGCAGGCGGGCGCCACCCTCACCTCCGTCACCCAGGACGTGAGCGTGCGCCAGATGGAACCCTCCATCACCACGGAGAACGCACAGGCTGCCGCCGAGAAGGCCAACGCCCTCCTCGAGACGACCATCGAAATCTCCGACGGCATCGACACCTTTGCCGCCGAGCGCTCCGACAAGGTCAAGTGGGTCGAATTCCTCACCAAGGATGACGGCAGCCTCGAGGACCCGTCCATCAACTCCGTCAAGGTCGCCGACTGGGTCAACGCCCTGGCCGCAAAGACCGACGTCAAGCCCGAGAACCGCGTCGACAATGTCGACTCCTCCGGTAACGTCCTGACCGTTGCCCGCGAAGGCAAGAAGGGCCTCAAGACCAACAACACCGAGCAGATCACCAAGGACGTCGTCGCCGCCATGACCGACGGCAAGGCGTACGAGGGCCTGTTCCACTACGACGACGTCGAGCCCGGCTCCGAGACCAAGCAGGTCGCCGAAGGCACCGAAAACCTGGTCTACCAGGCAGCCGAAGGCGAGAAGTGGGTCGACATTAGTCTCACCGACAACTCCGTCACCGCCTACATCGGCGGCAAGGTCGCCGGCGGCCCCTTCTACATGGTCCCCGGTGCCCCCGAGACGCCCACCATCGTCGGTACCTTCCACGTGTACCTCAAGTACGACGTGCAGACCATGCGCGGTGAGAACGCCGACGGCACCAAGTATGAGACCGAAGGCGTCCCGTGGGTCACCTACTTCAGCGGCGGCTACGCGATGCACGGCGCCCCCTGGCGTTCCTCCTTCGGCTGGAGCGGCTACGGCGGCTCCCACGGCTGCGTGAACATGCCCGTCGACGCGGCGAAGTTCATCTACGACTGGACCGACATGGGCGACACGGTGGTCGTGCACTACT
>ERZ772961.978-NODE-978-length-10856-cov-11.748727_pt1 | contig 10856 bp, 9 predicted proteins | sample MGYA00580677_ERZ772961 | MGnify/ENA primary metagenome ERZ772961 (study PRJEB29015, sample SAMEA2738088) | human oral metagenome | biome: human oral; feature: human-associated habitat; material: saliva | place: China | collected 2227 ... | reverse complement strand
TCGTGTGCTCGTGTGCTCGTGTGCTCGTGTGCTCGTGTGCTCGTGTGCTCGTGTGCTCGTGTGCTCGTTGGGACCATCGCCCGCACTGTCGGAGTGGGAGTCCCGATGCAGCCTTTCCCCAACCGCCGAAAGTGGTCACGTCGGCGCCATACACGTCGGGCGGTGCCTCTTGGCAGCCGCGTTCATGCGTCGTGGTGGTGTCCTAGTCTCGTTCGTCCGTCGACCAGAGCAAGCGAGGACTAGTTCAAGAATTGAATAATATTCGAAGCGGCATCGACGTCGCTCACCTCACGGCAGTAAAACGTTTGAATGTGACTGAGGCTACGAACGGCTATTGTTTCGTCGTTTTGCTCTGCGCCTCGTGCTCCGGGTGCATCTGATCGACGGATGATGCTGCGCTCTTCTTCGCCAGGAGAATCGATCCTACAGAACAACACTTTTGCCGTTTGACGGATTACTTCGGCAATCCTGTGTCCATTCCTGCATCGCGGGATTTCGATGCAGGAAGTGCCGGTGGAGGCCCGTAGACTATAGGCAGTAGCTAGGAAGGTGTCACGTGACTGTAGAAAACACCCCTCTGTCCTCTCAGATCGAACGCAATATCGCCGATTTGCAGATGCTCGCGCACGCTGAGTTCCGCAAGCCGCCGTCGACGCGCATCATCGCGATCGCCAATCAGAAGGGCGGGGTCGGCAAGACAACCTCGGCCGTCAATCTCGCCGCAGGCCTCGCGCTGGGCGGTCTGTCGGTGCTTGTCATCGATGCCGACGCGCAGGGTAACGCCTCGAGCGCTCTCGGCGTCGAGCACCCCGCGGGAACACCGTCGACCTACGACGTGATGATCGGGGGAGCGGAGCTCGCGGACGTCCTACAGCCTTGCCCGGACATTGACGGCATTCTTGTGTGCCCTGCGACGATCGACCTGTCCGGCGCCGAAATCGAACTCGTGGACGTCCCGGACCGCGAGGCCCGCCTCAAGACTGCGCTTCGAGCGTACGTCTCGGAGCACCCAGAGATCGACGTAGTCCTTATTGATTGCCCTCCGTCCCTCGGGCTCGTGACGCTCAATGTGATGGTTGCTGCCGACGAGGTGTTGATTCCCATTCAGGCTGAGTACTACGCTCTCGAGGGCCTGAGCCAGCTGTGGAATACGGTCGAGCGTATCGGGGCGAGCATGAACCCCGGTCTGCGCGTCTCGGGCATGCTCCTGACCATGGCCGACAAGCGCACCCGCCTGTCTGAAGAGGTCGAATCCGAGGTGCGCGCGCACTTCCCGGATCACACATTCGACACGGTTATTCCGCGCAGCGTCCGCATTTCCGAGGCCCCCAGCTACGCCCAGACCGTGATTACATACGACCCGCGAAACGTTGGTTCGATCGCCTATCGCAAGGCTGCGCTCGAACTGTGTGATCGGCTTGCCAACACACTGTAAAACAATGTTTCACGTGAAACATTGAACGTCAGCGGCGGTTTTCTGTAGCTAAGAACGTAATCACCACGAGGCTTGACCAAAAGTTCAATAAAGTGATCAAAGCCGCTCATCAGCTGAGCGCAGGGCATTGTTTCACGTGAAACAATGAACGAACGTAATTGAAGGAGTTATGCAATGGCGGATGTAACACCGAAGTCTGAGGGCCGTAAGGGCGCCCGCAAGCATTCCGGCCTTGGCCGTGGACTTGGAGCTCTTATTCCCCAGGCGGGTGAACAGAAGTCGCCTGCTGCGCCCGCCGCTCCCGCACGTCCGCTCGATGTGTTCTTCCCGGAGGGCCCGTCCGCCAAGGGTAGGGGAGGATCCGCAAAGGACCTTTTGCAGCCCAAGCGATCCACGGCCTCGGCGAAAAAGAAGCGCCCGACCATGCCCGGTCTGGACACAGCCGGCAGCCGTCGTGCGGGCAAGCCTTCCGTCTCTATTGGTTCTGGGGTCAATGGCTCAGCTCCCAGCCCGAGCGGCCCTTCCACCCGTGTCGCTTCCCCGGTGGCCACGCCAGCCCCTCAGGGTGCGCCGGATGTTTCACGTGAAACATCCGATGAGCATGAGCTTTTGCCGGTGCCCGGCGCGTCCTTCGCTGAAATTGCTATCGATCAGATCGTCCCCAACGCGAAGCAGCCTCGAGAGGTTTTCGATGAGGACGACCTGAAGGAGCTCGCCGCTTCCATCAAGGAGGTCGGCGTTCTTCAGCCCGTCGTCGTTCGTAGCATTCCCGCTGAGGGGCGCTCCGCGAAGCTCCAGGAGTTCCTCGCTGAGAAGCCCGAGGCCCGCTACGAGCTGATCATGGGTGAGCGCCGCCTGCGCGCTTCCGAGCTCGCCGGCGAAACCACGATTCCCGCGATCATCCGAGAGACCGACGATGGAGATCTGCTCCGCGACGCGCTCCTGGAAAACCTCCATAGGGCCCAACTCAACCCACTGGAGGAAGCGAGCGCATATCAGCAGCTCATGGCCGATTTCGGCGCGACTCAGGAAGAGCTCGCCAAACGAATTGCGCGCTCACGCCCGCAGATCGCGAACACTCTGCGCCTACTCAAGCTGCCGCCAGTCGTTCAGAAGAAGGTGGCCGCACAGGTCATCACCGCGGGCCATGCGCGCGCCCTTCTTTCCTTGGAAGCGGCCGAAGATATGGAGCGGCTCGCCGAGCGTATCGTCGCGGAAGGGCTCTCGGTGCGCACCACCGAAGAGATCGTCCGCCTGGGCAAGGCGAAGGCCACTCCGCGTCCGCGCGCCCGTCAGCAGCGTCCGCTATCGCAGCTGGGGGAGACCGTCGTGTCGGCCCTGTCCGATGCGTACGACACACGGGTGTCCATCACGGAGGGGCGTAAGAAGGGTCGAATCGTCATCGAATTCGCGGGAGCGGACGACCTCCAGCGAATCGCAGACCTCATTCTTCGCTGAGTTTGCTTCGTACGTCTTTCCGCAGATCAGAAGGAGTATGTTCCCAATCATACATTTTCCGTTCTAATCTGTGGCTGAAACTACGTTTAAACTACTCTTAAAGGATCCGACGTCGGACTCTCGCAGTACTAGAAGGAGCGAAAGGCATGCACGCTCAAAGCAGTTCGCGCACCGTGCTTTTCGATGTCGGGGGCGTTCTCGTGGAATCACACCCCGATCCCGCCGTGATCGCCCGCATGTTCGGGGACGAGTCGCGCGGCCTCACAACTCTCGTTGACCAAGCCATGTGGACGCATCGCGGAGAATACGATGCGGGCTTGCCCGACCGTGACTTCTGGGATCGCATCGCAGGTGATTGCGGTCAACCCGAGCCGTCGCATGAGCTTTTGAAGGCACTGGTCGAGCTCGACTCTTCGCGCATGGCCGAGGCAAACGAGCGCTCGCTGGCACTCGTTCGCTTGCTGCGCCACCAGGGCGTCCGCGTCGGCATTCTGTCCAACGCCCCATACCCGATCGCCAAGGCTATCCGCCGATCCGAGTGGGGGAGCCTCTTCGACTTTTTCGCGTTCTCCTGCGACTACGGTATCTGCAAGCCCTCGCGCGGCATCTACAGGGACGTCCTGCACCGCCTGAACACGCCCGTTGAAGACGTTGCGTTCATTGACGATCGGCGTGAGAACGTGCGGGCTGCGGAACTCCTGGGCGTCCAGGGCATAGTCTGGGAGGGCGCCGACCAGGCCGAGGCCCGCCTTAAGGAACTCGGTTTCCTGTTCTGATAGCCTCCCCTGTTCGCCTGCGTTCCGGCCGACGCTGGGCCTGCCCGCCCGCGAGATCGCCGCACACGTGCCTGCGGCTTGGTATGGTCGATCTCGAAGCCCGCCCGTGCCCTCCGGACCCTACGGCACCCCCCACGCTGGCTGTCCATGGTGTCTGTGCCCAGCTGCACCAAGAAGTGCTATGCTGGCACCAGTAGGGGTCGAGAAGGCAGTCCACCCTATACGCCAAGCGCGTCGGACAGCCGAAGCGCCCTACCAGTGAGGACATTAGGCAGCCCCTTCGGGCAGCTGGATGTCCTCACTTTATATAGCTCGAATTCACCGACCGTGGGCGCCAAGATTGGTCGGCGATATAGCGTGTCCGTCGTTGCATAGTGATGGACTGGTGATTGTTTCACGTCAAACATGTGGGCCCGGGAGGACGAGAGTCCTCCCGGGCCCGGTGCGTCTCGCAGGGTAGTACGCGAGCAAAAAGCCTATGCGGGATCAGTCGGTGACAACATCCTCCACCGGCTCGGCGTTGTCGGCTGCCGCAGCCACGTCCCCAGAGACCGCCTCGGCCTCGGCGGGTACGCGTCCACCAGCCACGAACTCGACGATGTCAGCGCACAGCTGCGCGAACGACGAATCCTCGAGCGCATCCGCCGCCTGGGGGAGAAGCGACGTATCCGTCATACCGGGCGCAACATTGGCGTCAATAAACCAGCACGTCCCATCCTCATCCACCACGAAATCCATGCGCGACAAGTCCCGCAGACCCAGCGTCGTGTGCGCCTCAACAGCCGCGGCCTGCATGTCAGCCAAGGCCTCGGGAGAGAAACGCGCCGGAACGAAGTACTCCGACTCATCCGTCGTGTACCGCGCATCGTAGTCGTAGCGACCATCGTCCGTCACAACCTCGACGGGCGGCAGAGCGACCGGGCCGCCCTCCAGATCCACGACCGACACGGCCACGTCGCGGCCCTCGATACGCTGCTCCACCATCAGACGCTGGCCGTACGCAAACGCATCCACCATCGACCGACGCAACTGCTTCGCATCATGCGCCGTCGAAATACCCAGCGCCGAACCGCCATCCGTCGGCTTAATGACAACCGGGAACGACACCGACCCCTCCAGCGCAGACAGCACATTCGACGCACCCAGCTGACGGAAAATCGCCTGCGGCAGCGTCACCCAACCCGGCGTCGCCAGCCCCGCAGAACCCAGCAGAGCCTTCGCCGTCGGCTTGTTCGACGCCAACATAGAATGAACCGACGACGACCCCACAAAGGGGATCCCCAGCGACTCCAAGAACGACTGCAACGAGCCATCCTCGCCAATCGACCCATGCACGAGAGGCCAAATCACGTCAGGAGCGAACGACTCAATCGCCCCCGCCAGCGACGCATCCACATCCGAAATGACAATCTCGTAGCCGGCCTGCGCCAGAATATTCGCGACGCGACGACCCGAACGCACAGACACGTCACGCTCGTGCGTCAGACCGCCCGAAATAATCAGAACTTTCGTAGCCACAGTGTGTTACTCCTTCGCAACGTTAACGATGAGACCCAGCCCCGGCCTCGTCAATTGAAGCCGTGCCAAACATGTCGACCATTTCCTTCTCCGCATTGACCACCGTTGACAGGCGGCGCACACCCTCGCGGATATCCTCGGGCGTGGGGTAGCAGAACGACAAGCGCATGTGATTCGACCCCGAGCCATCGTAGAAGAACGCCGTGCCCGACACATACGCAACCTGAGCGCGCACCGCGCGCGGCAGCATCGCCTTCGCATCCAAGCCCTCAGGCAGCGTCACCCACGTGTAGAAACCGCCATCCGGCACCGTCCACGAGCACGACGGCATAAACTCCTCGAGCGCCGTCAGCATCGAGCGGCAACGCTCCGCGTACATCGAACGGAACGACTTCACCTGCCCATACCAGTCGTAGTTGCTCAGGTAATCCGCGATCGCCATCTGGCCCACCATCGACGGGCACAGGATCGCCGACTCGAGCGCCAGGACCAGCTTCGCGCGAATCGCGTGCGGCGCGTACGCCCAGCCGATACGGAAACCGGGCGCAAACATCTTCGAGAACGAACCCAGGTAGACGACACCCTCCGGGCTGTACGAGGCGATGGCCGGCAGCGGGTCATTGTGGAAGCCGAGCAGGCCGTAGGGATTATCCTCGACGATCAGAACATGCTCCCGCAGGCAGATCTCCGCGATGATCGGGCGGCGCTCCGCCGACAGGGTCACGCCCGCCGGGTTGTGGTAGTTCGGGATGATGTAGATGAACTTAATTGTGCGGCCCGAGGCGCGCACGTCGCGGATCGTCTCAACCAAGGCCTCGGGAATGATGCCGTGCTCATCCATGGGGACGTGCACGATGTCCGCCTGGCGGGCGCGGAAGACGCCCAGCGCGCCCACGTACGAGGGGGCCTCGGCGAGGATGACGTCGCCCGGGTTCACGAAGAGCTCGGTCACGAGGTCGAGGGCCTGCTGACTGCCCGTTGTTACGACCACGTCGTCGGGGTCAGCGCCGACGATGCCGTCGTAGGCCATGACCTCGGTGATGCGCTCGCGCAGCACCTCCCAGCCCTGGCCGTTGCCGTACTGCATGGCCTGCGCGCCGTGGTTGCGGATCAGCTTCTCCGCGGACGCGGCAAGGCGGTCGAGGGGGAGGTCCTTCAGGTTCGGCATACCGCCGGCGAGGGAGACGACCTCGGGGCGCGAGACGACGGAGAAGAGCGCGCGAATCTCCGACGCGCGCAGGTTCAGTGCGCGGTCCGCGTAAACGTCGTACCAGGGGTCGAGGCGGTTACCCTGCGCGGGCGTGCGCCCGGACGAGGCCGGGGTCGCCCCGTGTGTCGAAGGCTGAGTCAAGGGGGGCCATCCTTTACTTGGAGTCGCGTTATCCGTATAGGTAAAGTGTGCCACTTTCCTGGCTTATCGGGGCGATGAGGACCGGTGATTGGGCGCAGCGTTTCGCGTTCCTTCGCCGAGGCCATGGTTGGGTTTCCGGGCGAGGCATGGGTGCTGCGGTTGTCGTCGCGCGTGACTGTTTCACGTGAAACAATTGATAGTGTTGAACGGTCAGCGCGGACGCACGGCTGCGCCGCTGATGTGTTGATCCGCTGGCTGGCGTGGATGCCCGTGTTGGCGAGGCTCGTTCGGGGCCGGAAGGGAGCGCGATATGTCGTTTGAGTTCACTGTTCTGCCTGATGATCGTTTCATCGAGATCCTTGAGGCGTGGGTGGACTCACCCTGGCCTAAGACTGTTGAAGATGGCTACGCCCTGCGCGACCACTTCGGATGGACGCCAGATTCTCAAGATCCGGCGCTATTTGCCTCGGATGTTGAGCCAGATGAGCCGTCGGCTTACTTTACAGCGAGAAATGACTCGATTAAATCACTGACTTTCCCCATTACTGATATTGCGCCTGAGGAGGCTCGGGGGGATTCGTTGAAGGATGCCTTGGTGATTTATCGGCATTTCTGTGACATTCTGACGAGCCGGTATGGGAAGCCCAAGCGGCGCAAGAATAGGAACGGATTTTACGAGGCTCTATATGTTTCTCCGCAGGGGGTGGGTATCAATCCGGGTGGGTGTCGTTCCTTCGTTGAATGCAACGTTAAGTCTCCTGAGGAGATGTTTATTGCGAGTGAGTATGCGCGTCTGGTTGCCAAGGGGTATATCTCGGAGGATGAGTAGTCGTAACCCGGGAAATTTGGTCGTGCGCGTTGTGTGGTGCGGACCGTCCGCGATCGTAGGTTTCTACCCTTGGTTCGGCTTGTGTTGATGTTTCACGTGAAACAATGTTGTGGGAACGGTGGCCTACTATTTTGTCAATGATCTGCTGTGCTGCACTCGTGAACCTACGTTGTTTGAACGCTTGACAAGTTTCTCGTGTTGGGTCTAATTTGTTGTCATGACAGATATGTCCGGTGTGCATGCGGCTATCGATGAGCGTGTTGCGGCTCAGTTGAAGGCGCTCAAAGTCGCGAGCGCTGAAGCAGAGCGGATGGGAGCGGCTGCTCAGGCATTCCTTGATGGTGCCAGTGAAGTGGTGGGGCAAGGGTCTGATCCGTCTGGGCGTGTGTCTGTTCGGGTGGATAGCGCCGGGCGGGTCGTGGAAGTCAGTGTGGATGGCGTAGTAGATAGTCGGATTGTCTCCGCTTATGAGGACGCTATTGCTGATCGCGGTGCTCAGTTGGCTGATGTTGCATCCGATGCATATGGGCCGGATTCGCAGCCGGCGAAGGCGCTGTTGGAGCAGTACGGGTCAGCGCGTGAAAGCGCTGGCAAGGAGTCGCACGTGCCCCGCGTAGTTGGGGGAGTACTGCGTGGACGTATGCCTGAGCGCAACCCGTATCGGAGGGGGCAGTGGTGAGCACAGGGGATCTGTCTGTCGATACTGCTGACGTCGTGACGTTGGCCGGTCGAACAGAAGCCGTGAGCGATGCCGTCAGCGAAGGAATTAGCGCACTCAATGCAGCACCTTCTTCAGATGGGTTCGGAATGATCGTGGGAGCGATCATCGGTCCTGTGCTGGGCATGTTTGCTACGTCTGCTCATGATTTGCTTGCTGCAGCTGGTACTCATGCGTCCGATACTGGCGGGGCGCTCCGTGGTGCTGCTGCGAGTTTTGAGGAGACGGAGTCTGACTCTGCAAACTCGGTGAGGACATGGATGCCATGAGCGTCGACTTGGCGGGAGCTGGTGCTTCTACGCGTGTTGCTGGCCGGGGTGCCGGAGCTGCTGCTGGTGCTGCTTCAAGCGGTGTTAGCGCGCAGGATTTGATTGCTACGCGAACCGATACGACCACTGCGGCGCAGGGTGCTGGACTTCTTGAGGACATTGAGTCAATTAGTTCGTCATTGAAGGAGGGATCCTGGCTGGGCGTGGGGCTATCCACGGTCGGCGCTGTGGCGGACGTGGCCTCGGCCGTGACGAACCCGATTGCGACGCTGGTGTCGTGGGGCGCGGGCTTCCTCATCGAGCACTTCGAACCGCTCAAAGGGTGGATGGATCAGCTGGCTGGTAATGCCGATCAGGTTCGGGCGCATGCGCAGACGTGGGCGAATACTGCTGCGGCGATGGGTGGCCAGGCCGATTCCATGGAGTCGGACGTGTCGTCGTTGTTGTGCCGGAGTGAAGGTCAGACTGCCGACGCCGCGCGCACGAGGTGTGGGAAGACCGTTGACGCACTGCGCGGTGGTGCATCGTCTACGGAAGGGGTCAGTACAGCGATCGGCATTCTGGCTGAGGTCGTGGGTATCGTACGGAGCCTGGTTGTCGGGGCGATTAGTGACATCATCGGCCAACTCGCTCAGGCGATTGCGGAGGCAGTCCTGTCGGTGGGGACTCTGGCACCGCTTGTGGCTGCTCAGATCTCTACGAAGGTCAGCGCTTTTACCGCTGATGTGTCCCCGAAGATCAATGGCCTGATCGAGGCCGGGCAGAGACTCTCGCACAGCGTCACCGACCTGTCTGGAAAGGCAACAAGCATGAAGGCCGGCCTGGCTGCGGTGGTTCCGGGCTTCGGCATGATGGGCAAGCGCGGCAAGATCGATGACTTGGTCGACCACGCGTCTTGGGTCAAGGGCCGCCGGTCGCGAGCAACACCGAGCGGAGGTGACGCCGCCTCGCACCTGCGCCAGGCGAACGCCCGTCGCCTCGAGGCGCGCGCAGACCGCGTGTCGTTGGAGCGCGAGCTCGACCATAAGCTCGCCCCGCACAAGAGCGCTCTCGATGAGCACTTCGCTGACCGGCACAACCCGCGCAACCCGCGTTCGCACATGACGGTCAAACGACGCGAGGACACTAGCAGTTATCTGCAGGAACTGGGCGTGGATGATCTTACTCTGAGGGATTTCGAGCATACCGCTGAGGATTTGACTGCAGCGCGTGTGGCCGAGGCTCGTTCCGCCGAGGAGATGGGGCACGCCGGTTTGGAGGCTAAGTGGGATGAGATGGGGATCGTTCAGGCCGGCGGCGTGGGCGGTCCGGGCACCGGTCGTGGTCACGTGGACACGATTGGGTATCGGCCTGGCGAGTTGCATGTGGGGGAGTGTAAGGGTGGCACGAGCGCCAAGATCGGGACCTACGAGGTTGACGGGGTCAAGGTCGAGCAGGGTTCGGCTGCCTACGTGGGGGACCGCCTGGCTAAGGACACGGACTTTCACCAGAAGATGCGTGAGAACCCGGCGTTGTGGGAGGCCGTCAAGGATGGGCGTGTCACGGTGTATTCCGACGTCGCGATTGCCCGCAGTGGGAACGCAGGGAGAATAGACTTTAGGACCAACCCGATTGAGCTGGATCCAGCCCACATCGCCCGCATCGACGAGGCCATCAAGGCCCTGTGAAGGAGGATCATGTCCTTTGAGTTTACCGTGTTGTCCGATGAGCGTTTCATCGAGATCCTTGAGTCGTGGGCGGACTCACCCTGGCCCAAAACCGACGAAGACGGCTACGCCCTACGCGACCACTTCGGATGGACGCCAGATTATAGAGAGCCGGCGTTGTTTACCTCTGACGTGCGCCCTCATGAGTCTTCCTCGTATTTCACTGCGCGCGATGGGAAGATCAAGTCTCTCAAAATACCTGTTACTGATATTGCGCCTGAGGAGGCTCGGGGGGATTCGTTGAAGGATGCCCTGGTGATCTATCGGCATTTTTGCGACATTCTGAAGAGCCGGTACGGTAAGCCCAAGCAGCGTAGGAACAAGGGGGGTTACTATCGTTCGACGTATGTTACTTCCCGCGGTGTCGGCATCAGTATTGGTGGTAATCGGTCACTCGTTGACTGCTATGTTAAGTCTCCTGAGGAGATGTTTATTGAGAGCGAGTATGCGCGTCTGGTTGCGAAGGGGTATATCTCGGAGGATGAGTAGTACCGGCGCCCGGGCGCATTTGGCCTCGGGGTTACTGCCGGGGTGTGGCTGGCCTCGGTGGTGCGTGGGTGCGGCCGCCTGTTGGCTTGATATGGAGTCCTGCTGTCTTTGGTCTCGCTGTCGGGCTTGGGGACCCTTGGGCTCACTGCCGGGGTGTGGCGGCGCGCTGGCTTGATACGGAGTTCTGTCGTCCTCGGGCATACGGTGGGGGCTTGGGTTCCTGTGGGGTTGCTGTCGGGGCTGGTTGTGAGTCATCCTGTGCGTGAGCGGCGTTCGTGTTGTCGGCGTTGACGAGGCCATCAAGGGT
>ERZ772961.975-NODE-975-length-10871-cov-9.329050_pt1 | contig 10871 bp, 7 predicted proteins | sample MGYA00580677_ERZ772961 | MGnify/ENA primary metagenome ERZ772961 (study PRJEB29015, sample SAMEA2738088) | human oral metagenome | biome: human oral; feature: human-associated habitat; material: saliva | place: China | collected 2227 ... | reverse complement strand
ATCGTTCACATCGAACGCACGCGCTTTACGAACAACGAACCGATCGCTGTGCTCAGAAACCTCATCCCAGCGGACATTGCCCCCACGATGCAGGAACTCGAGTCTGGCTCCCTCTACGACCTCATGCGCGAGCGAGGCGTCACCCTCACCTCAGCCCGGCAGGTCATCGGGGCGCGTACCGCAACCACCAAGGAAGCCAAGCTCCTGTCCGAGCATCGCGGTGCCGCCCTGCTCACGACGCAGCGCACGACATACGACCCCTCCGGACGCATCGTGGAGTACGGCGACCACATCTACCGAGCATCGCGCTACTCCTTCGAAGCTAATCTTTTCGCGCAGTAGCATGGAATTGACACTTTGCCCTAACAGATTGCTGAATACTGCTCGTAACATTTACACCACTCCGCGGAACGATTCCCGGCTCTTCCGTGTTGTGTGTAGGTGAGTGGGTGTTGGTCGGGGGGTGGGGGTAGGGGTCGAGGTCCTTGATGATGAGCGAACTTCTACCCCCGCGATCTTCAAAGGACCTCGGGCGGTGTCTCACCCTACCTGCTGCTGCTCTGCGTCGCTTGATCGTTGTGATCGGTGTGATCGGTGTGATCTGCTCGTCGGTTTGGAGGGCTTCCATCTGATGAGCGTGGCTCGCACCCCAGATGCTCTGGTACTCGATGTTGAGTCGTGCAACCAGCTGGCGGGGTACCCTAGTTGCGGGCTGAATTGCTCAAGGTCACGGGCGTGTGGTGGTGGAGGTGAGCGACGCGCCCTGGGCCGGGGTCCCGGTGCGGATCCGGTGGCACAAACGACGCTGGATATGCTGCGAAACCACCTGCCGAATCGTGACTTTCATTGAGCAGAACCACTCGGTGTGCGCACCTCGGGCGCGTCTGGGTGTGCGGGTGATCCGCTGGGCGATCCGACAGCTGCGCTTTGAAGGAGCCACCATCGCTGGTTTGGCCCGACAACTCAGCACCACGTGGAATACCGTGTGGTCCCATATCGAGTCGTGTCTGCGAGCCACATCTGATGACCCCGCCCGTTTCGCGGGCGTGCGGGTGCTGGGGGTTGACGAGAGGCGTGTGGCACCACCAGGACCGACGCCGCCGAGGCCCGCGTGAACTCACTGGCATCGTGGACCACTCGCGGGGAGGATCATCCCACGGCCCGCTTTAGTGGACCTAGTCCCGGGACTCCACCAGCATCCTCGATGCCTTCCATATCGTCAAGCTCGCTGGCGACGCTCCAGGTGAGGTACGTCGTCGCGTCCAGCAAGACACGACCGGTCACCGCGGGCGCAAAGGCGACCCCCTCTACTTGGTCCGCAATCTTTTGCGCGCCTCGCGCCACAAGCTCACCCCATGCCAACAAGAACGAGTCCGTGAGGCCCCCTCTGGGGCTGTGTGCCCAGCAGCTCCGCGCTGTACAGGTTGTTTCACGTACCCAGTCCTTCGAGACACTCGCGCTGCTCACGCGGGATCGTACCGTTAACCTTCGGCCCCACGTTGAGCAGGAGCTATCCGTCACGAGACACCACATCCACCAGTTAACGAACGTCCGCAGCTCCACTCAGGCACTAATGATCCCTCTCGGCACGATTATACCCGAAAGACAGGCCTACACCTCGAAATAATTTATTTTCCTAAATTATTCATTTCTCGCGCAAACTGAGAAACCATATTCCCATAATGAGAGTCAGGATTACGGCGCATAGCGAAGCGTCGTACATCCTCGAACGCCCTATTCCGTTCCTGAAATTCATCTGGAGACAGATCAGCAAAACGCACTTTTGTGACTTTCTTCAAGGTAGTAACAGTCTCCTCTCCAAGAAAACGCTTGGCACTACAGATTGTTCGCAAAATAGCCTCCTTGTCACTCAGAGGAATGCGCGACTGCTCCTGAGTCACCCCAAAACTCATCGTCACCTTATTTAGCAGAATTCCTGACCCAAGACGCTCAAGATATCGCATCCATGCAGGACGTTCACTCACCTCCACGAGAATAATGGCTCCAATTACACACCAGGGAACACCTTCGCGCTCAGCAGCACCCCTCGCCCATTCCCACAGACCTCCACCAATATCTCGCACAACAAGTTCAATACGTTCTTCAATGCCCACATAAGACGACCTGCGAGTAACATCAGAAATAAAACAGTAAACAACGCCAACGAATACAGCCGTCCAGACAGCATTAACAAACTCACTAGGATCGGGCACAAAGATAGCAAGCGCCGAAGAACAACGGTACGCACAGTAGGCAACAACGATAGTCACCACTACGCTGATAGACTGCAGCAGAGTGTGAAAAGCAGACCCGCCACCTTCTGCAGCCATTCTCCCCACAATCGAACGAACTGATGACAGCAACACGAAAAGAACTGTGCACACAAACAGAGAAACCGCTTCGTCAAGTCCTAAACGAACGGCTGTCACAACGATCCCAAGAGAAATAACAAACACAGGTAACACGCGGAACATAGCATACTGCGCTGCTACTTTCCCGCGGCTACGCTCAAGATGCGAAGCATTGTAAGTGTAGGAACGCGGAGAAACTTGTCGAACCATGGAATAAAAGGCCTTGAGCAATAAGCCTCCAATGACACCCAACGCGACAGATAAGACAACTGACAACGCACACATCCTAGATCATTTGAAATACAAAACAATTAGAGAGCAATACAAATCATTACAGCACGCGCACTCACAGCCCAGCGACAAGGAAGGCAAAGAGTTGAAATTAACTAATCACACATACTACTCTTTATCAGTCTCGTATCACCAACACGATAAATTATTGGCCCACTCACTTCAGGACCAGATACCTTATCCCAGCACCTCCCTCACGGCCTCGTCCAGCAGCTGCGCGCCGCCACCAAGCATCCGCTCAAGCGATTCCAGCGTGTAGTGCGACGGCCCCGCCAAGAACGCGACCATCGCGCCGACCTCTGAGGGATCGACGCCCATGCGGGCAGCCCATGCACGCCGGTACAGGCGCAGCTGCGTCGCAAAATAGGCCAGCTTCTCCGGCTTCGTCCGACGCGTAACCGGCTGACCACTCTTCCAGTCGACTACCAGGAAGCGCTGTCCCTCCCCGCTCACGCGTTCGAAGACGGCGTCGATGCGTCCCTGCACGGACACACCACCCACCTCCACGGAGAAGGCCTCTTCGATGGCGACGGCCCGATAGTCCGCCAGCTCCCCCTCGACGAACGCGCGGAAGTTTTCGCGCAGCCTCTCGAGCAGCTCGCGTTCCTTCACCGTCAGCAGGGCCTCGTCTGCCCCGTCGTCACCGCCAGCCAACGCGACGTCCTCGCCGGACGTGACCGCAGAAGGATCCACGGCCTCGGACACAGGATCGGCTCCCGCGACGTGCAGCTCGCGCTCGGCCCACGCATGAAAAACCGTGCCCAGGGCGGAAAACGAGCTGGGCTTAACCGGCATCGGTCGGCGCATATCGCGCGCAAACTCATCCGCGTCCTGCAGCATGGCTGACACCGACGTCGCCGGCACACGCTCGGCCCACAGGTCCACGACCGGCACCTGACGCCCCAATCGATCCTCCTCAATGAGGGCAACCGTGTCCCTCACCGCAGGGTCATCGCCCAGCTCGGCCAAAGCCTCGAACACGTCCCGATCCTGCGCGAGCTCCCGCATCTGAGCGCGCACAGAGGCTGCCGCAGCCGCGACACGCTGACGCGACGGGCCGGGGGCGGGCGGGAAAGCCTCCGATGCCTGCGCCCCGCCGAGGCTCGCCTGCTCCTCCTCCGACGGTGCGGGAGCAAGCACGCACACAGCTGATCCGTCGGCCGACTCGACCCCCACGTCACGCCAAGAGCCTGAGGACCACGCGGTCCCCTGGCCCAACCGCTCAACAACATCCTCCGAGATCGTCTCCGTCTGACCCACCAACTCGGCACCGGCCTCCATAAGGTAGCGTGACGGATGCCTGACCTTCTTGTCCATCTGCGAGATCCACGACCCCACGAGCAACTGCGCGCTGCGCGCACGCGTCATCGCCACGTACGCCAGGCGACGCTCCTCACGCTCCGCATGCTCGCCGAGAGAGGCACCGTATTCGCCCTCTAACCACTTCTTAAACGCGGTCGACGGCTTCTTCTCGCCCTCGACATCGAACTCGAAGGGGGGCAGATCGGCCTTATCCCCGCGCCACGGGTGAGGCAACGCGCCGTTATCCGTCACCCAAGCCGTCGACTTGGGCGGCTCATCCCGCCACGACCGCGTCTTGCTCCGATGCGACGGGAACACGCCGTCACTCATGCCAAAGACGACGACGCCGTCCCACTCCAGACCCTTCGAGCCGTGAATCGTCAGGATCTGCACGGCCTTGGGGTCCGGCTCGCCGAGCGGCGCATCGAGTCCATCCTCGCGCTTATCCGCCATATCCAGATAGGCCAGGAAAGACCCAAGGGACGCACCGGGCGTCTCCTTCTCGTAGGCCGCAGTCACGGCGATGAACTCGTCCAGCGCGGCGCGCCCACCCATCGATAGAGGATCCGCGATGACATCATCCAGGGTCCCCATGATGAGGATCGCACGCTCGACCTGCTCCGTGATTGAGCGCCCCACGCCCTCACGGACCTGCTGCAGGCGCTCTCCCAGCAGGCGCACGCGGCGCACCGCTTCCTCGCTGATCGCAGGGCGGCCTTCGTCGGCCCACCCGGGCGTCGGCGGACGATCCACGGCATCGAGAAGCACGGCCTGATGAGGATTCAGCCCCTCCGCACGCGCCAGGAAGCGCGCCCAGTCCCCCAGCGCCATCAGGTCGGCGGCCCCCAGGTCGATGCCCGTCAGGAGGCGCGCCAGCCACGGGGAGGCCGCCACGTCGTACGCCAACTCCAGGGCCGCGCGCACGTCCTGCACAGCAGGCTGATCCAGCAGACCACCCAGCCCGACAATCTCCGTGGGGATCCCCGCCTCCCGTAGAGCGGCATCGATCAGCGGAAAATCCTTGCGACGCCTGCTCAGGACTGCGACCGTGCGCCGCTTGCCACCCTTGACCGGCTGCGAGCGCACCCGCTGCACGAAGTCGACCATCGCCGCCAGGGCCTGGTCGTAGGCCTGCGTGTATGCAATCTCGACGGTTCCCTGCCCCGCGCCCGGACGAGGCACCAGAACAGGAGACTGCGCCTTGAGCGCGTCCTTACCCTGCTGATAGGAAGCCACCTCCCTCAGCGGCGCGGCCACGCGATTCGCCGCGTCCAGGATCGACACGTCGTTGCGCCACGCGGTGGACAGTGTGAGGGTCTGGTCCTCCTCGGCGACCCCCGTCTGGAAGCGCTCCAGGAACGTCTCCAGGGACGAGGCCGAGGCCCCCCTCCACCCGTAAATCGCCTGATTCGGGTCGCCCACCGCAGTAACAGCGTGGTCGCCGAACAGCGTGGAGAGCAGCTCCATCTGGATGACGGACGTGTCCTGGAACTCGTCGAGGAGGACCGCGCGGAACTCGTCGCGCAGCGCGGCGCGCACAGCGGGCGCCTCGCGCACGATGCGCGTCGCCAGGACCAGCTGGTCCGAAAAATCGAGAACACCCATGTCGCGCTTGCGCTGCTGATAGGCCTCGATGGGACCGAGGAACGCGAGACGGCGGTGGTTCGCATCAATGACATTGCGAGCCACGTCGTTTCCCCGCCCCACCTGCTCAAGCTCCCGGCCGAACTCCTCCAAGGCCTCGCGCGCAGTCTCGACCGTGTAGCCATGCTCGGCGATCTCACCCGCGAGGTGCAGGATCTTACCCACCACGCCCGCGGGACTCAGGGTCTCATCCAAGTCGGTGGGCCACGCCTCGACGATCTGCGTCATCAGGTCGAGCGCACCGGCCTCGGAAAGCATGGCGAAATCGGGGTCGATGCCGATCCTCATCCCGTGCTCGGACACGATACGCTCCGCGAAGGAGTTATATGTCAGGGCCACCGGGTCTTCGTCAAGACGCTCGCGCATCTGCGGCATCTCACGCGACAGCAGTCGGATACGCTCGCGCAGGCGGTCGCCCAGCTCCCCCGCCGCCTTGCGGGTAAAAGTCAGGCCCAGGATCGAGGCCGGGGTCAGGTCCGGGTGGTTGGCCAACAGCCAGAGCACCCTCATCGACATGGTCTCGGTCTTACCCGACCCGGCACCCGCGACGACCAAGAGGGGGTGGCGTGGGGCCTCGACCACGCGCACCTGCTCCGGCGTCGGCGTCTTCGTCGCGTCGACGATTGCCTGGATCTGCATCGCGCTTAGCTTCATGGCGTTGTCCTTTCCCACGTCACTCCACCACCTTGCGGCCGCGCTCACGCGCCGGGCACAGCCGGTCAAAGGAACAGTACCGGCACGCATCCTCCGAGGGGGTCGCCTCGAAGTAAGGGCCGCGCGCAATGGCAGCGACCTCGCGCACCTTGCCCCGCCACTCCTCCAGAGTCTTCCCCTCCAGGGGCTTCTGATCGAAAGTCTTCGGTTTGTCCCCACCGAGCAGCGCGATGCGCGCCCCGGCCACCTGCTCCCCCGAGGCGAGGAGGGCCATCTGATAGGCCGCCAGCTGAGGATTGTCCGGGACGGTCTTCGCGCTGTGCCCGCCCTTGCCCGTCTTCAAGTCCGTGACGCGCACTCCCTCGTCGACGTGCTCGAGGCGGTCCATGCGGCCACGAATCGTCACTCCCTCCACCTGGGCCTCCACCATCTGTTCGACCTCAACCCGGCCGGGCACGCCCACCAGGTAGGAAGCCAGGTTGTCGACGATGGCGCGAGCGTGGCGATCCGCGTGCCGTCCGGCCCACGTGTCCAGGTTGTAGCCCAGCTCCTCGATACGCGCCTCGAGCGCCTCGGTCAGTTCCTCCGGTGTGCCGTGCGGATTCTCCTCCGCCAGCGCGTGAACGAGGGTTCCCAAGCTGGCCGCCGGATTCGACGGCCCGTCAGCGCCGATAGTAGTAAGGAACCAACGCAGAGGGCAGGCCAACGCCCGCTCAAACTGAGACGGAGAGAGTTTCACGTCGCCCTGATACTCCTCGTTGGTCGTAGGTGTACCACCCGCGCCCAGCCAGCGCTCCGGCTGCGCCGACGTGATGCCTTCACGGGCCATGAGAGCCAGGAGCGTCGCCGCAAGCTGGGCGTCCACCGTGTCATCGGAGGAGGCCGCACGCGCGCGCAGATCCGCGATGTGCCCAGGCAGGGACAGGGGCGCTTCCACAACATCGAGCGGCACCACGTCGTTCTCTCGGGGCGTGCCCGCCAGGCGCGCCACCAGGTCGAAGAACACGGAGGGCGCGGCATCCTCCGAGCGCACAGCCCCCGCATGCACATAGCACCGCGAGCGCGTCACAGCAGCCACGAACAGGCGATACTCGTCGTCCAGCACGGCTCGGCGCGCGGCCCGCGTAGAGTCGATGAGTTCCTCACGCCCGTCATCGCCGATGACCGTGCGGCCCGCGCCCACGTCCGCGAGCAGGTCGGCGCGCAGAATCCGGTCACGCAGCCGCATGTTCGGCCATGCTCCGTCCTGCAGGCCCGCGAAAACCACGACCTGCCAGTGGCGCCCCATCGCCTGCGCGGGTGTGAGGACCTCGACGCCGCCGGGGCGCACGCCCACGCGCGAAATCGTGTCGATGGGAACCGACCCCGCCAACAGCTCCGAGGCGAAATCACGCGCGGATCCGGCGGGGTTGCGTTGCTCCCACACGTCGGCGACGCGCAGGAGGGCGACGACCGCGTCCAGTTGATCGTCAAACCACGCCGAGGCCTCGTCCGATCGGATGGCCCGCGAGCGCCAGTCCTCGGCGACGCCGCACGCCTCCCACAATTCCCACAAGCGTTCCTGCGGGCGCGTGTCGCGCTGGCGGGCCAACTCCCACATGCGCGCTGCCTTCGTCAGCACACGCGCCAGGGCTCGGTCGTTCCACCCGCGCCGCCCCGGGGCCTCGGCCCCCTTCTCGAGCGTGGGTCGCCACGTGTCGGGGTCATCGACGAGGTCGGCTACCGTCAGCGGGATAACCGCGGCCTCGTCGCCCGCCTCCTCGGCAGCCAAGGCGCGCGCGGCGTTCAGGCGGCGCAGCAGCCGGTGAACTGCCAGGGCGTCCGCCCCGACCAGAGCCGACGGCAAGAGGCGCTCGGCCAGCTCCCGGCGAATGGCCACGTCCGTGTCGCTCTCCCCCGTCGGAATAGTCACGAGGTCCAAGAGAAGGCGCGTCGTGGACTGCGACGCGAAGTCGAAAGCACGCCCACCGCCGGCCAGGGGAACGCCGCCGCGCGCCAAGTAGCGCCTGGTTTCGGCAACCATGGAGGAGCTGCGCACGATGACGACCTGGTCCGCAAAATCGATGCCGTCATGCAGGTGCCGGGCGCGCAGGGCGCGGGCGATGAGTGCGCCCATCTGCGAGGGCGTGGCACCCAGGTGCGTCACCAGAGCACCCGTGGGCGCATCCTGGGCGACGTCCGCGTCGCGTCGCGCGGGCGACCCCGACTGCGCGATACGCGAGCAGGCCTGTTGAGCCAAGTCACGCACGACGCGGGACATGTCATACACCTGACCCAACTCAGCGATCTCGACACCGAGGGCGCTAGCGAGCCTGCGGTCCAGGTGTGGCTCTCCCCCACGATACCCAGCCACGGCCACGTCCGAATCCGAGAACGCGACGATGCGGGCACCCGCATCCCGGCAGGCGATCAGCAGCCTCAGCGTCGAGGGCGTGCAATCCTGCAGGTCATCGACGATGACGACATCCGGCACCGGGCACGGAGCCTGCACGCCACGCGCCTTAGAGTCCCTCTCCCACGCGCCAATCAGGTCCGCAGCAAGGGACTGGATGCGCGACAGGTCCACGCGCAGCGTCTGCGGATACTCCGGGGATCGCTCGGGTCCCTCCTCCAGGGCGGCAACAATCGCACCCGCGCCCTTCCACTCGGGATGCCCGAAACACGCTCCGGCCTGCGCCAGCTTCTCCGAGTCCATCCCGGCTTCGCCCACGCGCGCCACCAGGTTACGCAGCTCCGCGCGAAACGCCGGCATCGCGCGCATCTGCTCACCGATATCCTCGGGCCAGGGTGCCTCCACAGTCTGCAACAGCTCTGCCAACAGCTGATCCTGGGCCGCGCCCGTCACCAGCTCCACGCCTTCCAGAGGGATCTCGCGCTGAGTGCGCCACGTCGCCACCACCTGATACGCAAACGACGCAGGCGTACGCACCGGACGCACCACCGACGAGCCGAGCGCCTGCGCGCGCGGCGTCAGTGCGTCAGCGCGCGTGCGATCAGGAGCGAGAATCAACGCGGAATGGCCCCGGGCGACCGCCTGCTCGAACACCGCAAGCGCACACGTACTGCGCCCCGACGACGGCGCCCCGCGAGCAATCGTATCCGAGTGCTGCGCTCCCTCGACAACCGCGCGTTGCGCCTCATTCAGCGCAGGAAGACGCCACCAACCCTCCGGGCGACGCCGCAACCTGACCTTGATTTCGCTCATGACGCAATACTGACAGACCCCACCCACATCTGCGGCACATATGATGGGCGTGACGACATTTACCAGCAAGGAGTCAACATGGAGATCTTCATCGGCATTCGCGATAACACGCGTCAGCTCGGTCTCGACGTCGACATGACCGAAGGCGAGCTCATGGCCAAAGTTCACAAGGCCCTTACCTCCCCCAACGGCGTCCTCGACCTCACCGACACCAAGGGTCAGCGCACCCTCGTTCCCGCCAACGCCCTCGGCTACGTGCAGATCGCCAGCAAGACAGAGCGTCGCGTCGGCTTCGCGATCCACTGACCCGCACAGACAAACGAGGCCGGGGAACGCACTGCGGAACTGAACCGCTCGCGCTCCCCGGCCTCGTCTATCCCCTGTAGCCTCAGGCCTTCAGGTGAATATCCTTCATGCGTTCACCGTGACGCTTGATCACGTACTCCGTGATCTCATCGACATTGTCTGGCGTCATCGCCAGCTGCGGGTAGGTGAACAGCGTGGCCCGCACGAGGCCGAGGGCCTCACCCGCCACGCGGCGACCCCACAGAGACAGGCGATCCGCCAGCTGCGGGTCCGCCTCAATCTGCGGTCCCAGGTGCGCGCGCACCCAATGCCCCTGCTCGAATGGCCAGACGTCCTCGATACCCTCAAACAGGCCGTGGACGCGGGCAACACGAATCAGCATGTCACCGAGCATGCCGCGCGTAATAAAGGTCTTCACCGCGCGCTCCGCAAACGTCGTCGGACGGGTGCGCGCATCCAAATCGTCATACGCGCTCGTAAACGCACTAGCGGCCTCCAGCAAATCAAAGTCACGGTGCTCACACCACACCTCCAGCTGCTGATACAGCGCAAAACACTGCGCAGCCATGCGCGCGTGCTCCACGTGTGCCTCAAACGTGGGGGCCTGCTCTCCGTCCTTCGCCAGGCGCGTCATAAACGCGAGCGAAGAATACGCGAGAATACCAAGGACATCAGTGTCGTCGGCCGGGACAGAAACATATTCGTGAGCCATGAGTCCAGCATAGTGCCTGACAAGCGCCCTGGCTCCCACTGTCCACACAATCCACACGTTCTCACCCCCTCTGTGACCAGCACCTCCCCCGCTCGCCCGCTTCACACGATTACACTGAAAAGCGACCACCGGAAGCCCGGTCGCATTCTTTTTGCACATCACACGTTCGCGCGGACGACTTTCCCCGCGCTAGACATTGCGCGATCGGCACCGACCACAACCCCGGAAAAGCCCGGGAGACAAGGCAGATCGTGACCACCACAAACACCGAGGCCATCGAGCCCACCCCCGACAACGACGCCACCACGCAGGCCGTGCCCTCCGCGCAAGCCCCCGCCCAGGCCTCGTCCATCGAATACTCCGCAGGCGTCGTCCGCCTCGGCAACATCAAGCCCGCAGCCCCCGA
>ERZ772961.969-NODE-969-length-10925-cov-3.491996_pt1 | contig 10925 bp, 9 predicted proteins | sample MGYA00580677_ERZ772961 | MGnify/ENA primary metagenome ERZ772961 (study PRJEB29015, sample SAMEA2738088) | human oral metagenome | biome: human oral; feature: human-associated habitat; material: saliva | place: China | collected 2227 ... | reverse complement strand
TCTACTCGAGACTTCCACGGTCGTCAACAACCATATGTAGAAATTACAAAAATCAAATCTGCAGAACCAATCTTAGGTTATGTATATCCATAAAACAGAATTAAACAAATAAAAACGAGGCTATACGCCTCGTTTTTAATAAGAATGATTAAGTTTACATAGATCTTACATTTTATACTTTTAAGTAAATTTAGAGATACAAGCTGTATGCTAATAATCATATCTATATAATTAGAATGTCTGTACAATTAAGATATCACAATAAACGCATTATATTAGTGATGTAGTTCTTTAACGATTCGTTTACCCAAAGATGCTGCTACAGCACATAGGAAAATATCTGGACCTACTGGAATTAAGAAGCACGTAATAATAACAGCTTCAACGCCAATTGGTTTACCTAAATACAAGTTCATAATGAAATATAGATAGACCATACCAAGGCCATATACAATTAATAGGTTTAATATAGAACCCACTAATAATCGTTTAAAGGATAAGGTATCCATCGATTCAGCAATTCGCCCCACAACATAAGCACCAACCATAAAGCCAATCAAATAGCCAAAGGTAGGTTGCAAAATATAACCAGGACCGCCGCCAGAGGTGAAGATAGGTACTCCGATAAGGCCCAACACAATATAAATGCCTACGCTAGCAGCGCCTAAACGACTACCTAATACAATGCCCGCCAATGTGGTAAATAAGATCTGCAATGTAAACGGACAGTTAGGTAATGGTACCCGTATGAAAGCACCTACGGCGATCAAAGCCACAAATAGTGCAGTCATTGTTAGCTGACGGGTGGTAATGCGAGTTTGTTTCGATACGGTAGAACTCATGGTATACCTCCATTAATAAGACAATAACAAACTACTACTTACCTAAATTAAAGCACTTGTATTTTTAATTGTCAACTATAACGATTGACTTTTAGTTAACTATATAGTCTAATACTATATATAACTATAGATACTATATTTTTAAGACTTCTTATCTTTTTGACTATACATTATAGTTATTATCAACAGTTTATAATAACTAAAAGATATACTCATCTTCATGCAAAAAGGCATTAATTTCATCTTATATTCATATAACAATATTAAATTATACGTAAGTAGATTGAGTAAAATCTACTTTCACAAAATCGTAAAAAACGAAAAATGATATTTTGGTATCAGGAGGCATTAATTATGAAAAATGTTAAGAAAGTATCCAAAGTTTTATGTGCATTCGGCGTTAGTACAGTATTATTAGCAGGTGTAGTTGGCGCAGCTAGCAACCATGCTTACAACAACCATAGCAACTGGAACGGTGTTGGTAGCGTAGCTCCATCCGCTCAAGCTAACTATTCTGTTGATTACATGGGCGCTGTTACAGTATTCCAACAACAATTCCCTGGCGCATCTGTTAAATCTATTTCCTACGACGCTAAACACAACCCTTACTACGAAGTAGAAGGTTACTATAACAACCGTGAAGTAGAAATTAAAGTAGACGAAGCAACTGGTCAAATCGTTGGTAAAGAAGTTAAAGGCTACACTAAAGGCAATAAAGCTATCAACGTTCAAAACATCATCATCCCTGAAGTAGCTGAAACAAAAGCTATGGAAAAAGTTGGTTCTGACTTCCAAACTGTAGAATGGACTGTTGAACGTGAAAACGGTCGTGCTGTATACGAATTCGATATGACAACTGGCGGCGGCAAAAAAGCTGAAGTAAAAGTTGACGGCATGAACGGTAAAGTGTTAAGCGCTAAAGTAAAAAGCACAAAATACTAAGATTTTAAACTCATCAAGTGAACCCTATCCTAACCCACTTAGATGACACACTACACATATAACACACATACTATACACACAGTATCCACTGGATACGCTCTCTAACACAAACTAACACACAAACTCAAAGAGCCCGTAGGACTCACCACGGGCTCCCTAACTCCTATCTCACACAATAGGAAATGGTCTGTGTTCACACACCACAGACCGAACCTTACACACACTATACTCCCTTTAAAAGACCTTGGATCATTGAATCCAAGGTCTTTTTTGTGTGCTACATCACAAAACGACCTCCCACTAAGGGAGGTCGTTTGTATAAGTTTTATAGGTTTGATAGTTCTTTGTTCTATTTCTTAAGCGAGGTCTAGCTTAAGGATGTCATTTGTGTATTCTGAAAGTTAGATCTATAGTTTTCCCAATGAGATTTGAGAGATTATGCTTTATCTAAAGCTTGTGCCAAGTCTTCGATGATATCATCAATATTTTCAAGACCGATGGACAAACGGATCATATCTGGTGTTACGCCAGCAGATTTTTGTTGTTCTTCGTTAAGTTGTGCATGTGTTGTAGATGCTGGATGAATAACAAGGGATTTAGCATCGGCTACGTTAGCCAAGTTGGAGAAGATTTCCAAAGAGTCAACAAGTTTAATACCTGCTTCTTTTCCGCCTTTCACGCCAAATGTGAATACAGCACCAACACCTTTAGGGAAGTATTTATCAGCCAAAGCTTTGTATTTGCTGTCTTCTAATTCTGGATAGCTTACCCACGCTACTTTTGGATGTTTGCTTAAGAAGTCTACTACTTTACGAGTATTTTCAACGTGACGTTCTACGCGCAAGGATAATGTTTCAATGCCTTGCAAGATTTGCCAAGATGCAAGTGGAGTAATGCATGCACCAGTATCACGAAGCAATTGAGCGCGGATTTTTACAGTGAATGGAATTGGCAAATCACCATATACTAAACCATTATAGTGTTCATCACCTTCGGAGAAGCCAGGATATTTACCAGAACCTTTATAATCGAATTTACCAGACTCTACAACTACGCCAGCCAATGTTGTACCATGACCACCAAGGTATTTAGTAGCAGAATGAACAACTACGTCAGCACCATGTTCTAATGGACGGAACAAGTATGGAGATGCAAAGGTGTTATCTACGATCAAGATAATGTTGTGTTTATGTGCAATATCAGCTACTGCTTGTACATCGATAAGGTTGATGCCAGGGTTACCGATAGACTCGATGTAAACAGCTTTTGTATTTTCATCGATAGCTGCTTCAAATTCCTCTAAGTTATCAGGATTTACAAATTTAGTTTCGATACCAAGACGTGGCAATGTAGCTGTGAACAAGTTGTAAGTACCACCGTATAAAGTGGAAGCTGCTACGATATTGTCGCCAGCACTAGCTACGTTCAAAATAGAATATGTAATCGCTGCAGAACCAGATGCTAAAGCGATACCACCAGCACCACCTTCAAGTTGAGCTACACGAGCATCCAATACATCTGTAGTAGGATTATTAAGGCGGGTATAAATGCCACCAGGATTAGTTAAGGCAAAACGACCTGCTGCTTCTTCTGCGTCTTTAAATACGAAAGATGTAGTTTGGTAAATAGGTACTGCACGCGCACCTGTTGGATCTACCGTTTGACCGGCATGTAATTGTAATGTTTCAAATCTGTATTGTTTACTCATTATGACAACTCCTTTATGTTAACTGTGAATTTAGTTCGTTGTTTATACCCAGTATAGTACTATGCTTTAAAAATTATGTCTACTATTTTTTATATGAACTTATCCATAACTTAAAACTATGGTGGTCTTTAAAAGTCACCAAGTAGTTTAAACCTAGCCTAGCGAGCTAAGTAATTGTATAAATGAATGTATTGAAAAGCCCCTAGTAACTTCTAATTGACTAGTCCATATTAGAGACTATCAGAAGTAATTAGGGGCAATAGCTACATACGATAGTTTAGATATAGGCACCTAAATTTTTATCGCGTTCAAATTTCATTTTTTGAATTTGTTCAATAATGTACGGTGTTTCTTGGTAAACATAATAATTTAACCAGTTTGTAAATAACAATGTACTTACAGAACGCCAGCGTACGATAGGACGTTGTTTTGGATCGTCGTTAGGGAAATAATTTTCAGGAACCGCAATATCCATACCTTTTTTGATATCCCGTTCATATTCACGATTGAGTGTATCCCAATCGTATTCGGCATGACCAAAGACAAAGATATGTTTATTATCTAAGCTACGAACAATAGCTGCACCTGTTGGGTCAGATCCCGCTAAAAGTTCCAAATCACGATTTTCCTTAATTTGTTGCAAGGAAACTGTTGTATGACGGGAGTGTGGCATCCAGAACTTTTCATCGAAGCCACGTAAGAGTAATGGTCGATCATTGTAGATATCATGTTCGTACACACCAAATAACTTTTCATCCATAATGCATTTATTAATACCAAAGTGATGATATAAACCAGCTTGAGCACCCCAACAGATATAGAATGTGGAGTATACATGCTCTTCGCCCCAGTTCATAATTTCTACTAACTCAGGCCAATAGTCTACCTCTTCAAAAGGCATTAACTCTACAGGAGCCCCTGTAATAATCATGCCGTCAAAGAACTCGTCTTTTACCTCCTCAAAGGTACGGTAAAAAGTTTCTAAATACTGCTCATCTGTATTTTTTGATTTTCGAGATGCAGTATGTATTAAGGTTAAATTAACTTGTAATGGGCTATTACTCAGAGCACGTAAAATTTGAGTCTCTGTAATCTCTTTAGTAGGCATCAAATTGATTAACAGAATATTCAAAGGTCGGATTTGTTGATTTTCCGCCCGTTCTGTATCCATTACGAAAATATTCTCTTGAGCTAATTTCGTAATGGCCGGTAAATTTTTTATTACTTTAATAGGCATATTATCACCTCTACACACTAAACAATTTGATAACCTAATCTAAATAATCTAACTAATCTGATTAAAAGCCTCTAGCCTCGTAGGCACGGCGCCAAGCTTCAAGGCCTTCTTCCAATGTTTTACGAGGACACGCTACATTGATACGTTCAAAGTCTTCCCCATCTACACCAAACATGGAGCCTGTATCAAGCCATAATTTAGCATCATTGATAATCCATTCATCACGCTCTTTAGGGCTTAATGGCAACTTGGAGCAATCTAGCCACATGAGATATGTCCCTTCTGGGCGATATACATGAATTTTCGGCATATAGTTTGCTACATAGTCGATGGTGAATTGAATATTATCTTGAATATATTCTTTTAACTCGTCGAGCCAAGGGGCACCTACTTTATAGGCCCCTTCACAACCAACGATGCCCATCGTATTTAACTGGCTATAACCAGCGCGGTCGATTTCTTTAATAAAACGACCACGTAAGGAGTCATTAGGAATGAAAATATTACTTACTTGAAGGCCAGCGATGTTAAAAGTCTTACTAGGCGCGGTACATACGATGCATTGTTCTGCATAGCTTTCACCTAGGTCAGCAAAGACCTTATGAGTATGTCCTTTCCAAACAAAATCAGCATGGATTTCATCGCTTACGATGAGTACATTATGTTTAATACAAATATCGCCAAGTCGTTTTAACTCATCCTCAGTCCACACGCGGCCTACCGGATTATGGGGATTACATAAGAGGAATAATGTTACATTTTCCTCAACGATAGCCCGTTCAATGCCCTCAAAATCGATGGTATATTTTTCTTCGCCTTTAATTAATGGCACATTGATGAGACGACGGTTATTATCATCGATAACCATGCTAAATGGATAGTATACCGGTTGATTGATGAGTACCCCTTCACCCTCCTTGGTGAAAGCGCGAACAGCCATGGCCAAAGCAAATACGATACCTGGTGTTTTAACGAGCCATTTTTGTTCTGGCGTCCAGTTAAAGCGCGTAGTAAACCAATTTTGTAGCACTTTAAAGTATTCGTCATCGGATTCGGTATAACCAAACACGCCATGGTTCACGCGGTCCAATAAAATTTGCTTTAACTCAGGTGGGATTTCAAAATCCATGTCCGCTACCCAGAATGGCAATACATCTGCTGGTTTACCACGTTTAACAGCAAAATCGTATTTCAATGATTTTGTGTGGGTTCTATCTAAAATTTGATCAAAATTATATTGTCCCATAGGAACTCCTTTATTTATTGAAAGCTTGTTCCAAATCCGCAATCAAATCATCTGTCTCTTCAATACCTACAGATAGACGCAATAAGCGACGTGTAATACCTTTGCGCTCTGCATCTTCAGGTTTTAAATCTGGATGTGTTTGCGTTACAGGGTAGGTCAACAAGGACTCTGTACCACCAAGACTTTCAGCAAATTGAATAAGCTCAATGCCTTCCAATACTGTTTTAGCCGTTTCTTCGCTATCTACTTCGAAAGATAACATGCCACCAAAACCAGTCGTTTGGGCCTTATTAATTTCATAGCCTGGATGTTCAGGAAGACCTGGGAACAATACTTTAGTAACCTTAGGTTGTGTTTTGAGCCATTCAGCAAGAGCAATGGCATTCTTTTGGTGTTGCTCCATACGAAGGGCCAATGTTTTAACGCCGCGGATAACGAGCCAGCTATCCATTGCAGATAAGCAAGCACCTACAGTTTTATAAGTTAAGCGCAATTTCGCAGCCAATTCATCGTCTTTTACAATGGTAAAACCAGAAATTACATCGTGATGACCACCGATGAATTTTGTACCACTATGAACGACAATATCTGCACCCAACGTTAAAGGTTTTTGGAAATATGGGCTCAAGAATGTATTGTCGATGATTACAAGCGCATTACGCTCATGGGCTAATGCGCAGAGAGCGCGAATATCAGTAATCTCCATCATAGGATTTGTTGGTGTCTCAATATAAACAGCCTTTGTATTTGGTTTGAAAGCTGCTTTCACCGCATCAAGATCAGATGTACCTACATAGGTAAACTCGATGCCATTTTGTTCGTAAATATTTGTGAACATACGGATAGAGCCACCATATAAGTCATCGCCTAAAATGATATGGTCTCCAGGGGAAAATAGATGGAATACTGCATCCACTGCGGCCATACCAGAAGAGAATGCTAATGCATCCGTACCTTCTTCAAGGCCGGCTATCAATTGTTCCAAGCGGTCGCGCGTCGGATTAGACTCACGCGTATATTGATAACCTGTTGTATCACCCAACTGTGGATGAGAAAATGTACTAGACATATAAATTGCAGGGGAAATTGCACCAGTGCTATCTGGTCTACCGCTGCCGTGAACACATTTTGTATTAAATTTCATTCCAATCAACTCCTCATATTTGTATACAATATGTTAATTGTAAAGTAGACAATGATTAAGGTCAATAAAAATGGGCACTCATACAGCCTGAGTGCCCCGAAAAAGTCATATCTATTTTGAATGGGTTGCCATAACTCTAAGTTAAGTTAGACTAATTTTTAGTGCGTTTTGTAATAAGTAGAGCCAAAATAATGCCCAAAGAAGATGTTACCAATTGAGGCCAACTAGATACAAATAACATAGTGTTTACAATCTTTGGTGGGAATTGGAATAGTGAAAAGAACAAAGAATAACCACCAAAAAGAACACCTGCTTTTACCAAGGCCGCCACGATGATAAGTAAAACCTTTGGTTTATGCTGCAACCAATGGGCTACGAATACATAGGCTGTCGTGCCAAGGGCGGTAATCAAAATAAACGGCGGCAACGGCAACATACCTTGTAAATGTGCTACTACTGGTGCAATCCAAGCAATAACAAGACCATTTTTCCAACCATAGCGCCATGTGGCGAGTACAAACGTAGCAGATGTAATAGAACCGATGAGGAACATACTCACCTGGTTAGGAATAAATGGGAAAATGAGACGCAAGCTTTGCGCCAATAAGGCTACGGCCAACAATAGACCTGTGCCCGTAATAGACTTTGTAGACATAAGAACCTCCTACTATACGATATAGATTTTACAAGAGGTACCTACCTCATATTTCAAATTAAGCCTCTACAAAATATAGACGCGCCCGATCACCTGGTACTAGTTTATCAAAAATCCAGTTAAACACAAAATTCCAACTTGAAGTGAGCCATGCCATTTTAGGATAAAAAAAAGCCGCCATATGTCTATCCAGCGACTTGCCCTCTGAAGTGAGTTTTGCCATTTTAGGATAAAAAGAAGCCGCATTGTATCTACTAAGCGACTTGCCCTCTTGAAGTGAGCTATGCCATTTTCGGATATAAGGAAAGCCCCTCGTAGCGTTCTGTAAGCTCGACTTGCAAGGGATGGAGAGCGAGCAGAATGCTACGAGGGGCTCTATTTAATTATCCTAAAAGTGGCATTACGAACTGAATCCATGGAATACCCACCACGATAAAGATCGCAAGGTAGATAAGCCCAAAGATTGCGCCCAGTTTCCAGAATTCAGGACCTTTGTTATAGCCACTAGCAAACCAAATTGGGCTGTGACCAGTACCATATGGTGTAAGGATACCCATAATACCCATTGGTACTAACAGAATTAACATAACTTGAGCTGGATCAACACCAGGAATTTGAAGAATTAGAGTAGCAAACAAGCCTACCATAGCTGTTACATAAGCAGTACCAGAAGCAAAGAAGTAACGAAGCAAGCAGAATGCTAATAACAAACCAAGAACTGCCATTGTAGGATCTAAAGAAACCAAAGAACCACCAGCAGATTTAGCAAGCCAGTCTAAGAAGCCTACATTTTTAAGGCCAGAAGCCATAGGTACGAGTGTAGCAAACCAAGTCAAAACATTCCATGCTGGTTTGTTAGCAAGGAAGTCTTGCCATGTCATAATCTTAGTAAAAATCATCAAAATAATAACAATCAAAGCTGTTGTTGTAGGGTTTACTTTGAATGTAGAAGCACCAATCCACAACACAAGAGCCAATACAGAAATCAAAGCCATGAAGATTTCACTGCGTGTCATGGAGCCTAGTTTCTTATACTCATCCTTTGCCCACGCTGCAATTTCAGGAGAACCTTTTACCTCTGGTTTGCAGAATACATAGGTCAACAATGGAGTGATAATGAACAAGATAAGACCTACTGGCAAGAATGCGAGGAACCATGTGCCCCAGTTCGCCGCTACGATACCAGATTTAGCAGACAATTCTAAAGCCAATGGGTTTGGCGCTGCACCAGTCAAGAAGATAGAACTAGACACACATGTAGTTGCCAAGGCGACCCAGTTCAAATAGGAACCAATTTTACGAGGATTCTTATCTGGATAGGAGTCAAACATTGGACAAATACTAGATACGATTGGATAGATCGTACCACCAGAACGAGCCGCATTACTTGGAATAAATGGAGCCAATACAAGGTCCGTAATAGCAATGGCATAACCAAGACCTAAAGAGGACTTGCCAAGCTTTGCTACGAGGAACAAAGCAATACGACGACCAAGGCCAGAGTTTTCATAACCGATACCAATCATGAAAGCGGCAAAGATCAACCATACGATGGCATTAGAGAAACCACTAAGGCCCCAGCTGATAGCTTGCGCATCAGTAATCGCCTTAGCGACACCGGTTGCTTTATCTACCACAGGGGCAGGACCAACCTTAAACAACATAGACACGGTAACAGCAATGATACCGATGAAAGCTGGTGGGATTGGTTCTAAAATCAACCCTACCACGAGGCCAGCGAAAATACTTACATAAATCCAAGAATTTGCGCTAAGACCTTCAGGAGCACCGATGAGCCATACAATAATAGCCACTACAAGCGGTGCGAATAATTTCCAATTCAACTTCATTAGAAACTCTCCTTACTACTTCAAAACAAAAATTACAAAAAATATGCCTATTTAGTATATCAAAAATTTTAATAAGATGATATAAACTTAATCATAATACTTATTAATTGATAATAAACTTTTAGTAATAAATTTCATCCTACTAGATAATTTTAATTTTATGCAATATAATATATATCTAAAATTGTTAATTCAGCTAATTTTACTGAAAGGATTTAAATGAAACCATTCATACACTATATAAAACCTTTATGGTTTCCTGCTGCCATAGTATCGCTTCTTTCCTTACTAACGGTAGCAGGCACATTATATATACCAACATTAACGGCAACCATCATCAATGATGGTGTCCTTAAAGGCGACCTAGAGATGATTACCAACTCTAGCATGAACATGCTTGTTGTGGCATTACTAACCGTCCTATCCGCTATTCTAGGCGTTGCTATGAGTGCTCATATTTCAGCATCTGTAGGCAAGGTACTGCGTGATGATCTAGTGAAAGCACTACAATACTTTTCACTCCGCGACTTTACGCACTTTGGTACCGGCACCATCTTGATGCGCACAAGCCGGGACGTAGAGAAAATTCAATCAGTCCTAGGAGAAGGATTAAATATGATCCTCCCTATGCCACTCATGATTTGCGTCGGTCTAGGACTTACCTTCTATAAGAGCTGGCAACTAGGTCTCGTCATCCTTGCTGTTATGGCTTGCATGATACTTACCATTATCTTTATTGAAATTCGCGCCTTGCCAATTATCAAAGCTATACAATTAAAGCTAGATGATATTACTGATCTGGTCCGAGATCATATCGTAGGTATGCCTGTTATCAGAGCTTTCAACAGGAGAACCTACGAAAACGACAAGGAATTTGTTATTTTTACAGAATCCGCACAACTGAACAAAAAACTGCACCAAACCTTTGCCATCGGTTTACCGACGATACTCATTCTATTTAATATGAGTACCGTCGCTATTCTCTGGCTCGGCGGCTACAACGTCAGCATGGGTTCCCTACAAGTTGGTGACATTATGGCCGTTATCGAGTATGCGAACCTCATCCTATTGAGCATGCTCATGGCCATATTCGTAATTATCGACATCCCGGAAGCTATCGTGTGTTACGCTCGTATTCGTGAGTTATTAGAACACGAAAATACCGATACATTCCCTGAACCATATAACAGTAGTATTACAAATTCAATTTCTCAATCGACTAAGCATTCTTCTAATCAAGGAAGATGCAAAAACGGTACGACAACAGCTACAGTAACAACAACGGCTACGGGAACAGGAAC
>ERZ772961.966-NODE-966-length-10960-cov-5.672260_pt1 | contig 10960 bp, 9 predicted proteins | sample MGYA00580677_ERZ772961 | MGnify/ENA primary metagenome ERZ772961 (study PRJEB29015, sample SAMEA2738088) | human oral metagenome | biome: human oral; feature: human-associated habitat; material: saliva | place: China | collected 2227 ... | reverse complement strand
GATCCGGGGGCACACAGGATCCTCGACCGAAGCCTGGAACAGGCAACAGGCTTGCGCCTGCTGAACATAGTTTTACCAGGTCACGGCGGGTTTCGATAGTCGATTATTGAGGTGTCCATCGCTTGGCGCAAACGTGCAGGGGCTACGTGAAATGCGTGCGGCTGGTTTGTGGCTCATTTATTCTAAACACCTCCTGACCTGCACGTTTGCTGGCGAGTGAGTGTTTTCCTTGAAAATGCTTATATTGCGGGCCGACGGGACCGTGTTGTTGGGCGGCTTGTCGACCGGTATTGACCGGTGGGATATATCAATGCCGTCACAGCGAGATGGCGTGGGTAACGTCGATATGCAATGCGTAACTATCTGTGCAGGTCAGGTGAGTCTCAGTGTGCCGCGCGCGGAAAGCTGCCCCCGCCGACCGTCCGCGACGTCGTTGTGACAGGGGCGGTCGACATGTGTCAGCGGCGCGACCGATGCCCCGCATGCGTTAACGTGGACGCATGACGAATTCTTCGCATCACCTTTCGGTGCGCTCGCGCCTGGCCAAAGCGGCCGGCGGAGCCGCCCGCTTCGCCTCCCGGGCCCTCGGACGCGGATCCGGCGGCATGATCGGCGGCGAGGTTGCTATGCGCATCTCGCCGAAGTTCCTCTCGGAGCTGGCAGCCCCCTACTCGTCCGTCATCGTGACCGGCACGAACGGAAAGTCGACGACGACCCGCATGGTGCGCGCAGCGCTCGAAAGCGCCGGTCCCGTCGCCTCCAATATCAACGGCGACAACATGACCTCGGGCGTTATTACGGCCCTCATGCAGGGCAAGGGGGCGACGCGAGCGGCCCTCGAGGTCGACGAGATGCACGTGCCCGCCGTCGCCGCCGACGTCAATCCGGCGGTCTTCGTGTATCTGAATCTCTCGCGCGATCAGCTCGACCGCGTCGGCGAAATCGGCTCCGTTGAGCGTCGCCTGCGTGACGGGGCGTCTGCCCATCCGGATGCCATTGTGGTCGCCAACTGTGATGACCCGCTTATCGTCTCCGCCGCCGCCGACAATCCGAACGTCGTGTGGGTGGCTGCAGGCGCCGGTTGGGGAGGGGACTCCGCGGCGTACCCGCGCGGTGGCCGCGTCGTCCGCTCCGGAGAGGATTGGCACCTGATCCCCGCCTTCGAGGGTGAGACTCTGCCTGAGCTCAGCGCCCGTCCTCAGCCTCAGTGGTGGCTCGAGGACGTCGAGCTGGCCCCCGAAGGCCCGCGCGCGACGCTACGCGGACCGGAGGGCGTCAGCGTCCCCCTCGAGCTGAAGCTTCCCGGGCGCGCCAACCTTGGTAACGCCGCGCAGGCCGTTGCCGCTGCCGTCGCCATGGGCATTGACCCCGCGGCTGCCGCAGCGGCCGTCAGCAGCGTCACCGAGGTCGCGGGACGCTACTCCGTCCACGACGTCAACGGACGCAGCGCGCGCCTCATGCTCGCCAAGAACCCCGCCGGATGGCAGGAAGCCATGACGATGATCGACCCGCGCGTCGACCAGGTTGTCATCGGTGTCAACGGCCAGGTCCCCGACGGTCAGGACCTCTCCTGGCTGTGGGACGTCGACTTTTCCGCCGTCAAGCAGCCCGGCCGCCGCGTCGTCGCCTGCGGTGAGCGCGGCGCCGACCTGGCCGTGCGCCTCGAATATGCGGGCGTCCACTGCGACCTCGTTCCGCTGCCCATGGACGCCCTGGCCGCGTGCGAACCCGGCCGCGTCGAGATGCTCCTCAACTACACGGCCATGCGCGACTTCAAGGTCCTGCTTGATCGAAAGGAAGGCACGCGATGAGCGCTTCCACCCTGCGAATCGGCGTCCTCATGCCCGAGGTCTTGGGCACCTACGGCGACAGCGGCAACGCGCTGATCCTCGCCGAGCGCGCCCGTAGGCGCGGCATCGACGCCGAGGTCGTTCACGTCGGCTTGACCGAGGAGATCCCGGACAGCCTGGATATCTACACGCTCGGCGGCGGCGAGGACACCGCCCAGGCGCTCGCGGCCGACAAGTTCCGTGGCACCTCGGGTCTCGCCCGCGCCCTCGACGCGGGTCGCCCGCTCCTCGCGATCTGCGCTTCCCTGCAGGTGCTCGGTCACTGGTACGAGGATGCGCGTGGCGTACGCGTTCCCGGCATGGGCGTCCTCGACATTACGACGCGCCCCCAGGGGCACCGGGCCATCGGCGAGCTCGTCTGCGAGCCCGTCCTCGACGGCCTGACCCAGACCCTCACCGGCTTCGAAAACCACGGTGGAGGCACTGTCCTCGGCCCCGACGCTTCCCCGCTGGGGCGCGTTATCTTGGGTGTCGGAAACGGCACGCCCCAGGGAGAAGAGGCGCCCGAGGTTCGCTACGACGGCGCTGTCCAGGGCTCCGTCATTGCGACCTACATGCACGGCCCCGCCCTCGCTCGTAACCCCGAGCTGGCGGACCTGCTGCTTGAGCGAGCCACCGGCGCGACGCTGGAGCCGCTCGATGTGCCGGGCGTCGCCGAGCTGCGCGAGGAGCGCCTGCGGATTGTCCGCCAGGCCTGACGTCGCTGCCGGTTTCCTCACGCTGCGTGCCCGTGTTGCTATGCTGACACAAACGAATTTCTAGGAAGGCTTTCCCATGTCGAATCCCAGGCCATACGGAGTCCCCGGCGATCAGGGCACACCCTGGCCGCAGTACGGGCAGGACGTGCCCGCCCAGGGCGGCTACTCGGGCGCCGCTTACGCCGGTCCGATGGTCATGCCCACCATGAAGCTGCCCAGTCGAGCACCGGGCACGATCATGATCGTCCTTGGCCTGCTCATGATGCTGATCATCGCCCCGGTCATCTTTGCAGTGGTCGCCTTCTCAGGCCTCAACACGGAACGGCCCGAGAATGTGAACCCTGTCCAGATCGCCAATGGTGGGACCGTCGAGGTTGGCACCAATGGGCAGTACACGATCCTCCTCGGCGAGGCCAAGGCAACGTCGTGCACAATGACGGACACGGAGGGCGTCGTTCACGATATGCACTCATTAGTCGGGGTCAACAACTACTACACGGCCACGGATCTTCCCTCGGGTACCTACCGGATCGACTGCGAGGGTCTGCCTGCGGGAACCGATATTGTGGGCATGGATGTCAGTGCTGGTGACATTACGCAGTCCAGCACGAACGGCCTCTTGTGGTCCACGGTGGTCGGCGTCAGTGGCATGATCATCATGATTATCGGCATCGTGCTGGTGGTGAAAGCCAACGGTAGGCGCCGAGAGATTCGCCAGCAGACGATGATGTCGGCCATCGGCTGACTTATGGCGCACAGGGAGGGGCGAGGCCCCGGAGGAACTCCGGCCTCGCCCTTTTCTTTCTCAGGTAGATGACGCGAGAGGATCTCCATGCACACCCTGTCTTTCACGGGCGCACGCCAGGTGCGTTTCCCGGCGCCCGATGTGGCGCGCGGCTTCATGCTAGCGCTCATCGCGCTCGCCAACGTGCCCTTCTGGATCGCCTACTTCCCGGAGACTCCCCAGGCAGGACGCGCGGCGCTCGCGGCTATGGGCAGCGCCGACCAGTGGTGGTATCTGGCCCGCACCGTGCTCGTCGATCGCAGGGCCTACCCGCTCTTTTCAATCCTGTTCGGCTTCGGCATGGCGATCATGGCGTCGCGCACGATGGAGCGCGAGCGCAGGGCTATTGAGCAGAACTTCCCCGCCGAGGTGGTCGCGGGCTGGCATCCCGTCCAGCGACAGATTGCCGAGGAGAACATCGAGCGTCACGTTCGCCGCGCGGCCGCGCGCCTGATCCGTCGCCGCGGCTGGTGGATGCTGGTCTTCGGCGCTGTGCATGCCCTGGTCTTCTCCGGTGACATCATCGGAACCTACGGCCTCGTCGCGGTCGTCTTCGCTGAGGTGATCGTCATGAAGCGCGCGTGGCCTCGCGTCCTGGTGGGCTCCCTTGTTGCGGCGCTCAGCCTCTTCGGCTTGTGGGGGGCGGGGTATTGGATGGGTGGCACGCCTATGGTGCTCGAATATCACGGCCCGTTGACGCTGACGATGTTCTACCCGCTGATGTCCCTGGGGAACTGGTTGGGAGCAACCATCGGAACGGTTCTGATGTCCCTCGTGATTCCGTGCGTCATGATCGGCGTGGGAGTTGCGCGCTGGGGCGTCCTGCAGGATCCCCGCGGCCATCGCCTCGTCCTTGCCAGCGTCGCCGTCGGCGGCCTGGGCGTTGGCATCCTCGGAGGGTTGCCTTTTGCGCTCATGCAGTTGGATTGGGCGTTCGTCGGCTCGGCCGCCTGGTCTTACCCGCTCTTCCATGCGTCCGGCGTCGCTGGCGCGTGCGGCTGGCTGGCGCTCCTGGCCCTCGTGGGTGGTGGGCCTCGCGAAAAGCTAGGCTCGGCCTGTGCCTTCCTGAGTGCGATCGGTCGCCGCTCGATGACCGCCTATCTGTCCCAGACGGTGCTCTTCATCCTTGTTTTCGTCGTGCTCGGTGTGGCCGGGGTGCGCAGCCTCGGGGTCGCCGTGTCCGGCCTGATCGCGCTCGTTGTGTGGGCGCTGATCGGCCTCGGCTGTGTCATTGCCGAGGCGATGGGGTCCTCTCGTGGACCCGCTGAGTGGGCGCTGCGCTGGCTGGTTGCGAAGAGCGCCAAGAAGAGGCCGATGCCGTCCTTCATGCCCGTTCCCGTCGTTAGCTCGGACGCGCCGGCAGGACCTGGGTCGGCTTCGTCGGTCCCTGTGGGGCCGGGCGCTGAGCCATGCGTCGACTGCAATGCGTCCCAGTCGGGGATCGTTCGCGAAGGCGAGTGAAAATTCGCTATTTAGTAGAAATGTGTGTCGCTCGCAAGAGCTAAATCAAAATGTGAGCGACTAGACAATTGATCTGAAGTGCTTCAGGGTCTCCCGGATGAGCTGCGACGATGGTGACGCGCCGTCTTATTGCGCGCTCTCTCCGGGGGCCTGAATCTCTCAGGGGCGTTGGTTTTTCGCGGTTTCTGCGCTACTGTGAAGTTACCAAGACACGTGCTGGTAACACGATGAGGTGAGCTGAGGAGGCGCCAATGGGTATGCATATGCAGACCGCTGTCGGGGGCGATCGGCGCGCTCTCGCCCCATCGGTAGCGACGCAGTGGCGCGTCACCAATCATCGGCACGACTAGGGGTACATCATGGGCTGGCTATGGCGGGCGGATGCCGACGGGGGAGCCGACGGCGAGGAGACGCCTCGCCGCCGCGAACTGCCGGACGATACCGCCCCTGATATGGAACAATGGGAGGGTAGCAACGCAGCACCTCCGGAAGGAATTGTCACGGGTAATTCGGAGTTTGAAGCCAATCGTTTCGATATGGTTCGTCCCATCACGCAGGAGCGCTTAGGGCTCCTTTTCGACTCTGAGGGATGGGCTTGGCGTATCGATAGTGATGGGGACCTGTGCGGTTTCTGGGAGGGGCACCTGTTCTGCTTCCGCTTCCTCGGCGATTCGTGCGAGGTGTTGTCCATCGTCGCTTTTATGAAGCACCTTGTCCCGATTGGATTCGGTGAGGATTTGCGTGACTTCCTGCAGGCCTGGCATGGGGAGTTCCTGTGGCCGAAGGCTTACGTGGCTGATCAGGATGAAAGGGACCGCGTCGTCGCCGAAGTGAATGCTGATTACGAATATGGCGCGACGGATGCGCAGCTCGTGCAGCAGGTGATGTGCGCTCTTGCGACGACCCTGCAGCTCTTCCGTGCACTCGAGGAACGTTACGGCATTGACGGTGGTGAGGGGCCGGGCCCGGCGGGCGGGCATCAGCGTGGGTTTGATGGCCCCGCCTGGCTTCCTAAGGAGTGATCTGTGGCGACGGTCACAAACTCTAAGTTGAGTGGAATAGGCTCAACTTTCGCTTCGTTATGTTCTTCAGAGGCGCCGAGAAGGGTCGGCGCGACACGTTTGAATCATTTGGAGGAACGATCTCATGGCACGTGAGATGACAACGAAGGCGCAGGAGGCTGTCGCTTCCGCGCTCCAGTCCGCCTCTGCGGCTGGAAACCCGCAGGTTGAGCCCGTTCACCTGCTGCAGGCGCTGATCGAGCAGCGCGAAGGTATCGCACTTTCTCTGCTCGAGGCAGTGGGTGCGGACGTTCGCGCGATCGGCGCGCGCACCCGCAACGCCCTCGTGGCCCTGCCCACCACTCAGGGTGCATCCGCCGGAGCCGCCCAGGCCTCGCGCGCGCTGCTCGCTGCCGTCCAGGAAGCGGATCGGCTCGCGGAGCAGTCGGGCGACCAGTATGTCTCGACTGAGCATCTGCTGATCGCGCTGGCGGCCTCGGAAACTGAGGCGGGGCGCATCCTGACCCAGGGCGGGGCTGTGGCCGACGCCCTGAGCGCCGCGCTGGCTAAGCTTCGCCCCGAGCCGATCACCTCGGCGGATCCGGAAGGATCCTTCGAGGCCCTGGCGAAGTATGGCCGCGACCTGACCGAGGTGGCGCGCGAAGGCAAGCTCGACCCCGTTATCGGGCGCGACAACGAGATTCGCCGCGTCGTCCAGGTCCTGTCTCGGCGCACCAAGAACAACCCCGTCCTCATCGGTGAGCCCGGCGTCGGCAAGACAGCTGTCGTCGAAGGCCTGGCACAGCGCATCGTCGCCGGTGACGTTCCCGAGTCCCTGCGCGACAAGCGCCTGATCTCGCTGGACGTCTCCTCGATGGTCGCGGGAGCCAAGTATCGCGGTGAGTTCGAAGAACGCCTCAAGGCTGTCCTCGCTGAAATTGCACGTTCGGACGGGCAGGTCATCACCTTCATTGATGAGCTGCACACGGTCGTCGGCGCGGGCGGCGGCTCCGAGGGGGCGATGGATGCGGGCAACATGCTCAAGCCCATGCTCGCCCGCGGTGAGCTGCGTATGGTGGGCGCCACCACGCTCGATGAGTATCGCGAAAATATCGAGAAGGATCCCGCGCTTGAACGCCGCTTCCAGCAGGTCTTCGTCGGCGAACCCTCGGTTGAAGATACGGTCGCGATCCTGCGCGGCATCGCCCCGAAGTACGAGGCTCACCACAAGGTGACGATCTCGGACGGCGCGCTCGTAGCCGCCGCAACCCTGTCGAATCGCTACATCACGGGGCGTCAGCTGCCGGATAAGGCGATTGACCTGATCGACGAGGCAGCCTCGCGGCTGCGCATGGAGCTTGACTCGTCCCCGGTTGAGATCGACGAGCTGCGCCGCAGCGTGGACCGCCTACGCATGGAGGAGTCCTACCTGACCGAATCCGATCCGGACGGCCTCGACGAGGCGACCCAGGATCGCCTGAGCAAGCTGCGCGCGGACCTGGCGGACCGCGAGGAGCAGCTGCGCGCTCTCACCGCCCGATGGGAGGCCGAAAAGGCTGGCCACAACCGAGTGGGTGACCTGCGCGTCCAGCTCGATACGCTGCGCACCCAGCTTGAGCTCGCCGTGCGCGAGGGACGCTGGGAGGAGGCCGGTCGCCTGCAGAATGGTGAGATTCCCGCCGTCGAGCGTCAGATCGCCGAGGCGGAAGCGCAGGCGGAGGCCCAGGATGCTCGCAATGACGAGGAGCCAATGATCGCGGAGAAGGTCGGTCCGGCCGAGATTGCCGAGGTCATCGAGGCGTGGACGGGAATTCCCACGGGTAAGCTCCTGCAAACCGAGACGGACAAGCTCCTCCATATGGAGGCCGAGCTGGGCAAGCGCCTGATCGGGCAGAAGGACGCCGTGCGCGCCGTGTCTGACGCCGTTCGGCGATCCCGCGCGGGGCTGTCCGATCCGAATCGCCCGACCGGTTCCTTCCTGTTCCTGGGGCCCACAGGCGTGGGCAAGACTGAGCTGGCTAAGTCGCTCGCGGAGTTCCTCTTTGATGACGAGCGCGCCATGGTGCGCATCGATATGTCCGAGTACTCCGAGAAGCACTCGGTCGCCCGCTTGGTGGGTGCTCCTCCGGGATACGTCGGCTACGAGCAGGGCGGCCAGCTGACCGAAGCGGTGCGTCGTCGTCCGTATTCCGTGGTTCTCCTGGACGAAGTTGAGAAAGCTGACCCTGAGATTTTCGACATCCTTCTCCAGGTTCTCGATGATGGACGTCTCACCGACGGGCAGGGGCGCACGGTTGACTTCCGCAATACGATTCTGATCCTCACGTCAAACCTGGGATCCCAATTTCTTGCGGATCCCGATTTGACACCAGAGGGTAAGAGGGATGCGGTTATGTCTGTCGTGCGGGCGAGTTTCCGGCCTGAATTCCTTAATAGGTTGGATGAGACTGTCATGTTTGACGCCTTGTCCCGCGAAAATCTTGCGGAGATCGTTGACCTGCTGGTTGCATCGCTCCAGGCGCGGCTGCGTGATCGCAGGATAGACTTGACAGTGAGTGAGTCTGCTCGCGGTTGGCTAGCCCGCACGGGGTACGATCCTGCCTTCGGTGCGCGCCCCCTTCGTCGCTTGATTCAGCGCGAGATTGGCGATCGGCTGGCCGTGATGCTGCTCGGTGGTGACGTGCAGGATGGCCAGACTGTGACAGTTGACATGAATGCATCGTCCGACGGGCTTGTCATGAATGTTGATAAACCCTGAGATTGCGCGCTACACTGAATACCAGTGTGTATTTCGGACTAACGGTATGTGATGTCCGCAACAGCAGGAGATGATATGACAACGCAGAGGAAGGCCCGTGGAGCCTATTCCGTAGGACAGGCGACGCGTGAATCCATCCTCTCGGCAGCGATGGTCCTCATTGCAGAGCGAGGCTATAACGGCTTCTCTCTGCGCGACCTCGGCCGTCGAGTCGGTATTTCGCACCCCGCCGTCGTCTATCACTTCCCCTCCAAGGAAGCGATCCTGCGCAGCGCGATCCAGCGCCACGAAGAGATGAACGCGCTCTTCGACGTCACCATTAACGATGAGGCGGAGGGCGGCTTCGACGAGGGTGGCATCACCGCCGGCTCCTTCGTCGAGTGGGCGGTCGGCGAGATGCGTTTCGCCATGAAGCCCGGCGCCGACGCGGCCATCGCACTGGACTGCGTCCTGTGGGCCGAGTCCTCCTCGGAGGCGCACCCCGCGCATGCGCACTACAAGTACCGCACGCAGCAGATGGAAGAAGCTCTGACCGTCATGATTCAGAACTTCGTCGAGGAGGAGGGGGCCGACATCGGTACCACGCCTCGCACGCTGGCGAAGATTCTGATCCGCTACTGGTACGGCTCTGTCGTCTCGGCCCGTTACAACGACGAGCCCATCGACGCTCGCGAGTTCGTCGCGGACTTCCTTGCCGTGTGTGTGCAGCTCCTGCACCTGCCCGCGCACTACGTCCTACAGCTCGGTGCTTCGGTGCCCGAGGAAGTCGCGGAGGTCTACGCGCGCACGCTGCGCAAGATCAGCGAAAAGACCACCGCTGCGGCCGAGATCGCTGCGGCTCACGCCCCTGAGGCAACCGCGTGATCGTCCCTCTGCCATCCTTCGATGTCGCCCTCGTCCTTCGTGTCGGGGGCGACGTCGTTTGTTCGCACGGTGATGTTGAGCGGGTCTTTCCGCTCGCCTCGGTGACCAAGCCGATCGTTGCGTGGTCGGCGTTAGTTGCGGTCGAACGAGGCCTGATGTCCCTCGATGATCCTGCGGGTCCCGAGGGGGCGACGGTTCGTCACCTGCTGGCCCATGCCTCGGGCCTGCCGTTCGAGGGGCGCCGTCCCGTCGCGGCCCCCGAGAAGCGCCGCATCTACTCGAACGAGGGCTTCGATGTCCTCGGTGAGGTTGTTGAGGCTGCGACGGGTGTCGGTGTCGCCCAGTGGGTGCGCCAGACGGTCTTCGAGCCTCTCGGGATGACAAGCGCGGTTATTCTGGGCAGCCCCGCGCACGCGGGTGTCGCCTCGGCCGCTGACGTGAGTCTCTTCGGCGCGGAGCTCGCGCGTCCGACCTTGGTGAGCGCGCCCCTGGCCGCTCTTGCGGGCATCTCGCAGTTTCCTGCGCTTGCTGGCGTCGTGCCCGGCTACGGGCGCTTCACCCCCTGCCCGTGGGGCCTCGGCCTCGAGATTCGTGGCGAGAAGTCGCCGCACTGGACCGCCCCCGATGCCTCCCCGCGCACCATCGGGCACTTTGGCCAGTCCGGCTCCTTCGTGTGGGCGGACCGTGACCTCGGTGCCAGCGCAGCCTTCGTCGGTTCGGAGCCTTTCGGGCAGTGGCACCGCGACAACTGGGCGATTCTCAACTCTGAGCTGCTGCGCATCGCGCGCGAGCATGCTTAATCGACACGGAACGAGGCCTGGGTGCACGCCCAGGCCTCGAACTGTACCGGCAGACTGAACGCTGCCGGCCTCGTGTCCTGTGTCAGTCGACGTCGATGATGACGGGCACGTGGTCGGACGCGCCCTTACCCTTGCGCTCGTCGCGGTCGATGAGCGCGCCGCTCACGCGCGCTGCGAGCGCGGGTGAGCAGTAGGCGAAGTCGATGCGCATGCCCTCGTTCTTGGGGAAGCGCAGCTTCTGGTAGTCCCAGTAGGTGTAGTTTGTGACGCGATCGCGCGTCACCTCGACCCAGCCGTGGGCGGCGAAAGCAGCGAAGGCCTCGCGTTCGGGGGCCGATACGTGCGTGGCTCCCTCGAAGGCGCTCATGTCCCACACGTCCTCGTCCAGGGGTGCGACGTTCCAGTCGCCGACGAGGGCGATGAGCGCGCCCGGCTCGGCGAGCCAGCCTCGGCCCTGCTCGGCGAGGTTCGCGAGCCACTCCAGCTTGTAGGCGTAGTGCGCGTGCGTGAGCTCGCGGCCGTTAGGGACGTACAGGCTCCAGATCGTCATCGACGAGGCTTGCCCATCCTCGGAGGGAAGCGCGTCAGTCGTGTCGATGGTGACGCCGAGCGCGCGGGCCTCGACCACGGGCGGTTCGCCGAAGGCGGGCTGGGTGGGGAAGTGGTCCTGCACGTCTAGGATCGGCAGGCGGGAGGCGACGGCGACGCCGTTCCACTGGTTGAGACCGTGGATGGCGACGTGGT
>ERZ772961.964-NODE-964-length-10969-cov-7.321422_pt1 | contig 10969 bp, 13 predicted proteins | sample MGYA00580677_ERZ772961 | MGnify/ENA primary metagenome ERZ772961 (study PRJEB29015, sample SAMEA2738088) | human oral metagenome | biome: human oral; feature: human-associated habitat; material: saliva | place: China | collected 2227 ... | reverse complement strand
CGGTAATGGTTCCAAACTGCACAGGCCAAGCACCAGCAGATTTGACACCTTCTTTTGCGAGCTTACCAAAGTCATGCAAGTGGATATTACATGGTGTATTTTCCGCCCAAGTCGAAATGACACCCACAATCGGAGTTTCAAAGTCCTTGTCTGTCATACCAGTCGCACGAAGCATGGCGCGGTTAGGTGATTTTACCATGCTGTCATAGATGCTGCTGCGGTGACGTTTATCTAATTCTGTCATTATATTCCCTCTCATATCAGTTTTTACCATTATAGCATATATTTGACAAGAATTACAGGGCGAAATTTTTAAATTTTCAGACAATTTAGCAGTGTACGATAAAAAATACAACTTTTTTTGTCAAGTAACTTTACTTTACAAAAAAAATGTGTTATTCTAATATGGTTGATGAAAATCATAAGATTGAATCGAATATACATACTAAAAGGAGAAATCAAAATGGCAGTACCTGCACGTCGCACTTCAAAAGCGAAGAAAAACAAACGTCGTACACACTACAAAGTAACAGCTCCATCTGTAAACTTTGACGAAACTACTGGAGATTACTCACGTTCTCACCGTGTATCACTTAAAGGATACTACAAAGGACGTAAGATCGCTAAAGCTGCATCAGCTGAATAATAGAAGGGAGATACCATGCGCGTAAATATTACACTTGAACACAAAGAATCTGGTGAACGCTTGTACCTTACTTCTAAAAACAAACGTAACACTCCAGACCGTCTTCAATTGAAGAAATACTCACCAAAACTTCGCAAACACGTTGTGTTTACAGAAGTTAAGTAAGACAATATACCAAAAGCCTATGAAATCAACGTTTCTAGGCTTTTTTTGTTTTTATAATGTGGTTTTGTCTGATTTTTGTCTGATTAGAAGCAATTGACGTATTTTAACTGAAATTTAAAATTTCTTTCAAATATTTCCCCGTTTGAGACTCTTCACAACTGATAATATCTCTTGGTTTGCCTTCGAATAAAATATACCCCCCATTCTTTCCGCCCTCGGGTCCTAAATCAATTATCCAATCAGCTTGAGCAATAAGTTCTAAGCGATGTTCAATCATCACAACCGTATTCCCTTGATTGACGAGGCGTCTTAGTAAACTAAGCAGTTGTTCAACATCCTTACTATGCAGACCTGTGCTTGGTTCGTCGAGAACAAAGATTTGTCCTGACTCTTGTAACTTACTAGCTAACTTAACCCGTTGCACTTCTCCACCTGACAAGGTACTTGTAGGCTGACCTAAAGTCAGATAATCTAAGCCAACTTCCTTCATGACTGACAGAGATTGACAAATCTTATCGTTCGAAGAAAAAACTGTTAATGCTTCTTCGACAGTTAGATTCAAAATCTCTTCAATTGTGAAATTCTGATAACGATAGCTGAGCGCTTTAGGATTATAACGGTGACCCCCGCACTCCTCACAAACGACCTCAACTGAATCCGCAAAAGCCATGTCATAAACGATTTTTCCAGTTCCCTTGCAAATTGGACAAGCACCTTTTGAATTATAGCTAAACCAACTAGGGGTTACATTGTTGGCTTTGGCAAATAATTTTCGAATTTCATCCATTATTCCTAAGTAAGTTGCTGGTGTGGAACGAATGGAGGTACCAATAGGTTTTTGATTGATGATAATGGCATCTGGGTAATTTTCGATAAATTCGACACCAATCAGAGAGCTCTTCCCTGAACCCGCGACACCCGTTACTGCGGTCAAGATTCCCTTAGGGATTTTTGTATTAACCTGTTTAAGATTATTTGCAGTAGCATCTTTGATGGCAAAATATTCTGTCCAAGCTAGTGGGTCTTGATTCAGTCTAAGTGGTTGATTTAGGGCACGGGTTGTGTAGGTGTCAGCTTTTTGCAACTCTACAAGACTTCCTTGAAAAATTAGCCTACCGCCTTCCCGACCAGCCAATGGTCCCAATTCAATGACTTCATCCGCTAAAGCTAACATTTGTCGGCTATGTTCCACAACCAAAATATTGTTGTGCTTATCTCTTAAATCCAACAAGAGCTGACCGATTTTCTCGGCATCATGAGGGTGCAGACCTGCAGTCGGTTCATCAAAAACGTAGTTGACATTACTTAGGCTGGAACCGATGTGTCGCACCAACTTGACCCGTTGCATCTCACCACCTGATAAGGTTTCTGTCTTCCGAGACAAAGATAAATAACCAATCCCAACCGTCTCCATCCGCTTAATAGCTGACTTGATTTGTGCAACTAATGATTGACCTAAAGGACTATCAACTTCTTCAAGTAAAGGCAAGAGTTCACTGACTGATAAGTTCATATAGTCAACAATATTATGCCCGTTTATCTTAGAAGCTAAGGCCTTGGGGTTTAGTCCTGAGCCTTCACAACTGGCACAAGGTACCTGAATGACAAGAGATAGCACTTCTTCTTGCAATGATTTTTTCAGCTTAGAAATATCCCTTTTCAGATAGAGGCGGTAGAAACGCGGAATGACACCTTCATAGTCAACACGGTCCACACTCCCCGTATTATTAGAACGAAATTCAACCTTGACTATTTCATCGCTTCCTTCTCGCAAAATCTGCCATTCTTCCTCAGAAAAATCAGCTAACTTTTTATCTGCATCAAGTAAAGGATTATTTTTGTAAAGATAAGCCTGCCAGCCACTCGAAAATTGGCTAAAATTAATAGCACCTTCATTCAATGATTTTGTGGTATCAAAAATCTTATCCTCAATTAACTGATAAACCTTCCCAATCCCAGTACAAATAGGACACATCCCTGCAGGATGATTGAAAGAATAAGCCATTGAACCACCCGCACTTGGTTGACCAACCCGTGAAAACAGCAGACGAATAAGCGGAGCAATGTCCATAGCCGTCCCGACTGTTGAACGAGTATTAGTCCTTAAAGCTTTCTGAGCGACAACGATAGATGGGGGTAAATTTTTAATTTCGTCTACGTGAGGACGCTCATAGTGAGGTAGCTTGTTCCGTAAAAAGAGAGGATAACTATCCTGCCACTGTCTACTACTTTCTCTTGCTAGCGTATCAAAGACAAGGGAAGACTTCCCCGAACCTGAAACACCTGCAAAAACCACTAGCTTATTCTTAGGAATCGTCACATCAAAGTCTTTTAGATTGTGCTCTTTAGCACCAAAAATTTCAATACTATCTGTTTCCATCAATTATTCTCCATATCGTCAGTTAAAGTTAACAGCTCAGCTTTAGTAAATTCATTCTTCACAAGAGTTAGATATTTTCCTTGAAGTTCAACATATTTTTGCATATCCTCTTGCCCCATGGCCCTTATTGCTTCTTTTTCTGCTTCCACCATTTTAGCAACGGTCATCTCTATATAAGTTTTGCCTTTTTCAGTCAAGGACAATTTCTTGCTCTTACGAGAACTTGGTAGTGGCGTCACCCTTACATATTGGTCAGCACTCAACTTTTTTACCGAAGAGTGAATGGTTTGTTTTGGGAACATCATCTGTTCAACCAAGTCCTGCTGAGTGATATCACCACTATTTACTAATAAAAAATAACAGACCCACACGCTACTCTCAGATAGCCCAAAATTCTTAGCCATGACACGATAAAGAGATGAGAATTCTTTCTCTTGTACTGATAATTGCTTCATAAAATCTGTTTCCAAAATAATTCCTTACCTCTCTTTTGGTCTGATTACAGACTAAATTATATCCTAAAAAAATATCTATGTCAAATAGAAAAGGAGGCAGTATCCTCCTTTCCACACTTAGTTCTTATTATTAATCAATTTTTCCAGCCTTTCTACAGCTCCTCTCATGGTGTCTTTTTGCTTTTTAATCACATGGAGATAGACACGCTCAATCTCCTTGGAATCCTCCGAGTGTCCAACAAATTCTCGAATGGTGGAGAGGTCTATACCTTCGCTAGCCATAATGGAGATAAAGCTATGGCGGAACATATGAGGGATAACATGAATCGGTCTGCCAAAGTCTAGGAAGCTATCTATGTCCTTATAGGGTTTACCAGATTTTTTATTATATTTTGCTGACTGACTAGAACCACCTCTCAGGAATTGTGAGAGTTCATTATGATAAAGCGGAGAGCCTTGCCGATTACCTGTTCTGATATAGGTTCTGGTAAAGAGATAGCCTAGGTCTTGATAAGTAGGGTTAAATTGAGCTTGAAACTTATTTCTGTCTATATAATGTCGCAAAATTTTCTCTACCTCAGGACTCATTGGAATCGTTCGGACACTTTCCTTGGTCTTAAGGTCTGCTCGGTAGCGTTCCTTTCCGTCAAGATTAAGTGCTTCCATTACCTCATCTGATTTATTTTTGCTTGCCCTCTGCCAATGAACCTTTATCCACTTCTCCTCAAAATCAAGCATATCCTCATTCAAACCCAGAACTTCACTTGGTCTCATACCTGTTAGAAAAATCATTCTCAGCACATCTGCGATAAGTTGATTATCAGGACGGTTAGTCCAGCTTTCTATCAGTCGGAGAACGTAGTTAACCTCACTTGCTTCTAGGTATTTTTCTGCAATATCTTCACGTTTCTTGTTTTGCTCCTCACTCTTTGTCAGAACCCGCCTTTTAACCTTATTGTTGGCAATCGGGTCTTGTGTAAGAGTAATCTGTCCGTTTTCGACTGACCAATCAAAAACCATCTTAAGATAAATATGCAGGTTTCTTGCCATGTGCATGGAAGAAGCATTGATTAGATTTTGAATTTCCTCTGTCATAGAGGCAAATTTTGTGATAGACATTCTGGTATCAAAATTAGGCACGATATAGCGGTTATAGATAGTAACCCTTGTTTTAAGAGTATTATTGGCTGGTTTGACCCTTTCATACCATGCTTTAAAGGCTTTACCATAAAGACTTCCATCTTCATCATAGGGCTTAGCGATTTCTTCTAGGGTTAAAAGTCTCTTGGCTTTCTTAGGCTTAATACCTGTTACCTCAGCGATATAGTCATCAACTAATTTGTTCAGTTCTTGCGTGACCTGTGTAATCAATTGTGAGTTTTTAATATCGCTGACCAAAAGACGTTCTTTTCCAGAAGATGTCTTTTTACTTGGTCTTGCCTTAGTGGTAAACCACCCTTTACCAGCACCTGTAGAAAGGTATTTCTTGTGAGATTTTTTAGTAATAGGGTGGGTAAATCGCATAGCGAACTTCACCAAGACATTGCCTGCTTTATAAGGGTCTGTTCGCCAAGAACTGATGATGAGTACTCTTGAACTATTATCTCTCATAGGTATTACCTACGCCATCTTTGCGACATATTGATTGGCAATTTTGTAGTCAAACCATGCCACGAAGACTTCTGAGTGAATAAAGACATTGCCATGTGTTCCTTTAATACCGAAAGAGTATGGGCTGTCCTTCATCTGACGAATATAGCTATTGAGCGTTGCAACGGTCATGCCATGCCAGAGTTCATCTAGAAAGACGGATTTACGGTACCAGTTACGGGTCAAGTCAAAATCATGTTCTGTTTTTAATGTTGCCATTGAATTCTCCTTCTATTTTGGTTATAATCAAGTTAGTTATTTTTGGAAAGGCGATTTGTAGTTTGCTACAGGTCGTCTTTTCCTATGCCCCAATAGGCTGAGCTTTGTTGCTCTTGTTTGTACTGCTGAATATCAGTCTCATCTGTTTCCGTTAGTTTGGATATCCCAATCTCAAGTAAGTGTTGAATATAGCCATTTGCCTTTTCTTGTCCGTAAGATTCTGCTTTTGCTACATAGAGTTTTCCAAGTGTTCGTGAGACTTGCTTCTCTGTCCATAGCTCAGACCGTTTTAGGGTGGGTTTTGTCCGCTTTACACTTAAGACCGTCTTTTCTTGTGTTTCTAAGTAGTCATTCCACCATTTTACGTTTTTTCTTCGCCAACGGTTGGAATCCTTATCTCTCGGACTGACAAAGCGATAGTGTCCATTAATCGCTTCAAAGTAAATCTCTTTAAGGGGACGTCCTTTTTTTATCTGTTGAGCCAGTAAGTTTGCCTTTTCTTGCCAACATCTAAGCTCTGCTCTTGTCCATGATGAGGGCATTTCTGGTAAATCTTTATCCAGTTTTTGTTCTAATAGCTTATTATAGATGCACCATTGCTGAGTACCTCTAACACCAATCGTTACCATTTCACCAACCTTTTCACCATTTTCAAGAATACTCTTTTCATGGTAATCAAAGGTTTTAGCGGTTGATATGCAGAGTTGCTTTTTACAATAACTATAAATAAGCGGGACGGATAGGCTATCATCAAAAATATCATTGGCGATATCTAGTCTTGTAAAGTTACTATGGCATTCAGAAATGCGTTTCATCAGGGTTACCCAGTTATTGACATTGCTTTCCATGTATTCTTCATACTGACGGCACCCCTGCCCTCTCAGTTCGATAAAAACTCCCATTTTTGATTCCCAGTCTTTATTGAAGTAAACCTTTATCTCTGAGAAGGCATAATGCCTTTGGTACTTGTTTATCCCCCATTCATTGAGAACAAACTTATCTTTAGGAAGAATGAGGATTTTCTCAATGACATCATCTGGAGCTAAGCCTTTAATCGTTACGGCTAAGTAGTCTAACATCACTGAGTTATCCATGTCTAGGCTCCAATAAATTTAATATCAGTTGCCACTAGTTTTAAGCCTCCCCAATTTCCACCACCATTATTATTAGCTCGCCAACTAAGGTGGACTTCTGGATTGACAAGTTCTACTACAAGTGAGTTCAGCTCATCCTTTTCAACGGATTTAGCCAACTTGTCAAGGTTGTCTACAATCTCCAAGCGAATACCCTTGAGGTCATCAGGGGAATAGCCCAGGTCTTTCAAGGCTTGGATTTTGTCTGTATCTTGTACAGAGCAAGTAATTTTAGCTACTTCATCTGTCGAAATGCTTTCGCCATTGACATTTTTATAGACTGGTGCAACTCGTGAAGAAAGGATGGTCACTTTCTTTGGAATGTCAAATTGTGATTTATCCAATTTCAAGTCGCCAACTTTTATAGTTTCGTCTGTTAAGTTAAATTTTGTCATGTTTTTTCTCCTATTCATAAAAGCTACGCCTACATGAAATCAATCGTAAACCGTTGATATCATAGGCTTCATAAATGTTTTTTTCGTGAAATTTGCTTCAAATCACTGAACCCCTTGCGTATCAAGGAATTTGACCACATTTTATGTATGTGTGCACCCCCTAATAGGGACTGGGGTGCAAATGTCAAATCGAGTTCAGCCGTTTGCCACCTTTCCCACCTGCTCTGGGCTACCGTGTTGAGCACTCGCCCAGTGGTGGGGTGGCGAACCGTCTTCATCGATGAAAGAAGCCAAGTCTCTTAGATGATTTCTTTTCAGTCTCTTTCTCTAAGGTCTGGATTCTATCCAGAAGCACTTCTAACTCCTGTTTCAACTTTGCTAGGTTCCTTCGATAATCTTCTCGGATTTCCTTAAAGGAGACCTCTAGCTCATCAACAAGTTCTCTAATAGGTTTTTGATAATCATTTTCTTTAGAAAACCCATAAACACTTAGAATTGCTCTTTCCAGCCCCAACGAAGACTTCTTATCAGCAATCGCTTGAAAATGATTTAGGTCATCTTCTGTAAAAAGATAAACTTTAGAATAAGATTTTCGACCCGTTCTCACTCTACTTTCATTGAATTGAGTACCAGTTAGACTTTCAATCTTTAACCGCCACTTTTTCAATGTTGAGACTGAGTTGAGACCATCAACCCTATCTACAACTTCTTGATAATCGTATTTACTCATTAGTTTACCTATATTTTCTGATTAAGAAAGTCGTTCAAAATCTGCAAAGATCTAGATTTAATCAATCGTTCAAATCCCATATCCTTGATAAGGCGATAGAGTTCTCTGTCATTCAAATCTTTACAGTCCTCTGGTTTGATTAAGACTTTCTCTTGTGTATCTGGTGAGTAGGCTACTCACTCTACCATTTGTAGTTCCATACCTGTTAAATTCATAATTACCCTCTTTTCTGATTCTGCATTCAACTAGCGTTTATCCGAAATATCTGGTATAATTACAGCAATTAGATTTACTGTCCTTGAACGATGTACCAGATTGTTCAAGGATTTTTTGTACCTTCCTTTCTTTTTTGATTGTTGGGTTAGCTCCTCTCTAACACGCATGTACGATTTTATGTACGTTTGGTGTAAAATTTTTGAGCAACCTTAATGCTCATCAATAATTATATACGATATCATACACGGAGTCAAGTGTTTTTCTCAAAAAATGTACGATTTTATAAACACCTGTGTTATAATAGTCTGAGAGGTAACCTATGTTTGAAATACTTAAACCCGATAAAAAGACTGTTGGTCAAAGATTAAGACAAGTCAAAGATGAATTAAATTTGTCTTTTACTGAATTTGGAAACCGTCTTGGATTAAAAAAATCAACGATTAACGCATATGTAAGAGGAGACAACTTAGCTCCTCTTGAAGTTTTAGAGAAAGTGTCAAAAATCTATGGAAAACCCGTAGGTTGGTTTTACTACGGAGAATTGGAAGAATATATTGAACTTTACCTTAGAAAACTTGGTTATGGCACATTCCTAGATGAGTATCCTGATACTCCATTAAAAATAAAAGAAGAGCTTTTTAGAATAAAAACAAATCCAATACAATCGGTCACAAGAAGTGGGGGAGTAACCATTGGAACATTTGAAAATCCTGACTGGGAAAATGAATTTGGATACCCAAAAGAAGGCTACCTAGATGATATCTTTTTTGAAATGCTTTATGATACGCTGAGGGACACAATTAGGAAAGAAGCCAAAACCTACTTAAGCCAGCAAGACGGACTTGATGATACTAAAATCAACGAACTTTCTGATTACTTTGCTAACCAAATCTATACTTCATATGATTTTATCGGAAATCTAGAAATCCTTTCCAAAGATAAAATCAAAAAAGAAATTAAAAAGGGCTATGAACGCCTGATTAAAGATTCGCCATCAGCAGGTGTAGAAGTTAGCTATGATTCCAATTACCTACTCGGTTTTCTAATCAATACACTTGCAGATAGCCAAGCAACAAGGCAATTACTTTCAGATATGTCCCAAGCAACAGTTGGTATGCCTTTTTCACAATTTCATGAAGGGCATGAATTAGTTGAAATTATCCAATCTGTCAGACCACGACTGATAGAACTTTACAATAATACGACCTTTGATGACTGGACTGACTGGGCGGAAAAATAACTTTAGATAGGAAGATGAAAATGGATAGATTTAAAAATATACCCAAACCACATTTACCACAAAAACTCCCTTTTGACTATACTTCAATATATACTGACCCTCAAATTATTAAGCTAGTCACCAAAGCCAATATTGCTATTGGTACTTATGAAGGATTTTTAGAATCCATCATTAACCCTATGTTACTGATTTCTCCCTTGCTTAGCCAAGAAGCCGTTCTCTCCTCAAAACTTGAAGGAACTCATGCTACTTTGGAAGACTTACTTAATTATGAAGCAGGTAATAAAGTTGATATTGAGCGTGATGAATTGCATGAAATCATTAACTACCGAAAAGCTCTCTTTTATGCTCTAGAAAACATTTCCACTATCAATAACAACGATTCTAAAGGATTGCCATTATCCAATAGAATTATTAAAGAAATGCACAAAATTCTTCTAGATAATGTTAGAGGCAGTAGTAAAAATCCTGGTAATTTTAAGAGAAATCAAAACTATATCGGTAGCATAGCTTCTATATCATACACTCCTGTACCTGCGGAACAAACACCCGAATACATGTCTAACTTAGAGCAATATATACATTATGATGATTTAGACTTGTTGGTTCAGTCGGCAATTATTCATGCTCAATTTGAAATGATTCACCCTTTTGAAGACGGTAATGGACGAATTGGGCGATTGCTCATACCACTGTTCTTATATTATCAGGAACTCCTTTCTTACCCAACCTTTTATATGAGTTCATACTTTGAAAAAGATAGGTCTCTTTACATATCCCATCTGTCAAATATTTCAAAAAACAACAACTGGAAAGACTGGTTTAAGTACTATCTAGAAGGAGTGATATTGTCCGCAGAAGAGAGTACAAAAAAAGCTCAAGACATACTAAACCTATATAGCATTATGAAGGAACAAGTCATCCCTAAGCTTCATTCTATATCAGGTATCCAGCTTCTTGACTTTATATTCTCGGCTCCAATCTTTAAGGCAGAACAAGTTAGTGAACACCTAAGAATTTCTAAGAGAACTACCTACACTTTACTGAATAAGTTAATTGATGAGGGTTATATTTCAACAGATAATGCTCAAAGGAATAGAACCTACTATTGTCCTCAACTTCTTTCAATCGTTCAATAAGCTATCTCCTAATGAAGTAATATTCATTCCTGCTTCACTTATCTCTTCTTTAGTGAAGCGAAAGCCCTCTTTACTTCATTTATTCATTTCTTAGTGAAGCGAAACCCGTTTTGACTTCACTTAGTTTTTGTTATGTGAAGCAGAGTTGGTTTTGACTTCACTTAATTAAAGAGTGGATTTTGTCTGATTTTTGTCTGATTAAAACCAAAGCAAGGTCAAAATCACTCTATTTCATCAATAATTGAAAGGTTGAAAAGCCCATAAAATCAACGTTTCTGTCAATCATGAATGTTACTAAATCATACATTACGCTTACAGAAGTGAAATAGGGGTTCACTACACGTCAATAGATGTTAGAAACCTTGATTTTAAGCGATTCTTGAAATTCTAAATTTCACTACATTGCAATATAAATCAACCGAATCACTACCTTTTTCACTACCTTTTTTGAAATAAGAATAATGATTCGGATATATAAAAGAAGAGGAACTTTATTGTGAAGCTCCTCTTTTTGTTATGTGTTCTTTTTCTCACAGATCGTATGACCTGGTTTGACACAGTTGGATTTCAGGTACTTTCAGTTTAGCTTTATATCAACCAT
>ERZ772961.962-NODE-962-length-10982-cov-9.729477_pt1 | contig 10982 bp, 13 predicted proteins | sample MGYA00580677_ERZ772961 | MGnify/ENA primary metagenome ERZ772961 (study PRJEB29015, sample SAMEA2738088) | human oral metagenome | biome: human oral; feature: human-associated habitat; material: saliva | place: China | collected 2227 ... | reverse complement strand
CCAAAGAGCCGCTGACCATCCAAGCCGCCGACACCTGCCCACCCGTGCCGAAATGCACCGTCAATCCGCCGGCCGAAATCAAAACCAATGCCGACTTGGTTTACACCATTTCCGCCTACAAAACCGCCTTTAATCAATGCCGCCTCTACCGCGACACGCTGGCCGCCTGCCTTAACCCCGACGCGGAGGCCGAGAAATGACCGACTACATCGACCGCGCCTGCGAGCTGGAAGAAATGCAACGCGCCCACGCCCTCGCACGCCAAGCCGACCGCACCGAGCAAAACTACCCCTCCGCATTTGAGTGCGAAGAATGCGGCGAACCCATCCCCGAAGCACGCCGCCAAGCCGTCCCCGGCTGCCGCCTCTGTATCGACTGCCAACGAGAACAAGAAAAATATGGAAAAACCAGCTTTACTCCGCGCTGAAATCCAAAAGCACCTGCCCGAGCTGCGCCAAAATCCCGACAAGCTGACGATGTTTGTGACCAACGGCCAAATCGTCGCCTCAAAAGGCACATTAAGCCATGAGACCAAATACCGCCTAAGCGTCATGATTACCGACTTTACCGGCAACATCGACGTCTTAAACGCCGTCGTCATCGCCTGGCTGCAAGAGGAAAACCCACAAATCATCGGCCCGGGCGCAACCACGCCGACAGATTACAGTTTCGAGGTTGAGCTTTTGGGAAACGACACCTGCGACATTCTGATTGAGTTAAACCTGACCGAGCGCACCACCGTGCTGACCGACGACCAAGGCAACATCGTCATCGGTCATCCGCGCAACGCCAACCATTCCGACCTGATGACCGCGCTGGGAATAGGGACAAGCACCAAATGACTGCCGACGCTTTAAACCTTTATATTAAAAACATTGACGAATACATTGCCAAACTCTCCCCGGCAGAGCTGCGCCGCCTGAAAAGCGATATTGGCAAAGTCGTCCTCAAGGCCAACCGCCAGCGCATCCGCGCCAACGTCGAGCCGGAAGGCAACGCCATGACGCCGCGCGCCGGTCACGAAGAAGAAGGGCGCAAGCTCAAAGACGGCGAGCGGCTCAAAGTCGGCCAACGCTTTGTCTATCTTTCCGGCAAACACGCAGGCAGAATCCGTCAATTTAAAAACATCAAGACCGCCGCATCTGCCGCCAAGAAATCGCGCGCCAATACGGCGGCTTATGATCCGCAGTATGAGTGGGGCTACGAGCTAGAAACGCGCGGCGTGTCAAAATTCAACCGCGACTACATCCGCGTCTTAGACGGCAAGCCCACCAAAGAGCGACTGAAAACGCGCATGTTTACCAAAATCCACCGCGCCAAATACCTGCGCGCCCAAATCGACAGCATGGGCGTCGCCATCAAATTCGTCAGCGGCCTGACAGCCACCATCGCCGCCGCCCACCAATACGGCGACGACGGCCGCCCCGAGCGTCATCTCTTAGGTTTCAGTGATGACGACCTCGACGTCATCGAGAATCTCGTCATCAGCCACATGGCCGCGCACGAATAAAAAGGCTGTCTGAACCCGTTGTCAGACGGCCTCTCTTTTAAAAAAAACCATCAAAACCGCCAAAAATAGAAAAACCGCGTTTCCGTTGCCAAACTATGCCCATTCCCACGCACGCGAGACCCAAATGAACGCCGAAATCAACCGCAAAATCGCCAACATCATCAAGCAGGGCGTGATTGCCGAATCAGACCCTGCGCGTGCATTGGTACGCGTGCAGCATGGCGAGCTGACGAGCGACTGGCTGCCTTATTTCGTCCCCTTCGCAGGCGGCGTATCCGTACACCGCCCCCCGAGCGTCGGCGAAAACTGCATCATCTTGTCGCCAAGCGGAGAGACCGCCAACGGCTTGGTTTTATGCGGAATGGCATCGGCCTCATTCCCTAGCCCTGCCCAATCGGCTGAAGAGACCGTCGTCAAATTTCCCGACGGCGCAATCATCAATTACAACCACGCCGCCGGACAAATGACATTAAAAGCCGTCGCCAAACTAACCATCGACGCGCCCGACACCCTAATCACTGGCAACGTCGTCATCCAAAAAATGACAACAAGCAACGGCCTGCTGACCTACACGGCAGGCATGAGCGGCAGCGGCGGCGAAGGCGAAGGCGGCGGAACAACCATCAAGGGCGCAATCAACCACGAAGGTACGCTGACCAACTCCGGAAAAATCGAATCCAACGGCATCGTCCTCGATACCCACATCCACACCGGCGACAGCGGCGGCAAGACAGGCAAACCAGAATGACCAACAGCGAAACAGGCCGTCAAATCGGCCTCTACGACCACATCCGTCAGTCAATAAAAAATATCCTGTTCACGCGCATCGGCACTCGATTGATGCGCGAAGAATATGGCAGCCTGCTGCCCGAATTATTAGACCAACCGATTACCCCTGCCATGCTGTTACAGTGCCAAGCCGCCACCATCGCCGCCCTGGCAAAGTGGGAGCCGCGCATTGAAATTCAGGCGGCCACCGTATCGGCCACCGTATCGGCAGCCGACGCCAACGACGCCAACGACGCCAACGACGCCAACGACGCCAACGACGCCAAAGTCATCATCAACATCGAAGCCGTCAACATCTCGACAGGCACACTTGAGACATACAGCATCAGGAAGTAAAAAATGCCGCAAATTACCGACCTGTCAAAAATCCCAGCCCCTGACGTCATCGAAGAGATTGACTTCGAGAAAATCCTTGCCGCGCGCAAGGAGCGATTTATTAACGAATACCAAACGCCTGCCGAGCGCGACTATTGGCGCAAGGTTTTGGAGCTCGAATCCGAGCCGGTTGTCAAACTCTTGGAAGAGTGCGCCTATTCCGAAATGCTCATGCGCCAAGATTTCAACGAGCGCGCGCAAGGCTTGATGTTGGCATACGCCAGCGGCAGCGACTTAGACCAGCTCGCAGCCAATGTCGATATTCAACGGCTTGTCATTACCGAGGCCGACTACACCGTCGAGCCGCCAATCCAGCAGGTTTTGGAATCTGACGAATCCCTCCGCCGACGCGTACAAGGCGCATTTGAAACCCTGACCACGGCAGGAAGCGAAGATTCGTACTACCAACACGCCAAATCAGCCCACGGCCAAGTCGCCGACATCGCCGTCATCAGCCCGAGCGGCGCGGTTGTCGATATTGTCGTCCTATCGAATCAAGCAGGCGGCGTGCCGTCTGAAGCCGTCATCAAAGCCGTTACAGAGGCCGTCAATGCCAAATACCGCCGCCCGACCGCCGACCGCGTGACAGTCAAAGCCGCGCAAATCATCGAGTATCAAATCAACGCGCAAATAATCGTCTATCCGACCCCCGACTATGAGCCGATTTTGGAAAACGCGCGCGCCCGTATGCGCGAAGCCGTGGACGAAAATTTCAAATTAGGCCGCGACGTTGACCTCTCTATGATTTATGCCGCCCTGCGCGTCGAAGGCGTGCAGAGCGTCGTCATCAGCCAGCCAGCCGCAGCCATGCCGGTCACACAATATCAGGCGGCCTTGTGTACCCAAATAAATATCAGCTACGGCGGCCAAAATGAATAAATACCAAACCGCCCAGCCATCAACGCGGACGGCCTTTGAGAAGAAATTCGGCGAAGCCGAAATCTACCCCGTCCCTTACGCCGTCGTCTCCGACCTATGGAACCCCGACCGAATCCCAGCGCATCTGCTGCCGTATCTCGCCTGGACATTGTCGGTTGACTACTGGAATGACACATGGGACGAGCAGCGAAAACGCGAAGTCATCAAATCCGCCTACCGAACCCATAAATTTAAAGGCACAAACGGCGCGATCGAAGAAGCCCTCAAACCATTTGGCGTGACCGCCAAGATTACAGAATGGTTTCAGACCAAGCCCATCGGCTCGCCTGCCAGTTTCGGCCTGACCCTGATGGCCGAAGAAGCCATCAGCCAAGCCGACTATCAGGAAATGCTGCGCATCGTCCAAAAGGTCAAGCCGGTCAGTCGGCATTTAAGCGGCTTGACCGTCGGCGTAATGACCTACGGAAAACTCAAAGCCAGCGGCATCACAATCAGCGGCCAACGGACAACAATTTATCCATATATCAAACCGAAAATTAATTTATCCCCGGCAGGCCGCGCCGCAGCCGCATTACAACAAATCGACGTCATCACAATCAACCCGAAAGCCAACCAATGAGCCAACAATACTACACCCTCGTCACAAACATCGGCGCAGCGCGCATTGCCAAAGCGACCGCATTAGGCACAGTCGTCAACTTAAGCCAAATGGCAGTCGGCGACGGCGGCGGCAACCCCATCACGCCATCAGCCACAGCCACAGCCCTGACGCGCGAAGTGTACCGCGCCAGCCTCAACATGCTGGAAGTTGACGAAAACAACCAAAAGCAGGTCATCGCCGAGCTGCTTATCCCCGAAGAAGAAGGCGATTTCACCATCCGCGAAGTCGGCCTCTTTGACAACAACAACAACCTGATCGCCATCGGCAGCATTTCCGACAGCTACAAGCCGCGCCTCTCCAGCGGCACGGCTAGCCAGCAAATCATCCGCATGGTCATTCAAATCGACAACACAGACGCCGTCGGCCTCAAGGTTGACCCGGCAGTCGTTTTGGCGACGCGCGAATTTGTTGAGCAAACCGTAAATAAAAAATTTGGCAACGTCGCCTACCGCGTCCCAAGCATCGCCGCCCTGCGCGAATTCAACAAGCCCGGCGCATCCGCCGTCATCGTCGAAAACTATCACGAAGGCATCAACGGCGGCGGCGGCGTGTTTGTTAAATCTGACAATCAAGCATTAACAGACAACGCCGCCACAGTCATCGTCGGCGAATCAGGCACACGCTGGCTGCGCCAATACACCGCATTGTCAATCCGAGATTTTGGATACGCCGAATCAAAAAACAACGCCGCCGAAACCATCGAAGTAGCCGAGCGCGCCGCGTTAGGCGTGTTTGTCGATTGCTTAGGCTTAAAAATCGATACAAAAAACAAATACCAAACAAAAAACAAATACGGGAACGGCCAATTTACCGTCAACGGCGCTACCGTCGATATGCCATACCAGCCAATCCGCAGCGGCATCGGGCGATTTATTAGCGGCACAGGAGCCGCCGCAAATCTCAAATCAAACGAATGGACAGGAGCAGGAATAATCGTCATCGGCGAGGGCGCGATGGCAAAAACCGAGAAATGCGTTTCCGGCATCGCCATCGGAGACCGTGCGCAGGGCTTTTCGCGCATCAGCCGCGACAACATCGCCATCGGCGCAGACAGCCTGATTAACGTGCAAGCCGAGACGGAATGGTACGACCAGTCAAAAATGGCAGGGACGCGAAACATCGGCATCGGCGGAAATGCCGGGCGAGGAATTACAAGTGGTATGGGCAACGTCGCCATCGGCAGAAACGCAGGGCAAGGCTTGGGCGAAGGCTCATCAAATATTGCACTTGGCGCCGCTGCGTTGGCAGGGACCGCTCCAGTCGGTTTGTCTGGCGATATCGAGGTTTTCTGGCCGTCCCAAACATCAAGAACAATCGCAATCGGCGAGGCCGTCTTGCAAACATATCAAGGCCGCGCTGCGCAAACAGCAATCGGCGGAAACGCGGCGAGAAATATGAAAACCGCCGAAAAAGTGACCGTTATCGGCGCGAACGCAATGGAAAGCCTCGAACAAAACCGCGCCCCAAACGGCGGAAATGTTGTCTGGACAGGCACAGAAACAGGCAGCTACACACAATCGGCGAATACTATCACGCTGACATTTAATAATATTCGCGGCGTGCAGGTTAATTATTGGGTAGGAATACGCCTAACATCAGGCGCGGCGCAAACCTTACAAAACGACGTAATCCCCGTGAAAGTTGTATCGGTTAGCGGTAATAATCTGACAGTTAGTAGCTCAAAAGAGCTGACCGCATCCGGCACGGCCGAGTTGAAGTTTGTTTTCTCTGATTCCTCATCAGCAACCCTAAATGAAGAGCTGACCGTCATCGGCACGAACGCGATGAAGTCGGCGCTTACTGCAGGTTATTCGACCATCATCGGCGCTGATGCCGCCTTATCAGGGACAGAATATAAAAAAACTACCGCCATCGGCGCATCAGCATTGAGAAACGGTACGCACAACTCAAGCGTCGCGATAGGGTATTGGAGCGCGCCAACCATCAGCAGCGAGCAAAGCGTTTTTGTTGGCGAATCGGCAGGTTATCGCAACGTGCAAGGCGATATTTTGTCAGGAAAAATCAAAAACTCTATTGCTATCGGCTATGGTGCGCGACTGAACGGTGACAACGAAATCCAAATCGGCACGACCGGGCAGACGTTATACGCGCCGACGCCCGTTAACATCCGCTCCGACGGCCGCGACAAAACCGACATCAAACCGTTGTCAGACGGCCTGAAGTTTGTCATGAAATTGAAGCCGGTCACAGGCTGCTACGACCGCCGTGATGCATACGTTGACGAGCTTTTCAAAGACCTGCCTGAAGAAGAACGCGCCGCCAAAGTGCGCGAATGGTGGAAGAATCCAACCAAAGACGGCCGCCACAAAGAAGAGCGGCAGCAGCATTGGTTTATTGCCCAAGACATCGCCGCGCTGGAGCAAGAATACGGCCGCCTGCCGATGGTCAACATCAAAAACGACACCTACACCATCGAATACGAGACTTTTATCCCAGTCTTGACTAAAGCCATCCAAGAGCTGGCCGCTAAAGTCGAAAAATTAGAAAACGAAAACAAGGAATTAAAAAATGACAAGATGCGTAGTTGACCATGACGGCCTGTTTGTCGAAGAGCAATATTTTGACGACGGCCGACAAAGTATCGAAGCCGAAGTGCCGCCGCTGCAAGAAAATCAAGCGGCACGATGGACGGGCGAGAGCTGGGAAATACTCCCCGATTATCGCGGCAAAGTCGTCTTTACAAAAAACGGCGAGAAAATCTGGAAAGAAATCGGCAGTCTGCCGGATGACGTCAGCCTGACACCATTGGAAACGGCCAATTTGGCAGATTTAAAAGCCGCCATGCTGACAAACCTCAATGCCGCGGCACAAACATTTGTTGACGGTCACTCCGGTGCAAGCCAAGTCCCCGATTTTGAGCTGGCAACATGGCCGCTTCAGTCAACCGAGGCGCAGGCGTGGGCGGCCGACAAATCAGCCGCTACCCCAATCCTTGACGGTATCGCCTCCGCGCGCGGCTTGGACAAAGACAAGCTCAAGGCTGCCGCTTTAAAAAAAGCACTGGCCTACTCTGCTTTGTCGGCCATTGTTGCCGGGCAGCGCCAAGCAATACAAGACCAAATCGAAGCTGCCAAAACCAAATCAGCCTTAGACAAAATCAAAATCGAATTTAAGCTGCCGGAGGCCGTCTGAATGAGTAAAGTTTATTTGGCATTGTATAAAGGGCGCAAACAAATCAAATCGCCCAAAGACCTGATATACCGTTGCATCGACTGGGCCATCCGCAAAGCAACGCGCGGCGAATATTCACACTGCGAAATCGCCGTCCGACTGCCCGACGGTCAGTTCGACTGCTACACATCGTCCCATCGAGACGGCGGCGTCCGTTGCAAGCGCATGGAGCTGCTCTCTGACAAGTGGGATTTGATTGAGCTGCCCAAACCCAATCTGACCTACGGCCGCGCGATGAAACTATGGCGCGAAACCAAAGGCAAGAAATACGACCTGTCAGGCGTTTTGGCCGTGAAATCGGTTTTCCGCCGCTTGAAATTCCGACAATCGCCGGATAAATGGTTTTGCTCCGAATGGTGCGCAGCCGTCATCGGCTTTGGCGAGCCGTCCAAATATTCGCCGTCAGACCTTGCCAACGCCATGAAGCAAGACCAATTTTAAAAAATCCCCAAAAAATCCCACGCGCTCGCCACACGCGTGGGATTATTTTTTAATAGGAATCTACTAGACATCAACCAACCGAATAACCTAAGAAAAGGACAACCAATGGCAGAAGCAAACCGCCATCATGGCATCACAGCCAACGAATACACCGAAGGCGTGCGCAGCATCAGCGACATTTCGACAGCCATCATCGGCATGGTTTGTACCGCCGAAGACGCCGACCAAAAAGTATTCCCACTCAATACGCCGATTTTTGCGACATCAGCCTACGACCTGCTGGCCAAAGCAGGCACAAAAGGCACGCTCGCCAAATCCCTCGACGCCATCGTTGACCAAGCCGACGCGCAAGTCGTCATCGTGCGCGTTGCCGAAAGTAAAAATACAGAAGAACAAAAAGCCAACGTCATCGGCACAGCCGAAGGCGGCAACTACACCGGCCTCAAAGCACTGCGCCGAGCCAAAGCCGTGACAGGCTATACCCCTAAAATCTTGGGCGTGCCGGAACTTGACAGCCAAGACGTTTTGACTGAATTGGTAGGCGTTGCCCAAGCGACGCGCGCCTTCGCCTACGGCAGCGCAGGCGGCAATCCCGACATCACAGAAGTGGGCAACTATCGCAAAAATTTCGGACAGCGCGAGCTGATGTTGATTGACAACGAATTTATGGCATTCGACCCGACCACCAAGAAAACCGAAACCGCCGCAACGATTGCGCGCATCTTGGGCGCGCGTGCCAAACTCGACAAAAATGTCGGTTGGCATAAATCCATTTCAAACACCGAAATCAACGGCGTCGGCGGCCTGAAATTCGCGCGCAGCTTCGACCTTTTGGACAAAAACTGCGACGCCAACACCATCAACAACAAAGACGTCACTACCCTGATCCGCGATGATGGCTTCCGCGTATGGGGCAACCGCACTTGCACCAACGACAGCATGATGGCGTTTGAAGTCGCCACGCGTACCGCCCAAGTCATCCAAGAAACCATCGCTTCAGCCTTCATGTGGGCTTTGGACAAAGATATGCACACGAGCTTAATGGAAGACATCATCATGGCCATCAACGCCAAATTGGCGATGTACGTCAGAAAAAACTACATCTTAGGCGCGCGCGTATTTATCGATAAAAACCTCAATACCTCCGAAACCGTACAAGCCGGGCAATTCATATTCAGCTACGAGTTCACATGGGTGCCGCCATTAGAAAACATGATTCTCAACCAACACGTCACTGACACGTTCTTCGTCAACTTGGTCGATAAAGTCATCACATTCGCCAACACCCTGAAACCGACTACCGTCTAGGCCGTCTGAAAGGAAACAAAACCCATGAAAATGCCTAAAGTCCTCAAAAACTTTAACTTGTTTATCGATGGCGAGAACCAATACGGCGTCGTCGTCGACATCACGCGCCCTAAAATAAGCCGCCAAACCGAAACCTACACGCCGGGCGGCGGCATGACCGAGCTGACCATCGTCCACGGCTTTGAAAAGCTGACGATGGAAGTGACATCAAAAGGCTACGACGGCGACATCCTTAAATCTATGTCTAGTAGCATCGGCGGCAAGCTGCTGCGCTACCAAGGCGCGCTGCAAGAAGAAGACGGCACCGTCTATCAAACGCTTAAAGGCGAAGCGCGCGGCCGCATTACCGAAGCCGACCCCGGCACCGATAAACAAGGCGAAGGCGGCGAGCATAAATTCACAATCGAGCTTGTCTATTGGAAAGAAAGCGTTGACGGCAGCCCAATCGTCGAAATTGACGTCATCGGCAATAAAGCCGCTTTCGGCGGCCAAGACGAACGCGCCGGCCTGCGCGCCGCTTTGGGCTTGTGATGAAAACCAAGAATCTGGCCATTTACCAGGGCGACACATATTTATTCAAAGTCGCACTGACCAGCGAAACAGGCGAGCCGTTGCAAACCGACGGCCTGTCTTTTGCGCTGGCCGTCAAATTCCCCGACGGCGCAACCATCACGCCCGAGCTGACCGTTGACGGCAACATCGTCAGCCTGATGTTTCCTTCCGCCCTGACCGCCTCCATCACGCACACAACCGCCGAATATGACCTCCGAGCCATCAGCGGCCAGTACGTCAAAACTTATTTGCGCGGCCAACTGCACATCATGCCGAGCATCACACCCGTGACAGTAGGCGAAGGCGGCGAAATCCACGAAGAGGCCGTCAGCGTGACCGTTTCCGAAGCGGCCATCATCCGCGTGGCTGGAAACCAAAGCCAGACGGCCTACGACGACAGCGAAATCAAGCAACGGCTCGCCGCCTTGGAAGGCCGACAAGACCAAGACACCGTCTACGACGACAGCGACCTCAAGCAACGGCTCGCCGCACTGGAAAACCGCCAAGACCGAGACACCGTCTACGACGACAGCGACATCAAGCAACGGCTCGCCGAGCTGGAAAGCCGCCAAGACCGAGACACCGTCTACGACGACAGCGACATCAAGCAACGGCTCGCCGCCTTGGAAGGACGCCAAGCCCAAGACACCGTCTACGACGACAGCGACCTGCAACGCCGCATTGCCGCATTGGAAGGCCGCCAAGACAAAGACACCGTCTTCGACGATAGCGAGCTGAAACGCCGCATCGCCGCGCTGGAAAGCCTCCCAGCCCCAAAAGCAGAATCTCCATATAGTGAGATTCAGGAAGGCTACATCGCGCGCGCAAATTTCGGCTTCGTCCCCGACACCGCCAAGCTGAACACCGTGTCTTTCCCTACCCCATTCAGCCGCCGCCCCGACATTTTCGATGTGTTATTAGACATACAAGGAAGGCTGCCGCGCTTGCACTACATCCAAAACTTGACCGCGTCAGGCTTTGACCTAGGCACCAATTACGGCCCAGACTTAAAAGGCGTTTGGTATCGAGCCGCAATTTTAAAATCCCAATAGGAGCAAACCATGCAAACCATCAAAATCAACGACGACAACACCCTGACGATCGAGCTTTCCACCGGCGACCGCTACACCCTGCGCGAGCCGCTGGCCAAAGACATGGAGGGATTGGGTCAGGATTTGATTAAAGTCAAACATACAGACACTGTCCAAAAGCTGCTGGGAAAAATCTCAACGCCGCCGCTGACGCGTGTCGCCTATGGCAAATTGAGCATGTCAG
>ERZ772961.958-NODE-958-length-11018-cov-4.038676_pt1 | contig 11018 bp, 6 predicted proteins | sample MGYA00580677_ERZ772961 | MGnify/ENA primary metagenome ERZ772961 (study PRJEB29015, sample SAMEA2738088) | human oral metagenome | biome: human oral; feature: human-associated habitat; material: saliva | place: China | collected 2227 ... | reverse complement strand
AAATCAAAGCTAAATTGGAAGAAGCTGGAGCTTCAGTTACTCTTAAATAATAGAGTTTCCAATCAAAATGAAAACCGAGGTTTAGACCTCGGTTTTTTTGTGTTTGAAGAATCTTTTTTGGATATTAATTATTTTTCATAAGACAAGCTGAGTCTGGTTATTCTTAGTAATTTATTTTTGGTAATTGATTCACAATTTTTATTATGTTATAATATAATTTGTTTATATAGGAAAAGTCTTAGGAGTTAATTTGATGAATAAAGTTAAAATCATTAGTAATCCTTATGAAAAGAAGGTATTATTTGAGCGTTGGAATAACCAATTAAATTCTTGGGTAACGATTGATCAAGAAAGCAATTCAAATAGTAAACTGATCAGTAACGATTTTCAGTCTGGTTTTTTTCCGTTTAAAGTGTTTGAAATTGTTCATCAGATCATCGATGAATATTCAGTATCTGATGAACCCTTGCTCATTAGTTTTTCGGGTAGTGATGATGAATTTCAAGAATTGGAGAATCTACTTTTAGATACAGAATTTGAGAGTATTGAACTCGAAAAGTCAGAAAGTTACTTGGAAAATGCTCGTGATGTCTTACCTGAAATCAATAAAATTTTTAAAAAATTAGATCCTCTCATCACAAAGAACATCGAAGACGAGAGTGGTGAGATTCAACAGCAGCTTAAACGCTTCTCGGATGCTTCAAACGATATCGTTCCAATTTGTGTTTTAGGGACTTATAGTGCCGGTAAATCAACGTTTATTAATTCTTTAATTGGTTGTGAGTTACTGCCTAGCGCTGAAACGCCTGTAACAGCGAAAGTTTATAAACTATCCTCTACTAATCAAAAAGATAGAGCTAGTGTTCGATTTACGTTTAAGGATGAAGAAGTCAAAATCTTGGTCCGTGCTGATAAGTTAGTATTTGATGGATTAGAATCTGAAGACGAACTGATTGATTCTATTAATCTTGCTATCCAGGAAGAAAAGGCATCTTCCATCATTGAAAAAGTCCATCTTATATTAGAAGAGGTAAATGACTATTCTGATAGTGAATTAGGAGACTTAATTGAAATTGAAATTCCTTTTGGAAGAAGTACACTTGATGAAGTTAATTATCAAATAGCTATCTTTGATACCCCTGGATCTAACTCTTCTACAAACCTTCAGCATTCAGATGTTTTAGACAAATCTATGAAAGGAATGTCAAATGGACTTCCAATTTTTGTAACAGATAGCAGTTCGATGGACAGTACAGATAATGATAATCTAAAAGATAAATTAAAGAAAGTTTCTGGTTTAGATAGTCGCTTTACTATGATTGTAGTGAATAAGGCAGAAAGTGCTGATATTAATTTAAGAAAATTCCAAAAGGAATCATTCAGACAAAAGATTATGAATCAGACGATTCCGAGAGAACTATATGCACAAGGTATCTTCTATGTTTCTTCTATTCTTGGTTTGGGATCGAAATTAAATGGAGAACTACGAGGGGAATTCTATTCGGAATTATTCGATACATATAAAGTTAAATACTCTGATTCGAGCAATGACTATTATAAGAGGCTGTTTGATTTCAATATCGTACCTCCTCAGATGAAACAGACTATGGTAAAATCAGCTGAATCAAATCAAAATTGCATTTATGCAAATAGTGGCTTGTTAACCATAGAAGATGCGATTAAGAACTTCGTTATTAAATACTCACATTATGATAAGTGTCAACAAGCCAGAGAGACTTTAAATCGATTGATTATCATTACGGATAAAGAAATTGATGATAAAAACGAGGATTTGATCGGAAGAAAACTGGAGTTACAAAACAAACTAGATGATAAAAAAGCCAGCACGTTAGCTACTATTGATGATAGAATGTCTAAAGAAAGAGGAGAACATACAACTAAGTATCCTCAAGAAATGGTAAGCTTCATCCAGAGTTTGACCCAGATATTGAAAAAAGAAAACGTTGAATCGCATTATTCTAATTATTATGAAAAGTATTCTCAGGAGTATCCTGAAATAGTAGTAGAAGACGGGCATGACGAAACTAATTTGTTCCGTAAATTAAAGGGACAGATTGATGGTGCAGTTCAACAGTTTAAATCATCTGAAGATAGACGCAGAAAGATCGAGGAGAAGGCTTCTGTAGAAGTTCTAGATGATGTTAAAAAACAATTTAGTGATCGGTTGATTAAAGCCAAAGAAAGTTTTAATCAGTTTTCTAAAGAGTTTTGGATAAATGCTACTAGTGATGTTCGTACAGAATTGGAAAAAGTAATTGCTGGAGATTTAGAACTTGAACCAGAAAAAAGAAAAGAAATTTCAGATATGATTATTTCTTATGAAGATATTAATTTTGATCGATTTGACTTAGGAAAATTCAATCGAGATGAACTAAGCTATATATTTAGAATAGGTGATTTCAAACTGAAGTCAAATAAAATTAATATTTCTGGTTTAACAAATACATATAACAAGGAATTTAAAGCAAAATTGACAGAATTTAGCGATAGCATTCGTTCGGAACATGAATTAAAATTTTATAACTGGACGCAGGATTTAGGAAGCTTAATTAAAAGTAATATTATTGAATTTAGTCCGGAATTAAAAGAATTGGACCGGAAAATAGAAAAGATATGCAGAGAGATTTACAGTTTGGAGATTCAGCAAAAGCAAATTAAAGCATACGTCACTCAAATCAAACGGATGATCTCATGGAAATAAGTGGAGTATTAATTTGAGGGAAAAGTTATGGGGATAAAAAATTTAATTAACAAAGCGGGAGCAAAAGTAGCGGACAAGGTAGCTAAACTTTCTGCTCTAAGTCCTGAACAATTAGAAGCTGTTGAAAAGCAAAAGGAAAGGTACCTTGCTGATCAACCAAATGTTAGTGATGAAGAATTGACCAATAGATTATTGGCATCATGTGGTGTAGAAGTTTTCAATTCTTACCTAGATCAAATAAAAGAGCTCTATGTACCTCTTGAAAGTACTGCTGAATACGAGGATGAATTTCACCCGTCATATAACATTCGTTACTTCAATATTACGAAGTGGGTGACGGATAAGAAAGAAAACTCTCTAGAAAAATTGGTCAATGTCTACGAAGTGCTTTCTAATGAGCGCTGTAATATTGCCTTGGTATTCCATCGTACAAGTACCAATACCAAAGTCTATCTTGCAGTCGTAAATACTGAAAATGCTAACGATAACGTTAATGTTGAAAATTATAAAAAGCGTCTGCTTGAAGCAATAAAAGGAAATTTCCCCGGATCAACTGTCAACGAGGAAGTTGGACGAGGTCGTATTCCTTGTTTGAATCATCAAAAACCATATTCTGTAGCTACAGTTTCCAATCTTCCGACAACTAAGTCAGAGAAGTTTATCAGCCAAACGATTGAGAAACTAATCGATGGTATTGTGCCAGAGAATCCTAGTCAAGACTATACCTTGATCCTTTTGGCTAATCCTATTCAAAACATTGAAAATCACAAACTACGCTTATCCGAACTGTATTCGGCTCTAGCCCCTTTTAAAAAATGGCAAACGAACTATACCTTTACAGAATCAGATGCAACAACGTCTATGGCGACATTTGGCGTTAATATCGGGGCTAGCGCAGGCATCCAACAAGGCCAAAATCAGGCAACAAATCAGAATACCGGACAATCAGAAACTACTGGTGATTCCACAACTGATTCAACTGGCGAATCAGATGGAACCAATACGAGTCATACTAGTGGAAGTAACGAAGGTTCTTCAAGTACCAAAACAAAGGGAAAAAATGGAAATTTAAATTTAAAAATTTTTAGTTATGGAGAAAATGTTGGTACTAGTAAAACAACTTTAACTGGAGCATCCGTCTCAGATACAGTTGGAAAAACCATCACCAAGACTGTCGGGAAAGCCCTGACCAAAACAGCTAGTAAGGCTATTTCTGAAACTTTAGGAAAAACGGTGGGTGCAACTAAAGGGATTAATTTAGGTACCAATATTGGAGCGAATTTTGCGCGTGTGTCTAATGTTACAGCGTCAGTTGGTAAAAATGAAGGTATTACTCAGTTCTTTATGAACCACAATATCCAACATGCCTTAACAGTTTTAGATGAACAAATGAAACGCTTTGAAAAAGGGACTGCGTTGGGAATGTGGGATTTTGCAGCCTATGTTCTTAGTGAAGATCAGAATATTGCTAACAATGTGGCCCATACCTATCTAGCACTGACACAAGGTGAAGAATCTTACATGAGTAAGTCCTCTGTTAATCTTTGGCGGGGAGATATGGGAGAAAAAAGTGGAGATACAGAAGAAATTGTGAACTACATTAGGGATTTGCGTCATCCAATTTTTGGACTCAACCCGAATCTCCTAGAAAAAGATGCAACATTTTATGTATATCCTTCTGTCATCACGCCGACGGTTCCATTATCTGGCCAAGAGCTAGCCTATTCATTGAACTTTCCTCAGAAATCCATACCAGGTTTACCAATACTTGAGTGTACAGAATTTGGTAGAAATATTGTTTCCTATGATTTGGAAGAGAAAGAGGAAGAAAAAATACGATTAGGCAATATCTTCCATATGAATCGTGAGGAAACAGTACCAGTTGAGTTATCTCAAAACTCCTTGAGCTCACATGTTTTTATAACAGGAAGTACGGGTTCTGGTAAAAGTAACACCATTTATCAACTCTTAGCTGAAGCCAAAGAAAATCACATCAAGTTTCTTGTAGTAGAGCCGGCCAAAGGAGAATACAAACATATCTTTGGTCAGGAAGAGGACGTTTGTGTATATGGAACCAATCCTCAATTAACCCCTTTATTAAAATTGAATCCGTTTAGCTTCACAAAAGAAACACATATCCTCGAACACTTAGATCGCTTAATTGAAATCTTCAATGTTTGCTGGCCTATGTATGCTGCTATGCCTGCCGTGTTAAAGAAAGCAGTTGAAAAATCATACATAGACTGTGGATGGGACTTGATAAAGTCCGTAAATGAGTTTGGTGGCATCTACCCAACCTTTGCAGATGTTGCTGAGAATATTAAAGAGATTATTGATTTTAGTGAGTATGATAATGAAAACAAAGGAGCATATAAAGGTTCCTTGCTTACACGCATTGAATCACTTACGAATGGAATTAATGGCTTAATTTTCTCACAAGAGGAGTTGTCCAATCAGCAATTATTCGATTCTAATGTCATCGTTGATCTTAGTCGGGTCGGTTCTAGTGAGACCAAGTCATTGATCATGGGGATTCTTGTCTTGAAATTACAAGAATATAGAATGTCTCAAGCAGATATGAATTCAAGCTTGCGCCATTTAACTGTGTTAGAAGAAGCGCATAATTTGCTAAAGAGAACTTCTACAGAGCAAGTCTCAGAATCGAGCAATCTTATCGGAAAAAGTGTTGAAATGCTAGCCAATTCGATTGCTGAAATGCGTACGTATGGAGAAGGGTTTATCATTGCTGATCAAGCGCCGGGGCTATTGGATTTATCTGTTATTCGAAATACTAATACAAAGATTATCATGCGACTTCCTGATTGGTCAGATAGAGAGTTGGTAGGTAAATCTGCTAATCTAAACGATGATCAAATCCTTGAATTGGCAAGATTACCAAAAGGTGTGGCAGCTGTTTACCAAAACGAATGGATTCAACCAGTCTTGTGTAAGGTTGATAAGTTTGACGATGGAGGAGAGGTTTACCAGTATAGAGAGGAATTGGAAATAGAATCAAGTTCAGCTCCTGAACTTTATTTGACGATCAGTAAATTCTTAACTGGAAATCAAACAATTGAACAGATAGACCTAGAAAAGATTGAGCAGGATTTATTTAAAGCTCCTATTAGTGGGAAAACTATTTATCAGGTGTTAAATCTTCTTCGTCAGCAAGTTTATGAAGTGGATATGGTAAAAATTGCACCAATCATCTCAAGCTTTTATCCAAGTCTTTTAAACAAAGCACGGGAAGCAGAAAAGAAAAATAGCGATAAAAAATCTATTACATCAGATATAGTGAATGAGTTCAATAAGGTAGTTGAAGGTCCAGTAACACAACAAGTAAGATTAAATATCATACAAGCTATTTTGACTCAGTTATATGTAAATGAATTGAAAAATAATGCAAGTCTCGAGGAATGGAGACAACAAGGAGGATTATTGTGAGTATCGAAAAAATGAGTCTCTCAGATTTGAAAGAAGCAGTTCCTAAAAAGGACGTTAGCTCCTCTTCCTTCAATCCTAAACAAAGATTAGAAGTGAACAATGAAGCAAGTGCAAAATTAAATGATATTGCGCACTATGAAAAAACTCCACTAGGACAGAGCGATAAGCAGGAGTTGAGATCTGAGACAGGTTGGTCAAAAAATATTGTAGATAACATGAGATGGAAAGAGGAGGCGACGGTTTATAAAGATTCAAATTTAGTTGAAAAGGATGTAAATGGCAGGCCTTGTTTCCAAAGAACAGATATTGATTATAACGCAAAGGATGAATTAGGAAAAACGAACAAGGAAAGGATGCTTGATGGTAAGGCTCCCTTAGCAGACGGTAAACCAGTCGAATTACATCATATCGGTCAAAGACAGGACTCTCCATTGGCAGAATTAACTTTCAATGAACACAAGAGTAACTATAGTAATCTTCATGAAGTTCCACCTCAATCGTCTCAAATTGACAGAGGAGAATTCAGAAAAGAAAAAGCAGAGTATTGGAGAATGAGAGGGGAAGAGCTATAATGAAAAATTTATCAAATGAATTGAAAAAAATCTCAGATCTAGTTTCTACAAAAGGCGCAAGTAATGAACAAATAGTGGAAGCTCAAAATAAGCTATCATTAGAATTTCCAACTAACTATATTGAATATTTAAAAGAGTTTGGACTTGTGACTTTCTATGGGGTTGAATGGCAGGGCTTAAATGGGCCGGATTATTTAAATGTTGTAAAATCAACTCTTGAGGCTCGAGAAACCTATTCTGATTTTCCAGTGAATATGTTTATTCTTGAAGATTTAGGATTTGATGGAGTTCTCGTCTTAGTTGATACAAAAGGTTCTGTCTATGAGTGGCAATATGGTAGATGTAAAAAAATCTATTCAAGTATAATAGATTATCTTGAAGAATGTTTAGATAGAGAAAACTAGTGAGGACTTTTATCAAATCTAGTATTCAAATAAAGTAATTTGTTAAGATTGTGAACATTAATTTAGTGACTATGTCATATAATAAATGTACTAATTTATTATATTGTTAGACTTCTATTTTTTTGATAGAATAGTCCTTATCAACAAAAAAGGAGATTTCTGATGAAATACTTTAAACGTCTTGTCTTTGCTGCTTTGTTGGCAGTTGGTGCGATTTTCCTTGTAGCTTGTGGTTCTACAACTAGCGATAATGGGAAATATGTCTATAAAGCTGAGAAGGATCAAATTAAAAGCATCCTTAAAAAGCAAGGGGCTAGTGAGGAACAACTTGAGCAGGTTATTGATCAATTTGATTTGACAATGACAATTGAAATTAAAGATACAAAAGCTAAGATGATTATCGAAATGAAAGCTCTTGGTGAAAGCAAAAAGAAAACAATTGACCTGAAAGCTGATCAAAATGCTAAAACTCTTGAATCAGCAGAAGGTGGTAAAGATAAAGTCAAATATAAGATTGATGGTGATGTTTTGACTTTGGATGTATCAAAAGCAGAATCTAGTGATTATGAAGTTTTTGCTTTCTTCAAAGATGCAAAATTCAAACGTCAGAAATAATCGTATCTTGAGGGGATGGCTTAGGCTATCCTCTTTTTTCTTCATGGTTTTCATTAGCTCTTTTCCTTGCTAGCCACCTAGGGTTCTGATATAATGAGGTTACTGTGAAGAAGGCGTGTGAGCTTTCTAGAATCATTTAAAAAGTACTTGACGGTGCTTTTTTATTGTATAGGGAGGAGAAAGGTATGGGATATATTTGGTCTTATTTGAGAAAATATCCAAAATGGTTGTGCTTGAATTTTACAGCAGCCATCTTTTTTGTGATTGTTAACCTCGGTTTGCCAACTGTTTTGGCCCGTATGATTGATGAGGGGATCAATCCGAGAGATATAGAGCGTGTTTATTTCTGGGCCTGGGTTATGTTTGGTGTGATCATCGTCGGAATTCTTGGTCGAATCGTTCTGGCCTATGCGGTTGGGAAGATTACTACAACCATGGTTATGGATATGCGGAATGATCTTTATGAGAAGCTTCAGGAATATTCTCACCATGAGTATGAAAAGATTGGCGTTTCTTCTTTAGTGACACGGATGACATCTGATGCTTTTGTCCTAATGCAGTTTTCTGACCAGATGTTAAAACTTGGGGTCATTACTCCCATCATGATGGTGTCGAGTATTCTGTTGATTTTACAAACGAGTCCATCTCTTGCCTGGATTGTGGCGATTTCGATGCCTTTTTTGGCCGTGGTGGTCTGGTATGTAGCTGTTAAGACCAAGCCTTTGTCAGAGAAGCAGCAGGAAACCCTAGATAAGCTCAATCAATATGCACGAGAGAATCTTACAGGCCTTCGTGTCATTCGTGCTTTTGCACGTGAGGAATTCCAAGAGGAAAAGTTTGGCCAAGCCAATGCAGTCTATGCGGACAACTCTAATAAACTTTTTAAACTGACCGGTTTGACGGAGCCACTCTTTGTTCAAATCATTATCGCTATGATTGTAGCTATTGTGTGGTTTGCCTTGGATCCTCTAGGGAATGGGAGCTTAGAAATTGGGAATCTTGTCGCCTTTATCGAATACAGTTTCCATGCCTTGCTTTCATTCCTTTTCCTAGCCAATCTCTTTACCATGTACCCACGGACAGCTGTCTCCAGTCATCGTTTGAAAGAGATTATGGACATGCCCATTTCCATTGATCCAAATGAAAATGGGGTAACTGAGACAGAAACCAAGGGTTATCTGGAGTTTGATAATGTCACTTTTGCCTATCCTGGTGAGACTGAGAATCCAGTCCTTCACAATATTTCCTTTAAGGCTAAACCGGGTGAAACCATCGCCTTTATTGGATCGACCGGTTCTGGGAAATCCTCTCTCGTTCAGCTCATTCCTCGATTCTATGATGTCACCTTAGGGAAAATCTTGGTCGATGGCGTGGATGTTCGTGATTTTAACGTTAAAGCCTTGCGCCATAAGATTGGATTTATCCCGCAGAAGGCCCTGCTCTTTACAGGGACCATCGCTGAAAACCTTCGTTATGGCAAGGAAGATGCGAGTATAGAAGAACTAGATAAGGCAGCAGATGTAGCCCAAGCCAAGGAATTTATCGAGAGTAAGAAAGAACAGTTTAACACTCATTTAGCAGAAGGTGGTAGCAACCTTTCTGGAGGTCAGAAACAGCGGTTATCGATTGCACGTGCAGTTGTGAAGGAGCCGGATATCTATATCTTTGATGATTCCTTCTCGGCTCTGGACTATAAGACAGATGCAACGTTGAGAAAACGTCTCAAGGAAGTGACAGGAGATGCGACAGTCTTAATCGTTGCCCAGCGGGTTGGGACCATTATGGATGCGGATCAAATCATTGTCTTGGATCATGGAGAAATCGTTGGTCGTGGAACCCATGAAGAGCTTCTGGAAACCAATGAAATATATAGTGAAATTGCTCGCTCTCAGTTGAATAACCAATCATTGACAGAAGAATAGGAGGGAGGAGAAAATGAAAGAAAAACGTTCCAGTTTTGTACGCCTTTGGGGCTACTTAAAAGCTTATCGCTTTGCCGTTATTTTCGCTACTCTTCTAAAAATTCTGAGTGTGGTCATGAGTGTCATCGAACCCTATATTCTAGGACTCGCCATTACTGAATTAACTGCTAACCTGACAGATATGGCTAGAGGAGTAGCAGGATCTCAGATTAATGCTGGCTATGTCGGCTGGGTCATGGTTGTCTATCTCTTCCGTGGAGTCTTGTATGAACTCGGTTCATATTATTCGAATTACTTCATGACCAATGCTGTTCAAAGCATGATTGAGGATATGCGTAATGACTTATCCGAAAAAATTAATCGTATCCCCGTTTCTTACTTTGATCAGCACCAATTTGGAGATCTTCTCGGTCGCTTTACCAGTGATGTCGAAACGGTTTCCAATGCCTTGCAACAGTCCTTTCTTCAAATAGTAAATGCGATTTTCACCTTAAGCTTGGTCATTGCTATGGTGCTTTATCTTAACCTCACTTTAGGGTTAATCGTAATTGCTTCCATTCCGATTACCTTCTTCGGTGCCCAGTTTATTATGAAGAAATCCCAGCCTTATTTTAAAGAGCAGGCTGATGTTCTTGGAGCTCTAAATGGTTTTGTTCAGGAAAACTTGAGTGGCTTCAACGTCTTAAAACTCTATGTACGTGAAGAATCATCGCAAGAAGAATTCCGTGACATTACTCGTCGTCTCCAACAAGTTGGATTTAAAGCGAATTTTATTTCTGGACTGATGATGCCAGTTCTTAATGCGATCTCTGATTTGACCTACCTTTTGGTCGCAGTTATCGGAGCTATTCAAGTTCTTGCCGGTCGTCTTACAGTTGGGAATATGCAGGCTTTTGTCCAGTATGTCTGGCAGATCAATCAGCCTATTCAAAATTTGAGCCAGTTAGCTGGCACCTTGCAAAGTGCCAAATCTTCACTAGACCGGGTCTTCCAAGTCCTTGATGAACCAGATGAAGTGCTCGGTAAAAATGAATCTCTGGACAAAGGACTGACAGGACAGGTTAGCTTTAATCATGTGGACTTCCAATATGTGGAAGATAAACCGCTGATCCGTGATTTTAACCTAGAGGTTAATCCTGGGGAGATGGTGGCTATTGTCGGACCGACAGGAGCAGGGAAAACGACCCTCATCAACCTCCTTATGCGTTTCTACGACGTGACCAAGGGATCCATTACAGTGGATGGGCATGATATCCGCGACCTATCTCGCCAAGACTATCGCAAGCAGTTTGGGATGGTCCTTCAGGATGCCTGGCTCTATGAAGGGACGATTAAAGAA
>ERZ772961.951-NODE-951-length-11038-cov-13.799326_pt1 | contig 11038 bp, 9 predicted proteins | sample MGYA00580677_ERZ772961 | MGnify/ENA primary metagenome ERZ772961 (study PRJEB29015, sample SAMEA2738088) | human oral metagenome | biome: human oral; feature: human-associated habitat; material: saliva | place: China | collected 2227 ... | reverse complement strand
TGACCATTTTGGTCTTGCCCTTGACCTTGACCATTTTGGTCTTGCCCTTGACCTTGACCATTTTGCTGTTGTTGCTCTTGTTGTTGACAGTAAGGGCATTTTTGTTGGCGTTGTTGTTGTTTTTGCTTCCAGACCTTCATAAACTCTTCAAAATAATAATTTGAAGGTTGATTAGCTTTCAAATTAGGAAGACCAAACATCTTCTTCATTTTTTCCAACGTAATACCGTAATCAGTGATAGTCTTATTGCTTGCAATAAGTGGATCTTGGTTGATTTGGGTATCGGTAGCCAAGTTAACGATTTCGTGATATCCGTTTTCGGAATGCTGTTTATACACGTTCGGATGTTCCCATAAAATGTGACACATTTCGTGATACAAAATAACAGCTGTATCAACAAAAGTCGTTGAATCGACAAATTCCCCACCATCACCAAGACCAGGAGAACTTTCTGTCTTTCGACCAAGTTTATAAATTAACCAAAGTGGGTTAATAAATAGGTTTGGAGTTACTGAAAGACCTTTTGCTGTAACGTTAACACCCATAGGGGCTTCCATCTCAAACGTGATGTATGTTTTCATAGACATACTGAAAGTTCCGTGAAACGCCATACGGTTTGTTAGTGATGTACGGACACCTAACATTGCGTCTTTCATAACTTTCTCGATTGCTTTAAGATCTTCTTTTGTGGCCACATTACGAGCCCACTCGTTAAGATCATCGTAGCCTTTTGAGCGATTGTCGATTTCAAGTTTGACATCACTCACTTCATAAAACATTGCCATTTAAGTACCTTCTTTCTACTGGATTTTTTCCAGTTTAAATATATTTCTAAAATTATAAAAGAGATTGAAAAATTAATCTCTTTTTTTTATTAAATCATTAAGGTATCTTTGTTTGATTAGGATATGCTTCGGCAACTAGTTCTTGGTATAGGCTATATTGAACCATTAAGAAGTATGGTTGGATAAAGAATAGTGCTAAACCTAAAGTGACTAACAATAAAAATACCCATCCGATCAAACTCAACCCTAAAATGATAATTTCGGCAGATTTTCCTCTTGTTAAGTTCCAAGATTCTTTAAGTGCTGATACTGCTTTGTAAAATAGATTTTTATTTTTATATTGAGAGTATACTCCGGTAAGATCAGTGACCATATCGACAACGATGTATTCAGCCATAGACAAACGGATGAGTAACCAGATGAATAAAAATAGAAGAACAAAAATTAGGAAGATTGCTATTGGATAGAAGAACGATACAGCAACAAAGACACCGATAAAAGCTGCTAACAAGAATACAGACGCTTGCATAGCAATTGTTGTGAAAAGAATAGGGAAGAAAGTTTCTCCTAAATTTTTAAAAGAAGATAAAATTGTCAATTTATCATCTTCAGAATCCGGGTTGATTTTCCCCCAATTATGTTTGTTCGCCAAAGGTATCGCAACTTGTGCAAGGTTAACAGCAAAAATAGCTCCGATTGCAGATAAAAAATTACCATAATTAGTTGAATATGATGTACTAGTTGTAACGGTTGATCCATCTATACTTCCTGTTCCGACGTAACGCACGGAAAGGTTTGAAATGATTGCGATAATAATAATAGGCAACACAGCCACTAATAATGAGCCCCAATTTTCTTTTGTAAATCGAAAGGCACGATCTTTAATTTTTCTGTTCATCTTTTGAACTTGAACCTCCAAGGTCTTTATAGTTTTGATTGGGATGAAAAAATTCATCCTCAGCCTTATATCTATTATATTACCTTTCTCTAAAATTATTGGAGAATTTTAACATTTCTGCAACAATTCCAGTTGAAAAAATCTTTTGTTTTTGATATAATCAGTTTGAAATAAAGATTTAAGGAAAGCGTTATGAAAAACTCTAATATTAAAAAATTAAAGAAACATCTAATTGAGTTATTATCAAAAGAGGAATACGAAGGGAAGAAATTCTTTGCATACGACAATTATTATGATGAAAAGGAAGCAAAGGAAGCCTCTAAATTTGCTAATTTCAAATATTCAAAATATGTAAAAAATCTTCCACTTACTGGTGATTCGCTTAGTTCAAAAGAAATCATTGATTTAGTTTGTAACTATATTAAAGACTGGTCTGACTGGGAGTTTACTGAAGTTGGAACTTTGAAAAATATGATTATTATCAATTTAAAAAATAGTCACAAAATTGAAATCATCCCCTCTTCTGATAATGTTGTTTTAAAATATAAAATTTAATTTCTTTTTAAGAAAGACTGCATAAAATGCAGTCTTATTTTTTTTCTAAATTAAACCTTAAAATGATACTATAATTGAAAAAACCGGAAAAACCGGAAATAAAATTAAAAGGTGACAAAATTGAAAAAATATTTGAAAAAAATTCTAGCCGGCAGTACGGTTCTCATTGCGAGCCTTGTTCTACTGGGAACAGGAACTGTTAGTGCAGAAACATCAAATACCATCCAATCCCCAAATATTTCAACGAATCAAGGATTGGGTGGTGCTGCTGCAAATAAAGCCAATGATAGTTCTCAAGTTGCTAACCAAGTGGGAGACCATATTGGTGGAAAAGCTGATCAGACTGCTGGAAATATCGTAAAAGCAAATCGTGAATTTGCAAACAATAACGCAGGTTCTGCAATAGAGTCTGTTGAAAACATTGCTGGAAATGTTAGAAATTCTGCAAACAGTGCTGCTGGTGATGGTGTGTCTTATACAAACATCCCGAGCGTAGATGGTTTTAAAAATAGAGTTAATAATGTTATTGACGAAGGTGGAACAACTGTACTTGGTTGGTTGATTCGAATTGTATATTACGCAACATTCTGGGGAATGATGTTTGGATTTATTGCTTCTGTTATCAGCTTGTTCGTTAAGAAGATGTCTACTTGGAAATATCTCTCAGGAGCTATTCTTTCATTGGTTATCTTTTACGGATGTATGTCATTCTTAGGAGTTAGTATTTCTGCTACAAACAATCCAATTGTTGATTTAGTAAGTTACCTATTCCACGGATAATAAATAAAAAAGACTGAATTAATCAGTCTTTTTTTTATTTTTAATTTAGTGTGATAAATAAACCACTTTAAGATCCTTTCTAAAAGATAAATTTTCCAATCTTTCAATAACCTTATCTGTAACAATTCCAGAACCTCTTACTATAACAAGTAAAGGCTTTGAGGTGTTACTGAAGTTGATAAAGTCAAAGAAATCCTTATCATTTAAAATTTTCAAACCGAAAGTGTTTCCCTCAAACAACCGACTAATTTCATCTACTACGTCAGAGTGTTGCGGGACATCCTCAATAAGCACGGATCCCTCCTGGTTTGCGTTGATTTGATTTCTATATTTGTAATCAATTTTTAAAACCAAACTGATTAACCTCCAAAATTTTGTTCTAATCGGTCGTTTTCTCTGATTGCCAAAGTTTCATAAGTCGCTCTGACAACCCAGTTGATGATTCCGAATGTTAACGATAATGCAATCGACCATCCGATGACAACAGCTCCCAAACAAACCATAAAGATTACTGCCATCACTAATAAATCTAATAACATTTTTTTATACCTTTTCTTTTACTTAAAAAATAATCTCTTCCTTAATAACTATTTTATATTAAAATATATTATCTTTATATAAGCATTAATAATATATTATTTTTTCGAATTATAGCAAAAAGTTTATTTTTTGTCAAGTAAAAACTTTTATAATTTTTTAAAAAATACCTAAAAGGTTAGAAAGAAGGTTTTGTGATGAAAATTACAAATTTAAATGAAGTTAAAAATTTATTATTGGAGTTTGCGGGTAAATCCGCTCATATTTTTCTTGTCGATTTGTCAGACAAACGAGAAATGTTGAACGATCTCAAGAAATCTGGAGATCCTACTGGAATTGTTTCAGAGGCTATTGAATTTGAATTGCTTGGTAAAAAACGTATTCCTAATTTAAAGAACGAGAGTCTTCTATCTCAAGAGTTGAAGATGATTTTTAATTCAGATTCTGATTTGTTGGCAGAGGAATTTCTTTGTTCCACACTTTCCTTCGAATCAATCAATGAAATCAATAAAAAAACTGTTGAACTCCAACTAGAGTATTCTACTGGAAATAAATACAGCAAAAAAATTGATTTCACAGCTGGAATTTTTGAAAATATTGTTGAATTTAATTTTCTCAATATTTACGGGGATTTAGTTTGGAGATTTTTGAATAACGAAGATGAAGAATCAACAGACGTTTTAATCTCAGAAACAAAAGAAAAATTGATTAATTTATTGATGAATCAATTTGATGAGCGTTTGAGCAAAATTGAGAAAGAGAAACCTCTTGAAGAATTGATGGCTCGTGTGAATCCTGGGATGAGTGACGATGATTATATCAAAGCAGTATCTGACATTGATATTTTTCTAAAAAGTGACCTATCACCTGAATTTATTGTGAATGACAAAATTGTTCTAAATTTCTTGAAAACAGCTGTTGAAAAAGACTCGTCTAATTTAACAACTTTGAAAAATATTTCTGGCAATTTGTTGAGAGTTATTAAATTACCAAAGATGAATCGGGATATGATGGATTCGGTTATCAAGTGGTATGTTGACGATGAAATCAAACGTGGTCTTTTCTCTCCGGTAGATCCTTGCAACAATAAAGTTGTTCTATCGTTCGAGCTCGATTTACTTTCAAAATTGTTGAACGGATATCTCAACAAGGAAAAGGCAGAGAAATTAGGTTCGTTGATTGCCAAAGAGTTTAATAAAAACTCAAACCTAAGTTATCTCCAAACTTTTAAAATCGAAGAAGAAGACGCTCGTGATATCTTCTCTATCAATCGAGGAATGAGATTGACGAAATCAGACTTGTTGTCTATCTTATCTCAAAATAAAGCTGTAGCAAAAGATTTTGTTCGAAAATTTAATGAAATTTCTGACAAAAAGGCGGTTATTGGATCTGAAGTAAAAATTGTCAACATTCCAAAGGATGTAGATCTATCTTTTTATGACAATCTAATCAACTTGGTTAATAATAACGAAGATTTTATTATCAATTGCAGTCCAGATGAAAAGAAAAACATTAAGCGATCTCTAGAACGATTAATGTTGGTTTCTTACAAGGTAATCAATGCGGAAATTATCAAAAATATTTTATCTTGCGTTGAATTTGACCTGATTTTGTTTGATATTTAAAATAGATAAACTAAAGAGGCTTTAGCCTCTTTTTAATATATAAAAAGATATCTCAACTTTACTATATAATAGTAATAGATTGAATTTAAATTTTCTAATTTAAAAATAAAAAATGGAGGAATTGACTCCTTGAATCAGGAAACAAGTAAAAATAAAAAGAAAATTGCTGTTATCACCCTATTCTCTGCATTAGTTTTAGGAGGTGTATCAGCAACAGCTTATTTGATGACGAAACCGTCAACAAATAATGATAGACCTCAACATCTAACAGCAACAGACTCTTCAAAGGGATCTGAAGTTGAATTTGTTGAATCATCCGATGATGGTAGTACAACATCTAAAGATAAAGAAAAGAGTAAAGAAAAAACCTCAAGTTCATCATCTTCTGATGAGAAAAAAGAGACTGCAAGCTCATCATCTTCGCAAGCCAACAACTCTAATAGACGTGAAGGTGCTACGCCGATTGATTCTTCTCGTGTAGCAAATACTCGTGAAGAAGGCGCTAACTCTATCGCACCAATCACTCAAGTTCGTGATATTATTAATCGAGCAGCTTCTTCAAATAGATCAATTTCAACGGGAAGCAATTCTATTACAGCTTCAGAGAAAAAATCTAAAGAACAAGAAGAAGAAGCACGTCGACTTGCTGAAATCGAGGCTAGACGTAAACCTAAGACAGATAACACGAATACAATTCCGACATCACCAGCGATTCCAACTGTTCCTACATTGCCAATTGCACCAGTGATTCCAATTGTGCCAAGTGTTCCACCAGTAATTCCTATTCCTACGCCAGCACCAGTTGTTCCAGAACCAGTTGAAGAGGAAAAACCTGCTGAAACTAAGCCAGCAGAACCAGAAACTCCGACTAAACCTGTTGAAGAACGTCCTTCTGAAATTAAACCTTCAGATATTGAAAATCCAACTAAACCTGTTGAAACTAAACCGGTCGAAGAAAAGCCTACTGAAACTAAGCCTACTGAAACTAAGCCTACTGAAACTAAGCCTACTGAAACTAAACCAGAGGATAAGAAGCCAGAAGAAAAACCAGTAGATAAACCTGCTGAAACTAAACCAGAAGATAAGAAACCAATTGAAACAAAACCAGTAGAGGAAAAACCTACTGATACAGCTAAAGAAGAGCAGAATGTTACTGCAACCATCCGCACCCAAGAGGATCTAAATTCATACTTGAAGAAAACTGGTCGTGATCTTACAGGGGATACGGTTAACTTCTTGTTGAGCGAGGATGTTAAGTTCCCTAAAGAAACATACAAGATTTTAGGGAAAACAACCTTTAACTTCCCAGCAAATCCAGAAGGACACACACTTGATTTTAACGGATCTTCATTCTTGGTAGGTACTAAGAGTATCTTTAGATTCGACGCAACAGGTAAACACGGTAAAGATGATTCTGATTACTTAACAATCAAAAACTTTGTTGTTTACGGAAGTATCGAAGAAGAAACGGATAAAGATGGAAATATCATTATAAAATCTCTTAATAAAGATATTTTTGAAGGTGACGGTCGATTCTCTGCCCGTATTGCAAAAGCTTCAAATATGAAATTTGAAAATGCAACTTTCAACAATGCGCACGGTGCAGGATCTCACCTATTTGACGTTGCGGGATCTGACCACATTGTGTTTGAAAAAATTACAGCAGCTGGCTTTGGAGGAAAAGACCTATCTGAAGAAGAAGTTGAAAGACGATTCAACAAAGATCCACACTCTGTATATTCAGAAGCTATTCAGATTGACTCATTCCTTCCAACTTCATACGGACATATCTCTAATCTTAAAAACTCCATTCTTTCAAATCTAGAGGTTGACAACAAACCTTCTAGCGATATCACAATCACTGGCTCAACTTTCACAAGTTACGTTGGATTCACAGGACAAGATATTGCGGACGGTAATACCGCAAAACCTATCGTTCGTAACTTTGGTGCAACGGTCGGATCTCATACAGAGGGTTCTGATAAGTACAAGAATATCATAATTACGAACAACAAATTCGAAAACACAATCGGATTTGGTAGTCAAAATGGAGATAAGGATTGGGCGTCTAGGTTAGCGTACCCAATTCACCTAAAAGGTATACCTGAAGACTTATCTACTATCAAAGTTGAAGATAATACCTTTAATGATAAAGTATTTGCTAGAACAAGTATCGGTAAATTTGTACACGGTATTTATTCAGTTAGTAAGGAGCTGATCTCTCCTGCTAAACCAGAAGATAAGAAACCTACTGAAACTAAACCAGCGGAAGAAAAACCTGCTGAAACTAAACCAGTAGAAAGTAAACCGGCAGAGCCTGAATTACCAACTAAAGAACCTGAAGCTCCTCGAGAGAAGAAAGGTGATGATAAGGGTAAGGATACAGGTAAAACAGACAAAGACAATTCTGAATCTGGAAAAGCCGATAAAAGATAAAAAAAGGGAGCAACAAGCTCCCTTTTTTATTTGATTTTTGGATGAAGAAATGATAAAATAAAACTAAAAATACAAAATAGAAAGAAGTAATAAAATGTTAAAGACAAGCAACTCTAAAAACAAAAACTTGGGTGACTTTAGAACAAAACAGACTGAGATGATTGAAAAACTAATCAAAGACTCTGATTATACCCCTATCTACCAGCGTTACGTTTGCGGTATGTTCACAAGAAGCACCGACGTTAGATACAAAGATAATATGATTATCGCTGCTGAAGGCGGACAGATTTTTATGTGTTCAATTAGTGAACTGAATACCAGAAACAGTCCTGTTGTAATTCTTAGAAAGACAAAACATCTCTCTAATTTTTTAGTTAACAAATATGCTGATTCTACGGCAAAAAAATTTCCTTGTTTTGATGAGTTTTGCGAAGATACTAAGAACTGGCTTCTTGAGAATTGGAAAATCCAATCTTATTCAAACTCAATGGAAGAGAGTCCGATTAATGCTTTCAAGTCCGGAAACTTAAATATCACTCCACTTACTGGTCGTATGATTTTTGAATATTTAGTGTCGGAGGAAAATTTTGATCCTCAAATGTATAATTTGGGCTTGGCGAAACCTGGATGGTTTGTTAGAAAGTACTTCTTTTTATCCGAAGAGGAACGTTTAGATTTGAAAGAATATTCGCTGGAACAGTTACAGAATGGACGTTTCTCGTATGTTTTATACATTATTGTATTTTTGGATCCTAAATTTTGGGCGGACGATTTCAAACAGGTTCTATCAAAATCCCCAATAGCTCGTAATATTCTAAGTGATATGATTCGTGTTGCCAGAACTATCAGGAATGATAGTTTGATTTTCTCAGGAAAATTATCCGATGAAATCGAACGTAACATCTTAAAGATTGACGAGTGAGGTGATGTTGATGATTGTTGAGGTGCAACACGTATCCAATTGGGTATGTTCCGTTTATAAAAAAACAACTGGAAGGTTCTTTGTTAGTCAAGCTAAAATTAACCTATTAACCTACATTGTCTTTCAAGAATATTTGAAAATGAAGGAGTTATCACTTTGCGATTGCGAGTGGTACCTATCAAAGGAGGGCCTCCCCGTCAACAAAAAAATCGTTGATATAAATAGTAAATTTCCGAAACCTTATTTTAAAATAAAAGATAATGTAAAACGACCATCGTGGCTTGGTTTTATATCTAAAAAATATGATTTAGATTTTAAATTTACTAAATACGAGATTTATTTCGAAAATCTTATTTATAAATATAGAAACTACTCAGTTGAATCGCTAACTAATCGAATCCTAATGAACACAGCCCTACAATTTTCTGAATTAAATCCAGGAGATAAGATTGACTCTGACTTGATTTATAACAGCAAATCATTCTTAAATAATAGTTGGTGAAACAAGGTTGATTCTGACGAACAATCTTGTTTTTGTATATTAAAATATATAATATAAATCTCTATAATTAAACAGAGTAAAGTTAGAATAAATCAAGGAGAATAAATACTTTGCAAAGTAAAAATAAAATTCTAAAACGTTTAGTTGGTTCATCTGCTATTCTAGTTACAGCTTTAGGTACTGTATCAACAATGCAACCAGCATTTGCGAATCAAAATGTTGAAGTTCAAAAACAAGCAGGTGAAAACTTATCATTTGATGGAAGAACAGATACTGACAAAATTGTAAACCCTACAGCCGGAAGTAACACTCCTGACGCAGACGGCTACTATAATAGCCAAATCAAGGATATAACAGTCCTTTCTAAAAATGAAAACGACAATAGTGTTCGTTATCGTATCACCTTTAAAGATGGATTTTCTATTCCGAAGGGTGGTCAAATCAGATTTTTGATGAGTTCAGCAAATCAATATGCTCCTGCAAAAGATCTTTATATGGGTAAAACGAATGTTGCTACAATCTCAACTGCAAAGACAACAGATACCTCAAAAGAATTTATTGATAATTTAAAATCAGAAAATACTCTTGCTGGATATCGTTCTAAGTTAGATAAAGCTACTAGCGTTGATGTATTCGGTACTACAGAGTGGAAAATGACTTTTAACGAAGAGTTTGAGAAATTGAATAAAGATCGTTATGTCGAATTTGTTGCAAGCAACTATATTGGACCAATCGAAAACAAGAAACTTCCAATTCTTTATATTGACGGTCAAGAAAAAGCTAAGTTGTTTGCGGATGATACAATTTACAAAAAATATGAAAATAAGTTAATCATTCCATCTGTAACAGATAAGGCTTTAGCTGCTCCATACCTAAAATTGAAATATCCAATTTCAGATACAAGAGTAAAACTTATTGATCAACCTAACTACACAAGTGGATCTATTTTTGGATTAACAACAAACCCTGGATCTACAAAAAAACTACCGCTTTACCTATCTGACGCACATTTCTACACATCTTACATCATTAAATCAGTTGGGGGAGAAGACGAAGAACACCGTGTAATTGAAAGAAATAAAGTTAACGGTCAAGAATTTTTCCTTAAAAAAGGCGATAAGATCAAAATGAACGTCCCAGAGGGATCTAAGCGTTTACTTGATATTAAATCTACAAACAAAGTTGGAGATATTATCGAGGGTGCTAACGTAGAAATTTTCTCTAGACCTGATAAAGACGGTGATCGCTTTACAGACTCAAATCTATACGAAAAAGATCGTCCTCTAACTAAAAAAGATGTTCCTGTAACTCTTAAGCTTTCAAAAATTAGTGAGAGTGGTGTTGAATACGAAGTTATGACAGATGTTCCGCTAGAAAACAACGCATTTGCTAAGTTTAGTTTTGGGGTTGCTTCAAAAGGTCTTTCTGTTGAGTTGAGAGAAAACTGGTTAGATGAATACGGTGCTGATAGACTCAAGGACTTTTTATCAAGTAACAAGCTTTCTGATGAGTTGACTAAGAAAGATGGTTTTGGATTTGAAGTTAAATTGTCTAGAGAAGATAAAGATTTAGCTAAATTTGATAGATCAGTTAAATTGGTTAAAAACCCTAACTTAGCATTTGGTGAATCAACAAAAGGAACTATTAAAGTTAAATTTGTTGACGAAAAAACTGGTGAGGAAATCAAAGGCAACCCTATCGAAGTTGTCGCAAAAGATAGACCTTGGTACGAAACAGTTAACATTAAACCTAAGAAGATTGCCGATTACACGTATGTAAGTGCTGATGGCCCTCTATCTACAATCGTAGGTTCTGGAGAACAAACAGTTACACTTAAATACAAGAAGAATGTTCCTGATAAACCGGTAACAGATGATACAGATCCAAAAGATAAGGATCCTAAGACAACAGAAGCGCCTAAGACAACGGAAGCTCCTAAGACAACAGAAGCGCCTAAGACAACGGAAGCTCCTAAGACGACAGAAGAACCTAAGACAA
>ERZ772961.950-NODE-950-length-11048-cov-9.523151_pt1 | contig 11048 bp, 9 predicted proteins | sample MGYA00580677_ERZ772961 | MGnify/ENA primary metagenome ERZ772961 (study PRJEB29015, sample SAMEA2738088) | human oral metagenome | biome: human oral; feature: human-associated habitat; material: saliva | place: China | collected 2227 ... | reverse complement strand
CGTCCATGAGGGAGTCCACGTCGATGTCGATGCCCTCGTTCATGAGGTCCTCGCCGAGGGAGAGCAGCAGGTCGGTCGTCTCGGAGACGACCTCGTCGATACGCGAGTCGGGGCGGTCAACCTTGTTGACGACGACGATGACGGGCAGGTGAGCCTGGAGGGCCTTGCGCAGGACGAAGCGGGTCTGCGGGAGTGGGCCTTCGGAGGCGTCAACCATGAGGACGACGCCGTCGACCATGGACAGGCCGCGCTCAACCTCGCCGCCGAAGTCGGCGTGGCCGGGGGTGTCAATGACGTTGATGGTGACGCCGTCCTGAAGGCCCAGGGCCTGCGCGGCGGGGCCGCGATAGTGGACGGCGGTGTTCTTGGCGAGAATGGTGATGCCCTTTTCTCGTTCAAGATCGCCGGAGTCCATGACGCGCTCGCCGGTCTTTTCGACCGTGTCACGCTCGGAGAACGCTCCGGATTGCCAGAGCATTGCGTCAACCAGCGTGGTCTTTCCGTGATCGACGTGTGCAACGATCGCGACGTTTCGCAGGTCGAGACGCGTGGGCATATCTGGACTCCTCACATGTGGACACCTATTATTGCGTGTGATGGGGCACAGAAGCCCGATTGACAATCGAACGGCTGACCGATTCCACGCACATACCCCTCCAGAATATCGGCATACGGAGGGCCTATGCGCATGCCATCCTGCGACATCCACCACGTCGCTACCCCACCCAGCTGGACCGATTGGTCTATTTGCCGAGAAACACCCCCACCACTTAACTGATAGATATGAGCGACATCGCCACCCTCTCCGCCACTGTCCCCTCAGCCTCGACACAAATCACCCCTTTCGGGGCACACCTCCTGTCCTGGCACCCAACCAACGATGATGACGTCCTATGGCTTTCCTCCCGCGCCGTGCTCGACGGCACGAAAGCAATCCGCGGTGGGGTCCCCCTCTGTCTTCCCTGGTTCGGGGGCCCCGATGACTCCCCGTCACGCCCGGGGTCCGGCGCAGGAGCACACGGTTTCGCCCGCACCTCCACGTGGAAGCTCCTCTCCTCCACCCGCCCCACGAACGATGCCCCGGCCTCGTTCTCCTTCGAACTGCACCACACGGGCGAGACCTCCATGCTCTACCCCCATTCCTTCTGCGCGCGCCTCGATGTGAGCGCGGGTGCCGAGCTGGACATGAGTCTGACTCTGACGAACGAGGACGATCACCCCTTCGCGATCGAGGCCGCCATGCACACCTACCTGCGCGTCGGGGACGTCAAGGACGTGAGCGTCGAGGGACTGGACGGCGAGCGCTACTTCGACAAGGTGCGCAGCCGCTACACCACCCAGCGCGGCGACCTGAGCTTCGTGGGTTTCACCGACCGCGTCTACACGACGACGCAGCAGGTCAGCGTCATCGACCCGAAGCTGGACCGACGCATCATCGTGGATAAGAACGGCTCCGGCTCCACCATCGTGTGGAACCCCTGGTCACAGGGCGCGGCCACCATGAGCGATATCGGCGAGGGCGAGTGGCAGCACTTCGTGTGCGTAGAGACCGCGGCGGTGCGCGAGAGGGCGCTGACGCTGTGGCCGGGCCACCCTCACATCATGACGCAGACCCTCGCCGTGGAGACGCTGGACTGAGCGGCCCGCGGGTAGGATTGAGGGCAGCTACGACCAGAAAGGCCACCATGGCTCTCACCTCCGCGATTGCGTCCGCCTACCTATCTGTTTCCCGGTGGAAGCTGTCTACGCAGCCCCTGCCGGACAAGGTCATCGTTATCGGTGCCCCGCACACCTCGAATTGGGACGGCGTCTTCATGGCGATTTCCATGTGGAAGTCGGGGCGCACGTTCTCGTTCCTGGTGAAGGATTCCGTGGTGAAGACCCCGGTGCTGGGCTGGTTCGTCAAGAAGATCGGCGCGGTTCCCGTGGAGCGCAGCGCGGCCCACGGCCTCGTCGAGCAGGTCGCCCAGCGTATCCGCGAGTCCGACTCGTTCACGCTGTGCATCACCCCGAAGGGGACGCGTTCGCCGCGTGAGTTCTGGAAGTCGGGCTTCTACCGCATCGCCATGGAGGCGGATGTGCCGATCCAGCTGGGCTTCATCGACCGCAACACCCGCACCTTCGGGTGGGGGCCGACGTACCGTCTGACGGGTGATGTGCGGGCCGACATGGACGTGATTCGCGCGTTTTACGCGGGCAAGGTGGGTGTCAAGCCCGCCAAGACCTCGGTCCCGCGTCTGCGTTCCGAGGACGAGGCGTCGTGAGGGGTGCACGCGCAATGGCCTGCGCCGGTGGGGCGCTGGCGCTGTGTGCGCTCGGTGCGCCCGCCGTCGCGGATGATCCGACACCGATTCACCTGGCTGAGGTCTACGACATCACTCCGGGGGTGTCCGCCACCCACGAGGTGACGCTTTCGACGGATCATCCGCTCATCGGCGAGCAGTGCCAATCGATGGGGACGGGCGCGCAAGCGTCCTCCGCCGTGCTGGTTGACGTCAACGGTATCGACGGCTGCCGCTTCACGTGGGTGCTACCCAGTGCGGGGTCGGAAGTTGTGACGGTCGACTCTGGCGGCGTTTTCCACTTTCATTCGGAATCCGCCCGCCTTCTCGAGGGGTTTTCCACGCCCGAGGCCGTCGCCACCATCGACTCTGTCACGCTGGTCGCGCACGCCTCCGAGATCGTCGAGGCCTCGGAAGGCGGGGCCGTCACGTCTGCGGGCGTCTCAACGAAGACGGACGCGAGCACGGTCACGTGGACGAATGTGCGCGACGATGTGACCGCGACGGGCACGGTGAACGCCGACGCGGCGGCCGCGTCCCCCACGCCTTCCGTTTCTCCCACACCGTCACCGTCGCCGTCACCGAGCCGGGAACGAGGCGGGGGTTCCTCGCGCTCGTCCCTGACCCCGATCTTTGCGATCACCGGCGGCGTCCTCGCCCTGGTTCTCGTGGGCGCGTTCATTCAGTGGACTCGCCGGTCGCGTCAGGCGGCGGCCGACGCCCAATTCGACTGGGATGCATCCGTGCGAGCGTCGCAGCGCGAGGCCGCCTTGGAGGCGAAGACAGGAGCAGCGCCCTACGCGTCCCCCACGCCTGGGTCCGCGCTGTCGGCGCTCACGCCTGCGCCGCCCGCACCGGAGGCCGATTCGTCTCGCGAAGACCCCACGGATATGCCGCCGACCCCGGAGTCCAGCGAGCGCTTCGCTCCCCCGCCGGGTGACTGATCATTCGAGCAATGCTCGGGTGTTCTAGCCGATGTGGAAGTAACGTTCAACGAGTTCTTCGACGGACACCCGCGAGTCGGCCAGGTCGTCTCTCAGGTGCATGTCGCCCAGCTCGACCAGGCGTGCGGCCCACGAGTCAATGAGACCGGCCGGGAACACACCGCCTTCCTCGTAGTCTTCGCGCTGCGTGAGAAGGCGGCCCGCGGCCTCGAAACACGACGAGGGCAGCTGGTCGAGGCCGGGGGTCTGTGAGGCGTCACCGTCAACTTTACGCTTGCTCGCGTAGTCGGCCATGCCGGGCCGCGTCAGCCCGATGCGTGCGGCAACCACAATGCCCGCCAGGAGCAGATGGATGGCCGCCGACCCGTCCGGGCTGCGCAGCTCGATGGTCTGCGAGTCGTTAGGAAGTCCTGCGATGGGTGGCTCGTTCGGGTTCGCGTCCCGGAACATCGAGTCGTCGATGTTCTGCCACCCGAGGGGCACGCGCACGAGGACCGAGCGGTTACGGTCACCCCAGCAGATCGCGGTCGGTGCCTCCTGATGGGGCACGAGGCGCAGGAACGAGGTAGGCACGGTGTTCCCGAAAGCCGTCAGCGACGCGGCGTGCGACAGGTAGCCGCCGATGACTTTCAAGGCCGCCTCCGTGAGGCCCGATCCCGTAGAGAATTGGTTGACGCCGTCCTTGACCAGGCGGGTGTGGAAGTGCATGCCGGATCCGGCCTGCCCCACCGCAATCTTGGGCGAGAAGGACACTTCGATGCCGTAGGAGTGCGCGACCTCGCGCAGCACCCACTTGGCCAGAACCATCTGATCGGCCGCGGCGCACACGTCTACGGGCAGGAACTCGATCTCCTGCTGGATCATCTGACGCCCATCCGACACGAAGTTACCGACCTCGGAGTGGGCGTACTTGACGGCGCACCCCATGCTCACCAGGTGGAGCAGGGTCTCGGTACGTACGTCCTCCCACTTCGAGAACGGCCCAGACTCGTGGTAGCCGCGCTGGGGTTCGACCCGGAACAGCGGGTCCTCCGGGGAGAAGAGGTAGTACTCGAGTTCGCCGAGGGCCTCGAGGGTGCATCCTGTCTGCGCCTCGAGGGCGCGCTGAGCCTTGCGCAGGATCTCCTGCGGGGCCGAGGCCAGGGGCGCTCCGCTCACATCGTAGAAACCACACAGGAACTCCACCGTGGGGATCGCGGAGAAGGGGTTGAGGAACGCGGTGGCCAGGCGCGGTACCACGTACAGGTCGGAGGAGGTCGCCTCGACGAAGGTGAAGAGCGAGGATCCGTCGACGCGTTCACCGAGGGTGAGGACGCGGTCGAGATGCGCCTTGGATTGAATCGCAAAGTTAAGGGTCTTGAGCCGGCCATCTCCGCCGACGTAGCGAAGGTTGAGCATCGAGATCCGATTGTCTTCGATGTATCCGATAATGTCGGCCTTCGTGAACTCTTGCGCGGGCTTCCCTAAGGCTTGCACGAGGGGATTCGGACTGAGGGAGACGGTGTCGGTCGAGAGCATCTCAAACTCCTCTTTGAGCATGACTTGTTTCACACGATCACCTCACACGTTACCACCACACAGCTACTCCAACACCCGCACACCACCATCCGAAGTCCACACACCGCGCCCCACTGGAAGAGACCGCGGACATAAGTGAGGGCCGCGCGCCAATTCAGACACGCGGCCCTGTGCCCCCTAGCGGGGCGAGGTCCGGAGCAGGCATGGAACCCCGCCCCGCCAGGCTCCTATGAGCGCGGCGACCACGATTTCAAGCGCTCAGCAAGTTCACGCGCGCAAGTATCCAAGCGCTCAGCTTCTAGCGCGTCCTCACGTTTGACTGCACGCCAATAATCGACCTTTGTGTGCAAGAACTCACGGCGCAATTCGATGATCTGCGCCTCCTCCTGAAGGCGCGCATCCTGCTGCTCAAGGAGGGAAATAAACTCGGAAATATCACGGTCCACGCCCAACCCCGAGCGCACATAGTCCCGCATATCAGCAATCGACATACCCGACGCCGACAGACACGCGACCCAGGTAAGCAACTCCAGATCGCCTTCCGTGTAGATACGATGCCCACTCGAGGGATCGCGCGCAATGGCAGGAATAACGCTGACGTCCTCGTAATAGCGCAGGGTAGACGGGGGCAAGCCAACGAGCGCCGCTACCTCCTTAATAGAGTACGTGCGCCCGGAGCCTGTTCCTGCCATGACCTCACCCTAAAAGACCTCAAGCCCTTGAAGTCAAGCGGAATTGGGGGACGTGCATCACGCGGCGCGACCTGCACAAAGATCGCGTCCGCGCGACCGTGCGGCCACTCACGACCGCAACGGGAGTTCGACCGCTAGACCACCATCATCGGAGAAGCTCCGCTCGATGCTGGAAGGCCCAAATCGAGAAGGGTTCATCTCGCATTTTCTTCTCCGCACGCCCCAGCAGCTCGCAGCCACCATTCGTATAAAAGCGAGCATTGGATTCCGTACACGTCACCAGTCCGTACGCGCGCCCACCCCGCTTCGCCACGAAGTCGGGAAGGACTTTGGCAACGAGCCATCGGCCTACTCCCCGACCCTGCATCCGCTTATCGACCGACAGAATCTCGAGATACCAGTCAAAATCGCCATTATCAATAGCGATCTGATCTCCGTCGTAGGACGCCTGGGCAAAGTCAGCCACCAAGAGCGGAGATGCGTAGCGGAAGAGGCGATACCCGCCGCTGACCACGTTACGCCAGAAGCCGATTGGCCGATCATGCATGAGTGCAACGGCGATAACCTGTCCCTCATGTTCAACGACGAGAGCGTTTCTGGAGGCCAGGTAGGCTTTCGCCATCATCTCATTGAGGACAGCCAGACATTGTGGGTAACGCTCCGTCTGGTAGACATATGGCTTGAGCGTGAGATGAAATGGATAGTCAAGAAATCCTTCCGTGATAATGCGTGTCATTTCAGGAATATCTGCACTCGTTGCGGGCCGACACTTCACAGCGCCCCTCCTCTGTTAGACCGGATAGCACCTCGTAATAAGGTCGAAAACCTGACGTCAGGTAGACAGTTGTCATACTACGCGATGATTTCTCAGGAGACCTTGTCAGTTAGAGGATTTTTTCTTTGACATGCGAGGCATACCAACTTGACGTTCGGTCAGACATTCTCAGGCCCCGTCCCCTCCATTGCTTTGCGCGCGCGAACAGACGATAATCGAGTGACCTAGATCCAGGAGGATTGCATGCGACTTTTCCGCACCCTGTGCGCAACGCTCGGGACCCTATTCATCGTGTCGACCCCGTCGTTAGGGGCCTACGCAGCCGCGATCCCGCCTTTGTCGGAGACGTCCGTCCTGGCTACGGACGTCCACCTCACTGACGCGGCATCGGCCCTTTCTGTGGAGAACAAGGGCAGCGCCACCGTGGCCGCACCGTTGCGTGCCGCCGCTGAGGAGGCATCGTCGACTCCATCTTTGTGGCTATTGACCGCCCTGATCATCAGCATCATCATCCTTGTTCTGGTGGTCGTCTTCATCGTCTACGCCTTGCGTTCACAGAAGGCCAAGAAGAAGTCACAGGCTCAGCGTGTCCCTCCCTCAAGCCAGGGAAGCGTTCCTTTCCCGGTACGGCCCGGCATGCCCGAGGCCTCGGCATACACTGGCGGTCCCGCTCAGTTCGGTCAGGGGGCAACGTACAACCCCTACCCTGCGCAGGATGCGACACCCGGTGGCCCGACGCCGCGCGAAACGGGCTTCGTCTGGCAACGACAGACGGGTCCCGCCCCGGCTGCTCCTCAGCAGCCCATCCACGCTCCCACAGCTGGCGGCACCCCCGGCCGACCTCTCGGCGCTCCTATGAGCATGTTCCCCTCCGCTCAGCGCGGCCCCAACCCTGCAGCGCCCGAGAACGCACCGCAACAGCCCCCGATGGGCGGTGCCGCGGTGGTCGGCGGCACCGCTTCCATGTCGGGTGAGAAGACAGAACTGCTCACGACATTTGGCGGTTCAGATCCCGACGCGAAGACGCAGTTGTTCGGCACCTACGACGGCCAAGCCGACCCCGACGCCAAGACACAGCTATTCGGCACCTACGACGACCAAGCCGACCCCGACGCCAAGACACAGCTATTCGGCACCTACGACGAACAAGGCGCAGCTGCCGCGGCTCCCGCTGCTGAGCCGGTCGAGGCACCCAAGCCGGAGTCGGTCGCGCCGTCCCATGGGGCAGCACCCGCAGCCCCCATTCCTGCGCCTGCGCCTGAGACCGCTCCTGCCGCGCCAGAGGACCCAGGCTTGGTCACCGTCAAGCTCCCACGCTACAAGCCCGAAGCACAGGCACAACCCACACCCGCTGAGCCAGCTGCGACGCCCGAAGACCCCGGCATGCTCACCGTCAAGCTCCCACACTACAAGCCCGAAGCACAGGCACAACCCACACCCGAAGCAGAGTCCGCCGCAGCACCCGAAGACCCCGGCATGCTCACCGTCAAGCTCCCACGCTACAAGCCCGAAGCACAGGCACACCCCACACCCGAAGCAGAGTCCGCCGCAGCACCCGAAGACCCCGGCGTGCTCACCGTCAAGCTCCCGCGCTACAAGCCCGAGGCGCAGACGGATCTCGCACCCACACAAGATCCCCAGCCCGAGCAGCCTGCCCCCGCTCAGTCCGCCGCGCAGCCGGAGCAGGTCGACGCGCCCACTCCCGAGCAAGCGCCGGCCGAGGCACCTCAGCACGTTGACGTCCCGACCGTCAAGCTGCTGCGGGTCCCCACCCAGCAAGCATCTGCCGCGTCGCCCGAGCAGGCCGCACCTCCTGAGCCGGAACACGTCGCGTCGCCCGAAGCGTCCTCCACTCCCGTAGCGGCTCCTGCGCCTCAGCCAGTTGCCCCGCCGCAGCCACCCGTCGCGCCCGAGGCGATGCCCGCCCCGGACTCGTCCCTTGGGGATGACTCGGATGAAGGCGTGCCCACCGTGCAGATGCCTCAGTTCGACAGGATGGATTCCTTCGACTGGGACTCCCCCGCCGCGAGCCGACAGGCCCCGCAAGCCCAGCAGGCACCGCAGACTCCTGCGGTCCCGGTCGCGCCGCAGATGCAGGTACCTCAGCAGCCCATGTCGGCGGCACCCGCTCAGCCCTTCCCACCGGTAGATCAGGGCGCTGCCGCGCAGCAGGTTCCCACGGCACCCCAGGCTCCCGAGCAATCCGGCGGCTTCCAGGAGAGCTGGACCTCGCAGTTCTCGTGGAGCGAAGAGATCCGTCCGGAGCCGCAAGCACAGAAGAAGCGCCGCTGGCCCTGGTCGAAGCGCCGCAAGCAGAAGGGTGAAGAAGAGGCCGCACAGGCGCTGCCCGAGGGCAATGCGCCCGGCGCTACCGCGCACATGCCGGTGATCGCCGTCGACGCGCAGGACGACGACTGGCAGAACTGGAACTCACGGAACTGACGTGTGAGACCCGAGGGGCGTTCGTTAGTGCGAGCGCCCCTCGGTTGTTGTCTCTTCCAGGGTGGAGGCGTTATCGGCGCTGATTTCGTCGGCCACCGCGGCGCTCACGACACCCGTAGAGTCTTCCCCGGCCTCGTCAATGTATCCGTAGCGTTCCGCGAGGAAACGTTCCCGGTAGAGGTGGTCGGCCGTGTCGCCGATCGTGCGCATGAGGGAGGCATTCAGAAACGCGCCCACGAGGATGCCAATGAACGGCACGATTTGGGCAACCTTCATGCCCGCCAGGCGCGAGCCAAGGGAAGCAACCAAGGGGTTCACGGCAGCCGAGATCGCGTTGGTCCCGACGGCATCCATTGGCCCTTGCTTGGCGATGTCACGCACGACCTTGTTGACGGCGATCAACGTCGTTTGCTTTTCGACGACCTGGTTGCCGGTAGCGCGTTTCGGATCGATCGCCTGGGAGAGAACCATCGTGGCGAAATAGTTTTCCGCGGGATCAACCGTGTCGTAGCCGTAATAGGCCGCCGTGTGGGAGACCAGGCGCGTCGCAGCGCCCAGGAACGTTACGATGTCGAGGGCGAGCGCAAAGGTCGTGATCGCAATGCCGGGGGCCGAGATGATCCCGAGGCCGAGGACGGCAGCGACCGAACCTCCCGTCGCGACGATGCTGGTCAGCGCACCTTCGATAGCCACGGCGCTCGAATACGCGATCTTCAAATGAGGTCTCACCGGGCGAATCTGGTCGAGGCTCAAACCGAGGCTACGGATATCCTCCAGCCGCTCAACATCGTAACCCGCCTCTCGGTAAGACTTCAGAATGCGCTCGCGACGCACCGAGGCCTCGGATACCGACGTCGCCTTCTCCATGAGGCGCAGCGCCGACGAAGACATCGTCGAGGCGATGGCCGCGCCGCCGGGGACCTTTCGCGCGAGCCTGACTGTCGCCCTGACAGGTGCCATTGCGTAGGCGCGCAGGCGCTGGGAAATGACGCGAGGACGCAGGGGACTAATCTGTGCCTCTTTCCACTGCTGAATCTCGTCCCATTGGGCCGCATCGGCGGCGCTCATGCGGGCACGCGTGTCGTCGGGCGCAGGTCCCTCGGTCGTAGCCTCTTCCTTCACGCTTCCACCCTACACAGCGGCGTCCTCCCGTGCCCCTCGGACGTTTCCTCTCCCCTGTTATGCTTGTGTTTCGGTACTCACTCATGACCTCACGTGGGAGGAACGTCCGTGGATTCGCGCTCACAGCTCATCGCACAGATCAATGCTCTGCATGAAGAACAAGAACACCAGAAGATCATTGCGCTCATCGAACGCGATGCGCCGACATCGCTGGACTACGAGCTGACTGGCCTGCTGGCGCGCGCCTACATTAACTACGCGCAGCCGTACATGGATTCCTTCAAGGAACTCATCGGGCACGCCGTGGAGCTGCTGCGCGGCGTTGAAGCTGAGGGCATGGCAGACCCGGTGTGGTACTACCGCATTGGTACCGCCCTGTACTGGCAGGACGAGGAGGAGAGCGCGCTGACCTACCTCGAGCAGTGTCTCGCCATGGATCCGACCAACGAGCACGCGCCGGAGGTCATCGAGCAGTGCAAGCGCGCTCTTGATCGCCGCCGGATTGTGCGTCCCGTTGATCTTCAGCGGGTCGTCGACTTCTTCGAAACGAATGACTACGCCTACGACGTGAAGGACAACCGCCTGCACACGGGTTTCACGAACGGCTTCTACGTGTTCTCGGTCGTCAATGACGGCGCGGACGTGAGCATGTGGGGTGCTGTGCGCGAAGAGGTCTCGATGGAGCTGCGTTCGCGTCTCCTGCAGGCTTGTAACGACTGGAACGCGTCCACGACGTGGCCCAAGGTCTACGTCGCGGCTCTGGACGACGGCCGTCAGCGCCTGTGCGCCGAGCAGTATGTGACTGCCCGTCTGGGCCTGACTGACTCGCAGCTGTTCGTCAATCTTGATCGTTTCATCTCGAGTGCCGAGTCTTTCTTCAAGGATCAGATCGAGCGCATCCCCGCGCTGGGCGGCACGGAGGAGTAAACGGCCCGACCCGTCCGCGCCGCCGCTCCGGTGAGCCGCGAGCGCGCGCTGGCCCGGGCCTCGTCCCTGTCGACGAGGCCCGGGTTCGTTATGTGCTCAGCTGTCGCCGTCCTCCCCGATCCGGCGTACAATGTATGTACGAGCGGAAAGGAGTGCGACATGTCTGCGCACGCAACTGCCACAAAATCATCTCGCATCAACCTGCGTTTGACGCCTGCGCAGGAGGAAAAGCTGCGCTATGTCGCAAGCACTGCGCAGACGTCGCTGAGCGATTTTGTCCTCGCGTCCGCCCTGGAACGCGCGGATCAGGCGCTGGCGGACCGCACGGAGTTCGTCGCAACAGACG
>ERZ772961.946-NODE-946-length-11091-cov-2.988583_pt1 | contig 11091 bp, 4 predicted proteins | sample MGYA00580677_ERZ772961 | MGnify/ENA primary metagenome ERZ772961 (study PRJEB29015, sample SAMEA2738088) | human oral metagenome | biome: human oral; feature: human-associated habitat; material: saliva | place: China | collected 2227 ... | reverse complement strand
GTCTCGGCGTAGGCGCGGGTCTTGAGGCCACAGTCGGGATTGACCCAGACCTTCTCCGCCCCCAGGGCGTCGACGGCCCGCTGGAGCAGCTCGGTGCACTCGGCCTGGCTGGGAACGCGCGGGGAGTGGATGTCCCATACGCCCGGGCCGAGCTGGCGCTCGAAGCCGTGCTCTGCCACTGCGGGCAGGATGTCCATGCGCGAGCGGGAGGCCTCGATGGAGGTCACGTCGGCGTCGAGGTGGTCGACCGCGTCGATGACGACGTCGAACTCCGAGTAGCACAGGTGGGTGTGGACCTGGGTCGCCGGCGCGGCACCCCCGGTGGCCAGACGGAAGGAGCCGACGGACCACTCCAGGTAGGCGGGGCGGTCGGCGCGCCGCAGCGGCAGGGTCTCGCGGATGGCGGGCTCGTCGACCTGGATGACGCCGATGCCGGCGGCCTCGAGGTCCGCCACCTCCGCGCGCAGGGCCAGGCCCAGCTGGTCGGCGACCTGGGCGCGCGGGATGTCGTCGCGCACGAAGGACCAGGCCATGATCGTCACCGGGCCGGTGAGCATGCCCTTGAGGGGCTTGTCGGTCAAGGACTGGGCATAGGCCGACCAGGTGACCGTCATCGGCTCGGGACGAGTGACGTCTCCCCACAGGATGGAGGGGCGGGTGCAGCGTGAGCCGTACGACTGGACCCAGCCGTGCTCGGTGGTCACGAAGCCGTCGAGCAGCTCGGCGAAGTACTGGACCATGTCGTTGCGCTCGGCCTCGCCGTGCACCAGTACATCCAGGCCGAGGCGCTCCTGGAGGGCGACGACGCTGGCGATCTCGGCGCGCATGGCGGCGTCGTAGGCGGCGTCGTCGATCTCGCCCTTGCGCCAGGCGGCCCGGGCCTTACGGATCTCAGCGGTCTGAGGGAAGGACCCGATGGTGGTGGTGGGCAGCTCCGGCAGGCCCAGACGCGCCTCCTGAGCAGCCTTGCGCTCAGCGTAGGGAGCGCGGGTGCGGTCACCCTCGGTGACGGCGGCGACGGCGGTGCGCACCTCGTCGCGGTGCACGCCCGGGTGGGCGGCGCGCTGGTTGCGCAGGTCGGTGTCCTGAGCAAGCTCGGCAGCGATGGCCTCGCGCCCCTCAGCCAGCCCCTTGGCCAAGGTAATGACCTCGCCGACCTTCTGGTCCGCGAAGGCGAGCCAGGAGCGGATCTGCGGGTCGATGGCGGTCTCCCGCTCGACGTCGTGCGGGACGTGCTGCAGGGAGGTGGACGTGGCCACGGTGATGGGGGTGCCCTCGTTCAGGCGCTCGCGCAGCTGCTCGAGCGTCGTCAGCGCCGCATCCAGGTCAGTGCGCCAGATGTTACGTCCCGAGACGACGCCGGCGACGACGGCCTTGCCCGCCAGGGCGGCCAGGTCACCGGTCTCGGGAAGGCAGCCCGCCACGAGGTCGAGGCCGACGGCCTCGATCGGGGCCTGCCCGAGGACCGGAAGGGCGTCGCCCAGTGAGCCGTAGGTTCCGGCCACGAGGATCTGGGGCCGCTCCACGATCGCTCCCAGCCAGGTGTAGGCGTCGCGCACCGCATCGAGGATGCGCCCGCGATCGACGTTCCAGGAGTCGGAGACCAGGGCGGGCTCGTCGAGCTGGACCCAGGTGGCACCGGCCTGGTGCAGGTCCATGAGGAGGTGGCCGTAGGCGTGCAGGACGTCATTAAGACGGTCCAGAGGATGGAAGCCCTCGGCAGCCTCGTCGGAGGGCTTGGCCATGAGCAGGTAGCTCACCGGTCCTACGACGACGGGGCGCACCTCGGTACCAGCGGCCTGGGCCTCGCGGACCTGGTCGGCGATGGCGGTGTCGACGTAGCCGATGGGGGTGGAGGCGTCGATCTCGGGGACCAGGTAGTGGTAGTTGGAGTCGAGCCACTTGGTCATCTCCAGGGCCGGACGCGCACCCTCACCACGAGCCAGCGTGAAGTAGCCCCCGATGTCCAGGGAGCCGTCGGCGTCCAGCAGGTCACGGAAACGTGCGGGGGCCGCCCCCAGGGTGGCGGTCACCTGGAGGACCTGGTCGTAGAGGGTGAAGTCGGCGGGCACCGAGGCGGGCTGAGTCAGCCCGAGGTCCGCCAGACGCGAGCGCGTCGCCCCGCGCAGCTCGGAAGCTGCGTGGCGCAGCTCGTCGGCGTTCAGGTTCCCCTTCCAGAAGGACTCGACAGCGCGTTTGAGCTCGCGGTCCCTGCCGATGCGGGGGTAGCCCAGGATGGTGGCCCTCGGCAGAGGGGTCGAGGGGACCTGCGACTCGGTCACGGCGATCTCCGCCGGTGAGGCGATGGTGGCCGACTCGGGGGTGGCGCTCATGCGTTCTCCTTGGTGATGGTGTTGTGGGGCTGGACGGGGTGGCGGGGGGAGGCTGCTGCGCCCGGGGAGCCGCTGCGCAGGAAGGAGGGACCACGCCCGGGGGTGGCCTGAAGGTAGCCGCGATCGACGGCGTCACGCACCTCCCGGTCAGGGGCGGCCCCAGCCAGGATGCCGCCCAGACGCAGATGACTGATGACGTCGAGGGCGGGCCGGGTCCGATTGAAGGTGTACAGGTGCAGTCCGGGCGCCCCGGCGCGCAGCAGCGCCGTGGCCAGGTCGAGTGTCGCACCGATGCCGCGCTCCACGAGCGTGGCACCGCTGGCAGACCCCAGCGAGGACCGCAGGGCGTCAGGCACCTTGACACCGGTGAGCGCCTCGAGGCGGGTGAGCCGGCGCAGGTCGGTCAGCGGAATGACCCCGGGAAGGATTGGGATGCTCACGCCGGCGTAGGAGGCCGCGTTGGTCAGCGCCACGTAGTCGGCCGGGTCGTAGAAGACCTGGGTGATGGCCAGGTCCGCACCGGCGGCCTGCTTGGCGGCCAGGACCTCGATGGCCTCGATGTGATCGTTCGTGGCCGGGTAGGCGGCCACGGCGATCGTGACATGGCGCTTGCCGTCACCGAAGAAGTCCGCCTCGACCTCCCGGATGACCCGAACGAGGTCGTCGGCGTGGCGCAGCTCCCCGGCGACCTCGTCGGCCCGGGCACCGGCAGGGGGATCGCCGCGCAGCGCCAGGAAGCGCCGCACACCCATGCGCAGAAAACGTGTGACGATGTCGACGGCCTCCTGCTTGCAGTAACCGATACAGGTCAGGTGAGCCATCAGCGGGATGGTGCTGGACTCCAGCACGTGGGCGAGCACGCCCTCGGAGGGGTTGGCCTCCTCCTGGACCACGCGCACACGAGGAAAGCACTCCTGATCCGCCCCACTCCTCCTGCCGGTTCCAGGGACAGGCTCGGTGACGAAGGTGGGGCGGTAGGTCACCGAGACGAAGTCGGGGCCGGTAGCCAGGAGCCTGTCGATTCGCCCCCAGGTCGCTGAGGCGGCCTTACCGGGCCGAGGGGGGAAGAGCTCCAGACTGACAGTGGGCAGTGACCGCTCTGCTTCGCGCCTGGCACTACCCGAGTCATCGCCGCTGCTCCCGGGCACGGAGGCGGACTCAGTGGGCTCGTTGTCTAGCACGTCGTCTCCATCGATCCTGGCTGAAGCACCCGCGCACCGGGTTGCTGCGGCGTCATCGAACCAGGTCTCTCGGCCGCTCTGGATGGTCGAGCGTATCAAACCATGCTCGATCCCCACTCCCGCCAACATCCCAGATAGTGAGAACCTAACATCCATCCAGCAAGTTTTCTGGCGGCCTGCCCCGGGCAGGATGCCGGCTGAAAGGTCATGTCACAGTCATGTCACAAGGTGCCGGGACAACGGGGTTGTACGAGAGGCAACCACCACGAAAAGGATCGCGCCGCCGCCTCAGGACAGTCACACCTCCTGCTGACGCGGCCCTTCCAGCACTTCCCCGCCCCATCTCGCCCAGCAGGCAAGACGCTCAGGCGGGGCCCAGCTCTCGTCCCGGGTACCGACCTCACCGGTGGCGGCCGACACCACCAGGGAGGCCAGACTCGGCTCCCCTCGAGCAGCGCAGTCATGGCCGATCATGGAGAGCAACGGCCCCATATGACGCGGCAGCACGCTCCGCCCGATCGACTCGCTCAGCTCGCCGTAGGTGATGACCTCACGGTGCTCTGCGATATCGAGAAGGACGGAGCGTGCTGCGATGGTGGACTCAGCCAGCCTCGGGGTGAGCCGGTAGAGCCTCTCCCCTACCGGGAAACGGTCACCGACAGTGATGGCAAGCGGTTGTGACACAAGGCAATAGTCCGAGATATCCGGTGCTCGTCACAAGAGCCCGCCACGCCTCGCCCCGAGGCCGGTACTGATCAGCTGGCCATACGACGACGTACCAGGATGAATCCGCCCCCCGTGGCGATGGCGGCCACCGCCAGCACCATGGCGGCCATGCTGGCTCCGGTCAGCGGCAGCCGGCCACCACCAGCAGCCGCTGCGGCAGCAGCGTCCTGCCCTTGTCCGGCCGCGGCGTTGGCGCCGGGCTTGGCAACGTGGGAGTTCTTCTGTCCAGCACCCGCCTTGGAGTTTGAGGGGCTGGCGCTCTGGGCACTCTGACCGGCAGTGCCGCTAGCAGTCTCACCAGTGGTGGAGCCGCTGCCGTCCTGGGGAGCCGCGGTGGAGGGCTGGTTGCCGGCGTTGTTGTTGGCGCCACCAGCATTGTTATTGCCAGCGTTGTTGTCGGCGCCACCAGCATTGTTGTTGCCAGCGTTGTTGTCGGCGCCACCAGCATTGTTGTTACCGCCGTTGTTGTTGGCACCACCAGCATTGTTGTTACCGGCGTTGTTGTTGGCACCACCAGCATTGTTGTTACCGCCGTTGTCACCGGCGGCTCCTGGGACGGCTCCGCCACCCCAGGCAACATTGACCAGCGCACCGCGGTTTACGGCGACGTTGGCGTTGACACCGAGAGACTTGGCGACATCCTCGGGCAGGGCGTGGCCGTTGCCGGAGGCGGGGCTTCCCTCCTTGAGGTGGAAGTCCGAGGTCTTGTCCATCGGGTTGGCGGACTCCTTGACGAAGAACGGGTTGTTCTCCGGTGAGCCGTGCAGGTCCAGGCCGTTGGACTCCTTACCGGCGGCCTTCACGTTCGAGTTGGCCGTGAAGTCAGAGAGCTTCTCGGCATTGACCGACTGAGCCTTACGGTCGGCGCCGTAGTTCCACAGGACCGTGGTGGACAGGGTCTGGGGGTTCTCGTGGCGGTAGTAGACGTCGTAGTCGATGGTGGAGACCATCTCATTGGCGTAGACCGCACCGGAGCCGTCATCGTTGGCCCCGCCGAGGACCTGGACCATGGCCGAGTAGCGCCACTCGTCGCCGGGCTTGGGGGTGGTCTGCTCGGAGGAGAAGATGTTGTTCATCACCGTCGTGTTGGTGGTGTCCCAGCTCAGTCCGTGCTCGGCGCTCCACTTCTGCACCTGGGTGCACGCACCCTGGGCGTTACGGGCGTTGCAGCCGTCGGACCGGGTGTCCTCCTGGATCCACAGGCTGGTGAGCGCGTGGGAGACGGTGTTGTTCCACACCCGGGTGTCGTTGGAGCCGGAGACGTGGATGCCGATGCCGGCCCCGGCCACGATGTTGGAGGCGATGAGGTTGTTGGAGGAGACCTCGTTGAAGATCGCCACCGGGACGTTGACGAAGTAGTTGCCAACGATCTCGGAGTCCATCACGCCCTCGTCGAACCAGATGCCCGCGCCGCGGTTCTGGTCATAGGCGTTGGGATCTGAGATGTCCACGCCAGTGGCCGAGTAGTCCACGGTGTTGTTGGCGAAGCGGATGTTCTTGGAGTGGGTGATCTTGGTGTCGGCCAGGGTGCAGTAGGCACCGCAGTCCTTCGTGATGAAGCCGGAGGTGTTGTTGTTCCTCCACAGGTTGTTCTCGACCTTGGCTCCGCTGGAGTCATTGATACCGAAGGCGTTGGAGCCATTGCTCTCGAACAGGTTGTTGGACACGACGGCGTTGGTCGAGTCGATGACCTGCAGCGCACCGGCGGTCGAGGAGTAGCGGAAGGTGGAGTTCTCAATGCGCGGAGCACCGTGAGCGGCCACGATCATTCCACCACCGGAGATGGTGCCGATCTCAGGGTCCGGGTAGTCCCAGCGCTGGACTGCGGAGTACTTCTCCACCGTCAGTCCGGACAGCGTGATGTTGTCGGTGTTAAAGGACAGGGCCCGAGAGTGCTGAACCACCTCGACCTGGTGCTGGCTGGGGTCGACGCCGATGACGTAGGAGGTGCCTCGGTGAGGCTTGGCGTTGTAGCCGGCCTGGTTGTTGTTCGGGTTCTTCAGGGTGACCGGATCAGGATCGTCAACGTAGAAGGTGGACGCGGTGACCTCATCACGGCTGAGCACCTGGGTCAGGGGCTTGCCGTCGACGAACACCTGCTCGGGGTGAGCGGCGATCCCCTCCTTGGCGGGGTCGGCGTTGATGGTGCAGACCGTGCAGAAACGGACCATGTCCTTACCCGTGGACCACTTTCCGCCACCCCCCGCGCTCCAGTTGGTGGGAACCTCGGCACCAGTGAGGACCGGCTTGGCCCCCTCGGCCGCCTTGATGGTCACGCCCTTGTCCACGGCGAGCTCACCCTCACGGTAGGTGCCGTTGGCCAGCTCGATGGTGTCTCCGCCGCCGGCCTTCTTCAGGGCGGCTCCAATGGTCTGAAGGGGCTTGGCAGCGGTTCCGTCTCCCGCGTCCGAGCCTCCTTCGGCTGAGACATGGATGGTGCTGCCGTCCGCAGCAGCGGCTTCTGGCGCGTGCGTGACGGCCAGAACAGGCGCCGACAGCGATAGAGCGAGTATCGCCATCTGGGCGACGATTCGACGCTTCATGGTGTCTCCGTCTCCGTAGTGTTATCAGAACGCCGTTACCCTACCGTGATAAATTTTGTTTAGCATCCGTTATATCCGCTTACTTCCGAGAGAGGCTTCTCTCACCGACGTCACAGTCACAGGCCTGTCTCAGGTGCTACCTGGCCCGACGTGCGCTCCACACCCTCTTTCTGGAAAGATCAACCTATGACGCACGCAACATCCCCGAACACATCGCGGTATCCGAATGTCTCAGTGTCTGGAAGCATCAAGCTCGGCCAGTTCCTCAAGCTGGCCGGCCTGGTGGAGGACGGCGCCGAGGCACGTATCGCCATCCAGTCCGGGGACGTCACGGTCAATGGCGCCACAGAGATGCGTCGTGGGCACCATCTTTCCGGCGGCGATGTGGTCGTCGTCGACCACCCCGCCGGCCAGGTCGGCGCCGTTGTCGAACAGATGGGGCCCGAGGACTGACCCCGGACCCCATCTACGGCGACGACTTACCTGCTCTGCTCCCCGTCAGAGTCGGCAGCACCACCATCAGCGCTGCCGTCGACGTCGGGAACCGGTTCCCGGCCGACGTCGCCACAACCGCCCTGCTTGTCCTCACTGGCAGAGATGGAGGACAAGGTGGTGTGCAGCTCGATGGTCTCGACCTCATGAGGCTCGCCGGCGGCCGTGACCGCAGTGGTCACCGAGTCGACCAGGACCTGGTTGGCCAGCGAGTGCCGCAGCAGCATGGGGTCATTGTTGAGGTCCTTGTAGAGCGAGACGCATAGCAGCAGCATGACGAAGACGAAGGGCAGAGCCGAGACGATCGTGATGTCCCGCAAACCAGTGAGCACCTCCGCAGGATCGTCTCCTCCGGCGAGCAACATGGCTGAGGCCACACCACCGGTGGCCACGCCCCAGAAGACAACCGTGAAACGGCTCGGCTCAATCGCACCCTTCTCCGAGAGCCCTCCCATGACAATGGAGGCCGAGTCCGCACCGGTGACGAAGAAGATCGCCACCAGGACGACGGCCAGGACCATGAGGACGATGAGGACCACCTTGTGCACGGGCATGGCGTTGAGCAGGTCGAACAGGATCGTGTCGAAGTTCAGGTCGGGCGTGCCATCGGCCTTGAGGTGAACCAGGGCGTGCGCCGCCTGGCCGGCGCGCTCGGCGCGTTCCTGGAGCCCGATGGCGCCCCCACCGAAGATGGCGAACCAGATGAGAGAGACGACTGAGGGGACGAGCATGACCCCGGTGACGAACTGCCGGATGGTGCGGCCGCGCGAGATGCGGGCGATGAACATGCCCACGAAGGGCGTCCAGGAGATCCACCAGGCCCAGTAGAAGATCGTCCAGGAGGACAGCCACTCGGACATGTCCTTGTTCCCGACTACCGCGGTGCGTGAGGCCATGGCGGGCAGCTCATCGATGAAGTCACCGATTGCCGAGGGGATGATGTTGAGGATGAACAGAGTGGGCCCTCCGACGAAGACGATGATTGCCAGAAGCACCGCCAGCACCATGTTGATGTTCGACAGCCACTGGATGCCCTTCTCGATTCCGGAGATGGCCGAGGCGACGAAGCAGGCAGTCAGGACCGCGATAATGGCGACGAGCATCCCCGAGCTCACCTTGTCGACGAGATTGGTCGACACCATGCCTCCCCCGATCTGCAGGGCCCCCAGCCCCAGGGAGCATGCGGATCCGAACAGGGTGGCGACGATCGCCAGAATATTGATGATGCGCCCACCAACCCCATCAATGGCCTGCCGCCCGAACAGGGAGGTGAACATCGCGGAGAAGAGCTGAGAGCGTCCAAGGCGGTAGGTTCCGTAGGCCATCCCGAGCCCCACCAGGGCGTACATCGCCCACGGGTAGATGGTCCAGTGGAACAGCGCAGTGCCCATCGCCGTGCTGGCGGCCTTGGCCGTCTGGGGATCGACGGTGTCCGGCGGGGGCGACATATAGAAGTAGAGCGGCTCACCGACTCCGTAAAAAATCAGGCCAATCCCCATTCCGGTGGCAAACATCATGGAGACCCAGGAGCCGGTGGAGTACTCGGGCTCCTCGGCGTCCCCGCCCAGTGGAATCTTGCCGAACCGGGAGGCTGCGACGAAGACGATGAACACGACGAACAGGGTTGATGACAGGACGAACAGCCAGCCGAAGTTGCTGATCGTTCCACCCAGGGCCCACTTGGAGACTCGCCCCAGCCCATGCGGATCGACGAAGCCCCACACCACGAACGCAATGGTTGCGGTCGCGGCGACGCCGAAGACCACCTTGTCCATTCCCTCACCGATGTCATGAGGCTGGCGGGAGACCGATCTTCTCAGGCGCTCGAGCAGATGACGCTGCCTCCGTTTCACCGTTGCCGGCGACGTCTGGAAGGCCGGCGTGGTGGTCGACTCCGGGGACGATGCTCCGTCCGACGGGGAGCCTTCCTGCTCCTGCGTCAACGTTGGAGGATTCAGATCCGCGTCACTCATTAAATTACCTCGTAGACAATACAGTCACTGACTGCTTTAGGACATTACGAGAGTATCAAGACGTTAACGGACCGCGACCTGAGAGCAGGCTGATACAGGTTTCGAGACACCCCAGAATGCAGCGCCAAAGCCCGCCTCGGCCCTCCTGGTAATCGGCTGGGACCGCTTCTGACCTGCTGCTTGTCAAGCACTGACGAGGATACGGCGAGTCACGACCGACCTGTCGGAAGAGGACGCCGGCCGACCGGTGTGAGTTCGGCTGCATCAGGGCGATACAGCCGCCTGCAAGCACGTAGTGCCAGGCGGCCGCGCAAACCGACGCGCAGTGACGCGTAGCTAGTGGCGCAGGCAACCCGGCCCGAGCAGGGCCTTGATGTCGGAGTAGAAGGCCGGCGAGGCCTCCACCCGCAGCGAGGCGTCCAGCTGGGTGCGCACCTCACGCCCTGGGCTGGTGAGCGTCAGACGCACCGTCGATCCACCGGGATGCTTGGTGAGCACGTCCTTGAACTGCTCCACCAGTGGCCCGGTGCACCGGTTGGTGGGCAGAGTGATGAGAACCGCCTCGTGGGCAGCGCTGGAGATGTCAGGAATCGTCATCTCCTGGGCGTACAGGGCGACCTGGCCGTCACGTCGGTTGAGACGGCCACGCACCGTGACCACCGTGTCCGGGGCGAGCATGGTGGAGACGGTCTGATAGGTCTGGGGGAAGAAGAGCACCTCGATGCTTCCAGCCAGGTCCTCGATCTGGGCGATGGCCCACAGGTTGCCCTGCTTGGTGGTCTTGCGTGTCAACGAGGTGATGAGGCCGGCGATGGTGACCATGGCGCCGTCGGGCAGCTCATCGTTCTCGTGGAGCTCGGAGATCTCCTTGTCCGCAAGCTTGCCAAGCAGTCCCTCCAGGCCCATGAGGGGATGATCGGAGACGTAGAGTCCCAGCATGTCGCGCTCGTAGGCGAGCTTGTCCTTCTTGTCCCACTCCGGCAGGTTGGGAACGTCGGAGGAGAAGACGGGGCCGTTGCCGAAGGGCGAGCCCTCGGCGTCGTCGCCACCACCCATGAGGGAGGCGAAGAGGTCGAACTGACCGGCGGCCTCGTTGCGCTTGACACCGATGACTTCGTCGACGAAGTCCTCGTGGCAGGCCTGCAAGGAGCGCCGGGTGTGGCCCAGTGAGTCGAAGGCCCCGGCCTTGATGAGGGAGTCGATGGTGCGCTTGTTGCACACGACAGCAGGAACCTTGTCGAGGAAGTCCTCGAAGGACGTGAACTCGCCCTTCTCCTCCCTGGCGGCCACAATCGCGTCGACGACGTTGATGCCGACGTTGCGCACCGCGGACAGACCGAATCGCACGTCCTCGTCGACAGCGGAGAACTGGGCCCGCGAGGCGTTGACGTCCGGGGGCAGGACGGTGATGCCCATGTGACGGCACTCCCCCAGGTAGACGGCCAGCTTGTCCTTGTTGTCCTTCTGGCTGGTGAGCAGGGCCGCCATGTACTCGGTGGGGTAGTGCGCCTTGAGGTAGGCCGTCCAGTAGGAGACGACCCCGTAGGCCGCCGAGTGGGCCTTGTTGAAGGCGTACTTGGCGAAGGGCACCACGACGTCCCACAGGGTCTTGACGCTCTCCTTGGAGAACCCCGCCTGGACCATGCCGGCCTCGAACTCGACGAACATCTTGGCCAGGATGTCCATCTTCTTCTTGCCCATGGCCTTGCGCAGCGCATCGGCCTTACCCATCGAGAAGCCCGCCAGGTCAGTGGCGATCTTCATGACCTGCTCCTGGTACACGATGAGACCGTGCGTGGTCCCCAGGATCGGGTCGAGGGCCTCCTTGAGCTCGGGGTGGATC
>ERZ772961.943-NODE-943-length-11114-cov-6.179944_pt1 | contig 11114 bp, 11 predicted proteins | sample MGYA00580677_ERZ772961 | MGnify/ENA primary metagenome ERZ772961 (study PRJEB29015, sample SAMEA2738088) | human oral metagenome | biome: human oral; feature: human-associated habitat; material: saliva | place: China | collected 2227 ... | reverse complement strand
AAAACATCATGAATATGAGCTCCGACTGGGCAATTTGGATTTGGATTGTCATGAAAACTAAAGAGTTGACCTGTCTTACCAAGACACTCAACCGCTTGATAAACATCTAAAAGACTAATGTCCTTGAGGTCCTTGACAATCTCTGTTCCCCCTGTTCCACGCGCTACTGAAATCAGCTCTGCCTTCTTCAACTGGGACAAGGTCTTTCTGATAATGACAGGATTGACCCCGACACTAGCAGCCAGAAAATCACTGGTCACCTTGCTTTCCTTCCCCTTGAGGGCAATGATTATCAGCATATGAGTCGCAATGGTAAATCTACTTGGAATTTGCATCCTCTTCTCCTTTTTACGAGGCTACCCTGCCTCTACTCTTCTTTTTCTTTTATTATACCCTTTTTAGTTGTAATGTCAATCATTACCACTTTTCAACCAGTCGTCTAACTCCCTATCGTATCCCTCTTTCTGAGCCAATTCTCTCAGAAATTCCTGATGATGAGTATGATGGATACCATTGACTAGACTTTCATAATACACCTCAAAATAAGGGAGTTTCAGGTCTTTAGCCAACTGCAATTCAGCTGCCACATCGTAGTCCACCCGTCGGAAATCCATATCTACCAAGCCCTTGTCATCAAACTCCAAAATCATATACTGGGCCCGCAAGTCCTTCCGCAACTGGGCATCTAGAAAGAAAGGTTGCCCAATCGAACCCGGATTGACAATCAATTGCCCACCAGTACCGTAACGAAGCAACTGCTGGTGAATATGACCATAAACAGCAATATCACAAGGCGGGTTGGTCACCAAACGGTCAAAATCCTCTTGCGCTCCAGTATGAATCAACTCTCGTCCCCAGTTCTTATCAGGAAGATGATGGCTAATTCCCACCGTCAAATCCCCAAACTGACGATGGATCTGGAGTGGTTGATTGTGGAGCAATTCGATTTCTTCTAGGGAAATTTCCTCTAAAACATACTGGCACTGGCGCAAGAGATAACGTTGACTAGGACGAGTACTATCCAATTCCTTGCGGACACCATGCCAAAGACTGTCTTCCCAGTTTCCCAAAACTCTAGCCGTAATCGGTAACTCAGCCAACAAGTCCAAAATCCTTCTACGCCCTGTCCCTGGCATAAGAATATCTCCCAAAAGCCAGTATTCATCCACTCCTAGCTGCCGAGCATCTGCCAAAACAGCCTCCAAGGCTGTAGTATTTCCATGAATATCTGAAAGAAGAGCTATTTTCGTCATATCCATCTCCTCGTTTTTTCTCTTGCAATAAGTATAACATAAAAAGTCACAGCTAGAGAAATCTAGCTTTTTTTGATATACTAGATAAAGATATTAGACAAGAGGAAACGAATGACCCCGAATAAAGAAGATTATCTAAAGTGTATTTATGAAATTGGCATAGACCTGCATAAAATCACCAACAAGGAAATTGCTGCCCGCATGCAAGTCTCTCCCCCTGCCGTAACTGAAATGATTAAACGGATGAAGAGTGAGAATCTCATCCTCAAGGACAAGGAATGTGGCTATCTACTGACTGACCTCGGCCTCAAATTAGTCTCTGAGCTCTATCGTAAGCATCGCTTGATTGAAGTTTTTCTAGTTCATCATTTAGACTATACGAGTGACCAGATTCACGAGGAAGCTGAGGTATTGGAACATACTGTCTCTGAGCTATTCGTGGAGAGGCTAGAAAAATTGCTTGGATTCCCCAAAACCTGTCCTCACGGAGGAACTATTCCTGCCAAGGGAGAACTCCTGGTTGAAATCAATAACCTCCCCCTTGCGGATATTAAGGAAGCTGGCGCCTACCGTCTGACTCGGGTGCACGATAGTTTTGACATTCTCCATTATCTGGATAAGCATGCACTTCACATCGGTGACCAGCTCCAAGTCAAGCAGTTTGATGGCTTCAGCAATACCTTCACTATCCTTAGTAAAGACGAGGATTTACAAGTAAGTATGGACATTGCCAAACAACTCTATGTCGAAAAAATCGACTAATTTCTCAAGTCCCCTACCAACCCTGAAAGTTTGATTTTCAGGGTTTTATTTCTAGCATTTGATTTTACTCTCATTTAGTTGTAGAATGTTTGTAAAAAACAAGAAAGATAGTTTAACCTATGAAAAAATCACTAAAAATTTTTGCGACATCCAAATGGTTTGACCTCTTCGGGGTTGCTTTGGTCGTTGGGATTGCGATTGCATCTGGTTACCTCAACTCTCGTCTCGATAAATTCGTAGACTGGGGACCCTGGACTGCTCTTGTTCCCTTTGGATTGATTTCCGTAACCAACGTTGGGATTTCCATGTTGTCCACTCGTTTCACGGGAAAATTAAGCAAATGGGGAAATTACTTTGGGATTGTTAATACTATTTTGTCTGGTACCATTGATTATATCCTTGGAAATAAGGCGGCTATTATCACCTATCCTGTCACCTTCCTCATTTATACCTTTGCTATTAAGAAATGGGAAGCTTCGCAAGAAGGCAGACCCAACCAAATGAGCCAAAAACAGGTAAAATTGGCGGCCATCATCATTTCCATCATCGCCTTCCTCTTTGCCTTTGTGACCAACTATATCGGCTATGGGGGCAAGATGAATCTCCTTGCCTATGTGACAACTATTGCCTTTGCACTATCCCTCATCGCCAATGCTTTGAACGCATTGAAACTAACAACTCAGTGGGGCTTTTGGTTGATTTACAATTTCGTTCAGCTGACAAAAGCTGGTATTCAAGGAAACTTCGCCAATATCGGTAAATACATCTTTTATATCCTCAATGCAATTGGAGCTTTATTTGTCTGGAATGATGAAGAAGTGGAACAATAAGAGGGAAATCAAATAAAGAAGTCTAACAGAATCTCCTTACTAAAATTTTTTATCATTTTACTTGTAACTCCCATTCTTTTGGAGTAGAATGAAGATAGATAAAAGAGGGAGGTCTTGTCATGAAAAAACTCTTTAGAATCCATTTTACAGCAATTGCAGTCATCGATTTGCTACTATTTGCATTTTTTACTACTAGACCCGAGACAGCTTTCGACTGGCTCTTGCTCAGTGGTTTTATTTTCCTCCTTGCTCAGGGACTCCTGCTGTTTCGCTTGGTTGTCCAACTCAAACATCAATTCGCTGAGATTTATCCTAAAATCAATAAAAAGATTCGCTTCTACTATTTAGGGGTTCTCTCCATTGATTTTCTATTTTTTGTCCTTTTAACCTTCGTTAGTTCTCATCGTTTTTTATCTCTTATGCCAATCATCACTGCTTGCCATTCTACTTTATATTATAGGACGGCGGACTACCTAAGAGAAAAGTATCCAGACTTTTATGACAAACACATCTCTTTGTGGGAGTGTCTCTAAGGAAAAGGAGGTTTTATCATGAAAAAAATCATCTACACCAAGACCATTGAGCTCCTTGTCATTGATGGAATCATGCTGGCATTTTTGACATTTAAAGAGAGACTTACTTGGGATTGGATTTTGATTTATAGCTGTTGGCTCATCTTCTTTCATCCTGTGCTATTGACCTATCTTTCCAACCAACTTTGTGACCACTTTAGTCACCTCTATTCCCAGATTAGACCAAGATTCTGGCGTTTTGCCTTACAAATCCTCCTATGGGATAGCCTGATCATTCTCTCCTTGATATGTTTAAGTAATATTCCACTTTTCCTTCAGGGAACTCTCCTAATTCTAGGGCACCTCATCCCTTCCTATCGCATAAGCCAAAGCCTGAAACAAGATTTCCCAAAGGCCTATCAGGAACAGATTTCATTCTGGAGTATTTTATGATAGATGAGAAAAACCAAGCTTACTAGGCTTGGTCTTTCTTATCTATTTTTAGTATCTAGGATAATGGTAACTGGCCCATCATTGACCAGCTCAACCTGCATATCCGCTCCAAAGATACCTGTCTGAACAGGCACTTCTTGCGCTAATTTTTGATTGAAAGCATCATAGAAGTCTGATGCCATATCTGGTTTGGCTGCACCTGTGAAAGCTGGACGATTGCCTTTCTTAGTATCCGCAAAGAGGGTAAACTGAGAAATAGAGAGGATTTCTCCTTCAATATCTTTGACAGACAGGTTCATCTTGCCTTCTGCGTCTGAAAAAATCCGCATGTTGACCAGTTTTCTAACAGCATAGTCCAAATCTTCCTCTTGGTCCTCTGGTCCAACTCCAACCAGCAATAAGAGCCCCTGATTGATTTTGCCCTGAACCTGGCCTTCTATACTCACTTGGGCTTTTGTAACCCGTTGGATAATGATTTTCATAATAGCCTTTCTAGTAAGAGCTAGGACAATTAGCCATTGGTACGTTTAACAGAGTAAACTTCTGGCACACTCTTAATCTTGTCCACGACCGTAGTCAGCGTCGAGAGGTTGGCAATGCCGAAGGAGACATGGATATTAGCAAATTTCATATCCTTGGTTGGTTGGGCATTGACCGTTGAAATATTCTTGGTTGTGTTTGAAAGAACTTGCAGTACATCGTTCAATAGTCCTGTACGGTTGAGGCCATAAATATCGATATGGGCCATATACTCCTTATTTGAGCTAGAGTACTGGTCTTCCCATTCCACATCAAGGAGACGTTGCTCATAGTTTTCTTGGGCACGCAGGTTCATACAGTCCACACGGTGAATAGCCACACCACGACCCTTGGTAATGTAGCCAACAATATCGTCACCAGGAACAGGATTACAACACTTGGCAATCCGCACGAGTAGACCAGAAGCACCTTCAATGACCACACCACCTTCATGCTTGACCTTGAGAGTTTCTTTATTTTCAACCTTAACCTCGCCACCTTTGACAAGTTCTTCTGCTTCAGCCTTGGCCTTGGCACGTTCTTCCTCACGGCGTTCCTTTTCAGTCAGACGGTTAAAGACGGTAATAGCACCGATTTCTCCAAAACCAATGGCCGCAAAGAGGGATTCTTCTGTCTTGTAGCTGGTCTTTTGCAGAACTTGGTCCATATGACGCTTGTCCATGAATTTATTGGCCACATAGCCATTTTCTTGGAACTGGGCCATCAACATTTCACGACCCTTATTGACTGACAATTCCTTATCTTGATTTTTAAAGAACTGACGAATCTTGTTACGTGCCTTGCTGGTCTTGACCATATTGAGCCAATCACGGCTCGGTCCAAAGGAGTTAGGGTTGGTGACAATTTCAACCTGATCTCCTGTCTTGAGCTTGGTTGTCAGTGGAACCATGCGACCATTGACCTTGGCACCAGTCGCTTTTTCCCCGACTTTTGTATGGATTTCGTAGGCAAAGTCAATCGGTCCTGAATCTTTTGGAAGGGAACGGACAGCTCCATCTGGAGTAAATACATAAATCTCCTCGGCCAAATAGTTTTCCTTGACAGAGTCCACAAATTCCTTAGCATCATCGGCCTGGTCTTGGAGCTCCATCATCTCCTTGATCCAGTTCATCCCAATAGCTGATTCCTTGCTGTTAACCTGCCCTTTAACGCCTTTCTTATAAGCCCAGTGAGCCGCAACCCCGTACTCAGCCACCTCATGCATGGCTTTAGTTCGAATTTGGAATTCGATCGGTCCTTTTGGCCCATAAACAGTCGTATGTATAGACTGGTAACCATTGGCCTTGCGGTTCGCGATATAGTCTTTGAAGCGACCTGGCATCGGTTTCCAAAGCTCATGCACGTAACCAAGCATGGCATAAACATCACTTTGGGTATCTAAAATACAACGAATGGCAATCAGGTCATAGATTTCCTCAAAACGTTTTCTCTTATCCTGCATTTTGCGGAAAATCGAGTAAATATGTTTGGGACGACCGTAAATCTTCCCTTTTAAGTGACGATCCGTCGTATAGTCTTCTAATTTTGTGACTACCTCATCCACCAAGGCTTCACGCTCTCTGCGTTTTTCCTTCATCATATGGGTAATCTTGTAAAACTCCGTTGGATTGAGATAACGGAAAGATAAGTCTTCCAATTCCCATTTGACACTGGAAATCCCCAAACGATGGGCAAGTGGGGCATAGATTTCCATAGTTTCTTTGGAAATGCGCTCCTGCTTGTCTTTTCGAAGGTGTTTCAGGGTCCGCATATTGTGCAAACGGTCAGACAGTTTGACCAAGATAACACGGATGTCCTCAGACATGGCCATGAGCATCTTGCGGTGGTTTTCAGCCAACTGCTCTTCGTGAGACTTGTACTTGACCTTACCGAGCTTGGTAACTCCATCGACAATCACGCGCACATCAGGACCAAACTCTCTTTCCAAATCATCCAAGGTCGCGTCTGTATCTTCCACCACATCATGCAAGAAACCACAAGCTACTGTTACAGCATCCAGCTTGAGTTTGGCTAAAATACCTGCCACTTGGATAGGATGAATGATATAAGGCTCGCCTGATTTGCGGTATTGACCACTATGGCATTCAACAGCATAGACCAATGCCTTATGGACAAAAGCAACATCTTCTTTTGATAAATATTTTTGTGTTAGAGCGACAACCTCATCGCCCGTCAAATTCACTTCTTTTGGCATCTCTACTCTCCAATTCTTCCTACCATTTTATCACTTTTTTAAGAATATGAAAACTAGAAAAAGAGGATTCTAAAGCTTATTCAGTTTGTTGGGAAGGAGGATAAAATAATATTCACACTAAAACAACAAATTTATATAGTTCTTCATCTAACTTTGTTTTGATATTGTCTGCGTTAAAAGTTAGTAAAATGAAAATACTTTCTTCTTTTTCAATAAGAAAAGATTTGATATTTTGGTAATTTTCTAACTTTTTTAGTGTATAATGGTAATATGAACAGTTTTTTTTACGATAATTACTGAATTTTCATCTCTCTAGAAAGGTATCTCATATGAAATCACACAAAGGACTGACACTTTTAGCTTTGGCTGTTCTTGGCTTATCCAGTCAAGTCGTTTCGGCTGATGATACGAGTCATTCTATTAGTAACCATATTAGTAGTTCTACAACTACTTCTGCCAGCAATTCTCAAGCTAGTACAGAAACTTCGACAAGTACAGCTAGTTCAAGTGAGCAAGAAAGCAAACCTTCTCTTTCTACGGAAACCAAACCTAATCAACCTATACAAACTGGCTGGGTAAAAGAGGGGAACAAGTGGACGTTTTACAGTCAAACTGGGGTCAAATTTATAGATACTCTCTATGATGGTTATTTCTTTGATAGTCATGGCTACTTGCTTGAAAACACTTGGTACCAAATGGGAAATAATTGGTACTATATCAATGGTTCAGGTAAATATTTATCCAACCAATGGAGCCAAATCAATGGCAAGTGGTATGCTTTTGATGGCTACGGTAGAATGTTGGCCAATGTCTGGAAAGGCGATTACTACCTCAAATCCAGCGGAGCTATGGCAGATAAGGAATGGGTCTACGACCAAGGCTACTCTAGTTGGTTTTACCTCAAATCTGGCGGACGCTATGCTCAAAAACAATGGATTGGTTCCTACTATCTTAAATCTGGTGGCTACATGGCCCATAAGGAATGGATTTATGACTCAGACTATCAAGCTTGGTACTATCTTAAGGACGATGGTGTCTATGTTACAGGTACCTATGCTGTGGATGGTAAAAACCAGCTCTTCCTAGGGAATGGAAAATGGGTTCGTGAAGTAGCACAAGGTTTTCAAAAAGGACATTACTCTAAAACTATCTTTCTCGATCCAGGTCACGGTGGTAAGGATCGCGGGGCTTATTACTATGGCATAGCTGAAAAAGAATTGAACCTACAAGTTTATCGTAAGCTACGTAAGAGATTAGAAGGACTCGGCTATACCGTTCTCACCTCTCGAGATAGTGATATAGACGTTGATTTCATTACCGAGCGTTCTCGTATGGTCAACAAGACCAATGCTGACTTTTTCATTAGCCTTCATTTCAATGCAAAAGGAAATGATACAACCGTTAACCTAGGTATCCAGACCTATTCTTACAAGGATGAACCTGGTTTCCCTAGCAAGATTAACAAGGATTGGCACAACAATCCTGAACGGATGAGTGAAAGTAATCGTCTCGCAGCTGATATCCATTCTTCACTACTGGCTGAAACTGGAGCTAGGGATGCTGGGCTCTTGCAAGCAACCTTTGCTGTTCTTCGCGAAACAGCCAAACCAGCTGTTTTGCTAGAGATGGGATATATGGATAATCCAGAAGAAAACCAAAAAATCCGCAGTAGTGACTACCAAGATAAACTGGTTGAAGGGATTATCAAGGGAATCCAAAAATATTACGCAGGGAATTAAAGCAGTCTAAGCCTCGAACTCATTCGGGGCTTATTTTTCTTATCCAAACCATATCCTTCTTTCTAGAATTATTTCCTTTTTATGCTTATTCTCCCCAACTGTGCTATACTTAATTTAGTACATTCTTTGAGATTGGAGCTAGTATGAAAATCCATAAAACTGTGAATCCTGTTGCCTATGAAAACACCTATTACTTAGAAGGAGAAAAGCATCTCATCGTTGTCGATCCTGGCAGCCATTGGGAAGCCATTCTCAAGACCAATAAACCAACATAAAAAGACTTTCAATACCTTTTTCTAGCAAGTAAAAAACCAAGTAATTTTTTTATCCTTGGTTTTTGTATACTGCTATTCAATGATGTCAGAATCTAGCTTAGTTTTAAATTTCATCTAGCACTAGTTGAACGGCTCAAATTCTTTCCAATCAAATTTATCTAAATCAAGTTCATTGGAAGAAATTACTAAGACTTACTCTGGCTTTTTATCCCCAACAATTTCGAAAGTCCCTTCTTTAATCCTTAGAACAGAATAAGAAAAAATAATTCAGAATTGATTGACAATTCTGAAATGTTTTTTTATAATATGTTATACAGTTAGATTTTCTATTTAGGTGATAGAAGGAGAGACAGAAGAACGGAAACCATATTGTAATCTAAATATAATTTAACTCCCTATGATTATCACTTTTTCATTCAAGTCAATATAATTGAATGACGTTATTTTACAAAGGAGTATCCTATGAAAAAAACTGGTATTTCTATCTTTGCTCTCCTAGTGTTAGGAGTTAGCTGCCTGTTCCTATTCAGCCAGCAAGGCTATAAAAAAACAGTCGTTCAATACTATGCTAACGACCAGAACCTGCCCAATAGGATAACTTATAGTGAATATAGCGACAAACGAGAAGCCAACTACGGTGGCACTCTAAACATCACATCTATCAAACAAGCTAATGACGGAGTTTATGCAACCTATGAAGGGCAATTGACACCTCTCCAATATTGATAAATTGATAACCAGCCTGTCTTCATCTAGTCATGCTGGTTTTTAAGTTCATTCTAAATTCTTACCTATTTTTCCCAACTGTGCTATACTTAATTTAGTACATTCTTTGAGATTGGAGCTAGTATGAAAATCCATAAAACCGTGAATCCTGTTGCCTATGAAAACACCTATTACCTGGAAGGTGAAAAACACCTCATCGTTGTCGATCCTGGCAGCCATTGGGAAGCTATTCGTCAGACCATCGAGAAGATCAACAAACCGATCTGCGCTATTCTCCTTACCCACGCCCATTATGACCATATCATTAGCCTGGACTTGGTTCGCGAAACTTTTGGCAATCCTCCTGTCTATATCGCAGAGAGCGAAGCCAGCTGGCTCTACACTCCTGTCGATAATCTCTCTGGTCTCCCTCGTCACGATGATATGGCAGATGTGGTCGCAAAACCTGCAGAACACACTTTTATCTTTCACGAAGAATACCAACTAGAGGAATTTCGTTTCACTGTCTTGCCAACACCAGGGCACTCTATCGGCGGTGTTTCTATCGTCTTTCCGCAAGCTCACCTAGTCTTGACAGGAGATGCTTTGTTCCGTGAAACAATCGGACGGACGGATCTTCCGACTGGTAGCATGGAGCAACTCCTTCATAGTATCCAGACCCAACTCTTCACCCTACCAAACTATGATGTCTATCCAGGGCATGGTCCAGCTACGACTATTGCTCACGAAAAGACCTTTAATCCTTTTTTCTAGTAAGATAGTGACAATGACTATCTCATTTTAAGTACATTATCCAGTAGTCTTTCCACTATAAAAGGCATCCTATCAAGGTTTTCACACCTGATTGGATGCCTTTTTTATGATGACTAGATTTTTTGCATTACCAAATAATCACGCGCTCTTCTGGCGAACGCCACATACCGTCTCCTTCTTTGACATCATAGGTTGTAAAGAAATCATCGAAGTTTGGTACTTGTACATTGACACGGAGTTTGGCTGGTGCGTGCACATCGACACTAGCCAAAAGTTTCATAAATTCTGGACGACCTTTCATGCGCCAGATGCGACCGAAATTGTAGAAGAACTCTTCTGCTGAGAAGTCTGGTTCTCTCTTAGCTGCTTCAAGCGCTGCAGCGATTCCTCCCAAGTCAGCTACGTTTTCTGATACAGTCAATTTACCGTTGATAGTTGCACCATAAGAATCCTGTCCATCAAATTGGTCAATAACTTTTTGTGTTTTCTCCTTGAAGGCAGCATAGTCGCTCTCTGTCCACCAATCCTTGAGGCTACCATTTTCATCAAAGGAAGCTCCGTTGGTATCAAAGGCGTGGGAAATTTCATGGGCAATAACTGCCCCAATACCACCGTAGTTAGCAGAAGATGACTGATGCAAGTCATAGAAAGGTGCCTGTAAAATAGCTGCCGGGAAAACAATCAGGTTCTTCTGTGGATTGTAGTAGGCGTTGACCATATGAGCAGGCATGCCCCATTCCTTATAGTCCACAGGCTGGTTCCACTTGCTCCAACTATGCTTGATTTCCACACGCGCAAAGGCTAGAGCATTGTCAAAAAGACTAGCGGTCTCATCCACTACCTTGTCCTTGTAACGCTCTGGCAATTCTTCTGGGTAACCGATATAAGGCTTGATAACATTGAGTTTGACGATGGCCTTGTCACGAGTTTCAGGAGTTAGCCAGTCATTTTTAGCCAAGCGTTCCTTATAGACATCGATCATAGTTGCCACTTTTCTCTCCACGTCTGCTTTGGCTTCTGGTGAGAATTTTTCATGGGCATACCAGAGACCCAAGGCTTGTTTGAAAGGACCTTGTG
>ERZ772961.938-NODE-938-length-11148-cov-2.321284_pt1 | contig 11148 bp, 11 predicted proteins | sample MGYA00580677_ERZ772961 | MGnify/ENA primary metagenome ERZ772961 (study PRJEB29015, sample SAMEA2738088) | human oral metagenome | biome: human oral; feature: human-associated habitat; material: saliva | place: China | collected 2227 ... | reverse complement strand
CCGAACTTGGCGTAAGCGTTGGAGTACGAGCGCGACCCCCGCTCACCGGGCAAAATACAAGGAAACACCATGAACATCATCGCCCCGAACCTCGACGGCGCACACCTGCGCCCCAGCCTCTAGCAGCGCCAGGGTGAGCGAGCCCAGGCCGGGGCCAATTTCCAGCACCTGTTCGCCCGCTTGCACGCCGGCGTTACGCACAATTTTGCGTACCGTGCCCGGATCGTTGACGAAGTTTTGGCCCAGGGTTTTGGTAGGGCGAATGTTTAACTGGGTACACAGCTCGCGGATATCACTGCTAGTCAGTAGATTGCCTGCCGCCACGTCACTCATACACGTCACCTACAAGTTTCCGGGCGCATTAATAGCGCGGTTTGGTACTGCCTTCATTGCCTTCAAGCCTAGCTGAAAGCTACCTATTTTTAGGCCGCCAACGACGCCACCACCCCAACCAAGCCCCAAATACACGTCTCCCCCGCAATCAGCACAGATTGCAGGGGAGACGGGTAGCGTGCTCAAACGCCAGCTTGTGTGAGTGTGGTTTAGTACCAGCCCACCGACTCAGAGTGTGCCCAAGCGCCACAGGGGTTGGAGTAACGCTCGGAGATGTAGCCCAGGCCCCACTTGATCTGGGTGGCCGGGTTGGTGGCCCAGTCGCTACCGGCGCTAGCCATCTTGGAGCCAGGCAGGGCCTGGGGAATACCGGTGGCGCCGGAGGAAGCGTTGTAAGCCTGGTAGTTCCAGCCAGATTCGCGGTTCCACAGCTTAACCAAGCAGCTGAACTGGGTGTCGTCCCAGCCGTAGGAGCTCATCATGGACTTGGCAATGGCCTGGGCGCTGGCAGCGTCGGTGCCGGCGGCAGCCAGGGTGGCGTTGCCGCCGCCGCTGGAGCTGGAGGAGGAGTTGGAGGCAGCCGGGGTGGTAGCGGCGGCGGTGGCTTCCTTAGTGCCCACCAGCACCACAGCGTTGGTGGCCGGCTTGATGACGGCGGTGGATACTACGGTGCGGGAAACTTCCTTACCGCCACGGGTAACCACGTTGTAAACGGTGCGGGAAACACCGTCCACACCCTCGGTTTCTACCTTCTTTTCACCCTTGGCCAGGGTCGGGTCTGGCTTCTCGGTGGTGCCAGCCTTGATGGCGGTGTCTACGTTGGTCTGGGTGACGCTAGCGTGGACAACGGTAACGACGGCGCCGTCAACAGGAGCGGCGGTCAGGTCTACGGAGGCGGTGTCGTTGTCGTCAACCGAAACACCGGCATCGGACAGGGCCTGACCCCAAGTTTCAGCCTGGGTGGAAGCGGAGATGGTCTTGCCGTCCACAACCAGCTTGTAGTTAACGGACTCGGCAGCAGAGGTGGGCTGAGCAGCCAGGCCAAGTGCTGCGTGGGTCAGCGCGGCCTTGTTGGCGTCAGTGTTGACACCGTTGTTCATCTGTACAGCAGCGAATGCACCACCGGAGACGGCCAGGGATAGAGCCATAGCCACACCGCCCGCGCGGTACACCACGTTACCGGTGCCTACCTGGGAAAAGAGAGCACTAACTGCTGAGGCCGGGGTGGCCTTCTGAGCGTGACGTCCCATGTCGAACCTCTTTCTCTATGAACTAGTACCCGAGTGTAATAGAAACGTGACCTTTTGGCCAGTAAGTATCAGCCCTTTCACAACTTAACTCTGAACACATTTTCCCTGGCCAGCACCCATTAGTTTAATGATTTGGCGCACAATAGGTAAATCGGGAGGCAGCCAATTTAGGTCAAGAGCTTGTACTGGCGTAACCCATTTGACCTGCATATGGCTAGTGCCTGGGCTAATTTCGGGGCGGTCAGTGCTCACTAGCCACACCCGCATCTGTAGCCCCGGTTTTAGTGGCCATGCAGACAGGGGTATATCAGACATCACTTCCATCCCGATATTGGCCACAATATTAAGTTCTTCACGCAGTTCTCGCGCCAAGGCCGCCTGTGGCGACTCCCCCAGCTCCACCTTGCCGCCCGGAAACTCCCACTGACCCCGCAGCTGGGCCGGATAGGCGCGCTGGGCCGCTAAAAATCGCGTGGGCTGACGTAAATCATCTACCACCACGGCCCCTACCACCAGTTGCGTCGCTTTTGGTTGCGTTGCCTGCGCCCCCTTGGCGCCACCCTGCAAGTTTTCCACAATCTGACACACTTCCTGCTTACGTCACTAACCAGCTAAGGTTTACCTATGCCCAAGATTACTGGTAACACCCTAGCTGAACACCGCGAGCGCACTCGCCGCGCCCTTTTCGACTCACTGGGTCAACTCTTGGCCACTAAACCTTTCGACAAAATCACGCTTTCCGACGTCGCCACTAACGCCCATGTGGGCCGCACCGCCGTCTATAACCACTTTGCAGACAAAGAAGACCTGCTCCTGGCCTATATCGAGAACGAAACCCGCAGCTATGTGGCGCGCCTAAGTCAGGCCCTTGAGGATGTGCAAGATCCGCTTGATCGCCTGCGGGTTTACATCCGTGAGCAGGCCCTACTAAAGCAGCACTATCACTTCCCGGGCGGCGCGCGCCTAACCGACACGCTTTCGCGCGACACTGTGGGGCGCCTACACTCGCACGCCGACATTATGGAGCAGATGCTCAGCCAAATCCTGCATGAGGCTATCGACCAGGGCCAGCTTCCTAATCAGGATGTGGCCATGAGCGTGCAGCTAATTCACGCCTGCGTGCTGGGGGGCCGCCCCACACCCACTAACCCCATGCAGCGCGAACGTTACCTACACAGTTTGGATAGTTTCGTGTTGCAGGCGGTGGGGGCACAGCAGGCGGCTCATCCGGTGCCGGTTTCACTTGATCACGACGACGACGCCCCGGCCCCCTCACTCTCGCGTTGCCCCATGGTTGGCTGAGCTAGCAAGCAAGCTGACGCCTTTTAGCTACCGGGCCGTCCTTGACCGGCTGGCGCTCTACTGGCCGGCCGGTTCTAACAGCCGATAGTCCTCAGTAAGTTAGGGAGCCGGTGACGTTCAAGCTCTCCCCCGGGCTATGAGCGGAGGCTGCGGCGTCGTCGTCGATGCTGGCGCCGGGGGGAAGGAAGCGCAACACCACGCCGTCACCCAAATCAAGCTCATCACCGTAACGCAGGGGAACCTGGGCGTCGGGAACCAGCTGCACATCCTCATAACCCAGCCGGCGTAGCACCGTGCCATTGTGGGAATCCATGTCAATGGCACTCACCTGCCAGCCCACCACCTGCAGTAACACATGCGAGCGGGAAACCAGGCGGCCCGGAGAGGGAACCGTGAGCATCTCAGTGCCCTCGTTGTAGCTCAAATACTGTGGCGCTCGCCCCACTACCAGATCCCTACGCAGGGCCAGGCGGACCCCCGTAGAGGCCTCCACCACCATCCGGGGCGGGTTATCTAGCAGGCGCGGAGCAGCCGCTAAACTACCCGCGCAAGTGGCGCAATCGTAGGCATCAGGCGGATTTGGGTGGCCATTGACGCATTCCACGCCAAGTAATTCCTCAGCCAATGTGGGCCTCCCTAGCTGGTGTGACGGATCGAAAATGGTGCCAAGCACACACTGTTAAATTATGTCCCGTTTTTACTCTGAAGTAGTTAATTGTCGGACTTGGCCACTAAAGTAGTTGTATTGAGGTTGGTAACAGCGCTTGGCTAACACGGCTCAAGTGCATGGTACCTGGAAGGATCACGATGACGCTCTCGCTGGAACAGTTAGCCGCCCGGGCCGCCAGTCCCGCGACTTCGCAGGCTGACCTATATCAGCTGGTCAGCAACTATCCGCAGTTGCGCCCAGTGGTAGCCGCCAACCCGAACGCCTACCCGCAGTTACTTGAATGGCTGGCTAACCTTAAAGATCCGCAGATCAACGCCGGCTTGGCCCGCAGCCCGCTACCGTTGGCGCGTCAGCTGCTAGCTAAGCACAACCCCCAGTTCCTGGCCCAGCTTGAGGCCCAAAATGAGCCGGCAGCTAGCGCCGCTAGCACTGTCAGCGCCCAGGACGCAGCCCCCACGCAGGTAGCCGCCGGGCCCTTGGTTAACGACCAGGCGCCTACCCGCCGCTCTGTGCTTAGCACCAACCAGGAAACTAGCGCCCCCAGCGTTGCTGACTCTGTGTTTGCCATGAATGACCCGGAGCAGCCGGCTACTGGCGGCGTGGAGGGGCCGGCCCAGAACATTGTGGCAGCCAACCCCTCGGTTATTCCGCTGGATCAGCCGCTAGGTGCACAGGTGCCCGACCCGGCCACCACCGGCTCAGCCACCATGGTTATGTCCACCCCGGTGTACGCCCCGGATCCAACCTACGCTGAACCCACCTACGACTACGCCACCGCTAACGAGGCCCCTGAGCAGGAGGCTGACAGCTCTGCTAAGAAGGGCGGCCTTCCACTCTTTGGCTGGATTTCGCTGGCGGTTTTGATTCTGGCTGTGGCTGTGGGGGCCTACATGCTTGGACGTGACACCTCCCCACACTCGGTCAACGACGCCGGGCCGATCACCCCCACGATGGTGCAGACTGAAACTGCCGCACCGGTAGAGACTGAAACCCCCACGCCTAGCGCCACGCCTACCGCTACGGTTAAGGCCCCGGCTCCTGACGGCGCCCGGGAAATGACCAGCTTCACCTCACCTTCCGGTAACATCACCTGCACCTTTGCTGACGACCAGGTTTCTTGCACCATCAAGGAATACAGCTTCAACGCTACCGGCCCCAGCTGCTCTAACAACTCCACCCCGTTTACCGCCACGGTGGGCACGCAAAACGGCGCCGGCGGCTCTTGCCAGACTGCCTTTAAGACTTCGGGTCCCACCCTGGCCTACAACTCTTCGGCTAAGCACGGCGTCTTCGCCTGCACCTCCACCGAGGAGGGTGTCACCTGCTGGAACACCCTAAACGGTCAGGGCTTCACGATTAACCGTCACGCAGCCAACTCTGAGCAGCGCTGAGCTAACCCCGAGCAGCGCTAGGCGCAGAGCTCCGCTTTAAACGCAAGCACAAAGCAGCTCTCAAGGCTGGTTTGGATTCTCACAGTTACATAGTTCAGTTTGCCACCGCTGCCCGTGTAATCATGGAGCGGTGGCATCTAACTATGTAAACATCCTACGTAAACCCGGTGCTTTTAAATTTTCCGCTACCGGACTGCTGGCACGTATGCCCATGTCTATGGTGTCAATTTCTTCGCTGCTGGCCATCCAAAGCGAATATCACAGCTACACCCTGGCCGGGCAGGTCAGTGCGGTAACGCTGATCGCTTTTGCCTGCACCGCGCCTTGGCTGGCTCGGCGTGTAGATATTTACGGCCAGCGCTTCATGATCCCTTTCATCATGACCTCTTGCCTGGCCATGGTGGGTGAGATTGTCTCTATTACTTTCCACGCCCACCCGGCGGCGCTGCTGGTTTGCGCCGCCATTGCCGGTGGTACCAGTGGTTCTATGGGCGCCCTGGTGCGTGCACGCTGGTCTAACCTGCTAGAAACACCAGATGAAATCCACACGGCTTTCGCCCTTGAAGCAGCCATGGATGAGGTGGCTTTCATTGTGGGCCCGATCCTGGCCACCATGCTGGTGACTAACCCACCCTTGCCGGTTACTAGTGGTTTGATTGTGGCCGTAAGCGCCCAGGCGGTGGGTTCGCTGTGGTTCTTATCCCAGCGCGCCACTGAGCCGCCGGCGAAGGGGCGCGCTGCCGTGCAGGAGCAAGCCGGCCAGTCTCATGTTTTACGTAACGGAGCGTTGGTGGTTACTGCGCTTACCTGCCTAGTGTTGGGTGGCCTGTTTGGCGCCAACGATGTGGCGATCGTGGCTTCAGCTACCGAGCATGGTCACAAGAACCTTTCCGGCGCAATCTTGGCTTGCTTCTCTACCGGCTCACTGGTGGCGGCACTGATTCACGGTTCACGCCAGTGGCATTGGCCGTTGCAACGCCAGTTCGTGGTGGGCGTGACTGTTTTGGCTTTGGGTGCCTCCACCCTGATTTTTGCCCCTAACCTGTGGTTTGTGGCGGTGGCTGCGGCCATCACCGGTATGGCTATTGCCCCCACTTTCACTACCGCCAACCAGATTGTGCAGCATTCGGTGGCCGACAACCAGATCACTGAGGGCCTAACTTGGCTTAGCACCACCATTAACGTGGGTGTTTCTGTGGGTACATTCCTGGCTGGTTTGGCTATCGACAACTCCGGTGCGCATGGTGGTTTCTTGGCGGTTACGGTTATGGCGTGGCTAGCTGTGGTGATTGTGTGGAGTGGGGCTCGTACTTTGCGCCGCGCCCTAGGGGTACGTCAGATACCCTAGGGATATTTGTATCTGCGCTTAGCTAGCCCCTAGCCAGGCCAAGTATCGAGGTAGGCATGAATCTTTCTTTTGCAGACTTACGCGCCGGCTTTTATGCCACTGTGCGTGCACCGATTGTGCAGATACTTGGCTGGTTGTGCCTGCTGGGGGCCACCTATCCGCAGATGTACGACAAGGACTACAAGCTGCCTCAGCATTTTGACGTGTACGTGTACTGGTATGCGTTAAATAACTGGTTTAGTGGTAATTCCCTGTACGACTGGTACGCCTTGCCTGACTACAAGATGTACCCCTTCACCTACCCGCCTTTTGGAGCCTGGGCGCTATCCCCACTGACCTGGTTTGATTATGAGACCGCCGCACGCCTAATGATTATGGCTATCGCCCTGCAAACTGCTGTGATTGTGGCCTTGGTAGGGCGCAGCCTGGGCTGGTCTTGGGGCTCAGCTTTTGCTATCGCCCCCTGGGCGGCGATCCTGGTTCAACAGTGCCTGGAGCCGTTTACCCAGTCGGTTGGTTTTGCCCAGGTCAACACCGCCATGATGGCGCTGGTGATGATTGATGTGGCCGCACCTGACAGCTGGAAGGGACGCGGCGTGGCCTCTGGTTTGGCGGCCGCGATCAAGCTAACCCCAGCTATTGCCGTGCTTATTTTCCTGCTGCGCCGTCAGTGGCGCTCAGCTATCACCATGGTGGCTACCTCGCTCGCTGTCACTTTGCTCAGCTGGGTTATCAGCCCGGGCGAGTCTGCCCGTTTCTTCTTTGACGCCATGTGGGACCCCCAGCGCGCCGGGGATGCCTACTACACCAGCAACCAGAACCTGAAAGGTTTCGTGGCCCGCGCCCTGCCGGAAAACACCTGGAGTATTACTTGGGCGATCGCGGTGGCGCTGGCTTTAGAGGCCGCCATTTGGCTATGCCTGTGTATTCAGGCCGCCGCCAGAGTGGTTACCCCGCATGTTATCTCCGACGACGCCGCGCCCAGCACTGGGGCCGCTAGTTCCGCCGCGCCCGGCACCCTTAATGCGGCCGCACCCGCCACTGGAGCCGCTAGTTCCGCCGCGCCCGCCACTGGGGCCACTGTCTCTGCTGCCTCTGCGGCCCTGGCCGCCCCTGCTGGCGACGCCGTCGAGCTAGCCGCCAGCGACGCCGTCGCCACCCCGGACGCCGCCGCGCCCGTCCCGCCCTCCCCGGTGCTACCCGAAAACCTAGCCACCTTACTGACCGCCGCAGTAATCATGACCCTGGGGCTGCTGGTCTCCCCCATCACCTGGTCGCACCACTGGGTGTGGGGGCTAGCCAGCGTGGTGGCGCTAATCGCGGTGGCGCTACGGCTAAAGTCCGCACCCCTGGCCGCTGCTGCCCTAGTGCAGGGAGCATTATTTATCATGGCCCCGCACTGGTGGTTCTCACACGGGCAGGTTAACGAGCTGAACTGGAACGTGGCAGAGCAGCTGGTGGGCTCCTCCTACACCCTGGCCGCTATCGCCTCTGGCGTAGCCCTGGCCTGGGCGTTACCGGTGCAGGCAACAGCTCGACTAGGCTGGAACTCCTTAAGGAGAACCAATGCCCCTATCTGACTTGGCACGACGCGGTGAAGAACACTTCCATCGCCACGTGATTCCGCGACTACGCCGCGCTGGTTGGCGCCCGCGAGCAGTGGCCTATGACGGCTACGGCTCGGCCACCATGGTGCGCGTAATTGCGCGCGTAGTGATGCGCCCACCCGGCGCACCCGCCGAGGGCCCACTATTCCAGCACATCCCTGAGGATTTGCCTTCTATCACCCAGCTGCGTGAAGCTGCCATGGCTTCACTGCTAGACGCCCAGCGCGGCTGGCGTTCCTTCATTGATATCCCCGTGCCGTTCATCCCCTTCACTGTGAAGGTGGGTGGGCGCAAACTCTCCGCACAGGCAGACCGGGGCGGCTATATCGACGTCGTCATCCGTAACCACAACCTCAAACCCGGCTGGCATGAAGCCACCATCACCGGCCCCGCCATGGACACAATCAAAGCCCCTGTGCTGATCATCCCTGACGGGCCACAGCTGGGCGTGGTGTGCGACATCGACGACACCGTAATGGTAACTCACATGCCGCGTGCCCTGGTGGCCAGCTGGAACGCTTTCGTTAAGCAGTCTTTTGCGCGCCAAGCCGTGCCGGGCATGGCCGCACTGCTCAACCGGGTACAAAAAACCAACCCGGGCGCGCCGGTAATCTACCTGTCTACCGGCGCCTGGAATGTGGTGCCCACTTTGCGTAACTTCTTTGAACGCCACAACTTCCCGCGCGGCCCCATGCTCATGACCGACTGGGGCCCCACCAACACCGGCTGGTTCCGCTCAGGCCTGGAACACAAACGCACCCAGCTGCGTCGCCTAATGATTGACCTGCCTGAGGTAAAGTGGCTACTAATTGGCGACGACGGCCAGTTTGACCGGATCATTTACGGCGACCTCGCCCACGACCACGGCGACAAGGTAGAGGCTATTGCCATCCGTAAACTGACCTCATCAGAGCATGTTTTCGCGGGTGGTAACCACCTGGCCCTGGCTGAACCACAGGTGCGCAGCCTCAAACAGTCCGGCGCCCTGGTGGTCAGTGGCCGCGACGGCTTCACTTTGGCCCGTAAACTGCCAGCTTCGCTGGTAGGCCCTCAACCGTAAGGAGAACAAAATGGCTAGCAAGCTACCATTCCTGATTGGCCTGACCGGCGGCTATGTGCTGGGCACCCGCGCCGGGCGCGCCCAGTACGAAAAGATTAAGGCCGCTGCCGGGCGTGTGGCGGAAACTCCTGCCGTGCGCAACCGCGTGGATTCGACTAAGGCTAAGGTTTCCGACGCCGTCAAGCGCCAGGGCGAAAAGGTCACCGACAAGGTGGTTGAGTCGGTTAAGGAGCGTCTATTTGGCGGCTCTGGGCAGTCCAACTCCACTCCCGTGGCCGTGCCCGAAGCCCAGGTGCGCCCGCTCAACTGAGCGTCCGACAGGTACCCTGACAGCGTCTAAGCTTTCTTAGCTACCCAGGTCTAATACTCCCGTGCGCCGGGCCTGTTCATTCAGGCCCGGCGCACGCTTGTTTTTGAATTAGTGCACTCCCACTTGGTATTAGCTCCAGCTCTAGTTTGGAGCTAGAAACTACCCAGCAATAGTTACAGCTCCATTTAGAAGCCGTACACTTCGTGGCTGTTGCGGTTAACCAGCTGGCACATTTGCTCTAGGCTCAGCTGGCGCAGCTGCGCCAAGGCGGTTAACGTCACCGGCAACAGGTAAGAGCCATTAGGCATACCCCGGTAAGGGGTAGGCGGCAGGTAGGGGGCATCGGTTTCTATCAGCAGTAACTGCTGTGGCATCGCCGCAATTGCGGCGCGCAGCTCCCGGTTAGATTTGTAAGTCACCGGCCCCGCCACTGAGGCATACCAGCCGTGCTCAGCGCACACCTGGGCCATAGCCTCATCCCCACTAAAGCAGTGGAAAACCGTGCGCTCAGGGGCGCCGTCGGCAAGCAAAACCTCAATGCACTCACGGTGAGCCTGGCGGTCATGGATCTGCAACGGTAAACCCAGCTCCTTAGCCAGAGCGATATGGGCGCGGAAAGACTCACGCTGCGCCACGCTCCCACGCGGGCCGGTACGGAACAAATCCATGCCGGTCTCCCCTACCGCCACCACAATTTCGGGGTTTTCCCGGCAGGCCCGCTCCACCTGGGCCAAGGCGGCGTCGAGATCATATGCACCATGGTGGGCCTCAAAACGCGGCTGCAAACCATCAGGGCCCACCTCACTGACGCCCGCATGCAGCACCGCCTCATTAGGGTGAATCGCCAGCGCCACTTTCACCCCCGGCAGCTGTCGGGCCAACTCCAGCGACGGCGCAAAAGCGGGCAGCTCACAGGCGCTGGTGATCATACGGTCCACCCCCACCACCTGGGCGCGCTCCACCAGCTGCGCGGCGCTAAGCGGCCCTGAAGCAGCCGCCGCCCCCGGTCCCTCTGTGGGCGAAATCGGCAAATGGGTGTGGTTATCCATGACCGCCTGCGGCAGGCGGGAAATATTTTCCAGCGCCGGCCAATCGCTCGGCTTACGTTTAGACACTTTGTTCTCCCTGGTAGATGAGGGTGGCCCCCGGTTTAATAGATGGGGGCAGCCCCGGTTAAGGGCGCAAGTTACATGCACGTGCCCTCGGCGCTACCAGTTGCGGCTAGCGCCGAGGGCACAGCTAGTTTCTAGGCGGCTCAGGCGCCGGTGACGTCGTCGGCTACCTGCCCGGCGTAACGGGCCAGCTCCTGCTCAATGATGGCTTCATCCAGTTTCACAAACACCGGGGTGGGCTTGCCTACGGGCGTACCCGGGGTGACTGCGTGACGCTGCCAGGTGGGGGCGGTGGTGTAGTCACCGGTGATGATCGGATAGGACTTGCGCCCTGCGAAGTCTGCCGGCAGCACCTGCGGGTCCAGCTCGGTTACTTCCTCAATCACCGGCATGGGGGCGATCTGGCCGTCCCCACCCATTACGCGGTCGACGTCGTTAGCGGCGTGCGGCAGGAAGGGGCTGAGCATCAGGTTCAAGTCAGCCACTACCTGGGCTAACACGAACAAGATGGTGCGTAGGCGCTCTTGCTGGTCTTCGCTCTTGAGCTTGAAAGGCTCAGTCTCGGCAATGTAGCGGTTGGCTTCACCCACCAGGCGCATGGCTTCGCTCAGGGCGGCCTTTTGGCGGTGGTGCATGATCAGGTCACCCACGGTCTTAAAGCCGCGCTCCACCTCAGATAGCAGCGAGCGGTCTTCGAAAGTGAACTCGCCCGGCTCGGGGATCTGCCCGAAACGCTTGTGGATCATGGAGGCGGTGCGGTTGACC
>ERZ772961.937-NODE-937-length-11153-cov-2.858263_pt1 | contig 11153 bp, 9 predicted proteins | sample MGYA00580677_ERZ772961 | MGnify/ENA primary metagenome ERZ772961 (study PRJEB29015, sample SAMEA2738088) | human oral metagenome | biome: human oral; feature: human-associated habitat; material: saliva | place: China | collected 2227 ... | reverse complement strand
CCGCCCAGGACGCCTCCACTCAGGCCCTGATCAAGACCTACCGCGAGCTGCGTCACTGAAGTTATCTGTAGCTGCGGCTTAAAAACACTCGCAGCTACAGTGCTTTAGCTAGCAAGCCTTAAAAAGTGCTGTAGCTACTAAAAGTAGTGGCCGGCCGTCATTGACGGCCGGCCACGCTGGCTTTGTAAGCGTTTTATAGATGTTGTGGAGCTATGTGCTAAGGCGTTTTAGCGTCTAGTTTGGTGCGGCGCTTGGGTCCTGGTGGGGGATTTGGTGCGGCGCTTGGCTCCTGCTGGGGGAGGGGGTAGCGCAGTTTTAGCGCAGGCCCTGTTCCAGTACGCGCTTGGCGTAGGCCAGGCGCTGGGTGTTGTTAGCGAACTGCAAGCTAGGTGGTCCATCTAGGAGCAAGGTGGCTAGGCCATGCACATAGGCCCATAGGGCCATTTGCTGTTCTTCGCTGGGCTGGGGGTAAATGTTTTCGCATAGCGCGCTTAGCTGTTTGCGTGAGCTAGCTACCGCAGAAACAAAGTTAACGTCGCTTTCTGGCGTGTACATGTCAGAGCGGAACATGATGCGGAAAACGCCAGGGTTTTCCAAAGCGAAGCGCACGTAGGCATAACCAATGGCAACCGCGTCACCTTCATCGCGAGCGCTAGCCAAAACCTTAGACAAAGACGTGAATCCGCCTGTCACTAAAGCGGTAATGATGGCTTCACGATTAGTGAAGTAGTGATAGGGAGCCTGGTGGGTGCAGCCAGCGCGGCGGGCTACCTCGCGCATACTTAAGCCGGCAGGGCCGAACTCGTCGAGTAGCTGCGTGGCAGAAACCAAAATGGCGTCGCGTAGATTTGAGCTGTTTTTAGGCTGTTTGGGCACGCCTATAGCATAGTCATTAAGAAAGTTAGACGCTGTCTAAAATCATAGAAGTGGAAATAGGCAGCCCCGTATTTGGTCATGAACTTCACTAAAACTGCCAATATGGGCCGTTTTGATAATTTCATACGTCTATTTTGTTATACTTATGTCATTATACTGGGTAAAGTGTGGCCTACGTCGGCGCGCTTGCGTATGGCTAGTAAAATTTGCCAGACTTAGGCGGTAACGCCGCTTTAGCTCAGTTGGTAGAGCAGCTGTCTTGTAAACAGCAGGTCATCGGTTCGAGTCCGATAAGCGGCTCCACTTATTCGCTGTAAAGCTATATTTTTGGTCGTATATAGCTGCGTATAGCCGTGTTGGCACTCCCGAAGTTCTGTATCGCCGCCTGTGAAACCCCTGCGCTTTTTAACCGCGCCCCTAAGTATCCTGTTAATAAGGCACAATTCTTTGATTTAAGGATGCTTTATGCGCGCAGTCATCATGAACGCCCCTGGTGAGGTAGTGGTCGAAGAACGCCCCCTGCCAGTTATCCAAAAGCCCACTGACGCCGTCATCAAACTAGCTGCCACCTGTATTTGCGGCTCAGATCTGTGGCCCTATCGTGGTATCCGCCCGGTAGACCATGAGGCTATGGGCCACGAATATGTGGGTGAAGTAGTTGAGGTGGGCGCCGCCGTCACCAGTGTTAAGCCCGGTGATTTTGTGGTGGGCTCCTTCTGTGCCTCCTGCGGCGAGTGTGAAATCTGCCAGGCCGGCTACCCCTCTCGCTGCCAGCGCGCCATAGAGGCTGGTGAAGCCTATGTGCGTGGGGCTCAGGCTGAGTACTTGCGGGTGCCCTTCGCTGACGGCACGCTGGTGGCTACCCCGTCCAAGCCTGACCCGGAACTCATCCCTGACCTGCTGGCTGCCTCCGATGTGTTAGGTACCGGCTGGTTTGCGGCTGATGCGGCAGGTGCGGGGCCGGGCAAGACTATTGCGGTAGTTGGCGACGGCGCCGTCGGGCTAGGGGCCGTTATTGGTGCCACCCAGCTGGGTGCGAAGCGCGTAATTGCCATGTCTCGCCACGAAGCGCGCGCCAAACTGGCCCGCGAATTTGGGGCTACCGACGTCGTGGCTGAACGTGGAGAAGAAGGCGCCGCCAAGGTTAAGGAGTTAACCGGTGGCTATGGGGCCCACGGCACTGCCGAAGCTGTAGGCACTGAGCAAGCCATGCAACAGGCCCTAGCTTCTACCCGCTACGGCGGCTATGTGGGCTTTGTGGGTGTACCTCACGGCGGCACCATCAGCGTAGATCAGCTATTTGGCAAGGAAGTACACCTTTTTGGTGGCCCTGCACCCGTGCGCCGCTACCTGCCGCAGTTGATCAAGCTGATCTTTGAGCGCAAAATCCACCCCGGCAAGGTGTTCGACCTGGTGTTACCCATTGAGCAGGCCGCCGAGGGCTACGCCGCCATGGACCAGCGCCGCGCCACCAAGGTGATGTTGACCTTCTAATTAATCCAAAGACCAATCAATCGCACTAACGCCTTGCTGTTCCAGCAAGGCGTTAGCCCTTGAAAAAGGCTTAGAGCCAAAAAACCCACGTGAAGCACTCAGCGGTGAGGGGTGGGCGCTAGCAATAATCGGGGTGTTGCCCAGCATTGGGGTCAGCGACTGAGCCTGGCGGCCCCACAAAATCGCCACCAGCGCGCTATCGCGTGCCACCAAGGCTTTAATGGCCGCCTCGGTAACCTTTTCCCAACCCCAACCTTGATGTGAAGCCGCCTGGCCAGGGCTAACCGTAAGCACTCGGTTTAATAGCAGCACCCCACGCTGGCTCCACGGCGTCAAATCCCCGCTAGTGGGAATCGGTAACCCCAAATCAGCGTGCAGCTCCTTAAAAATGTTTTGTAGCGACTTGGGGGGCTTAACTCCCGGCGCCACCGAAAAGCTCAAACCCACCGCATGTCCCGGCGTCGGATAGGGGTCTTGGCCCACAATCAGCACTTTCACTGCCGGCAGAGGTTGGCTAAAAGCCCGCAGCACATTAGCGCCCGCCGGTAGATAGCCGCGCCCAGCAGACACTTCGGCGCGCAAGCGCTCGCCAATTTCATGAATTATAGGCTCCACCGGTTCTAGGGCGGGCAGCCAAGAGGGGTCAACAAGCTGGCTCAACGGCTTAGCACTCATGCCATAAGCCTAACCGGCTCCAATGTGTGTTGTGCTCAAAACTGGCTTTAAACCGGTAGCCTGTTAGCGTGGAATACGAGTACCCAGCCGACGAATTCGACGAGCCCAATGACAGCGTCCTACCCGCAGGGGTGCATCGCCGCCCCCTACCAGCCTGGCGCAACTGGCTACCCTTACTACTAATTGTGGTGATTGTGCCCGCCCTGGCCTGGGGTGCCCTGGCCCTATTTAAAGTAGCTGGCGGCACCAACTCCAGTGTGGCCACCTCAATTGCCACCAAGATGGCCAGCAATAAAACAACGGCTAAAGCCAAGGCGTCGGCCTCAGCTACCCCTAAATCCAACGCTACGGTGGTAACCACCCAGGCACCCACCCCTACCCCTACCCCCACCCAGTCCATTGACCACACCGTGGGCATCACCGTACACAACGGCACTAACACTGCCGGGCTGGCTGCCCGGGCCGGATCCACCCTAGAAGGGGCCGGGTTTACCGCTGTAACCGTTTCGCCCGGGGTTTACTCTGAAGCAACCCCCACCGACTCCACGGTTTACTACGCCAGTGAGGATCAAGAGCCAGTGGCTAAGGCAGTGGCCAAAGAACTGGGAATCTCCAATGTTGAACTGTCTGCTGAGCAGGCTAGTTCCAACCCTATTGTGGTGGTTTTGCGCAGCTAAAAGCGCTATTTATGGCAGTTAGGTGCTAGCACTATCCGCCCTGGCTGGGGGGTGGGTGTGTTTGCTAACGGCCTAGCGTCTTGCACTCGCAGGGCGAGAGTGCCAACATATTAGTTAGCACTCCGAGCATGAGAGTGATAAGACCGGCCGGAAGGTGAGGGTCTGGTTGCGCTGAGACATGAACAGTGCGGCCATACTCGTCCGTCGCGGGCACCACCCGGCATCCAACTTTGGAGAAATAAATGTCCAAGATCATCGCTTTCGATGAAGAGGCCCGTCGTGGCATGGAGCGCGGCCTAAACACCCTAGCGGACACCGTTAAGGTGACCCTAGGCCCCAAGGGTCGCAACGTTGTCCTAGACAAGAAGTGGGGCGCCCCCACCATCACCAACGACGGCGTCACCATCGCCAAGGAGATCGAGCTCGAAGAGCCTTTCGAGAAGATCGGTGCTGAGCTGGTCAAGGAAGTTGCTAAGAAGACCGACGACGTCGCCGGTGACGGTACCACCACCGCTACCGTTCTGGCTCAGGCCCTGGTTCACGAGGGTCTGCGCAACGTAGTGGCTGGCGCCAACCCCATCGCTCTGCGTCGCGGTATCGACAAGGCCGTTGAGGCTGTTGTTGAGCGCCTACTCAGTGACGCCACTGAGGTTGAGACCACCGAGCAGATCGCCAACACCGCCTCCATTTCTGCTGCTGACCAGCAGATCGGTAACCTGATTGCCGAGGCCATGGAGAAGGTTGGTCACGAGGGGGTTATCACCGTCGAGGAGTCCAACACCTTCGGCCTGTCCCTCGAAGTTACCGAGGGTATGCGCTTCGACAAGGGCTACATTTCCCCCTACTTCGTCACCGACGCCGACCGTCAGGAAGCCGTGCTGGAAGACAGCTACGTCTTGCTGGTTGAGTCCAAGATTTCCAACGTCAAGGACCTGCTGCCGCTGCTAGAGAAGGTCATGCAGAGCGGCAAGCCCCTGACCATCATCGCCGAGGACGTCGAGGCTGAAGCCCTGGCCACCTTGGTAGTCAACCGCCTGCGCGGCACCTTCAAGTCCGTGGCCGTCAAGGCCCCCGGCTTCGGTGACCGTCGTAAGGCCATGCTGCAGGATATGGCTATCCTCACCGGTGGTACCGTGATCAGCGAGACCGTTGGCCTCAAGCTTGAGAACACCACCCTGGAAGACCTGGGCAGCGCCCGCAAGGTGGTTGTCACCAAGGACGAGACCACCCTGATCGAAGGCGCTGGCGACAAGGAAGCCATCGAGGCTCGCGTCTCCCAGATCCGCAACGAGATCGAGAACTCCGACTCTGAGTACGACCGTGAGAAGCTCTCCGAGCGCCTGGCCAAGCTGGCCGGCGGCGTGGCCGTCCTCAAGTCCGGTGCCGCCACCGAGGTGGAGCTCAAGGAGCGCAAGCACCGCATTGAGGACGCCGTGCGTAACGCTAAGGCTGCCGTGGAAGAGGGTATCGTCGCCGGTGGTGGCGTGGCTCTGATCCAGGCTGCTGAGGTACTCGACTCCCTAGAGCTAGAGGGCGACGAGGCTACCGGTGCCAACATCGTTAAGGTTGCCGTTGAGGCTCCCCTCAAGCAGATTGCTGTTAACGCTGGTCTAGAGGGCGGCGTCGTGGTTGAGCGCGTACGCAACCTATCCACCGGTGAAGGCCTAAACGCCGCTACCGGCGAGTACGTCAACCTGCTGGCTGCCGGCATCGCCGACCCAGTTAAGGTGACCCGCTCTGCTCTGCAGAACGCTGCCTCCATCGCTGGTCTGTTCCTGACCACTGAGGCTGTTGTGGCCGACAAGCCCGAGCCCCCGGCTCCGGCTGCTCCCGGCGCCGACGACATGGGCGGCATGTACTGAGCCGCTAAGCATTAGCTATAGCAACCTGGGCCTTGTGCAATGCACAAGGCCCAGGCCTTTTTATAGCTATGGTTTAGGGTTTTTAACAGGCTTGGTTTGCGCTTATAAAACCAAGTTCTAACAAAGTGTTAGGTAACCGTCATGTTTGGACGGCCCACCGCTGGCTGACACTGGCTAGCATAGGGGTGTGTTGAAGTTACAGTGTAAGCGCAGGGTGGTAGTTGCCCTGCTATCAGTTACCTCGCTAGTTGGTGCTAGCGCTGGAGCAGTTGCCTACGCTAACTCCTACGCCTCGCGAGTAGTGCCCTCTACCACTGTCTCAGGCGTGGATATTAGTGGACTTAATACCAAAGCCCTAACAGCCAAGCTGGAACGCGCGGCGGCTGAAACTAAATTTGTTATCACCACTGACGGTAAAACCTCTACCTATACCGCCAGTCAGTTAGGTCTAAGCCTCAACACTAAAGAGCTGGTAAAGCAAGCTATGGCTCCCAGTCGTGACGCGACTAAGCGTTACGGCGCACTATTAGATGAGCACTCACTGCAGGCCAAATTCTCCCTGAAAACCTCGGCAGTAAACGAGGTAGCCTCCAAGCTAAATGCTCAGCTCAAAAACCCGGCTAAAGACGCCCAGGTGGTGCTGGCTGCTGACGGCGAAAGCCTAAGCGCCACCGCCGCCCAAACCGGCGAGCGAGTAGATTCTGCCGCCCTAGCCAAACTGGTGCACGAAAAAGTGTCGCTAGGTAAGACTGTCTCCATCACCGCCCCGGTAACCACCCATAAGCCTGACATTTCCACTGCCGAGGCCACCGCTGCTGCTGCCGGCGCCGCTAACCTACTTACCCCCAGCGTTAGCCTAACTGACGGCATTGACAACTTCAGCGCCACCAACGCCGACAAAGCTTCCTGGCTCAGCTTCAAACGCACCAGCTCAGGTGTAAGCGTGGTCTACGATCAAGACAAGATCAAAGCCTGGGTAACTAAGGTAGCTAAAGGCACCGAAACTAAGGCAGCCACCCCCAGCCTGCGCACCGTGGATGCTAAAGGCAACCAGGTGGCCGTAACCACCGTAGGGGACGTGGCTTACACCGCCTCCAACGTTGGCCAGGTAACCAGCGAAATGATCACTGCACTAAATGCAGGTGAAGACTACTCGGGTTCCTTTGACTACGCCGAAGGCTACGTGTGGCAAGACCGCCACCAGCCTGAAGGTAAAGACGTAACCGCCTATCAGCCCGCCAGTAACGAGAAATGGGTTGATGTTGATCTAACCAACCACACGGTTACCGCCTATGTGGGCACCAAAATAGTGTGGGGGCCGGTAGGTATGGTTTCCGGCGCACCCGACACTCCCACAATTGAAGGCACCTTCAAGGTACACCTTAAATATGAGTACCAGACTATGGAAGGCAGTAACTCAGACGGCTCTAAGTACGAAACCCCGGATGTACCTTGGGTTACCTACTTTGAGGGTGGTTATGCCTTGCATGGTGCCTACTGGCGTGACCGCTTTGGTTACGACGCCGGTTACAACGGCTCCCACGGCTGCGTAAACATGAAGGTGGAAGACGCCAAGTGGATCTACGACTGGGCCCCGGAGGGCACCACCGTAGTTTCACACTACTAACGCATCATGAACTGGGTACGTACCTGCGCCTCAGTGCTGGAGTAGGTGGTGGCTGCGTTACCCAAAGCCAAGCTGATGTGCTCTAGGCAGGTGTTGACCTGGTTTTGGGCCTGAGCCCACTCGTGTTCGCAGGCCGCCGCCTGAGTGGCGGCCTGCCCCTTCCAGCTGGCTTGCAAGGCCTTAAGGGCACTGTCTAGGGCTTGGGCATCGGCACGGATAGAGCCGCATAGGCGGCTAGCGCGAGCAGAGTTTGACTCCAACTCGTCAGTGTTGGCGCTAATGATCATGATAGGGCTCCTAACTATGTTGAGGTAGCAGCGCTATGCTGCTACCTCAAAGTTAGGTTTAGGCGCCACTAGTTTGCTTGCAGGCTGTGGCTAAGGCTCTAGGACACAAAAACTTATCCACCTGTGCACAAAACTGGCCTGTTAAAACTCTCCGTCCGGACTAATGTCGGTTACCACCGGAATTTCGCCAGTGCGCTGGGCTCGGGCCTGAGCCGCCAACTTAGCGCGACGCTCAACTACTTCCTGCATGGTTTGGCGAGCTACCTCAGCAGCCTCCTGGCGGGTAACTGCCTGAGCCGGCTTCTTCTTACACTTAAGTAAGTGGTCAATATCGGCAATACAAGACTCCATAGTGGTGGCCTCACTATGGCGCTCACTAGCCCCTGCACTAGCCGGCTTAATCTCCACAGTTGGCGCCGCCTTAGGCTTAGCTGAAGCAGGCGGCACATAGGGTTCAGCCTCCATCGCCGCCTCAGCCGTCGAGTCCGCCACAGTGGCTGCATTAGCCGCACTTGAATCCACAGATTCAGGGGAGGGGGCACTAGCGGGGGTAACAAAACGGTCCAAATCGACGACAGCGTCGTTGTCCGCCTCCAAAATAGAAAGCTTTCTGCTTAGTCGACGCAGCTCAGCCTCAAGATTTTCGCGTGCTGGGAGTTCCCAACGCTGACCCAGGGGAGAGGCAAACAGACGATCGCGCGCTAGCAGCTTACGCACAATCGTGGTGCGGGTACGCAAATAAGATAGCAGCGGTAAATGCGCGTATTCAGAATAGATAAGGCGCGAATATTCGCGATAACGCTGGGGTTCAATAGCCAAACAACCCAAGTCCGCATCAGACAAAGCCGCCGCATCAATATCGGAAGTAGGCAGATCATGGCGACGCAGATTCATAATCAGCTCAGCGACGCGGTTAGCATTCTTCTCTGACACGCCTGCTGCCACCAGTTCCTCATAGGCTAAAGCAGCAGATGCAGCCTCATCCTCACCGCCGTTACGATGCATGGCCTGGTCAGCAGAAACACTAAAAATAGCGCCGTGATACCAGGCAGCCAGGCGAACCAGATCCGGGTTACGGGTCTCCTCGCTTAGCTCATCTACACGTGTAAGCAGATCAATTAGGTGGCGTAAGTTGTGAAATGCGCGGTCTGGAGTGGACCACAGCATAATCAGGTTGGTGCCCATGTCGTGAAGCTGCTCACGCGAGGCGCTAGCCCCAGCATGGCTCATAGCTTGCACATAGGCAGGAAGTAGCCACTGCGGTACGTCTGTGACGCCCATAGGACAAGCCTCCCAGCTCGGTAAGGTAATGCCAGCCAATAAGCAGGCATATTAAAAACAATCAGCTAGGCTACCGTTCCTGGCTGCAAAATTCTATGAAATAAATCTAAGAACATACTGTAAACGTTACTCTACCACGGCATATTCGTTAGGCAGAATGATACGCACAGTAGCACCCCCACCGGGAGTGTTTAGCATGGAGACTTTACCCCGGTGCATCTTAATGATGGTGGCTACAATCGCCAGGCCCAGGCCAGAACCGCCAGTATTGCGGTTACGTGAGGACTCAGTGCGGTAGAAACGGTCAAACACCTTCTTGGCGTCAGCCGGGTCAATACCCGGGCCGTGGTCGCGCACCTCAATGATGGTGTGGGTGCCGTTAGTGCCCACCGCAATCTCTACCGGGGAGCCGTCAGGCGAGTAAGCCAAAACATTAGAAAGCAGGTTAGTGAGCACCTGACTTAGCCGCTCACGGTCGCCGTCGATAAAGAGCTCTTCTTCCAGCTCCTCACCCTCCAGCGTGAGCACCTGGGTGTCGCGGTCAGGGGCCAACACAATAAGGTCAGAGATAGCCTCACGGGCCAGCTGCGAAACATTGAAGTGGGTTACCTCCAGCGGGCGCCCCTCATCCATGCGTGCCAGCTGCAGCAGGTCCTCAACCAGGCGCGCCATGCGCTTAGCCTCAGACTCAATACGGCCCATAACTTCATCGGTTTGCTCCGGGGGAACCCCACCCATTTGGTACAGCTCACCCCAGCCGCGCACAGTAGCCAGAGGGGTACGTAGCTCATGGGAGGCATCAGAGATGAAACGCTGCATCCGCTCTTGGGAGTGGGTGCGTGCCTCAAAAGCATGCTCGTTTTGGGTGAGCATGGAGTTAAGCGAACGCTGCAGGGAGCCAATCTCCGTGTTACTTGACTGAGTGACATTAATGCGGGCAGAGAGCTCACCCTTGGCGATTTTGCCTGCTACCGACTCGATTTCACGCAGCGGCCCCAGCGCGTGGCCCACAAACAAGGTGGCTACTGTGGCCGTCAGGCACAGCATGGCCACGCCGGTTAGGCCCAGCAGGAGGCGGGTGTGGTTGACGGCGTCTGCGGTGTCTTTAAGGGGTAGCGCAATTAGCACCCCACCGATGTATTCCTTACCGTCAGCGGAAGAAATTGGCAGGATGATGGCACGCCATTTGGCGCCGTCGATATTTGATTCAATGGTGAAGGGATTGGGTTTATATGAGGCTACAGCTTTGCGGGAAAAATCTATGCCTTTAATGTTTGGGATGCCGTAATGCTCGGCGGTAGAGCTAGAAACCAGCTGACCAGAAGTGCCGTCAAACCATTTGCCGTAAATGTAGTAAGTGGAGGGAATGGGGTTGGCTTGACCATTTTTAATTAGAGTCAGGGCTTGGTTACCAACTGTGCGGGTGGCGCCGGTATCTACCAGTTGCGAATCTACTTGTTCTTGCAGGGTGTTTTCCAGTAGCAGCGTGGTGGATATCGAAGTCACCGCCACCGATAACATCAGCAGCAAGGTGGTTATTATTGCCAGCTGATTAGTTAACGGTAGTTTGCTCCAAAATCTTTGGAACAAACTGCGTTTAGGCGGTGGTTGGGTGGGCTCGGCCGCGTTTAGTTTGACTGGTGGGACCGAGGGAAGCGGTTGCCCCTCACGCATTAGGAGTCCTTGGGTTCGCGCATCATATAGCCCACTCCACGTCGGGTCTGAATCAGCGGAGTTACCTTGCCGCCGTCGGGGCCCTTGAGCTGGTCGATCTTACGGCGTAGATAGGAAATGTATGACTCGACGATAGCGGCGTCGCCATTCCAGTCATATTCCCATACGTGGTCAAGAATCTGGCTCTTAGACACCACGCGGCCAGAGTTAACCATTAGGTAGCGCAGTAGCTTGAACTCGGTGGGGGATAGCTCGATCTCCTGGCCGGCGCGGCGCACCTCGTAGGCATCCTCGTCTAGGATTAGGTCCGCCAGCTGCAAAATATGGGTACGCTCAGGCTCCACGTTTTGGGTACGACGCAAAATAGCGCGAATACGTGCCACTACTTCTTCAAGGCCAAAAGGTTTAGTTACGTAGTCGTCTCCGCCTACGGTTAATCCCTGGATCTTTGCTTCCATATCGTCGCGAGCAGTTAAGAACAAAATAGGTACTTTGATATTTCGTTCGCGCATTCGCCTGGCAACAGTGAATCCGTCCATATCGGGCATCATCACGTCAAGAATTATTAAATCAGGCCTTTGAGTCTCGACGGCGTGCATAGCGCCATTACCATCTTGAGCAGTTGACACGTCAAAACCCGCAAAGCGTAGCGAAGAAGCTAGTAAATCGCGGATATTGGGTTCATCGTCAACTACTAGTA
>ERZ772961.936-NODE-936-length-11156-cov-2.995226_pt1 | contig 11156 bp, 7 predicted proteins | sample MGYA00580677_ERZ772961 | MGnify/ENA primary metagenome ERZ772961 (study PRJEB29015, sample SAMEA2738088) | human oral metagenome | biome: human oral; feature: human-associated habitat; material: saliva | place: China | collected 2227 ... | reverse complement strand
CCTATACTTGATAGCCATCGTCGATTGTGACGCCACATTGGCTGATAGAAGCAGTAAAAGAATAACCACCACACAGGTACTGAGATACCCATTCCAATAAATGCGATGATTATATCAGCCAGAAATCCATAAATATCACTATAAAATTTTGATATCGAATCTACTAAAGCCATAAGTGTCATCAGCGGCATAAACACCATTGCCCCACCCAAAAATAAAAAATACAGGAACATCAGCCGAAAATTTCCAGTCCACCGCCGCTTGGTAGCAATCTTCATATGATCCGCCACTTGATGATATATGGGCCTTATATCTTCAGGCAGCATATGAGGCTTGGGTACCTTTGCAAAAGCCTTACGGGCGTTTCTTAACTGCTGCCGCGAAGCAACATACAATAATCCATCATATGGCACAGAATAGCTCTGCGCTTCTCTCATAAGAGATACAGCATATTGCTTCTTTATCTCTGAACTATTAGGGTGGACAGCTAAAGCCCGCTCACTTTCAGAAACAGCATGCTGTGGATCTCCACTGACGGTAAGGGCTTGAATATACTGGGCAATATACTTTTGATTATCAGGATACTCTTGAATAAGATGACGATAATTCGCGAGCGCCTGGGTATAGTTTCCGTTTTTAATGGCTATTAGTGCTTCTAGGGAAAGCAGGTCATCACTGGGCGTTGACGAAAGCTGTTTTGCTTGCCGGATTGATGTAGCAGCCGCTGGAAATTCCCCACGGTCATACTGGGCCATTGCCAGAGCCTGCCACCCTATAGCACTGCGAGAGTTATATGAGGTAAGTTGCTGAGCGGCGTAGTGAAGAGCTTTATAATCACGATTTTGATCCTCTAAATAGCTGGTAACCTGTTTCTCCCAGCGCGCAGCTTCTTCCTTGGCACGTTTCTCCTGTGCAAGTTTGTGGAGGCGTTCCCGCTCTGCACGAGCTTGTCTCTCGCGCTCCAAACGCTCCTGACGTTCACGCTCCTCACGTGCAGCTCGTTCTTGGCGTGCCCGTTCTAAACGCTCTTCATAACGGTCTAGGAATTCGTCGTCACTAATGTCCTCCTCTATTATGGAGTCATCGTGCCGTTCTTCTTTATGTTTCTTGTATTCATCACGGAGTTTCCGTTCCCGACGCTGCCACTCTTTCTCAAGCCGCAATTCATATTCACGGCGAATTTCTTCTTCAGATAGGGAAGACTCTTCCCTCTCATCATTGTTTAGGATTTTCTTTGTGCGATAAATAGCAAGTTTCTGGTCGTAGTCAGCTCGGGCAGCAGGATCATAGAGAACCTTCTCTGCCTCAGCAAGCACGTCAATCATATGTTCTGCTTTGCGTGCTTGTTCTTTATTGGGAGATCCCGTTAGATTACGGTAACGAGAACGAGTTTTACGGATTGCTACCTTAATCTCAGATTCCGCTGCCGAATCATCAATTTCAAGGATGTCATAGTAGTCGTTAAAATCCATATCTCTCCTCCGCTACTTTAGTGTAGCAATCCGAAATAAAAACATATTTTCATTACAGCTACCTAAAATACAACCAAGATATTATAGAATGTGTGCCCGAGGTGCTCCCGCTAGCTAAAATCTGCTCCTGCAAGATAAACCTCGGGCACCTAATGTTTTGCAGATTCTATCTAGTTAATCTGCATACCGCCGATCTTCTGCTCCATTTCCCCGAGCTCACCTTCTCCCAGGTTTGCGACACGCTCGATCTTAATGGTCCCCAGTGATTTATTAGCAGTCAGGTCGTACACTTCAACAACAACAGTCTGATCGACATCATACTCATAGCTCACGCGCAACGGAGAACCTTTAGGGTAAACAGGGATTTCCAATTGACCCTCACCAACAATAGTGACATTTTGCGGATCCCGCTCATCCCCTTGGGTCACTTTTACGTGCACTGCGGTCTGCCGATCATAAGCAGTCTTTGTCTTCAGTTCGGTCTTTGCGGGTACTTTCGTGTTACGTTCAATCATGACCTGGTTGAACTCGGTCACCCCGTCAGCCTCTATGAGAATCACACCCAGTGCCTGCGACGTAACATCGCTAATATGCACAGGACCACCTAGGAAACTTTCAACAGTGGCTTTAGAGCCCACCTGTTCAGTGCTGACTTCAATATCCCCTTCCAGAGTAGCCTGAATGGCTGCACCAAGAGCTACTGCTTCATCCGGGTTAACATCCAGTTCAGGGCTCTTCCCTGACATCTGCTCAACAAGTTCACGCACCGCTGGCATACGGGTCGAACCACCAACGAGAAGAACCTTGTCAATGTCATCCCACGTGAGCTTAGAAGCCTCTAAGACATCAGCTACCAATTCCTGGGTGCGTACCATAAGCGACTGAGTAACCTCATTAAACTCTTCACGAGTCAAAGGCACCCGGTAGTGCTGGTCATTCGCTGAAAACTGTACATTCGTCTTAGGAACAGTGGATAGTGCTTTCTTGGCAAACTCTGCCTTTTCGCGTAGAGACGCCATGAGCGCAATATCTTCCAGAGCATCCGGTGCGCCCTGTTTTTTTAGTTCCTCATTCAGGTAGCTCATCAGGGCGTTATCAAAGTCAAATCCGCCTAGGTTACGATCACCATCAGTCGCGATCACTTCAAATTCGGTACCAGCAATTTTTAGAATCGTTACGTCAAACGTACCGCCGCCTAGATCGTACACCAGCACCGTACCATTGGCATCCGCATCTATACCATAGGAAAGCGCAGCCGCAGTAGGCTCATTCAGAACCCTCAAAACATTTAACCCGGCAATCTGACCAGCCTGTTTCGTAGCGGTTCGGCGGGCATCATCAAAATAAGCAGGAACTGTAATCACAGCATCAGTGACTTCTTCGCCAAGCGCAATTTCGGCATCCTCTTTCAGCCTCTTGAGGATAATAGCCGACACTTCTTCAGCGGAATACTGTGCCCCAGATGAGGAGTCAAACCGCCACGACGGATCCCCCATATACCGTTTTACGTGTTGCACAATATCGTCAGGGAAAGCCGCCGCTTGCCGTTTAGCCTGCTCCCCCACCAGTGGCTCATCTGGCCCTCCAAATGATTGGAATAGAACAACCGATGGGGTGATGGAATCACCCTCTTTATTCTTCAAGACTTCCGGTTTACCAGTGGGACGTACCACTGACACCGCAGAGTTCGTGGTGCCAAGGTCAATTCCAACTGCGATTCCCATACATGCTCCTTTTCCGCTAATTGCAGCGTCTCTATAAGCTGAACATAGGATCTACACAGACAGCAGAACCATAGTTCATGATAAACAGCTTATATCTAAGCGTAATAACTACTTTAGATCAAACTAAAAATATCTATGACACAATAGAAAGTATATTTTTGTATACATCAACCTACATAATCATCATACTTCCAATCTTATAATTCGCTTTTTCCACCTGCTCCTGGGTAAGGTTAGCAACACGATCAATCTGAAAAGTTCCTAAGGATATATTGGCAGTTAAATCAATAACTTCAACATTGATAATCTGATCCACATCGTACTTATAAATATATTCTAACGGTGCACCCTTGGGATATTTTATTGGCATGTCAAGAACACCTTTACCCACAATTGTCACAAATTCAGGATCTTCATCATCTCCCTGGGTGACTGTAACCAAAATACTTTCTTGGTAATCATAACGTGTGCAAACTTTTCGACTATGCTTTGCTGGAACTTCGGAATTACGGGGAATAATAATTATATTAATCTTCTCATCCGTATTATGCTCAAATACTATTGCCCCCAATGCCTGCGAGGTTACGTCTTTCACCCGTACCGGACCACCCAACAGCCCTTCAACTGCTGTACGCCCACCGATAAACCCAATGGTTTCTTCCTCAGGCTCAGACTCCAGAGCCGCCTGTATAGCAGCACCAAGAGCCACAGCTTCATCAGGGTTAACCCCTAACTCTGGGGTTTTACCCGTTACCTTTTCAAGCATCTGCCGCACAGCAGGCATACGGGTGGAACCGCCCACCAGAAGAACCTTGTCAATATGCGCCCAAGTAAGCTGTGCCTCTTGCAGGACGTCCTCCAAAATTTCTTCCGTACGACGCAATAACCCAGCAATCTGCGCATCAAATATTCCACGGTTCACAGGCACTCGGTAGCTCCTGCCGTGAATGGTTACATATGCATTCGTGGCCGGAACTGTAGAGAGAGATTTTTTCACATCTTCTGCCTGTTCACGCAGCTGCACCATTAATGAAACATCTTCAAAGCTGTCAGGAGCACCCTGTTTTTTCAACTCATCATTTAGGTAGTTCATCAGAGCATTGTCAAAATCAAACCCGCCCAAGTTACGATCGCCATCTGTAGCAACCACTTCAAACTCTGCCCCGGCAATACGCAAAATAGTGACGTCGAAAGTTCCGCCACCTAAATCGTAGACAAGCACATGCCCCCCAGAGTTATTTTCAACTCCATACGATAGCGCCGCAGCTGTTGGCTCGTTCAGCACCCGTAAAACATTCAACCCAGCGATCTGACCGGCGTGTTTTGTGGCGATGCGGCGTGAGTCGTCAAAATATGCTGGAACTGTAATGACGGCGTCAGTAACGCTTGCCCCAAGGGCTAGTTCAGCATCTTCTTTGAGCCGTTTGAGAACGATTGCGGACACTTCTTCAGGGCTATACTGAGCGCCAGATTCTGAATCGAACCTCCACGAAGCATCCCCCATATAACGTTTCACATGCTGCACAACGTCAGTAGGATTTATGCCCGCCTGCCTTTTAGCTTGTTCTCCCACCAACGGCTCATCGCCACCTCCAAAGTCTTGAAAGAGGACAACAGAGGGGGTAGTAACAGCCCCCTCACGGTTCTTAAGGATCTCTGGTCTTCCATCAGGCCGTACAACAGCTATCGCAGAGTTCGTCGTCCCCAGATCTATTCCTATAGCGATCCCCATGTATTCCCTCTCAGTGGTGGCTGGTCTTTTCAGGCATCATCCTATATTCAAATATACATAAGATGCTTATTGCAGGTCACTACTAGCCTCAGTATATATGGCGGGCTCTTGCTTTACTAAGATAGACATGCGGGAACATTATGCAGTACCAGAAAATTAGGCATTACAGCGCCCCTAGGAACAAGCGGCTTCTTCTGATGACATCCTACCCGTTATCCCATGCTATGAGTACATATTGTGAGGGCTTTAACGTGACAAAAGAACCCCCGCCTTACGGGCTTTTGAGCGGCTAATCTTATAGCCTTTAGGGAAGAAGAAAATAAACCCCAGCAGTAGCGGGATACCCAGCAGCACGAGTACTGCAAATACCGTTCCGAAGATCTCTGTAAAGGTCGGGGTTTCCAGGATACCTGCCACTGCCCCATGCAGCACACCATATTCGAAAGGAATGAGGAAGAGCAGGAACAGGCCGATAATGATCATCTGCCACCATTCGCGCCAAACGAAGTGCCTCTTGAGCGCATATTCTGCGGCGGTTTGAAGGTTCTCGTAGCGTTCCCGCAGGTGGGCTGAGGCAGTTCTGACGCTTTCAAGCGGCTCGGGTTTACGCAGTATTTCTAGGGCGTTTTTCGCAGCCTCGGCGGTAAGGTATGCGGGCTTCTGGTTAATATTAATAGCGTCTTTTTCTGCGGTTGCTACGGCGGCTTCAACTCCTGAGTCGTGTAGGGTCTGGTCGTATTGAAAGAAATCGCGACCTTTGCGGAGTTCTTTATCGGCTTCTTCGGTGTGGCCGCTGAGTCTGAGTGCTTCGGCGCGGGCTGTGACGTAACCAGGTTCAAGAGGATTAAGAGCAATGAGCTCAGCGTACCGGTCTGCGGCGACAGCATGTTGGTTGAGCTGCTGGGAGAGCTGTGCCTCCAGCAACAGCATCCCCTCAACAGGTTCTGCGGAGCGCTGGCGCGCCTGGGTGATATTAAAGTAGGCGGGCTCAAGCTCCCCTCTGTGCCGCTGGGCCTTGGCAAGACCGAACAGCCCGAGCGGATCGGCGGGGGCTAGTCGGTTCAGGTTCTGCGCAGCGATATACAGGTTAATGTCATCTTTGCGGCTAATGTAGTCCTGCACTGAGGAACGCCAGTGCTGTAGTTCGTCGTCGGGCTGTTGAGTATTCATATTCGTAGTCATAGGGCGTCCTTGCTGAAATTTACCGCGCACGGGCGCGGTGATGCCGCCCGGCGTTTGTCTGTGATTAGACAATATTTTAGCCGCATACCGCACCCTCTGAACTCTGCCAGTTGGCCCCTGAAGATTTTCAAATCATACTCCCAGGTTTTGCCTGTCGTGGGGCAGGGTCGATACGTTCAAGGTATCGCTTGATTGAGAATACCGATACGCTAACCGCAGGAAACATAACGGTAAGAAACGCTACACAGCCCGCATGTTTTATCACCTGTTTGCCCCTTATTCCCCCGCTATCGGTTATGCAATCGCCTCAACCAGATCTTCTGCTAACCGATATGATGGTTAATTATGATGCGGGCACGCCATAGCGCTCTCCCCTGTTATGGGCGGGTTCGCAGTAACCTCACGATCAGGGAGCGACCATGAGCGTCAAACCGAGGGCCTTTCAGAGGCAGTACCCGCCGCGTTGGCATAGTATTATCAACAGCCCAGTGGGACGTCTGTATATGGCAGCCAGTGATAACGCCCTGACCGGCATTTGGTATGAAGAGCAAGCCCATTTTCCGCTCCCCCATGAGCTGGGCGAACGTATTACCGACCCCGCTGGTCTAGTCGCTGAGGCCGACGAGGTGGCTCAGGCAATAGGTGCCGATGCCGAACGCCGTGGCGAACACATCTATGTGGCCCCGGCGCGTATCCTCGCTCAAACGGAGCGGGAACTTGACGAATATTTTAGGGGTCGGCGCACAGATTTTGAGGTACCGCTGGATCCCGACGGCACCGATTTTCAGCTGGCTGTGTGGGACTATCTCAAAACAGTTCCGTACGGGTATACGGTTACCTACGGTGAAATCTCGCGGATGGTTGGCCCTGGTGCGCCCGCCCAGGCTGTTGGGCAGGCAGTTGGTCACAATAAAATCGCGATCATTATTCCTTGCCACCGGGTGCTCGGTGCGGGTGGGAAGCTCACCGGATACGCTGGCGGCCTTGACCGTAAACGTTGGTTATTGGATCGTGAAGAGCCTAAAGATATACGTAGCGGGCGGTTGTTTTAGTGTTGTGCTCACCAATTTTCCACCATATTTTTCCGATAAAGACTGGTATATTTGAGAGCTACGCGCTGTTCCAATAGATACTTTCGATGATGGGGAGAGTCATGGCTATAGGCACCGGGGATCACGCGCCCCGTGAGAAGTACCCCGCGTGGGTTCGTAACGATCTGGAACGTGACTACTACGATACCGAGTGGGGTGTGCCCGTTACCGATGAACGCGGAATGCTTGAACGGGTCTGCCTTGAAGGCTTCCAGTCGGGTCTCTCGTGGTACACGGTTCTTGTGAAGCGCCCGGCGTTCCGTGAACTGTTCGCAAATTTTGTCCCGGACGCTCTGGTAAAGTTCACTAACGACGATGTGGAACGACTGTTGCAGGATGAGCGCATTATCCGCAACCGCCTGAAAATACAGGCTACTATTTCTAACGCGCTATTAACCATCGAGCTGCGTGACCGTGCGGCTGCTGGGGACACCTCGCTGGCTGGCTTTTATCTGCCAAATGGTCAGTGGGTTGAGCCCGGGCTGCCAGCCTTCATTTGGTCTTTCCTCCCCGAACGCACCATTACCCCGCGTGAACTTAGCGAGGTCCCCGCCCAGGACGACGTGTCCGCTGCTATGGCGAAGGCTTTTAAGAAACTGGGCGGAAAATTTTTAGGGCCCACCAGCTGTTACGCGCTCATGTGCGCTATCGGTATGGTGGATGCGCACCTGCTGGATTCTCATCGCAGGGGCGTCATGGGGCTTTTCGACGAAAACGGCAGGCTCCTGCCCTCCCCCAAGGCACTTTAGCCCCCTCATATTTGGGGTTATGTTACCTCTCCCTACCGGGCGCCTCACACTTTTCTCAGAAAACACCGCACAATAGAATGACGCAAACAGTAAGATGCGCCCGCACCAGCGTATTACAATACGCGGGTGCGGGCGCATCCTATTAAAAACCTCTGAGGCTAGATCACCACCAGCAGGAAAATCAGCGCCAGCAGCGGCGGGGTAAATTGGATGAGCGCGGGCTTACGCTTGTCTTTTGAGGTGAGAAACAGGTAAATACCAGCTACAGCCATCGACCCCAAACCAGCAAACATGAGGGCGATACCCACCTGCGGGAGCCCACCAAACCAGAAAGCGAGCAGGCCGGTGGCAGCAACCCAAGCCAGCATCAGGTTATACAGCCCCTGGTTTGCCGCCATATCTTTTGTAGACTCCGCGAACTCCTCGCTCATATTGAACACTTCACGGCCTTTTGGCTTGGTCCACAGAAACGATTCAAGAATCCAGATATACACGTGAATGGCAATTGCCACAAACGCGAACACGGTGACTACGGTCAGCATAGCTGGCATAAAGTTCTTCTCCTTGCTGTAGTGTCAATCGGTAAACAGGAACAATTTTACTCCCTCAGACCAGTGAAGATACATGCCCGTAACTTATAACGCACATACTTCGCCTCACCACGTGCCTGTTCGGTTTCTCGCTGTACCGATGAGCCGGACAACAGGTATTGGACGAAGAGCAAGGAGCTCTTTAGCGGGCCATCACCAGTGAGAGTAGGTACACCCACACGCATACCAAAACCAGCAGAATAGCACTGTATTTAATAGACATGGAGGTAATCTTCGATTCCTGCCCAGCACTATTCACAGCAGCCGCAGCAATAGCAATCGACTGAGGCGAAACGATCTTACCCATCACACCGCCCGCAGTGTTCGAGGCCACCAGCAGAGTGGGATTCACATTAATCTGATGCGCGGTCGCAGACTGCAAACCGGCGAACAGCACGTTATTGTTTGTTACTGATCCGGTCACGAACACACCAATCCAGCCGATTACTGGCGAAATAAGCGGGAAGAACGCGCCCGCAGCTGAGGCCGCAAGTGCGATAGAGGAAATCATCCCAGCGTAGTTCATCACATTCGCTAAGGACATGACCAGGCAAATCATAATGATGGGAGTTTGCAGCTGTTTCCAGGTGCCGCCGAGTTCTTCGAACGCAGCCTTCCAACTAATCTTGGAGAACAGCACGGTAATAACGACGGCCACCAGAATCGCGGTGCCGGATGCCCCCAAAATGTTCCAGGTAAACACAGCCTTCACAGGGGTGGGTTCATGAACGATAGGGGCTGCCTGCGCTATTGCCTTGTGCACACCGGGAATATTAACAGGGATATTGGTGAATCCTAGCAGCCCGTCGCTCTCCCCCGGTTTGGTGGCTTTAGCAAATACCGGCTTGAGGACGGTGGACCACAAGAGAATAACGACGGAGAGGTATACGAACGGGCTCCAGGCGTTTAGGATCTCCCCGGCGGTGTGCTTCACTGCCCCCTGCTCTTGTACCTCTTCGAGTGTGGGAGCGGTAGGTTCACGGTAAGTATTTTTGGGCTGCCACACACGCATCATTAACGCAAGCACCACAAGCGCCAGCAGCGGCGGAATAATATCCACCAGCTCGGGACTGCCAAGGAAGAACAGAATCGCTGACTGCCCACCAGAGAACACTGCACCAATAAGCAAGGCAACAGGCCCAACTTCACGCACACCACGCACCCCGTCTTGAATGGCGACCATGAGCACGGGGATAAGCATTGAGAAAATCTGCAGTACCGGAACAATATCTATGGATAGACCTGCTAGATCAATGTTTCCGTAGTTGGCGGCAGTAGTGACCGGGATACCAATAGCGCCATAAGCCCCTGAGGCGGCGTTAGCGATAAGTGCGAACATGGAGGCTTTGAGCGGGTTGAAGCCCAGGTTCACCAGCAGCGCCGCCGCAATAGCAATGGGGATACCGAAGCCTGCAGCACCTTCAAGGAAGCCGCCGAAGCAGAAGGCAATCAGCAGCATCTGGATGCGCTGGTCGGTGGATATTGCCGAGACCGATGAGCGCACAATATCGAAATTCCCGGCGCGCACGCTAATGCGGTACAGCCACACGGCCATGAGCACAATCCACCCAATAGGCCACATGCCAGCTAAGAAACCGTAAAGGATCGAACCCGCCCCAGCACTGACAGGCAGGCCAAACACGAAGATACCGATACCCAACGCAGCCGCCAACGAGAGGAGCGCGGATTTAATGCCGGTGAGTTTGAAAACGGTAAGGCTCAGTAAGAAAAGGATGATGGGCGCCGCTGCGACCAGTGCCGAAAGCACAGTCGAGTGGAGTGGGTCATAGACCTGTTGCCACATAAGTTTTTAGTCCTTCCCGGCGGTGCTGTGTGTGCTCCCGCTCGGTATTTCACGATGTGATGCCGCCACGGTTCCTGCTACTGGTGTGGCAGGTGTGTGGGCGGCATCGTGCGTTTTATCTGTATTTGTGTGTATATAACAGTGGTGTGTACCGGTGTTATTCCCGCTCTGTACCCATTGCTGTAGTGAGACGTGGACATGTGAGACTAATAAGGGTACACACAACCTTTTCTTTTCAAAAGTACCATGAGTGCGGGGAGTGACTCATATGAGGCGGCACTGACTTGCGGTGTAGACGCATGAAACAGGCGGGTTCCGCTCGGTTATTTCCGTTGCGGAACCCGCCAGTTGTAGTGGCTGCTATGGTGGTATGTGAGTTGAAACTGCCCGAGGTGATTAGTGCGTCATCACCAGTGAGAGTAGGTACACCCACACGCACAGAACGATCAGCAGCCCTGCACTGTATTTAATGGACATGGAGGTAATCTTCGATTCCTGCCCGGCGCTGTTCACTGCGGCCGCAGCGATAGCAATTGACTGGGGCGAAACAATTTTTGCCATCACACCACCAGAGGTGTTGGCAGCCACCAACAGAGTGGGGTTCACACCGATCTGGTGTGCGGTGGTTGATTGCAGACCGGCGAAGAGGATGTTGTTGTTCACCACGGAGCCGGTCACGAACACACCAATCCAGCCAATAATGGGTGATAGGAGCGGGAACACGGCACCTGCGGCCGCCACCGCCAGCGCGATGGAAGAGATCATTCCGGCGTAGTTCATCACATTCGCTAAGGACATGACCAGGCAAATCA
>ERZ772961.935-NODE-935-length-11157-cov-2.935687_pt1 | contig 11157 bp, 10 predicted proteins | sample MGYA00580677_ERZ772961 | MGnify/ENA primary metagenome ERZ772961 (study PRJEB29015, sample SAMEA2738088) | human oral metagenome | biome: human oral; feature: human-associated habitat; material: saliva | place: China | collected 2227 ... | reverse complement strand
CTCGGGGCGATCTTCTTGACCGCGGCCTGACGGTTCTGGGTGGCGTAGCAGATGTCCTCGCCGGGCGGGTCGATCATCTCCGGGAAGCGCTCGCGCAGGAGGCGCACCGTCTCCAGGGTCTCGTCGACGCTCAGGGTGGTCTGGCTGATCCACACGACCTTGGAGGGGTCGCGCACCTTGACCTGGCCCACCTCGTGGGGACCGTTGACGACCTGGATGTGCTCGGGGGCCTCCCCCTGGGTCCCCTCAACCTCCTCGTGGCCGGTGTGGCCCACGAGGATGATGTCGTAGTCCTTGTCCGCGAAGCGCACCGCCTGCTTGTGGACCTTGGTCACCAGCGGGCAGGTCGCGTCAATGGTGGCCAGCCGGCGCTCGGCGGCCTCGGCGTGGACGGCCGGGGAGACGCCGTGGGCGGAGAAGACGACACGGGCACCCACCGGAACCTCGTCGGTTTCGGAGACGAAGACGGCTCCGCGCTTCGAGAGGGCGTCCACGACGAATTTGTTGTGGACGATCTCCTTGCGCACGTAGATCGGCGCCCCGTAGTGGGCCAGGGCCTGCTCGACGGCGTCGACGGCGCGGTCCACGCCGGCGCAGTAGCCGCGCGGGGCGGCCATGAGGATCCGCTTGCCGCTCTTCACGGCGGAGGGCGAGGCCTCGGGAGCGGACGCGGGGCTGATGGTGGGCGCGGCGGCGTCAGTCTGCTCGCTGGCGAGCTCGGTCATCGTCACGGCAACCACTGTGCCACAGTGGGACCCAGGTCCCCAGTGGTGGACGTGGCACAGTGGTGCATGTGACAGGCCAGAGCCCCACCCAGCCCAGCCCGCAGTCCTCCCCCGCCGGCGGCCCGGCGCCCGCCTCCGCCGCAGAGGGGGCCCCGCAGGAGCTGGCGCCGCGCGCGAATCTCACCACCGCGGAGAACCCCTGGCCGCTGCGGCTTCTGTCCTCCAAGATCGACCAGTACGTCGCCCGCATGAGCCAGGTGTGGGTGGAGGGCCAGATCATCCAGCTCAACCGCCGCCCCGGCGCCGGCATGGCCTTCCTCACCCTGCGGGACACGGACGCCGATGTCTCCATGTCGGTGGCGATCTACGCGCGCGTCCTCGACGCCGTCCTGGCCCGCACCGGTGCCGAGCTGAATGAGGGCGCCCGCGTCGTCATTCGTGCCAAGCCCACCTTCTGGACCAAGCGGGGCTCCCTCCAGCTGCAGGCCGACGACATCCGGCCCGTCGGCGTCGGGGACCTGCTGGCCCGCATCGAGCAGCTGCGCCGCGTCCTGGCCGCCGAGGGACTGTTCGACGCCGAGCGCAAGCGGCCCCTGCCCTTCCTGCCGCGCAAGGTGGGCCTCGTGTGCGGCCGCCAGGCCAAGGCCAAGGACGACGTGCTCGTCAATGCCCGCCTGCGCTGGCCCGGCCTGCCCTTCGAGGTGCGGGAGGTCGCCGTCCAGGGGACGCGCGCCGTCGGCGAGGTCACCCGCGCCATCCAGGAGCTCGACGCCGATGCGCAGATCGACGTCATCGTCGTGGCCCGCGGGGGCGGCGCCGTCGAGGACCTGCTGCCCTTCTCCGACGAGGGGCTTGTGCGCGCCGCGGCCGCCTGCCGCACGCCGCTGGTCTCCGCGATCGGCCACGAGACCGACTGCCCCCTGCTGGACCTGGTGGCCGACTACCGGGCCTCCACCCCCACCGACGCCGCCCGTCGGATCGTCCCCGACCTCACCCAGGAGACCGTGGGCCTGGACTCGGCCCGCGAGCGCCTGCGCAGCGTGCTCACCTCGCGGCTGGACGCCGAGCAGGCGGCCCTGGACCAGCTGCGGGCCCGGCCGGTCATGGCCGACCCCACCTCGATCGTGCGCGACCGGGTCATCGAGCTCGACCAGGCCCGTGACCGGATGCGCCGGGCGGTCAGCCACCGCCTGTCGCTGGCGGCCGCAGACCTGCGCGCCGACCACGCCCGGCTGACGGCCCTGTCGCCGCAAGGCGTCCTGGATCGCGGCTACACGATCCTGCGCACCCCCGGCGGAAAGGTCATCACCGGCGCCGAGGACGTCAAAAAGGGCGACCTCATCGAGGGAATCCTGGCCCAGGGGCGTCTCGTCGCCCAGGTCGTCGGCGCCACCAAGCCTCGACCCGCCAATATCGACTGATAGCGGCTGGGCACCGGCGAGACCCTGAGGGAAGCACTCACCGACAGCATCCGAACGCATCGCGGACGCACCTTAGGGGCTCGACGACGGCGACCGCGATCGCGGCCACCGCGAAGACGGCCGACGCCCCGGTCACCGCCCGGTGGAATCCGGTCAGGAAGTCGCCTGAAGCGATCAGGCTGCCAAGGACGGCCACACCAACGACGCTGCCGGTCTGTCGGGCCGCGTTGATGACACTGCCGGCCACGCCGGTGTAGCCCACCGGTGCGGAGGCGACGGCGGCCGAGGTCGCGGCCGGCATGGTCAGGGCGGTGCCGAAACCGCCCAAGAAGGTCAGGGCCGCCACCAACGGGTACGGCGTCGAGGCCGTGACGAGAGCGAGCCCCGCGAATCCGGCGGCACCGGTGAGCAGACCCGTCAGCATCGTGGGGAACGCCCCGATCCTGGCGGTCATCCTGCCTCCCAGCGGGGAGGCGACGACGGCGCTGCACGCCTGCGGCGCCAGGGCCAGGCCGGCGAGCCAGGGTGAGTAGCCCAGGTAGCGCTGGAGGAACAGGGCCAGGACGAAGAGCTGGCCGAAGAAGCCGGTGTTGAGCGCGAGCCCGACCGCAGCGGCCACGGCGAAACGCGGTCGGGAGAACACCGTCGTCGGCAGCATCGGTCGGCTCCCGTTGCGCTCAACCAGGATGAAGGCCACCAGCAGGATCAGGCCGACAAGGGTCGAGAGAACCACGGTCAGGCTCCACCCGTGCTCACCCGCGGCGATGATCCCGTAGGTGGCGGCTGCGAGCCCGGCGACGGAGAGGACCTGTCCGGACCGGTCGCCGCCTCCTCCTCGCCGTACCGACCGGATCGCCGGCTCGGGCAGGCAGCGGGCGGTGAGCCACATGCCGACCGCGACGAGGGGCAGGTTCACCCAGAACACGAACCGCCAGCCGGTGAAGGTCACGAGCAGTCCCCCGACCACCGGGCCGACGGCCGCGGCGACTCCGCCGGCACCTCCCCACAGGCCGATGGCTCGGGCTCGGTCGGCGGAGCAGTCATGGATGAGGGAGAGCATTGCCAGGGAGGCCGGGACGATCGCCGCGGCGCCGACACCCTGCAGCGCCCGGAAGGCGATGAGTGCTCCGCCGGCAGGAGCCAGGGCGCAGGCCGCCGAGAGCAGGCCGAAGGCCGCCAGGCCGAGCAGGTGGACGTTCCTTGCGCCCATCCGGTCGCAGGCCGCCCCTGCCGACAGCTGCAACGCGGCGAAGGTAAGGGCGTAGGCGTCGACGACCCACTGCAGGGAGGCGACCGGAGCGCCCAGGTCCGCGCCGATCCGGGCCAGTGCCACATTGACGACCGTCGTGTCGAGCATGACGACGAAGAACCCGAGCAGCGCCGCGATGAGGGCGCCGCGCCGTCGGTATCCGCTCATAAGTGGTCTCCTTGTCCCTACTGGGCCCCTCTGGCCCCGTCTGCCGGCTGATGCCGGTCACCGGCAGGCTAGAGCCGCAATCGTTCGGCGCGAACCGAACCGGCGCGGGCGCATACTGGCCGCATGTCACGGATTCCCGGCCGTTTCTTCCCCGAGGCGGTTCCCGACGTCGCCGGCACGGCTGCGGCGCTCGCCGACCCGTCGCGGGCTGCCATGTGCGCGGCGCTCATGGACGGCCGCGCCTGGACGGTGGGCGAGCTCGGCTCATACGCCGGGATCGCGCGGTCGACGGCCAGCGAGCATGTCGACGTGCTGGAAGCGCACGGTCTCATCACGAGGGTCCGCCAGGGGCGGCACTGCTACGTCGTGCTCTCAGGGCCCGAGGCGGCTCGAGTCATCGAGGCCCTGGGGGTGATGTCAGCATCAGTGCTGCCCACGGCGCACAGCCTCAATGCGTGGACCGCCAACAAGCGGCTGCTGGCAGCCCGTACCTGCTACCGCCACCTGGCGGGGCGACTCGGCGTGAGTCTGGCCGAGCACCTCCAGGAGCGCGGCCACCTGGATCCCTCCTGGCGGCTGACCGATTCCGGAGGGGATCTGCTGGCTACCTGGGGGCTGGAGAAGCCGCTTCATTCCCGCGGGGAGGCGTGCATGGACTCCACTGAGCGGCGGTTCCACCTCGGCGGGCCGCTGGGGACCGCACTGACGCAGGCGTTCTTCGATCGGGCCTGGATCACGCGCATCGGGCGGAGCCGGGCCGTCAAGGTCACGGAGGTCGGCCGCGAGGCACTAGCGCAGGCAGGTTTGGCGGAAGTGCTGACACACCTCAATGAGACGACCTCCAACGGCGCAGCAGGATAGAAGTGTGGTCTGACGCGTTCGTCTGGACACTTTTGCGCCGAGGGCATCACCTCTGCCTGCCTCGTCCACTCTGCCCCTGGACCGACCCGTGCGAGAATCGGCATGTGAGCTCCGAGATGAACCCCGGCCCATACTCCGACCAGTACCCAGACGAGTACTCACCCCAGAACAGCGCCTACTCGGCATCGTCAGGGTCTTCACCGTCTTCGGCATCCTCCGGTGATGGTGCTTCCAGCGCCAACGAGGACGTGGCCTCGCTCAGCTACGAGCGGGCCCGCGAGGAGCTGGTGGCCGTCGTGCAGCGCCTCGAGGCGGGATCTGTCCCGTTGGAGGACTCCCTGGCCCTGTGGGAGCGCGGCGAGGCCCTGGCCCAGCGGTGCCAGACCTGGCTCGACGACGCTCGCGCCCGCCTGGCCGCTGTCGCTCAGGACGAGTCCGCGGACTGACAGGGCATGACCCGCCCGGATCAGCGGCTCCAGGCCGCGCTCGTGCCCGCCCGTGCGACGAAGGGACCGGGGCTCCGGCTGGCAGCGGTGCGCTGATCGGGCGACACCGGGAACCAAAACAGGAGCCGTGGATGTCCAAATCTGTGACAAAGGCTCGGATCACTCTCATTCAGTTAGAGCGCAACCGCATATTCCAAGGTTTCCCTTCATGCGGTCCGGGACCCGGAGCTCCTTTGTCACGGATGTGGACATCGTCGGGCGAGACACGCCCTGAGGGCGGTGCCGGATCGGTAGTCTGTGAGTGTTCACCCTTCGACCCCACTCATCGACCATCCTGCCGACCATCCACGGGAGCTTCGCGCCGACGCGTACCGCTCTGACCGGATCACCCCTCGCCGTCTCTCCCTCTCACCTCACTCACAACGACCGGTCCCCGGTCCCGCACAAAGGAGTCACCATGACCGCACCCGGCCGCCAAGGATCCGCCCTCGTCATCGGCGAGGCGCTGGTCGACGTCGTCATCCACCCCGGGCAGGAGCCCGTGGACATCCCCGGCGGCTCGCCCGCCAACGTCGCCCTGGGACTGGCGCGCCTGGGCCGCGACGCCGAGCTGCACTGCTGGATCGGCACCGATGAGCGCGGCAAGGCCGTGCGCGCCCACCTGGAGGCCTCTGGGGTCCGCCTGGCTGCGGGCGCCGACGGCGCCGAGCGCACCTCGACGGCGCAGGCCACGATCGGTGAGGACCGCGCCGCCACCTATGTCTTCGACCTGGACTGGAACCCGCCGCGCCCGAACCTGGCTGACGGGGAGGCGCCGCTGCTGGTGCACACCGGCTCGATCGCAGCGATCCTGGCCCCTGGCGCCGCCACCGTGGAGCAGGTGCTGCGCGAGACCCGCGCCACCTCCACCATCGCCTACGACCCCAACGCCCGTCCCCAGCTCATGGGTGAGCCCGAGGACGCCCGCCAGATCGTCGAGCGCCTCGTGGCCCTGTCCGACCTGGTCAAGTGCTCCGATGAGGACATCGCCTGGCTCTACGGTCAGGACGCGGACCTGGAGACGGTGCTGCGCTCCTGGCTGGAGGCGGGGGCGGCCGTCGTGGTCGTCACGCGCGGCAAGGAGGGGGCTCTGGCCCTGTCCGCCTCCGGGGTGCGCCTGGAGGTGCCCGCCGACCCGAGCGTCGTCGTGGCAGACACAGTGGGCGCAGGCGACTCCTTCATGGGCGGCCTGGAGGACGCCCTATGGAGCGAGGACCTCGTGGGCGCGGACCGGCGCGAGGCGCTGCGCGCGGTGGACGCCGAGACCCTGGAGCGGATCGTGCGTCACGCCGCGGCCATCGCCGACATCACGGTCTCGCGGGCCGGGGCCAACCCGCCCACCCGCGACGAGCTGCCCTGAGCCGATGAGCCTGCGCCGCCGCGATCAGCGCAGGATCGCGGCGGCGAGCAGGACCACGGGCACGAACCCGGCGGTGGTCAGTAGAACCGCGTCACGCGCCAGGTCCTTGCCCACCCCGTAGCGCGAGGCGTACATGAAGACGTTCTGCGCCGTGGGCAGGGCGGCGGTGACGACCGGGGTCAGCAGCTGTGCTCCGCTGAGTCCCGTCGCCAGCCCGACGACGACGGCCAGCCCCGGCATGACGGCGAGCTTCCAGCCCACGCCCAGCCACAGGCCGCTGCGCCGGCCCGCACCTCGGACAGATGCGTCCGGCTCGGGACTCCGCAGGGGTCGGGGCGCCCCGGCCAGGCTCATGCCCAGCGCCAGCATCATGAGCGGCACCGCGACGCGCCCGAGCATCTCCAGGCCCTGGGCCGGGTATCCCCCGCACCAGACGGTCAGGTCCAGACCGCTCAGGTTCGCCGCGGTCCCGGCCACGACACCCCACAGCAGCGGATTACGTAGCGGGATGGTCAGGGTCGCCAGGCGAGACGGGTTACCGCGGCGGGTGACGGCGTCGAGCACGGTGAAGGTGACAGGGGTGAGCACCAGGAGCTGGAGCAGAAGGATCGGGGCGATGGTGGCCGCGTCGCCCAGGACGAGGACGGCCACCGGGATGCCCAGGTTCGCGGCGTTGACGTAGCCGGAGGCGAGCGCGCCGATGGTGGCCTCGGCGGTGGAGCGGCGCAGCACGAGGCGGTGCAGGCACCAGGCGGAGACGATGGCCACGAGCTCGGCGGCCACGGCCACGGCGGTGGTCCGGGAGACGACGGCCGTGAGGTCCGCTCGGCTCAGGGTGGTCACCAGCAGCGCCGGGGTGGCGGCGAAGAAGCACACGCGAGTGAGGACCCCGTCGGCGTCGGCGGGCACGGCCCGGGTGCGCACCAGCAGCCAGCCGACGGCGATGACCACCCCGAAGACGGCCAGCCCCGCGACGACATCGCCCATAGCCTCGGCGTCCCCCTCTCATCGGCCGCTTCGACGGAGATAATCCGACGGAGATCATAGGACGTGGCGCGACGAGTTCGTAGGGTAGAGCGCGCCTTCGTACCCTCTACCCCTCGAACGCGCCCCTCAAGGTACGACCGCATGAGGGCGCGGGACCGCGACGGGGCCGGGTACACGCCCCGTAGGCTCGGCGCGCGGGCACGCAGCGGCTAGCCGACCGGCTCAAGGTCCACCCAGGTGCCGACGTGGTCGGAGATGATGAAGGAGGCCGTCCCCCAGTCCACGGCACGCAGCAGCGGGCTCCTGGCTTCCTCGTCTCCCGCCGCACCCGCCGCGGCCACGGCCGCCTCATCGGTCAGCGGCAGACCGTCGGGGCCGGTGGGCCACAGGTCGGTGAGGACGTGGTCGATGCGCCGCGTGGGGTCGGCGGCCGGGAAGGTATGCCCCTCCCCCACGGTGCGCCCCAGTCCCAGGGCCTCGACCTGCTCGGCACCCAGGTTGTAGTCGCCCACGAGCAGGTGCGGTCCGGGCAGCCCGGCCAGTGCCGCCCAGGCGGCGGCGAGCTGACGCGCCGCCATGGACCCTCGGGTGGCCAGGTGTGTGGAGGCGACGGAGAGCCGGCGAGCCGGCCCACCGACATCCTCCGGCAGGTCGAGGGTTGCGGCCACCATGACACGGCTGGAGGCGGTGAAGACCTTGTAGGAGCGCGGGTCCCAGGCGCGCTCACCGCGCTTGACGATGCTGGAGGGCCCCCGCCCCAGGCGCTTGACGTGCCAGCCGGCCACCGGGAAGCGGGAGATGAGGGCATTGCCGTAACCGATCGGCCCGGCCCCGACGGCGGCGCGCAGCAGCCCGAAGACATCATCGGTCGGCGAGCCGAGCGCGCTGCGCAGGGGCCGACGGCGCAGCCCCAAGGCCGGCCCGGCGTAGCTGGCGGCGAAGCGGCAGGTGGGCATCCCCAGCTCCTCGGCCAGGAAGGCGGCCTGGTGAAGGCGCCCGGAACGGGCCTGACCCAGGTCCACCTCCTGGAGCGCGACGACGTCGGGGGCCAGCTCGGCGATCTGCTCGGCCGTGGCCCGCATGACGGCGCGGGCGGTGGCGGGGTCGGAGATGTCGGCGCCGGCCAGCGAACCGGTGGCGGCACTGCCGTCCCCGGCCCCGGCGCCGGGCAGACCGTGCTGGAGATTGAGGCTCAGGACCCGGATCATGCTCATTCCTCCTCGAAGGTCAGGCTCACGGAGTTCATGCAGTAGCGCTGGCCGGTGGGGGTCTGGGGGGCGTCGTCGAAGACGTGGCCCAGATGGCCGTTGCAGGTGGCGCAGCGGACCTCGGTGCGCACCATGCCGTGGGAGGTGTCGGTGCTCAAAGTGACCGCCTCGAGGCTGGCAGGGTCGTAGAAGGAGGGCCAGCCGCAGTGGGAGTCGAACTTGGTGGTGGAGCGGAACAGCTCGGCGCCGCAGCCGCGGCAGCGGTAGACGCCCTCGCGGTGCTCGTCGAGCAGGGCGCCGGTGAAGGGCCGCTCGGTGCCGGCCTCGCGCAGCACGTGGTACTCCATGGGGCTCAGGGCGGCGCGCCACTGCGCGTCGGTGCGCACCGCGGCCTCCAGGCCGACAACCGGCTCGGAGGGCGTGGAGGCAGGCGTCACGGAGGGCTCACCGCTCGTGTCAGTACTCATGACCCCATCCTCACCCGCACGACGGCGCCGGGCGAACCGCGTTCACGCAGCGAAAACGCACCAATCCGCTCAGGCGCCGGCAACGTAGCGCACCCCGCCCGCCCGACTCACCGAGGGCCCAGGCCCCCGCGCCGGGCGCGGTGCAGCAGGGAGCGGCCCATGGCGCGCCCCAGCGTGACGGCGCGCCTGGCCCCCAGGCCGTGCGCCGCGGTCTCCCCTGCGGCCTCGGTGACCGTGTCATCGTCGCCGGCCGCCGTCTTGATAGCAGTGTCGGCCTTGGCCTTCTGCTTGGCTACGATCTCCTCGGCCGCACGGGCCACCTCCTCGGGGCCGAGGTCCTGGGTGACCTCGACCTGCTCGACCTCCACTCGCGTGCGCGGCAGGGCGTAGGGGGCCTCGCGCTGCAGCCAGGCGACCAGCTCCTCGCGCACATAGGACTTGAGGGTGCCGACGTCGCCCGGGTTGGCTCCAGTGAGGACCACGCGTACGGTGACGTGGTCGCCGACGGCGTCGGAGACCTCGAGAGAGGCCTGGCGCCCGTCCCAGACCGTGGAGGCGGCCACGAGCCGGGCCAGCTCGGCGCGCAGCGCGGCGACGGGCACGCGCCAGTCCAGCTCGAGGGTGAAGGTGCCGGTGCTCTGGGAGCCGCCGCGCGTCCAGTTGGCGAAGGGGTTCTCGGTGAAGTGGGTCGAGGGCAGGATGAGGCGCCGCTCGTCCCAGGTGCGCATGACCACGTAGGTCAGGGTGATCTCCTCAATGGTGCCCTGCTCGTTGTCGACGACGACGACATCGTCCACGCGAATGGCGTCGGTGGTGGCCAGCTGGAGGCCGGCGAAGATGTTGCCGAGCATGGAGCGTGCGGCCATACCGGCGATGACGGAGGCCAGACCGGCCGAGGCGAGCAGGGAGCCCATGGCCAGCTGGACGCTGGGGAAGGTCATGATGGCACTGACGAGCCCGGCGATGATGATGACCACCTGGGCGACGCGCCGGATGATCTGGCTCTGGGTGGTCACGCGGTTGGCGCGCCCCTGGTTCTCGCTGGCCTGCACCCCTTTGACGACGGTGGACTCGATGGCCTTGGCGAAGGCGACGACGAGCCAGGTCACCGAGAAGATGAGCGCAATGGTTACCCCCCGCTCGATGACGACCATCGTCGTCGAGTCCTCCTTGGTCTGCCGCAGCCCGGTCAGAGCGATCTGGGTGCCCAGGAAGGCCCCGGTCATGGCGCCGACGGCGTAGGCGGGGCGGCGCCCGAAGTCCACGATCTCGCGGTACAGGAGGCGGCGCCTGCCCATGAAGCTGAGGATCGACATGAGCACGACGGCGACCAGGATGCCGATGGCGGCGCCGATACCGGCCTGCAGGCCAATGGCGGCGAGGTCGTTCGTCGTCTTGGAGACCACCTCGACCGTCTGGTCGACGTTCAGGGACGGTATGCCCGTGGGACCGGGGGTGGGCGTGGGAGTCGGGGTCGCCGAAGGATCCGCGCTGGGGGACGCGGGTGGAGTAGTGGCTGCGAAGAGCATGGGACCAGCGTAGGCAGCGGGGCTGTGCCCAGGCTGTGACGAACGGCCACGAGTGACGATGAAGTCCCCACCCAACTTCCATTTGACGTACTACGTGTGCCGTAGTACGTTAGATGCACACAAGGACCTTAGAGTCACCTCCACAGCAAGTCAAGGAAGGAGGGTTCACATGATCAGCGCAGATGCCATTCGCGGCTACATCGACCTCATCGTCCTGTCCCTGCTGAAGCGGCAGCCGTCGTACGCCTACGATCTCGCCAAGACCATCACCGAGGTCTCCGACGGCGAGTACACCATCAAGCAGACCACCCTCTACACCGCCCTCAAGCGCCTGGAGTCCACCGGCCTGGCCGCCTCCTACGCAGGAGTGTCCGAGTCCGGCAAGTCCCGCACCTACTACCGCCTTACCTCCGAGGGCACCGCTCACCTGACCACCAAGGTCTCCGAGTGGGAGGACACCAAGACCCTCGTCGACCGCTTCGCGAAAGGAACCCACTGATGGACACCATCGAGACCTTCCTCGACAACATGTTCGCCCCCTACCCGGCCACGCCGCGCCTGACCGAGGCCCGCAGCGAGCTGCGCGCCATGATGGAGGACGCCTACAACGACGCCATCGCCCAGGGCAAGACCCACAATGAGGCGGTCGGGCAGGTCATCACCGACTTCGGCAACCTTCACGAACTGGCCCCGGTCC
>ERZ772961.932-NODE-932-length-11188-cov-2.861044_pt1 | contig 11188 bp, 8 predicted proteins | sample MGYA00580677_ERZ772961 | MGnify/ENA primary metagenome ERZ772961 (study PRJEB29015, sample SAMEA2738088) | human oral metagenome | biome: human oral; feature: human-associated habitat; material: saliva | place: China | collected 2227 ... | reverse complement strand
CCGCTACGCGCAGCCGGGCGCGTATCCGGCTCCGGGGTCCGGCCGGCCGGCCGGAGGCGGTCCCGTGACCTCGCCTCGCGGCTACGCGGGTGGAGCCCCGGGTGGTCCAGCGGGCAATCCCTGGGCGCCGGGTGGGATGCCGGGTTATGGCATCGTGCAGCCGACGGTCCCGCCCGTGCCCTCCGGCCCGCCCGCCTCCGTCTACGGGGCGGGTCGATATGCGGCCGGGCCTCGGCCAGGTGGCTCGCCGTCGTCCTCGGCGTCCGGCGCCAGCCTGGGCAAGGTGGTCGGCTGGGGCCTGTTCATCCTCATCTTCATGCTGATCCGGATGCTCACCTGACGGAGCGCGCGGTTCAGGTGGTGGAGGGCGGTCAGTGCCCGGGCGCGGTGCCCCGGGTCTCCGAGGGACTCGGACTCGACCGTGGGGTCGGGGCGCTGGTGGCCGGGATCGTGATGGGGCTGTTGGAGGCGTAGCCGTGCTTGAAGGCCCACACCACGATCTCCAGGCGCGAGGCCGTCCCCGTCTTGTGGAACAGGCCGGTGATGTGCGACTTGACCGTCGCCTCGGCAATGGCCAGCAGTGAGGCGATCTTGCGGTTCGAGGCGCCCTCGCACAGGAGATGGAGCACGTCGCGCTCCCGGTCCGAGAGGTGGACGCTCCCGTCGGCGCCGCGCACGGAGGCGAGTGCGTAGTCGATGAGGCGCGTCGTCGGCGTCGGAGCCACGACCTTCTCCCCGGAGTGGACCGTGCGCACCGCCGCGATGATCTCCTCGGCCGGGGCGCTCTTGAGCAGGAAGCCGCTGGCACCCGCTCCCAGCCCCTGAAGGAGGTCCTCGTCGGTGTCGACGGTGGTCAGCAGAATGACCCGGGTCGTCGGCGAGGTGCGAAGCACCTCCCTGGTCATCTCGACTCCGTCCATGTTCTCCATGTGGACATCGGTGATGAGGACATCGACCTGATGCGACTGAAGGAACTTGAGAACCGCGCGGGGAGAGCGGGTCGCTGTGAGGACAGTGAGGTCCTCGGCGTCGGAAAAATAGGACTCCAGATGGGCCAGGGCCATCGCGTCGTCGTCGACCAGGGCGAGGCCGACGTGATCGGGAGAGATCTGGGAAGACATGTGTCTCCTTGGGCAGATGTGTGCAGACCGCGGAATCGGGGGGTCGCGGTCTGCTGGGAACAGTGAACAAACTACCTGAAAAAAGGCGTCCGCCGTGTAATCACGTCCGGGACACGTCCCGACAAAAGGACGGGTAGGGCTATCCAAACAGTGGAGCGAGCAGTAGATCAAAGACCGATGTGAGGGCCCGGCGACCTCGGGCAGGCTCTTCGCCAACGGCACTTCCCCCAAGTGTGCCTCCTCTGTCGTTCCCAGGAAGGAGGGTCCGTGTACCGCTCTGCGCTCATTGAGGGCGTCGCGCCATCACTGGCTCGCGCTGCGTCCCTCGAGTCTCCCTTCGGCCTGGTTTCCCGTTCCACCGAGCTGCCCCAAGCGGCCGGAGAGCCGGTCTTCGCGATCTGGACCGGTTCTCTGGGTGATCCATCTGAGGCGCTGAGGTCACAGCGCACCTGGAATCACCGTGCCGAGGCGGGCAACTTCGACGGGGCCGGCGGGGCCATCGACGCCGATCGCGCCAGACACATCGCGATTGTGGAGACGATGGAGCGCTACTCCAGCTGCTCATGGACGGAGGAGGAGCTGGTGTGGGACACCCCCGCCGGTCTCGGCGAGGCCGCGATCGGACCGGAGCGCTGGCCGGCGTGCTCGGCCACGGAGCTGGCGGACCCCGACTGCGGACTCATCGCATCGGACCCCCGCGTCCCCATGCGATGGGTGCGTGGCTGGTCGCTGACCCGTGGCCGGGAGGTCTTCGTCCCGGCAGTCCTGACATACCTCAACTTCCCGGTACGCACCCCCTCCGAGCAGTTCGTCAACCCCATCTCCACCGGCACCGCCGCGCACTCCGACCTGCGCGAGGCGGTTCTGGGCGGCCTGCTCGAGGTCATCGAGCGCGACTCCATCGCCCTGACCTGGTTGCAGCGCCTGCGCCTGCCGGCGGTTGCCGTCGATCCCTCCACCCTGGGTGAGGAGGTCGCCGAGTACCACCGGGTCGGTACCTCCACCGAGCTGGAGACCCACCTGTTCGACGCCACCACCGACTACGGCGTCCCCACCCTCTACGCCGTTCAGACCTCCCAGGTCGACCCCGAGCTGGCCCAGGTGGTCGCTGCCACCTGCGATATCGATCCGCAGCGGGCCCTGGCCAAGATCTACCGCGAGCTCGCCTCCCTGCGCATCGCCCTGCGCAGCCACGCCCGCGGCCCGCGCGCCCAGGAGATCAAGGGTAAGGACCTCACCGTGGTCGGTGGAGCCCTGGCCGACGCCGAGCTGTCCATGCGCCACGTCTTCGACTTCCTCCTGGAAGGCGAGCGGCCCGTCCACGCCCTGGACGGGATCGGAACCCTCGGGGAACCGGTGCCCGGCGCTGAAAGCAGTGACGCCGACGACCCGCTCGAGCAGGTCGTCGCCAACCTGGAGCGGGCCGGCGCCGAGGCGATCGTCGTCGACATCACCACTGACGAGGCCCGCCAGGTCGGCATGCACGTCGTCAAGGCCCTCATCCCGGAGGCCATGCCCCTGTCCTTCAGCCACCACGCCCGCTACCTGGCCACGCCCCGCCTCTACGAGGCGCCCCGGGCGATGGGCCTGACCGTCCACGACGAGGCGGGGATCAACCCCGTCCGCCAGCCCTTTGCCTGAGCCATGACCCCGATGTCCATCACGCAACCCACGCCACCGACCGACTCCCAGGAGCCTCGACCCGCCATGAGCACGCCGCCGCCCGCACCCGCCGCGCAGCCGGCACCGCAGGCCCCCTCGGAGCCAGTGACGGTCTACCTTCCCCAGGGCGGGTTCGCGCGCGCCGTCGCCGCGCGGCTCGCCGGGGACGGCGACGTCGTCATCCCGGTCGACAACGGGCTGGTCAGTGCCTACGTCCCCTACGCCGACCGCGCTGTGCTCGTCGCCGATCCCGACCAGACCGGCCTGCGAGAGGACCTCGACGTCCTGTCCTTCACCCGGGGGATGCCCTCCCTCGGCCTGGAGCTCCTCCCCACCGAGCTGCGCTGCGGACCGCTGGTGGTCCCCGGCCGCAGCGCCTGCTACCGCTGCTACGACCGCCGCCGCCGCCAGCACGGATACCGCCCGCTGCCGGCGGAGGTAGTCGCTGAGCACGGTCCGCTGGAGCAGGCCTACGCGCGGCATCACGTCCTCCTGGGCGCCGGCCTCATCTCGCTGGCCCTCCAGACCCTCGACCGCCCGGAGGCGGCCGGGACCGACGACGCCGAGGCCGGTGGGGTCGACGCCGTCAAGAGCAGCGCGGAGCCCGCGGAGCTCCCGCAGATCGGGGGCCAGGTGTGGACCATCGACCTCGTCTCGGGGGTCACCGCCTGCGCCCGGACCGTGGCCGTGGACCGCTGTGAGACCTGCTCGGGCCGCTACGAGGGGCGCCGCGACGGGCTGCCCGCGCTCGCGGCCCTCCTGCCCGAGCGCCGTGAGGAGGTGGCCTGAGATGGCCGGGGACGCCACAGGCTCCGTCATGCGCGCCGGCGACGTCGGCCGCGCCGCCCGCAGCGACCTGCAGTTCCGTATCCCCCGCAAGCCGGTGGTGCGCCTGGGCCTGCGCGCCCGACCCGAGGAGACCGGCTGGATCATCGACGGCGCCCGCAAGAGCCAGGTCCTGGGTGGGGCCTTCGCCCGCGAGCACATGGGCCCCCTGCTCGAGGCCTGTGACGGCACCCGGACCCTCGATGAGATCGGTGAGGTCACCGGCATCGGCCCGCAGGCCGCCTTCGAGGCCGTCTCCCTGCTGTGGACTGGCGGCATTGTCGAGGAGGGCGACACTGAGCCCGCCCCCGGTGAGCCGGCGCCTGAGCTGGCACGGTTCCTCTCCCGCCTGGGCGACTCCACCGGTGTCAACGACTCCTGGCAGGACGCCGCCCGCCGCCTGGCCGCGGCCCGGGTCGCCGTCGTCGGGGACACCGAGCTGGCAGGGGAGATGGTCGCCGCCCTGGAGCCCACACTGCCCGAGGTGCGGCTCGACGGCGCACCCCGTCGAGGGGACACGCTCGTCGTCCTCATGGAGACCCAGGGTTCCGCGGGCCGCTCCCAGGAGGTGGCGCGCCGCTGCCGCGAGGCCGGAATCCCGTTGCTGCGCGTGCGCGCCGAGCAGGAGGCGGTGACGGTCGGCCCCTACATCGATGAGAGCTTCTCTCCCTGCCTGGCCTGCGCGAGCGCCGACGAGCCCGAGCTCGGCCCCAGCCCCGACGCCTCTCGCCGCGACATCGTCATCGGCCTGGCCGCCAGGGCCGTGGCCGCCCTCATCGCCCGCGCCACCGTCACCCATCTGCCCGGCGACGCCCGGCGCACGGACCTGGCCACCTTCACCTACTCCGACCGCCCGGTCGTCTCCCGTCCCGGCTGCCCCGTCTGCTCGGTTGCCGGGCAGGGCGAGCCTCCGGCACCGGTGGCGCCCTCGGCCCCCGTGGGAGCCCGCTACGAGCAGTCCGTGGCGATCCCGCCGGCGGCCTTCGTGGACTCCAAGGGGCACCAGCAGCACTACAAGCCCTCCAACCTGCGCCTCCAGCGCGAGTTCCGCGACTGGCCGGTCTGCCCGCGCACACCCCTGCCGCCCGCCGACCTGGAGCGCCTGAACCAGCCCTGGCCCGTCGTGCACCCGCTCGCCGACGACGGCAACGAGCCCGACGTCGTCGCCCGGCCCACCCTGTCCGAGCTCGCCACGATCCTGGCGCTGTCGGTCGGTGTGCGTGAGCCGCTCGGCTCCGAGCCCACCGGCCAGGGGCCGGCCGATGCCGCCCAGACCCCGCTGAGCGCCAAGCTGCGCCGCTGGACGGCCGCCGGCGGCAACATCGGCTCGGTGACCGCCTACGTCCTCGTCCCCGCCGGGGCGGCGGCCGGTGAAGCCGGTGAGAAGCAGCCGGCCCCGGGCACCTACGTCTACATCGAGCGCGACCACGCCCTGGCCCTCATCGGCCCCGCCCCCTCGGGGGCGGATTCGGGGGAAGACGCGGAGACGGACGTCCTGCCCGACGGCGTCGGTGCCCGGATCGTCCTGACCGGCAACGTGGACAAGGTGGCCCGCAAGTACTTCTCCTTCGCGCTGCGCATCGCGGTCCAGGACTGCGGCTGCTCCTTCGAGGTCATCCGCCTCGTCGCCGACGCCCTGGGAGTGCCGCTGCGCGCCCAGCCCCGCTGGGACGAGCAGCGCATCGCCCGGGCGCTGGGCACCGACCCTTCCCGCGAACCGGCCTGCATCGTCGTCGACCTGGGAGGCAGCCGTGCGCACTGACTTCGAGACGCTGCGCGAGCTCGTCTCCGGCTTTTCCGCCGGATCGGATACTCGCCCGGGTGAGCCGACCTCCGACGGCCTGGCCGGGAGCCGCCCGCGCCCGCCGCTGGACTGCCAGGCGCCGGACGTGCTCGTCCCCGGCCCCCAAGAGGCCTACCCCTACGACCTGCACCAGACCTTCGAGCGCCGCTCGTCGTCGACCAGCTACGGCACCGAGCCGCTCGAGGCCGAGCCCCTCCTGGGCATGGTCCGTGACGCCCTGGCCGATGACGCGCGCACTTGGGGAGAGGACGCGGAGGCCTGCCCCCTGGAGCCCTTCGTCCTCCTCCTGCGCCCGAGCGGCGCTGAGCCGGGCATCTACCGGGTGCGGCTCGACGGCGTCGACCTCGTCCGTCCCCTGCCGGAGGCGGAGGTGATCGAGGGCATGACGGTGCAGAAGGAGTTCGCCCGCGCCGGCGCCATCGTCTCGGTGGCCGCCAACCTCGATGAGGCCGACACCTGGGGCGGGGCGGCCGGCTACCGCTTCACCATGAGCCGCAGTGCGGCCCTCATCTACTCGCTGCACCTGCGCGCCGTCGCCCGTGGGCTGGTGGGGACGGTCTTCGCCGGCTTCGCCACCTCGGCGGTGCGCCACCTGCTGGACTCCGACGGCGTCAGCCGCCACCAGATGTTCGCCGTCACCATCGCCAGTCCGCAGACCGCTCCGCCTGATGAGGCGGCCGGCTAGCCCGGGCCACCGCCTGCGAGCGCCGGCGGCCCGCCGCCGGCGAGACGGCCCCAGAACTGCATACCGCGTCAGAGAGTTCCACAGACCACCCCGTTCGCGGGGTTTGGGGCCCGGTCCCGGCAGACCGGACCCCCGGGGCCCGAAAGGGGCCCCGCTCCTGCCCACCAGACACCTGAGAGAAGGAGGTGAACAGCATATGACGAACAGCGCAATTGATCTCACCCTCGCCGACAGTGACTTCGGCGTCGAGGAGCTGCCCGAGGGCAACGCTCTGGGTTGCGCCTTCTGCCACGCCTGCGCGTCCTGCCCGGCCAGCGCCGCCTCGGCCTCGTGCCCGGCCTGCGCCGCCAGCGCGTCGACGACGTCCTGCTGACGACCCCATGGTGGCGGGTAGGGGACCGCGGTTCCCTACCCGCCACTGGTGGTACCCCGGAGCCCCGTGAACCGACCTGAGGGAGCCAAGAGCCCACGATGAGCACGGTGATGAGTACGGTGACGAGCACGCCGATGAGCCCTGGGAGTGCCCCGACGAACCCGATTCCGCGCCTGCGCCGCGGCGTGAGCCTGATCGTCGGGATGGACAACCAGCCGATGCTGTTCGACTCCGACTCGGGCAAGTACCACCGGCTCGGCGCGGCCGCCGCCTTCATCGTGGGCCAGTTCGACGGGGTGCGCCCCCTGCCGACCATCATCGAGGAGCTGCCCCAGGACATCGACGAGGCGGGCGCGAAGCGCATCACGAGCCTGGTCGACAACCTGCGCGACAAGAGCCTCCTCGTGGGCAGTGAGCCCGCTCCCGCGGTGCCCGCGGCCCCGGCGCGCACCAGGCGCACCCGCGGGCGTCACACCGCCCAGCCCCGTCAGGCCCGCCACCTCAAGGTCGAGAGGCCCCGCCGCAGCGGGGGCTGGTGGCTGCCCCGCATCATCATTGCCCGCAAGTACCACCGGATCGTCGCCCCGATCGTCACCCTCCTCCAGCGCCTGCCGGCCCGCGCGCTCAGCTGGGTCTTCCTGGCGCTGGCCGTCTGCGGGTACGCGGCCGGGGCGATGGTGCTGAGCTCCCTGGCCGGGGGCCCCCGCCCGGGCGTCCTCGTCGTCATCGCGGCGGTGGTGATCCAGCTGGTGAGCATCCTGCTGCACGAGTCCTGGCACGCCATCGTCGCCGGCTACCTGGGCACCCCCATCCGGGGGCTGGGGGTGGCGCTCATGTTCTGGGCGATCCCCATCGCCTACGTCGACCGCACCGACTCCTACCGGGTGCGCTCCCGGCGCGGGCTGACCATGCTGGCCCTGGCCGGCATCTTCTCCGACGGCGTCGTCTGCGGTCTGGAGGCGGCCATCGCCTGGGCCTCGACGGGAACGGTGCGCCAGGTGGCCCTGACCCTGTGCGCCTTCCAGCTCACGATGCTCGTCACCAACCTCAACCCCTTCACCCAGTCCGACGGCGTTGCCGCGGTCGAGGCGGCCACCGGCTCGGTCAACCTGCGCGGGCGCTCCATGTTCGTTCTGCGCCGCGTCCTGACCCGCCAGCCCCTGCCGCCGGCCCTGGCCGTCATGCGGCCCGCGGTGCGCTGGGGCTACTTCATCTACGGGCTTCTGTGCAGCCTTCTTGGTCTCCTGGTCTTCGGGATGAGCATTGTATGGATAGGCTACTGGCTGTCCGCTCTCTTGAAAGGTTTCCTCCTATGACGCAGCCGGTTCTTTCTCGTGCCGGTGCCTCCCCATCCCGACAGCCGCAGCCCGAATCCGCCGTGACCCCTGGGGAGCCCGTCCCATCCGCTCCGTCCTCCGCCGTACCAGCGTCGGTGCCGGCATCGGAGCCGGAGCCTCCGGCCCTGGCGCAGCCCGCCGTGGCCCTGCCGACCCTCGTGCGCCTGGGGGGACTTCCGGTGCGGGCCGTTCCCGAGACCACCGCCGCCGTTACCGGCAACCTGGAGTACCTGCGCCGGCTCGACGAGGTGCTCGACGGCGCCGCGAAGCAGCTGCTCGACCCGCTCTACGAGATCGTCCCCACCCTGGCCAAGACCGAGCGCCGCCCGGTTCTGCGCGCCAAGCGCCGAGTTTTCCAGGGGCGCGCCACCGGACTGTCTGAGGAGGTCCTCGCGGCCCTGCCCGCTGAGCTCCGCGCGCTGCTGGAGCGCTGGGACGCCCTGGTGGCCCGCAAGGAGGAGACCCGTGCGCGCCTGGCCGTCCTCGTCGATGTCGACCTGGACCGCAGCCGCGAGCTGCTGGCGGCCGGCCTGGACGAGCCCGGTTACCAGGAGGCCCTGGCGATCGCCGCTCCGGCCCTCGTCTCCACCCTGGCCACTCGCGGCCGCAGGCTCGAGGACCCCCGCGTCCTGCGCACCCTCTACACCCTGGCCACCCGGGCCGCCCTCAAGACCAGCCCCTTCTCGGGACTGACCACCGTCAACGAGGCGGGCCAGCCCGCTGCCGGGCGCAGCCACCGGATGGTGGCGACCCACCTGGCCTACCGCATCCTGAGCGCCACCGCCCAGGACCTGGCTCCCGACGGCGCCCTCTACCTCGAGCCCGCCCCCGTGCGCCGGGCCTTCAGCGCCGCTCCCGGCGCAGGCGCGGCCGGCGCCTACGGCCAGTACCCGCCCGATGAGGCTGAGGCCGAGGCGCTGACCATCGTCGGCGAGCACGAGTACGGCAACGGCATGGTCTTCCGCCAGGAGACCGTCCAGCCCGCCCGCTGGCTCCAGGAGACCCACGACGCCCTGACCGGCGGCGGCATGCACGCCGTGCTCAGCGTGCGCGACGCCTGTGAGCGCGTGGGTGGCGCCGACCCGCGCCTGCGCCTGGAACGGCTGCTGGCCTCGGGCGCCGTCGTGCCGCGTGTGCCCTGGTACCGCGGGGAAAACCCCTTCCCGCTGCTGGCCGCCACCCTCTCACCGGACCAGCAGCGCCAGTGGGGCAAGGACTTGGCCTGGCTGGCCCGGCTCGATGACGCCGTCGGCGCCGCTGACGGGCCCGGCCGTGCCGAGCTGCTTAACCGCACGGTGCGCCTGGCCGAGCGCGTCTTCCCCGACGGCGAGCTCGGCGAGCGCCCCAGCGGCTTCCTCTACGAGGACTGTGAGTCGGCCCGCAGCTGGGTCGACCCCCTCGACGACGCCCCTTTCGAGCAGGATGTGAAGACCCTGGGCGAGCTCGCCGACCCGTGGGTGGCCCGCTCCCACATCTACGACCTCATGGTGACCCGGTTCGTCTCGCTGTTCGGAAGCGGTGGGGTGTGCAAGGACCCGCTCGCCTTCTTCATGACCATCGCCCACGCCCCCGACGGTGATCAGGAGATGCTGCGCGCCGCCGGACTCGACTACGCCGCCGGCCCCGATACGGAGCGCGCCGCCCTGCCCGGTGGGCTCTCCGGATCGCCGAGGCACCTGGGCGCCTTCCTCCAGCCGGTGGCCCCCAGCGCCCGGACCTACGCCGCCGGCGGGGGACTGACCGTCGTCAACGCCTTCACCAACGCCAACGGCTCCCTCCAGGCCCGCTTCCACCGGCTCCTGGGCTCCGGCTTCCGGGAGCGCCTGGCCACGCGGATCCGCACCGCCTGGGGCACCGAGCGGGTCCTGGAGATCCAGGCCAGCACCGAGTGCAACACCGGTCAGGCCGTCTCCTGCGGGCTCCTGCCGCCGCTGGGCCTGCCCGGTGAGCCGGGGGCGCCGGACACGGTCCCGCTCAGCTCCCTGCGGCTCGTCCACGACCCGGCTACGAGCACCCTGTTCCTGGCCGACGACGCCGGGCCCGTGGGGCTGGCCTACCTGGGTCTGACCCCCCAGTACCTCCTGGGCGGATACCTGTCCTGGCTGGTGCTCCTGAGCGACCCGTGGTCCCGGCTGCCCCCGTTCGCGGACCACTGGACCAGTCGGCGTCGGGACCTCAACGGGCCCCTGCCCGATGAGGTGATGCACTCCGAGCGGACCGTGGCCGGCCGGCTGGTGACCCGGCGCGAGTCCTGGACCTTCCCGGCGGCGCAGATTGCCCCGCTCATGGACCGCGACCTGACCACGACCCTGCTGCACATGGACGACCTGCGCAAGCAGTGGGGGATACCGACGGAGGTGTTCGTCCACCAGCACATGCCCTCTCAGGGCGCCACCTTCGATCAGCACAAGCCCCGCTACGTGGACCTCACCTCGCCGGTCTCGCTGCTGGCGCTGCGTGGCTGGATCGATCCCGCCGCCGCGCACATCAGCTTCGTCGAGGCCCTCCCGGCCCGCGGCGAGGCCCTGGGGCTCACGCAGGACGGTGAGCCCACCGTGGCCGAGTACCTGGTGGGGCTCCAGTGGTCCAAGAACCTGGGAGGCATGGCATGAGCACGCATGACGACGCCCAGTCCAGCCGGCGCGAGCAGCGCAACCAGCCCAGCCGGCTCACCCGCTCCCGGCGGCTGCGCTGGCTCGGCGGGCGCTCGCGGGCCGGCGAGCAGGCTGAGCGGTCTGGTCAGGGAGGCACGACCCCGCAGGTGGGTGGCTCGATCCCGGGGATCCAGCCCCTGGAGATGGCGGCCGCCGACTTCGGCAGCCTGCGCGCCCAGCACAGCTCGGTGCGCCAGCGGGGATCGGCGCTGGTCAACCAGACGGAGGATGTCGGCTGGTTGTACGCGAGGATCTACTGCGCCGGCGGGGACGACACCGACGCCCTGCTGCCCGAGATCGCGCAGTGGCTGGCCCGGGCCCGCGGCCAGTGGGACGTCCGCTCGGCGCACTTCCTGCGCTTCGTCGACCTGCGCGGGCACCACATCCGGCTGCGGCTCAAGGCCGTTCAGGGCGTCCTGGACGATGCCTACGCGAGCATGCGCGAGCTGGGTGCCGTGGCCCAGCGGACCGAGGTGCGCACGGTCGAGCGCCTCGTCTCCGACCCGATGACCGGAGGGATCGGCGCCAGCCGGCCCGGGATCGCCTTCGGCGTCTACGGCCCAGAGTACGGCAAGTACGGGGGTGTGGCCGGCGTCGAGGAGGCCGAGCGCCACTTCTACGTCTCCAGCCGGTGGTGCCTGGACCACCGGATCTGGCAGATTCCGCGTTCGGTGCCGCGAGCGGCCCTGGCGGCGCGGTTCCTGGCGCTGGCGGCCCGCAGCGCGCC
>ERZ772961.931-NODE-931-length-11189-cov-5.518682_pt1 | contig 11189 bp, 11 predicted proteins | sample MGYA00580677_ERZ772961 | MGnify/ENA primary metagenome ERZ772961 (study PRJEB29015, sample SAMEA2738088) | human oral metagenome | biome: human oral; feature: human-associated habitat; material: saliva | place: China | collected 2227 ... | reverse complement strand
CCTGCGCAAGACGCGTCACCAGCGTCGCAACAAGAAGTGAGCGAGCGGAGGCCCGACCTTTTGGTCGGGCCTCTCGTGTGTTTGGGGCCCTATACTTGGGTGTCATGGACCGCACCATTATTCACGTTATGCGCCACGGCGAGGTGGACAATCCCGACGGTGTTTTGTACGGGCGGCTGCCCGGTTTTGGGCTGACGGAGCTGGGCCACGCGATGGCTGCCCGCGCCGCGGAGTACCTGGTGGATTCGGGTGCGGATATTGCTCGCGTGATTTCCTCGCCGCTGCTGCGCGCGCAGTTGACGGCGGCTCCGACGGCGGCCGCGTACGACCTGAGTATCCAGACGGATCCGCGCCTCATTGAATCGGACAACGTCTTCGAAGGCCTGCCGGTGAATACCAACCGCGCGATGCTGGCGAACCCGAAGTACTACAAGTACTACTGCAATCCTCTGCGTCCCTCGTGGGGTGAGCCCTATCGGGACATCGCGTCGCGTATGAGCGCGGCCCTCTCCTCGGCGCTGCGCGAGGCCCGGGGGCGTGAGGCGCTCGTCGTGTCCCACCAGAATCCGATCGTGACGCTGACGCGCTTCGTGAACGGCCAGCCGCTGGCACACGCGCCGAAGTCGCGCCACTGTGCGCTCGCCTCGATTACGTCGTTTATCTTCTCGGGCGCGACGCTGGTGGGCACCTCCTACGCGGAGCCCGCGGCGGACCTCGTCGCAATGGCGAAGGATATGACGCCGGGGGATTCGCAGGCGGACCTGCGCCGCTGACCGTGCCCGCCGGGCGACCGCGCCGTCCCGCGCCGTGACAGGGCAGTGCCCGAGGCGTGCGGTGTGAGCGTCGCTCAGTTGGCCTCGTCGCCCGAGGCCTCGGTGTGGTCGGTGCCCTCATCCTCGGAGTGCTTGCGCTGTTCCTGCGCTCGGCGCTCGTCCTCGCGGCGCTTGCGCTGGATGTTGCGCTCGAGGCGGAACAGGAACTCCGGGTCGTCGTCGGGGGCGGAGGGGCGCTTGGGGGCCTCGGGCGCGCGCGTCTGCTTCTTTTCCGCGCGGGACACCCAACGCAGGACGAGCCAGGCGATGGGGCCGATGGCGGCGATCGTCGCCGTGAAGAGGATGATCATGAGCCAGATGGGCTTGGCGATCTTTCCGGGCATCTCGTCTTCGGGCGTGCGGTGCCAGTCGGCGGCAGCGTAGATGGTGACTGCGAGCATTGCGACGACGAAGACGATCCTGGCCATGCCCCTAGCATAGGGGCGTGGGCGGTCTCACGCTGGCGCGTTCACTCCCGGAGCAATCGGAGGAGCTGCGAGGCGTTTAGGCGCGCGTGACGCGGGGGAGCGCCGCGTACGAGGGGGCCGCGCCCGGCGCGAGGACCGCCGTCGACCCGGCGAGGATGCCGTCGGCCACGGCCTCGGCGAAGGGCTTGCCGAGGGCCATAGCGGCGGCCAGTGCGCCCACGCAGGCGTCCCCGGCACCCGTGGTGTCCACGGCCTCGCCGAGGGTGAGGGCGGGGCAGTGCCCGGCCTCGCTGCCCGACGCCCACGCCGCCCCATCCGCTCCCAGGGTGACCATGACGTGCTTGGGGCCGAGGCCTCGCAGCGCCCGAGCGACGCCGATCGCCTCGGTGGGGCTGGCGGGGGCGGGCATGCCGAGTGTCAGGCCTGCCTCGGTTTCGTTGACGACGAGGATATCGACGCGTGCCATGAAGTCGGCGTCGGTGGGGCGCGCGGGGGCCAGGTTGAGCAGGACGCGCGCGCCAAACGAGTGCGCCCACGCGAGGGCTTCGGTGTTGGCCGCCTCGGGGATCTCGGCCTGGAGGACGACGATGTCGGCGGGGGCGGGGAACAACGAGGCCTTGACGGGCTCGACGGTCACGGTCGCGTTCGCCCCGGCGTCGAGGATGATCGTGTTCTCGCCCGAGGATGAGACGGTGATGAGCGCGGTCCCGGAAGGGCCGTCGATCACGCGCAGGTGGGTGACGTCCACGCCGTGAGACGCCAGATCCTCGCGTAGGCGCTGGCCCGACGGGTCGGAGCCGACCGCGCCCACGAAGAAGACGGGGACCCCTGAGTGTGCGGCCGCGGCCGCCTGGTTCGCGCCCTTGCCGCCGAGGCCGTAGGTGAGAGAGGTGCCCGAGAGCGTTTCGCCGGGGCTGGGGAATCGGTCGACGGTGACCGAGACGTCCTGGTTGATGGAACCGACAACGATGACGCGAGACATGGTGCTCCTTTGCGAGTGGTCGCTCCATTGTGCCACGTCGCGCGGGTGATGATGTGCGCTTCGACACCTTGTGGGCCGTGTGTGCGGTGGGTTGTGGGCGATGCCGCTGGTTAAGTGTTGCTTTATTTGGATACTAGTTTCCTGCAATACTGCTAAATCTGTGATGTGTGGTGAACTAATCGCCGTGCGCACGCTTCGGTTCTTCATCTCATCGCGCGCGGCAGGCTCCACCTGCCGCGTCGCCACCGTCCCCTCACAGGTCATCCGAGGGGAGGCCTCGGCCCCCGCGATCAACATGCGCACCGTCGCCACGGACGGTGAATATGCGGACGGGCCCGCGCGCGTGCTCCTGCCGCTTCTCGGCATCTACGCTCTCGGGACGGTCTCCCTCCAGGGGTTTAACCTCGTCTACCTGCGCGTCGCCCAGGACATCGGCGCGGGGGACGCCTCCGGCCTCATCACGGCGATCCCCGGCATCGTCCTCGGCGTCGCCTGCTTCCTGTACGGAACCCTCGGTGACTTCATTCCGCTGCGCCGCATCGTCGACGTGGGCGTCGGCCTCATCGTCGCAGGGTCCCTGCTCGGCTTCGCCTTCTCCTCGTCGCTCGCTGGCATCATCGTCGCCCGAGCGCTCCAAACCCTCGGATACCAGGCTGCCGCCTCCGCGTACATGATCCTGGCGACCGCCATCCGTGACCCGAAGAAACGAGGCCTCTACGTCGGCCTCATGTGCGCGGCCTTCCAGGGCGGCACCGCGATTGGCATGCTGTCCGGCGGCATCCTCGCCGACATCAACTGGGCTCTGCTCCTCCTCATCCCCCTGGCTGGCCTCGCCTGCCTGCCGATCATGGGGCGTCGAGTCCCCGCGCGCGCCCGCGCCGGGCGCGTCGACGTCGTGGGCCTCGCGATCTTCTCATCCCTGGCGCTGCTGCTCACCCTGGTCGCCGCGAACCCGCGCTGGTGGCTCATCGCGGGCCTCGTCCTCGGCGGCCTCATTTTCTGGCGGTACATCGGGCGTGCGCGCGCCCCCTTCATCACGCGCTCCTTCTTCACGAACGTGCCGTGGGCGCGCTCGATCAGCCTCATCCTGGTCGTCTACTGCATGAACTTCACGGTTGCGCCCCTCATGAACGGCATCGGTGCCGCCAACTACGGGCTTACGCCCGCCCAGGTGTCCGTGCGCCTTCTGCCTGCCTACTGCGTCGCCCTGGCCACCGCTATGACATCGGGCGCCGTCATGGCTCGCATCGGGCGCGGGCGGACCGTGCGCGCGTGCGTCAGCCTGATCCTGACGGGTACCGCCCTCCTCGCGTTGTGCATGAGCATGGGGCCGTGGGTCATTACGGCCGCCATGTGCTTCATCTACGCGGGCTTCGGCGCCCTGTTTACGCCCATCTACGACACCGTGTTCGCGACCGTCGCCCCGGGGCAAAACGGGCGCGCCGTCGCCATGAACGACCTCGCGATGCAGGGTAGCGCCGCGATCGGCATCGGCGTGTTCACACCCATGCTTGCGTCGGGAGCCTTCCGGGCCATCGCCCTCGTCTGCGTCGTCGCAGCAGCGACCGGCATCGCGGGCGACTGGCTGCACGAATACCTCTACCGCCGCGGGCGCTGATTACCTCTTCGGGACAGAGTCCGGATCGAAGCCTTCAGGAACCCGGCCGGGGGTGTTGAAGAGCTCTTTCGGATTGCCGGTGGATCCGTCGCTCCTCAAGTTTGTCGTCCCATAGTGGAACGCGCTGTAGCCGTCATCGGTGGCGATAAGGACGCTGACGGTCGCCCCGTATTTTTCGTGATGCCAGACCATTGTTGTTGTTCTGCCGCGATTTCCGTTGTTCTCTTTTTCCCACATCGTAAATCCGAGAGGGGTGAGGCGGTCGTTGAGGATCGACCGGACTTTGTCGACGTCACGCTCCTCGAAGAAATACTGCGCGGAACCGAGGATGTACAGGGTCGTACCCGCGTAGTCGCCGTCATGGATGTGGTCTCTTGAACTGTATGCGAGGATATTGCGGCCGTTGACGAACTCGTTACGTGCGTCAATGATCGTTGGCTCGATGTCCCGTTGGAATTCCTCAATCGAGTGCATCTTCTGTGCCTTTTGTCTGGTCTGCGCATTCCAGGGGTCATCACCGGGACGGCCCCCGTACAGTACTGCGCATGATGCCGTGCACAGCGCCAGGAGGGCGCAGGCAAGGAGTGTGAGTGGTCGTGTGTATCGCATGTGGCTATGAGGTGCTGGGGGTAGGGATCAGCCAGTCCGGCCGGCGGTCGGGGATGTCGGCGAGCTGCTGAGGGTCGTCTGTTGATCCATCGGAGCTGAGCAATTTGGTCCCGTATTGGAAGGAAGAACGCTTGGAGTCACGGATGTAGGCGCTGGCGCTAATCCCGTAGGCGGGGTTCCGTGCGACGATCCAAGTTAATTTTCCTTCGTTGTCTGTCATTTGTTCGTCCACCGTGACGGTGAAGCCGAGAGGGATCAGATGACTTTCAAACGCCGTCCGTACCTTGTCGACATTGTCTTCAAGAAAATAAATGGTTGGGGAATTGAGGATGTAGAGTGTTTGATCTCCCGTTGGTTGGCTAGAAATCCCATCTTCTCCACGGCGCAGCTCGAAGTTGTTCGCGTTGATGAGCTCGTTACGTACCTGGATCAGGGCCGGCTCGATATCGCGTCCACAGTCCTCGATGGAGTGCATCTGCCCAGCCTGCTGAAGTTGCTCAGCATGCCACGGATTCATCCCTGGAGGACCACCGAAGTGCTCCGCGCACGAGGTCGTGCACAGCGCCAGGAGAGCACAGGCGAGGAGCGCGAGTGGTCGCGCTCCTCGGCATGCTGCTGTTTGTTGGGTCATTTTTGGTCTGCCGGTGGGAGGTTGGGGTCGAACCAGTCGGGGGTGCGCCCGGGCTGGTCGATCATCTGCTTGGGATCACCGCTGGATCCGTCCGAGGGGGTGCCGACCGTGTAGTAGCGGGTAGAGGTTTGCTCGCCGAGACGTGTCGTTGATACTACGGCAGCGTGGTATTCCTCGTTGGTCCAGAGGAGCTGAACAATATCCACTCCGTTGGGGGTCCATCGTTCCTCGGTTAGCTCGAGTCCGAGGGGGAGGAGGTGCTTGTTGTAAGTGTCGCGGATATGGTCCGTGTCCATGTCGGTGAAGTAATACAGGCGAGTGTGGAAAGAATAGAGCGGGCCCTGGGCGGAACTGACGCTGTCGATGAAGTCTCCGTTTACGTAACCAATGAAGTTCTCGGCGGTGACGAGCTCATTGCGCGCGGCGATGATGGCGGGCTCGAGGTCGCGCTGGAACGCTTCGACGGACTTTACCTGGGGGGTGGGTGACTGCATGAGTCCTCCAAAAAACGGTGCACACGAGGCCGTGCACAGCGCCAGGAGGGCGCAGGCGAGGAGGGCGAGTGGTCGCGCTCCTCGGCGTGCGGTTGGTTGTTGTGTCATCCCTGTCCTGCGGGCGGAAGGTTGGGGTCGAACCAGTCGGGGATGCGTCCGGGCTGGTCGATCATCTGCGGCGGGTTGCCAGTGGACCCGTCCGTTGGGGTGTCCTGGGTGTAGTAGTGTGTGCCGGTTTGCTCTCCGAGTCGTGTTGTCGACGACACGACTGCTTGGTATTCGTCGTTGGTCCACAGGAAGTTTACGAGCTCGACGCCGTTGGATGTCCAGCGTTTTTCGGATAGCTCGAATCCGAGGGGCAGGAGGTGTTTGTTGTAGGTGTCGCGGATGTGGTCGGTGTCTAGCTCGGTAAAGAAGAACATGCGCGAATGGAACGAGCAGATGGTCTTGCCATCTTTGTCATAAGTGTCGATCGAGTAGCTGTTCTTGTATGCCATGAAGTTCTCGGCGGTGACGAGCTCGTTGCGCGCGGCGATGATGGCGGGCTCGAGGTCACGTTGGAAAGCCTCGACGGACTTGACCTGGGGGCTAAGCGGGTTCATGGATCCTCCAAGAAACGGCGTACATGCAGCGCACGCGATAGTTGAAATAAATGCGAGAATGGGGGCGAAGAACTTCCTCATAATGGAGGATTCCCGCCAATGACACTGGCAATGTCACGGTTTGCCTGAGTGTCCTTTGCGAAGTACGAGCTGTGTTTTTGAGTAAAAGGTATCCCGCTAGTTGGAATGGTATCTCCGGAGAGGCGCTTATAGCCCGCCATTTCGGTTGGGTTCTTTCCGAACGTGGCATCTGGGCCCAAGCCCTGCACAATGTCGTTTTTATATGGGGCAGCACTGACGTAGAGATGCCCCGGCTGAACATGGAACTCACCCACGTCCTGAACGCCCGAGCCGGGCGAGCCGAATTGGACGAGATCGTCGATGACGCCGTCTCCGACAAGTGTCGCGGCGATGCCTGCGGTGGTTGAGCCGTAAGAGTGGGCGGCGACGGTGATGTGGGCGTCGCCAGCGCCGTGCTCGCGCGCCGCGTCAATGCCGGTCAGGAAGCTGGAAAGTTTCCTGGCACCGACCTCAGCCATGGCAGTGTTTGCCACCTTGGGACTAAGGGGAGGTGCGTCATATCCAAAGAACTCGACCATCGCGACCCTTTGTCCGGGTCCCGCCGCTTCCTCTGCCGCTTCGCGCATGACTTTGGCGTGACCGTCGTACTCCTGGATAGAGCCTGCGACGCTCGTCGTCATGCCGGGAACGATGACGCCGATGTGATCGGCATCGTCCGGATTATTCTGCGAGACGGCCGCGAGGATATTCGGTCCGCTCGCGTCAAGCTGCATCAGGTAGCGATCAACTTTGTCGGAGTCCGCTTTCTGGAGGGTCTTGTCAATTTCATTCAGAGCCTTGACTCGGTCCTCGAGGCGCTTAATCTCTTTTGCCTCGGAAGGAGTAACAAACCAGCCTGCTTTTTTGCGGTACGCTTCGAGTTCGTCTTCGGCCTGATCCTTGAGGCGAGGCAGCATGATCCGGTTTGCCTGGTTGCGCGACGTGTAGTCGACGCCCTCAAGGTTGCCGATGACGTCAGGATGCTGGTTAATCATCCACTGCTTGTCGTCGTTGGACAGGGAACTCCACCAGGACGCGACTTCCTGTGCCGACGCTCCGTCGGGCGGCAGCGAGGGGCGCACCTTCTTGGTAGCAGAGTAGTGAACGTTGTTGTCGTAGGTTCCCGCATCCAATGCTGATATTTTCTGTGAGAGTGACTCAACAAGCGCTCGAGCATGCAGCAGGGCAGCGTTGACTCGATCCTGTGCTGTGTTAACTGCGCGCCGGATTGCTGTTTCGCTGTGGCCTGAATCTTGGTGTCTCTTCACCTGCGCTGCGTCCATTGACACGTTCCCACTTGAGTCAATAGTCATTCGCCACGTGTTGGCCAGCTGCTTTGCGTCGTCTGCGTTCGCGCGAACTTCGTTGATGCCCTGAGCGCCCTCAGAGGCGATCTCGGCTGAGCTGATGAGGAAGTTGACTTCCTTCTCGATAGCCGTAATCTGCTTGCGCAGTGCGGCCTTGGCTGCCTTGACCGTTTGGCCCGAACCGGTGAGGCTATTCAAGGGCGACGCAAGGGCGTCGCCAACAGCCTGCAGCTTGCGCTGCTTGTTTTCGCACTCAACTGCGTACGTCTGCAGCGGCGCTGCTTCCCATTGCTGGATGTCTGTCCAGTTCACGGCTTCATCACCTGGCCCTGGGCGACCTCGCCCATCGGGGCGTGCTCGCCCGGAGTGTAGGAATCATTGCTCATCGTGGCCTCCGCTAAACGGTGAGTAGTGCTGTAGGTCATCCTATCTGACAGCTGGTCGTTTTTCGCCACGCGGGGAGGACTTGTGAGCGTGAGAGGCCCCGACCTCGTTTTTAGGACAGGACCAGCGCGAGTGCTGCCAGGAGCGCCCACGCCAGGGTGAAGAACCCCGTGTTGCGCAGGACCGTGATGAGCTCGCGGCCCGAGGCGCCGGTGAGGACCGGCATGCTTACTCCGGCCGCCCACGCCACCGCGCCGACGCCCAGTGCGCCAGTCGCGAAGGGGTGCAGCCCCACCGCGACGCCCAGCACGACGATCAGCGCGACCGGAAGCCACGCGCACGCCGCAAACACCCAGCGCGACGGGCGATCGCCCAGGCGCACGGCGGCGGTCATCTTGCCCGACTCGCGGTCCGTGGGAATATCTCGAATGTTATTGGCCATCAGCAGTGCCACCGATAGCAGGCCCAGTGCCGACGCGCTCATCCACAGCCACCACGGAGCCGACTGCACCTGCGTCCACGTCGTGCCCACGCACGCCAGCAGGCCGAAGAACACGAACACCATGAGCTCAGACAGGCCGATGCCCATGTATGCGTAGGGGTGCTTGCCGCCCGTATAGAACCACGCGGCCACGACCGCCGCAGCGCCCGCAGCGATCAGCCACCACGTGCCAGAAATCGCGACCAGCGCGAGGCCCGCCACGCCGGCCACCGCGAACGACCCCAGGGCAGCCGCCAGGACCGTCTTCGGCTTGGCGAGGCCGCCGCCCGTCAGGCGCGCGGGCCCCTTGCGGTTGTCGTCCGTGCCGCGAATGCCATCCGAATAGTCGTTCGCGTAATTGACCCCCACCTGCAGGGCCAGCGCCACCAGCAGCGCCAGGGCAGCGCGCACGGCGTCGAAGCCCCCCAGGTAGTGCGCGGCGGCAGAACCCACGATCACGGGTGCGGCGGCGGCAGGGAGGGTGCGCAGGCGAGCGCCTTCAATCCAGTCAGAAACGGAAGCCATGCCCACCAGTGTAGTTGGAGCGGGCGCGGGTCCGGGCAGCGGGTTAGCGCACCCACTCCCGCTCGGTGCCCGAGGCCTCGGACGCAGCCTGTGCGGCAGCGGCTCGGTCGATCTTGTCGAAGCCCAGGTAGGGGAGAGCCTCGACAGCCACGATCCGGCGAGGAGCCTGCGCGCGCCCGATGTGCGCTGCAGCGTGCTCGCGGATCGCCGAGCCGAGCTCCGCCATCTCCAGCGAATCCGATGGCATCTGATCGACAACCACGAGCGCGGTCACCACGTGGCCCCACTTCTCATCCGGAGTGCCCAAAATCCACGCGTCCGAAACGCCCTCGAAGGAACGCACCACGCGGCGCACCGGGCCCGGTGCGATCGACAGGCCGCCCGAGACGATCACGTCATCCGCGCGGCCGCGCACCTCGACCGTCCCCGAAGCCCGGATAATGCCCAGGTCCCCGGTGAGCAGCCAACGGTGGCCGCCCTCGTCGAAGAAGGGGCTCTCCGCGTCCAGGTATCGGGTCATGAGCGTCGGGCCGTGGATCGCCAGGCGCGTGCGCCCATCCCAATCCACCGCGCGCACCGACGTGCCCGGCAGGGGCTTGCCGTCGTACACGCAGCCGCCCGCCGTCTCCGTCATGCCGTAGGTGAGGCGCACCTTCAGGCCCGCCTCGGTCGCGCGTGCGAGCAGCTGCTGGTTGGTCGCCGCCCCGCCCACGAGGATCGCCGCCAGCGAGCGCATCGGTCCCACGACCTCCTCGCCAGCATCGAGGCACTGGGCGAGCTGGGTGGGTACGAGCGACAGGTAGCCGGGCATGTTGTCCTGCGTGGCGCCCTGAATCGCGGGCAAGAGGGCGTGGGGATCAAAACCTTCGGAGGTGTCGACGATCTGCGGGTTCGTCTCCGCGACCGCCGCACGCAGCAGGACCATCGCGCCCGCGATGTGGTGCGCAGGCATCGCCAAGATCCAACGGCCCGGGCCATCCAGGGCCAGCTCGGTCGCCTTCGCCGACGCCATGAGCGCCTCGATCGACAGGCCGACGAGGCGGGGGGTGCCCGCGCTCGACCCCGACGTCGGGACGACTAGGTCAATGCCGTCGAAGAAATGCGGATCCGCGTTGATCGCCTTGGCGAGGCCGGGGTAGCGATCCTCGGGGAAGGCCTCCTCGGGAGTCACCGCAGAGCCGCGCAGCGTCGCCGGGGGCACATCCTCCGGGGCGCGCAGGATGACAACCGTGTGCGGCGCCGGATGATTCGGGTCTGCCTGGCGCTCCTCGTAGAGCTCCACGAGCTTATGAATCGACGCATTCGCCAGAGCAACTGCGCCGATAGCGGTGCCTCCGGGCACAACGAGAAGTCGCGGCGCAGTCATGATGAGCCTCCCAAAGTCGACGGCGAACGCATATACAACCAGGATAAGCTCTTGCGTTCTCGCAGGTGGTGAGGGGCATCGCGGCAATAATCACGTTTGTCGGTTGAAATGGCTAGATTGTGCCTAATTCCTTGTGGCAGATAACGCAGCTGAAAATTCAACGGAATTTCCGCGTGAACATGCGTGAGGTTATACGATAAGAAACGATGCTTAAAAAACTTTCTCTGAAAACCAGATGGGCGATTGGCGTTGTGAGCGCCCTCGTCCTCCTCGTCGTCTGCGCCGGCATCGTGTATGCGGCCAACTACTCCGGACGCGCCCTGCCGGGCACGACCGTCGCCGGCACACCCGTCGCGGGCATGACTCGCGACCAGGTGATCGCCGCCGTCAACGAGCGCGCCGACGCCGCGACCGTCACGCTCACCGTCGAAGGTAAGACCACCGAGGCCTCGCTCAACGAAGCGGGTATTACGGTCGAGGCCGACGAGACCGCCGACGCCGCCATGAAGGGATCCACGTCCCTGCCCGCGTTCGTCAGTGCCCTCTTCTCCGAGCGTGACGTCGAACCCGTCGTCACCGTCAGCGAGGAGTCCATCAAGAAGCTCGCCGCGACCGCGAACTCGACCCTCACCTCGGAAATGAAGGACGCCGCGGTCGTTGTTGCCGAGGATGGCCAATCCTTCACCTTCACCCCCGCGCAGAACGGAAACGGCGTGTCCACCGACGACGTCGCCTCCGCCGTCAAGCAGGCGGGGGCCACCCTCACCTCCGTCACCCAGGACGTGAGTGTGCGTCAGATGGAACCCTCCATCACCACGGAGAACGCCGAGGCAGTCGCCGAGAAGGCCAACGCCCTCCTCGAGACGACCATCGAAATCTCCGACGGCATC
>ERZ772961.923-NODE-923-length-11291-cov-3.281061_pt1 | contig 11291 bp, 22 predicted proteins | sample MGYA00580677_ERZ772961 | MGnify/ENA primary metagenome ERZ772961 (study PRJEB29015, sample SAMEA2738088) | human oral metagenome | biome: human oral; feature: human-associated habitat; material: saliva | place: China | collected 2227 ... | reverse complement strand
ATATGCAATTAAATTTTCAAGGTCAAGGAGAAAATCTTAAAGTTATTAGTATTGAAGTCTCAGTTGATGAAAATACTGATAGAGCTGAAGTTAAAGTAAATATAGAAAAGGTGCCATCACTTGTTGAAAGGATTCAATCCACATTTGCTTATATGACTAGTGGAATAACTAAAAGGATTGAAGAACAAAAGAGTAAAAAATTTCAAAAAGAACTTGAGGATAAAAAACTCATTGAAGAAATTATCAAAAACAAAGCAAAAGAAAGAATAACTGAAGATTAAAGAAAAATAGAAAGCATTAACTAGAATGAAGAAATTTACCTTGTTGTCAAATGACAAAGATTTGAATTTTAAAATAAATCAAGCATGGGATTTGTCATTTCCAAAAACTATTATCAAAAACGCCTATTGTCATAAATATTTTATAGACTTAATTGAGATTAGAAAACTCCACACTGGAGACAATTGGGCTAAAAATGTTTTTAGTTTGGAACTGTACAAAAGCAACAATAAAATCATTTATGAAATTGAAGATATAAAATTGCATTTGAAAGGTGCTGGAAAGAAAATAAAAATTATCAGTATTGAAGTAATTGTTAATAAAGATACTAACAAAGCTAAAATTGAAATAAATGCTCAAAAAGAACTTTCTTTCTCTGAGAAGTTATCAGAACTGATGGATAATTTGATTGATAATGTTGTAGAAATACACAATCAAAAAGTAGAAGATAAAAGGAAAAAGAGTAACCTCCTGTAAATAAAATTGTTGACAAAGATTACAACTTGTGCTAAAATATACTCATGATTAAATTGCAAGACATGGCGACCGTTTGTATGTTAGGCTCTTGTTGTATCTATGGTTTGAGAAAATACAAAAGGAATTAAAGATAAATGAAAGCTTACAAGACAGAAATAAATCCAACTCCTAGTCAGATTGAGTTGATACATAAGACTTTTGGGTGTACTCGTTATATTTACAATCAATTTGTATTTGAGAATTTGGAGAATTTAGCTTCTAATAAAGATTTTGTTTCAGCCTTTGATTTTTCTAAACGAGTAAATAATGACCCTAATACACCCACTTGGTTAAAAGAAGTACCTAGTAAGGCAATAAAACAATCCTTGATTTATGCAGATAGAGCTTTTAAAGACTATTTTTCTAAACGAAGCGGTAAGCCTAAGTTCAGAAAGAAAGGTTCTAGTGAGAGTTTTTACCTTATTGGAACTATTAAAGTCGAGCGACATCGAATATTTGTACCTAAGTTAAAATGGCTTCGTTTGAAAGAATTTGGCTACATTCCTAATAATATTAGTTCTGTAACTATTTCTATGAAAAATGGTAGATATTACATTTCTTGCTTATGTAAAGATGAAGTTGATGAACGTATTCCTTTATCTGATTATAATATGGGTATTGATTTTGGTCTAAAAGACCAATTTATTACAGAAGATATAGTTATACCATCTATAAATAAATCTGCTCGTATTAGAAAATTGGAACAACGTTTAAAAAGAGAGCAAAGGAGCTTATCTCGTAAATATGAAGCAAATATGACTGATAAGGTTTATTATAAAACTGGTGCTAAGAAAGGTCAACTCAAATCTTATGAGTGGCTGAGCCCTTTATCTAGGTGTAAGAATATTCAAAAGCAGAAGTTGAAAGTAGCTCGTATCTATGAAAAGTTAACTCGAATACGAACAGAGTACAATCGAAAGGCATTGCGCTCTTTAGTCTTAGAACGAAAACCAAGTTCTATCACTATTGAGGATTTAGCAGTGCGTAATATGATGAAGAATCGTCATTTGAGTAAGGCCATTTCAAAAGCTCAGTGGTATCAATCTCGTATTTACTTAGAAAATTTATGTAAAAAATTAGGAATTGAATTGAGGTTGGCAGATAGATTTTACCCATCTAGTAAAATCTGTTCTGATTGTGGTTTTAAGTACAAAGATTTGAAACTAAATGAAAGAACTTGGATTTGTTCTAATTGCGGTAGTGAACATAATAGAGATATGAATGCAGCTATTAACTTAGGACAATGTAAAGACTATACTGTATTGACTGCAGTATAAATAGGTCACTACCGTGGGTTACACGGGAAGTTAAGCTTGTGGACTGTTATATCAAATGAGAGTAGATTTTGCATTTTAAGATGTAAAGACAAAATCAGACAGGTTGAAGCAAGAAAATTTCTAAAAAATAATTTAGAAAGGTCATGAAATGTACGTTTAAGTATATTTTGTGTAACAGACTTGACAAAAAGAAGTAAATAGAGCTTTTATTGAAAATATTATTGAAAAGAAAGCAAAGGAAACTATAACTTAATGAATATTGATTAAGTAAATTATTTCTTTAATAATAAAGCATTTAAAATAAAATTTGACTTTTCAACTGACTCATTGTATTCTACTATTATAGAAGAGTGGAATTTTGAATAAAACACAAAGGAGTCGATTATGAATGAAAAACGAATTAAATGAATCAAATGTAGAAAGAATTAAACTAAAACGTGCTCTTTCCCCATTAGAGAAAACTCTTGAGGGTGACAACTTGAAAATTTATGAAAATTTATCCTATGACAGCAAATTGAAAAGTTTGAATTTGGAAGTAATTTCTAAACTGGATAAATTTAATGATGTTTACATTAGTGCTGTATATGACGATGAACTAGATGAAATTATTATACTCTATCATGTACATAGAAAATTCTTTAATGATTGCACTCTTTACAAAAAAATTTCTAGAGTGAGAGCTGAAAAAGATTTATATAAAATTATATTTGAATTGCTAAAAGAACATAATGCTGACCCTACAATCATTAAAGAAAAAATTATTTTTGAATAAAAGGATTGATAAGAATGAAACAAGAACATAAAAAAAGCTATAATAAGCTCTTAGAAAAAATCCAAAGAAACACTTATAATATTAAGAAAGAAGATTATCAACGATTCAAAGAACTCACACGAAACTATACGATTGACAGCTTCCTTCATTTTTCAAATGCACTTTTTCAAGGTAAGGAAGAAGTTGAAGTTGTTAGAGAACTTTGGCAAGCTGAAAACACTTCTTATAAAAGATTTAAACAACTTAGATTAGCAAACTTTTATCATGATTTGTATTTTTCACTAGCTCCATTCTATTCTACTTTTATGCAATATAGAGTAGAAGAAGCTTTACAAATTGCTTATCATACAAAAGGTTCTTACCAAGATAAAGCTCTTGCAGCTTTTGAGTACTTAGACAAATAGAAAAGGAATTACTCATGAGAGCTATGCTACTTAATAAAATTGCTAAAAAAGAAAAAGAATTAGATTGTTTGTACTTTGAACTGAAAGACTATATTGATTCTTTAACTATTCCAAATAAAGAAGTAAAAGATTTTGTTCATTCTTTATTGATTTATATTGAACAACCATCTTGTAAAAGAATACTCAAACAATTCATGGAGAATTATTGGTTTGCTTTAAATGTTAATCGAAGATTCCCTAATTGCCCCGACCATTTCGCTTTTTCAATAAATAATTCTGATAATATTGTTAGAGTAAGTAATGAGAAATCATCAAAACTTGCTTCACTTAATTCTTTAGATTTAAGTTCCTTTACTAATAAAGATAATGAAATCATTACAGCAATTACTAGAAAAGTTTATGAACTTTCTATTACTAAAGATGAAAATGGTATAATTACATCAATTGAATTTGATACTTATTAAGAAATAAAAAGACTTTAGATAAATTTCTAAAGTTTTTATTTTTTTGTAAAAAAGTGTTGACAACCTAAAATTTTTGTTGTATAATTAAATCGTAATAAGAAATGAGGTAAAAACAATGAAACTAACAGACAAACAAAAGAAACAACTTAGAAAAGAAGTAGAAAAAGAAACTTGCCCACGAGTACTTGTTTTTGAAAAGGAAATTGAAAAGAAAAAGAATCAAGATAAAACCATTGAGGAAATCATGAAAATGGTGAAAGATTCTAAAACTGCAGCTGCAAACTTTATCGTTGATAACGAAGAACGTTTTAATAAACGACTAGCAGAACTAAAGATTCAAGAACTTGACAAAGTTCGAAAAGATTACAATAAAACTCGTTTTACAGATTTTTCACTCAAAACTTTCAAACGTTTTAATGGTATTATTGCTGATTTTGATGAACTTACTTTTTTCCTAGATGAATTTATCAGCCTTGTTAATGTTAATGACCGTACTGTTAATGAAAACTGGCGAATTTGGGGTGAACTAAAGGAAGCTATTAACACTACTGATTGGCGTAAAGCTTGCAAAAAAGTAAGAAAGGATATTCCAAACATTACTCTTAAACAATTCATGCTTCAAAACAAACAACTTACTGTTGCTCAAGCTAAAAAACAATTTGAAGAACTAATGACTTCTGTACCAGAACCAACCTTCTACGAATTTACTATGGAACAAATGGAAGTTGTATTCTCTAAAATCACAAATAACCCAAAACAATTTATCAAACTTATTACTCGAACTAAACTTAAACGGGATATTACTAAAGAAACTTACAAAATTGAGAAAGATATTGACCAAATCGTCAAATTTGGAAATCTCATTTTTAACGCTCTAATTAAAAACTAATAAATTACAAGCATTATCAATAAAAAGATAATGCTTTTTTATTTAAATTTTTTAATTTTATTGTTGACAATTTAAAATTTTTGTTATATAATTAAATTGTAAATAAGAAATGAGGAAATATAAATGAAAATTGCTTATACAACTGAAACTTACTTGATTAAAGAAATTACACAACAAACCCCTGCCACTCGTGCTATCAAAATCAATGACCTTGTGCAATTTGTTGCTTATAAAGACCGTAGGGATTATGGTGGCAATTTTGTTCAAATGTTCCGCTTAGTTGTTAACGGCAAAAAAACAAAGCATATCCTTACTGAAACTAAAATGATTGACTTCTTGAGTTACCATACTGAATCAATCAATATGGATTCAATCGACCTTGAAACTTTTGAAACAAAAGATAAGATTGAAGTTCCTTTGAAAGATGAATTTATTAAGGTCGAAACTTTTGCTAAAAAATTAAAATGGTATAAAGATGTTAAAACACTGTTAGAAATTACTACTGATGAAGCAGTCATTGATTTTAACTACAAAGTTTCTGAAAATCGAAAAACAAATGAATATGATAAGGTCTATAAAATTGAAGTCCTTTACTTAATTGAAAACGAACTTTATAAAGTAGAATATTCAATGTACAAGAATTATAGTGGAACGCCTTTCAATCTTACTGCTATTGCTTACAAAGCTATTTAATGTAAATTCAAAAAGGAGAAATAACAATGAATTTTAAAGAGAGAAAACAATTAGAAGAAAATTTGTTAAAAAATATTTACAAGAACTTAAAACCTGATTTAGAAAAGATTGGTGAAACAAGCTTCAACTATGAAGATTTTGGGCCAGAAATAAAAGTTGAGGATACTAAAAACTATAGAACTATTTGTATTCTCTTTGATGAAAACAAGTTATCAATTATGCTTTGTTATAACTATGGTAGCTATTCATTTACTCTTCATGGAGCTAAAAAATTATTAGAAAACAAATACATCTTTTCTAATAATTATCAAGACGAGCTTGTTATTGAACGACATTTGAATGATTCTAGTGAAATCCTGCCAGAACTAAAAGAGAATATGGTACAACCATCAAGATAAAAACAAACAAAAAGAGAAATAACAATAAAACTAACTAATAAACATAATCTGATAAAAAAGATAAAATTTTTTAATTTTATTGTTGACAAACTGAAATCTTTGTTGTATAATATAACTATAATAAAAGAAAAAGAGGAAATAAAACAATGATTAAACTAAACGAAAATTTTAAACAAGCTTATGATACTATTACTGACAATCTTAAACGAGAACTTGCTGAATGGGTATGCTATGAAAAAGATGCTAATGTTGTTGAAAATGTAGTTGCTTCTATTTTGACTGGTAATCCGATTTTCGATGTAGAGCAAGATGGGGTTGATTATTCTAACAAATATAAGAAAGCAACAATCAAAGAATCTTTGCAAAATTATGTTTTGACTCAACTTAATAATGGAGTTAATGATGTTCCACTATTCTTTATTTTTGAATTAAAAGAATTTGGTAAATTTGATTATTCTGATTTTGTTGATTCACTTGACAAAGATGTTTTGAAAATTATTCCTACCAATCTTAAAAAATTCTTTGAAGAATACCTTGAATTTGACCAAACTTCCTATACACTAAACACAATTGTTGAAGCAATCAATGACCCAATGGATTATGGCGAATTGATTAAAGTTACCGCCACTATTACTATCTAAATATATTAAAACAAGGGCAATATAAAATTGCCTTTTTATTTTATAAAAAATGTTGACAAAATAAAAACTTTATTATATAATATAACTATAAAGGAAATATGAAAAGAGGTAACAACAATGATTATCATTAACAAAGACACAAATAAAACCTACGTATTTGAGGAACCAAATAAAATCGCCTATGATGGCTGCCATAAAATCTATATCTGCGAAGATGATGAAGATTTAAAAGAAGCTAAAGAAATTGGTTATCAAATCCATAATATTGATGAGTTGGAAACTCTCTTTAACCAATCTTGCTCACTTGTATTTATCCATAATTGGAAACTTACTACAACACCTGTTGGACAATTCGAAGGTGCTAAATTTATCCATTAAAAACTTAATCTCATAAGACAGCTTAAAACTGATTTTAAGCTGTTTTTTCATTTAGTCGATACATTTATCGAAATCCAGTTTAAACTGTTTTGCCGTTCCACTAGTGACGATATAACGACATTCAAAATCAGTTTGAGCTATATAAACAAATTCAAAAATAGTAAGACTTCAATTCCTTACTATTATTTTATAAAAATCTTATAAGTTATTGACAAATCAAAAAATAAATTATACAATAGTAATATAAAAAAGAAAAGGTGAAAAACAATGAAATTAGAAAATATTAACTTTAAGGGTGAAACTTATAACTTTTCATTCTCTCGCTATTCATCAAGCAATTTTATTGCTATCTTAATGGGTTTACCAAATGATGAATACCCAGACATTATTACAACTAATAACTCAGTTATGGCAAAAGATGAAAATGACCCTACTGAATATGTACAAATTCGTACTGATAATCCTGAGTATGTGCGATTGCTCGTAAACAATGGATTGATAGAAGAGCGACCAGACTTTATTATGCCTCAAGGATATATTGGTATTATGTTTTTCGCTCCTACTGAAGAATTTGCTCAATATATTAAAGAAAATGTAAAATAGAAAGAGAAATACTATGAATAAAGAACAGATTTTAAAAATTATTGATGATTTAACTAAGAACAATAAGAAACTTCGTGTCAAAGACCTTACTAATGATGAAGCTATTTTCGTCCATTTTGGAGCTGTTAAATTTTTGTGCGATTTTGAAACTGGACCTTTGAAAGTTATTTTTCAATTTGCTCGTCCAGTAGATACATTCTTTGAAAACGATTTTGAAGAATTTGGCAAACTTAAAGAAAAAAGTATTGTAAAAGGTCATCTTTATGACCACATGGAATTTATAGCAATGCCGGAAAATGAAGATGAATTTAAAACTTTGCTTGAAAAAGTACTGAATAAATATAGCTAAATAGAAAGTGTAACACTATGGATTTACAAACAATTGAAAAAATAATTGATGAATTAACCAAAGGAAAAGAATCACTAAAATTTAATGATGATTCTATCTTTGTTAAATATGGAGCAATAAAATTATCATGCAGTCATGTAAATGATAAATTAAAGCTCCTTTTCACATTTCATGCTTCAGAAATTGATAACAAAAATCCTTTGCATAATACTTTAAAAGATTTCCAAAATCATTATGATAACATGGGTATTAGGCTCCACCAAATCCAATTTACTTACTTCCCAAAGAATGAAGAAGAAACTAGAATAATACTTAAACAGATTTTTGATAACTATAGCTAAAAATTAGAAAGAATTACTATGAAACCAGAACAAATTGAAAAAATCATTGAAAATTTAGACGAACAAGGCTACCATTTAGTAAATAAAACAATAAATGAAAATTCTATTGTGCTAGAATATGGTGATTGTCGATTTACTTTGAATTTTAATCGCAGCCCAATGTCAATTGACGCTGTACTTCGCTTGGATTATAGAGTTACTTTTGACCAAGAAAATGTCGATTTTCTAAATTCTATTACTAATTATTGGTCTATTTACAAACATTGGATTGCTTTTAACTTCAAGCCAAAAAATGAGAAAGATTTAGAAGATACATTATATAACTTACTTAAAACTTACAACTAATTAGAAAGAACTACTATGAACAAAGAACAAATTGAAACAATTATTGAAAATCTTGCCAAATCAGGCTATAAATTCCAATCAGAAAAAACCGAAGACGGTTCTATTAGAGTAAGAATTTCTGACAATAGTCAAATTCTATTTAGCTTTAAAGATGATTCATTGTCATTATGTATTGTCCGAGTTAAATACAAACTTAACTATAGTAAAAAACAAACTGATTTTTTGAACCGTATCGCTCATTCCATGTTTTATTTTTATTACGGCTGGTTTGATTTCAAACACAACCCAACAGATGAAAAAGAACTAGAAGATACATTGAAAAATTTGATTGAAAACTTCAGCTAATTAGAAAGGCAATTGTTATGTACCCTCAAACTACTTCTAAAAACATGATTAAACCGTCCACATTCACTGATTATAAATGGCGAAGATACTTATGCAGTTACGATAATGAAACAGATACTCTAATTTTGAAAAGGAGCCGTAAATGAATAAAGAATTATTTGAAAAATTTGTAGCATTAGCTAAAGAAAAAGGATTTGCTCCTAACTTAGATAAAGTTAATTACGAAACCGCTAAGCAATTAACTGAACTAAATAAGAAAAACTAATAAAGGATTACTATAATTATGACAAAAGAATACGACCTAATCTTAGCTCAACTTCCAATCACGCTTCCTAAAAGAACTAGTCTTGTCTATAACATGATGCTTGCTCAATACAAGACTGATTCTTTGATTGTTGCTCTTATTGATAATGATTACACACCAGAACTAGAAGATGAGCTCAATGCTATGAAAGAAAAATTCAAAGAATATGATAATATTTATTTCATTTCTGCTACTGGAAATGCACTCGATATTATGGAAGATGATACACTCTTTGAAGAATTTTCTCAAATTATCAAGGACTCAAAAGATATTCCGCTAGATGATTATGAACTAGATGAAGCTTTTGTGCTTCAACCAGATTAAACTATTACGAAAATAGCTATTACTATAACAAAATAAAGAACGGAAGGCTTAATCATGTCAAATATTAAAGAACTTGCTAAATATGTTGCTCATCATGTGAACCAAAGAGGTAAATTTTATGGTAAATTTCCAGTTTCAAATGGATATATTTTTACAGCCTCAGACATTTCAAGTTCCCATATTTATTTTCACTTAGAAAAAGATGACCATCACCAAAGAATTTATGTAATGCTTATTCAAACTCCATTTAGGACTTATGAATGGGTTGTAACAAGATATGAAGATACACCAATTGATGAAGAACCAATTGTAAAATTTGAAACAACCCCATCATCTTTTAAAGAGGCAACATTCACAATTGAAGATGCTACTAAACTAATCAAAGATTTACCTGAAAATGACATTGAAGCTTACATTCAAGGATTCAAAATCTTGTACCCAAACCTATAATAAGACTAAAAGAGCTATTACTATATAGCTCTTTTTCTTTTTCCACAAACAACTATACTCAATCTTTGACAAATAACAAAAATTATTATATAATTTAACTATAAAAGGAATATGAAACGAGGAAATCTAACTATGAACGAATCACTACCTGTTGAAATGAAAATCTATACAGATGAAATGGAAAAGCATATGCTTAAATACTTCGATAACCTATCTAAAAATAAACTCGAAGAAGCTAAAGAGAGCGAAAAAGCTTATCGTGATAGTGTTATTGAACTAATTAAATGGCATTACTCTCAAAATCCCAACCCAGAACGACTAAATGAAGTAAAAGAAACTCTTGCTATAAACATTTACCGATTACAAGAGCTACGAAGCTTGATTGAAGAAGAAAAATCTATCCAAGAAACTAAATTGAAATTTGCAGAACTTGGAATTATCTAAAACTATAAATGAAATGAGGAATAACTATGACTATGCCAGCAGAAATTCAAACATATTTTGATAAAATGGAATCACTTATGAATGAATGCCAAAAATACGTTGAAGATATGGAACTCGAAAAAGCTAAAGAAAAGAACAAAGAAATCTCTAATATTTTTACTGAAGTGATTGAATGGAGTTCAAATAACGGACATAAAGATAAAATTCCAGCACTTGAAAAATTAAAAAATCAAACACTATCCTTTTTTGATGCTATTATCAAATTATTAGAAGATAACGCTACTGTTGATGAAGCAAGAGCAACACTTAAAGAAGCGGGTATTATTTAATCTATATAATAAGTAAAGGAAAATAACTATGACAGAAACAAAAGTAAAACCAGAAGAAAAAATAACACAATTTCAAAATGAAGCACAGAAACATTATCAAGAATTTTTGGAAAACCTATCTAATCTAAGAATTGAAAATGCTAAGAAAAATGAACAAGGCTATTATGAGAATAGTATTTCTGCACTCAGTTTAACTCGTAAATACTTATCAAGTGCAAAAGGATTGCCCTATTTAGTAAAATACCATATTGGCATAGACAATACTTATAAAGAAATGCAAAAAGTAAGAAAACTAATCTCAACTAAAACTACAGTTAATGACGCTAAACAAACTCTAAAGGAATTAAACCTTATTAAATAAATTAAAGAAAGATAAAACTATGCTAGTTATAACAAAACTCAAAAACTTCTTTAATGAGGTCCATGAAAATATAAATAGAAGCTATGAAAAACCTTACTATGACAACATAATCAGACAACAAAGAGCTCCTAAAGAAATTGAAAACTATTTCAATAGCATGGAACTGAAAATGCCTGAATTATTACAATGTCTTGCTGAATTAAAGATTGATAAAGCTAAAAAGATTGAACAAGAAATCTTTACTAACATAGATAATGCTATCAATTGGTACTATAAATTCTATCCAGCTAAAACAGATGAGGAAAAAGATAGCTTACTAACTGTTGAATTTAAAAGAAATATAACCTAAAAAGCTATTCAAGAACTCGTAGAAAGAATTGAAAAG
>ERZ772961.922-NODE-922-length-11292-cov-11.936015_pt1 | contig 11292 bp, 7 predicted proteins | sample MGYA00580677_ERZ772961 | MGnify/ENA primary metagenome ERZ772961 (study PRJEB29015, sample SAMEA2738088) | human oral metagenome | biome: human oral; feature: human-associated habitat; material: saliva | place: China | collected 2227 ... | reverse complement strand
AAGGACACGGGCGTCCCCGCCGAACTCGTCGACGAACCCACGAACTGAAGGACCCAACATGTACGCATGGATCTTCCGCCACCTGCCTGGCCCCACCTGGTTCAAGGTCATTGAATCCCTGGCCCTCATCGGCGCGGCCGTCGCCGCCCTGTTCACCTGGGTCTACCCCTGGGTCCAGTCCTACCTGGAGCTCGGACAGTCCTCCGTCGGCTGAGCCTGAGCCGCCTGCTCGTCGATGACGCGAGGCCGGGGAGACCCGGCCTCGTGCTGTATCCACGGACGTTGGTTGGGCTGCGCGCCGTATGCTCCTGCGCGCCCGGAGAGCGGACAGCGCCCGCGCGCCCACCGGAGGAGCGCCCTACGATGGATGCCGGAGAAGGGGCCACGGCCTCGTACATGAAAGGACCCGCGATGGCACGAATCCTCTGCGTCGACAACTACGACTCGTTCGTCTTCACGATCGTGGGCTACCTGCGCCACCTGGGTGCGACCGTGGATGTTGTGCGCAACGACGTCGTGGATCCCGCCTGGTTCGAGGCCGGCTATGACGGCGTCCTCATCTCCCCCGGACCCGGCGACCCCAAGAGCGCCGGCGCCTCCCTGCAGACCATCGCCGACTGCGCCGAACGCGGCATCCCGATGCTGGGCGTGTGCCTGGGGCACCAGTCCCTCGGTGAGCTTTTCGGCGCGACCGTCGGGCACGCGCCCGAGCTCATGCACGGCAAGACCTCCGTCATCACGCACGATGGGCGCGGCGTCTTCGAAGGCGTGCCTTCGCCGCTGACCGTCACCCGCTACCACTCGCTGACGATCGACCCCGCGACCATGCCCGACGAGCTCGAAGTTTCCGCGACTACCGAGTCCGGCATCATCATGGGCGTGCGCCACCGCTCCCTGCCCCTCGAGGGCGTCCAGTTCCACCCCGAGTCCGTCATGACCCAGTCCGGGCACCTCATGTTCGCCAACTGGCTCGCCGCCTGCGGCGACGCCGACGCGCGCGAGCGCGCCGTATCCCTCAAGCCCGTCGTTGCGGAGCGTTTCAAGCTGTAGGTTTCGCGGGGTTGCGTTGAGCGCTGCTGTGTGTTCTGGATAGGACGTTCTGTTCTGGATAGGAACTGCTCTTTTGGATAGGTTATTTTCCTATCCAGAACGCGATAACCTATCCAGATTGACGCTTCCTATCCAGATCGCTGGGCGTCGTAGCCCAGTCTCCTGATATTCGTGCTCTTCTGTCGGCCTCAGCAGCGACCTGCAGTGCGAGTGTGCGCCGCGTGGTGATCTGGCTGGCGCGCTGCAGCAGCTTCAACTGGGGGCAGTGGGGGTTTTGCACTACATGAGGTCCTGGGAGCGCGCGTCGCAGGCGTGTCGGAGGCTCGTGTCGTGCAAAACCCCCACGTGACACTGCCGTCGCCGGCGTGTCGGAGCCTCGTGTCGTGCACAACCCCCCACGTGACGCTGCCGTCGCCGCGAAAGTTCTTGTTCCTTTGTTGTGTTACACCATTTCGGGAGCATTACACCCCTTCCGAGCTGGTGCAATGCTCCCTAAGAGGTGTAGCGCGCTGTGAATGCAGGTGGCGTGTCAGCTACGGTGCCGCAGATGTACTTGTGGGCGTGTGCATGCGGATATGTTACGAGCATCCGGATAGGTTACGAGCATCCGGATAGCTTATTAACCTATCCGGATGCCGATAACCTATCCATATCGTCATAACCTATCCGCGTCAGGGACCTGTTTTCTGGCGCCTCTGGTTTCTAGACCGCCTCGCAGCACAGCACCTACCAACAGAGCTGGTTATCTGGCTCTTCATAATTGAGGGTGTGGGGGTGGTATGCGGGGTTGGGCGTGTCGTGGCCGGGTAGAGGTCGAGGTCTTCCGATGATGGGGGTTGCGACACCGTCCATCTGAAAGACCTCGACATGTCCAATGCTACCTTTGATCGCCCTGATCTGAGCGCCTTCACGGGCCTGGATGACCTAGGACTGGAAGTGATGGGTCAACGTGTAGGAGACGATCGGACCGTCTTGGCCTGCAAGGTAGTGGGTGAGGATCGGTGGTGCCGACAGTGTGGGGGTGAGGGCGTCGTACGTGACACGGTGGTCAGGCGCTTGGCTCACGTACCCTACGGGTGGCACCCCACCATGTTGCACGTGAGCGTGCGCCGCTACCGCTGCCCAGAGTGTGCTCACGTGTGGCGTCAAAACATGAGTGCAGCGGCCGACCCGCGTGCGAAGCTCTCGCGTGCGGCGGTGCGCTGGGCGCTGGTGGGCCTGGTGGTCCATCATCTGACGGTGGCGCGCGTCGCCGACGTATTGGCCGTGTCGTGGAACACTGCCAATACCGCGATCTTAGGTGAAGGCCAGCGCATGCTCATCGATGATCCTGATCGTTTCGAGGGGGTGCGTGTCATTGGCGTGGATGAACACGTGTGGCGACACACCCCATACGGGGACAAATACGTCACCGTCATCTTGGACTTGACTCCTATACGTGACCGTCGTGGTCCCTCCCGGCTCCTGGATATGATTCCGGGCCGATCCAAGCGGGTTTTCAAAACCTGGCTGGCCTCCCAGCCCGACACCTGGCGCGAGCGCATTGAGATCGTCGCGATGGATGGATTCACCGGCTTTAAGAGCGCCGCCGCCGAAGAGCTCCCAGACGCGAGGGCGGTCATGGATCCTTTCCACGTTGTGCGCCTGGCCGGTGATGCTCTCGATGAGTGCCGCAGGCGCATTCAGCAAGAACTTCACCATCGGCGCGGGCGGGCCACGGATCCCCTGTACAAGGCTCGCAGGATGTTACACACCAGATCTTGCCTGCTCACCCCACGCCAGCAACACCAGCTAGCCGACCTGTTCGCCAGCGATTGCCACGTCGCACTCGAAGTCACCTGGAGCGTCTACCAGAACATCATCGACAGCTACCGCGATCCCCACAAAATCCGCGGCAAGGCCCTAATGCAAGCCGAAATCAACACACTGACCTCCACGCGCGTACCCAGGGGCCTGACCGAGCTCATCACGCTGGGCAGAACGCTCAAACGCAGAGCCGGAGACATCTTGGCTTACTTCGATCATCCCCACACCAGCAACGGTCCTACCGAAGCCATCAACGGCCGCCTCGAACACCTACGCGGATCCGCACTCGGATTCCGAAACCTCAACCACTACATCACCCGAGCACTCCTCGAAACCGGAGGATTCAGACCCCAACTACACCCTCAATTATGAAGAGCCGGTTATCTGGCAGGCGTGCGTTGTGGAAGACATGCTTTCACCGTGAAGAGGCGGGTGCACCGGTCCCTGGTAGCCGTGCGTTGTCGAGGCCGCCCGCGCACACCCGCGCCCCCGCACCCCCGCATACACCTGCACCCCCGCATACACCTGCACCCCCGTGAACACCTGCACCCCCGCGCACACCCCGCGCATACAGCGAGGCCCGCGCCTCAGGATTTCTCCTGACTGGCGCGGGCCCCTCAGTATGGTTGCCGCCGCGTGGCGGCTTGGGGATCGCGAGTTAGCCTCGGCTGCCGGAGCCCGTGTTGTTTCCGTTGTTGTTGCCGGACTGGCCGCCCTTCGACACCTTCAGCTTCACGCTGGAGTTCTTGTCGACCTTCGAGCCCTCGCCAGGCTCGACGGACAGGACCTGGCCAGCGGGCTGGTTGCCAGCAACTTCCTCGACGGTGACGTTCAGGCCGAGCGCCTTGAGCTGTGCCTCGGCGTCCTCACGGCCCATGCCGACGACGGTGGGAATCTCCACCTGAGCGGCCTTGCCGCTCGAGATGGACACGCCAACGGTGGTGCCCTTCTTGACCTTCGTGCCGGTCGCGGGATCCTGCTCGACGATGCGGTCCTTCTCCTTCTCGGAGTCAACGCTCGTCACGTTGCCCAGCTCCAGGCCGACGCCCTTGAGCGTGCTGCGCGCCTGATCCTGGGTCATGCCCGACAGGTCGGGGACCTCCACCTGGTCGGAGCCGGAGGACAGGTAGGCGCGGATTGTCTGTCCGGCCTTGACCTTCGAACCCGGCGACGGGTTGGTCTGCGCGACCTTGCCCTCGGGAACGGTGTCGGAGGCGACCTTGCTGTTATCGAGCTCCCACTTCAGGCCCAGGGCCTCGATCGCCTTGCGGGCATCATCGGGGCTCATGCCGACGAGGTTGTCGGGCAGGGTCACCGAATCTGGACCGGAGGAGATGGTGACGCGAACGGTCGCGCCCTTCTCAGCCTGCGTGCCGGCCGTCGGGTCGGTCGAGGCCACGGAGCCTTCGTTGACGGTGTCGGAGGCAACCTTGTCGGGGTTGAGCTCCCAGGTGAAGCCGGCCGCTTCGATCTGCGACTTCGCCTCCGCCTGGGTGAGGCCGACGACGTTGGGGACCGCGATCGTCTCGGGCTGGGCGGCACTGCGCGTGAGGGCCCACACCGAGCCACCGATGATGCCAAGTGCGGCGATTAGCAGGAAGACGATGATCGCCGTGCGGCGCTTGCGGGACTTCGAGGCCTCGTCGTCCGCGTCTGCGGTGGCGACTGCAGGCAGCGACGTGGAGGTCGCTGCCATCGCTGGGGCGGGCGTGCGGTTAGCGACGGCGGCCATCGGAGTGGTCGCAGCGGTCTGGGCGCCAGCCAAGCTGGCGGCGGGCAGAACCTCGGTGGCCCACGAGTCGGCGGGCGGAGCGCCCACGTCGAGGCCACGGGCCACACGCTGCAGGTCCGCGAGCATTGCCGCGGCGCTCGGGTAACGGTCCTCGCGGTTCTTCGCCAGGGCCTTCAGCACCACGCGGTCGAGGGAGTCCGGGATGTCGGACAGGATCGACGAGGGCGTGGGCGGGATCTGCTCGACGTGCTGGTATGCGACAGCGACGGCGGAGTCGCCCTTGAAGGGCGGGCGGCCCGTCAGCAGCTCGAAGAGCACGACGCCCGTCGAGTACAGGTCGGAACGCGCGTCCACGGTCTCGCCGCGAGCCTGCTCCGGGGAGAGGTACTGGGCCGTGCCCACGACTGCGTTCGTTTGCGTCATGGTGGCCTGCGAGTCTGTCAAAGCGCGCGCAATGCCAAAGTCCATGACCTTGACCTTGCCGTCCGACGTCAGCATGATGTTGCCAGGCTTGATGTCGCGGTGCACCAGGTGATTCGCGTGCGAGTACTGGAGGGCAGACAGGACGCCCGACACGATCTCGATGGCCTCGTTGATCGGAACGGCGGTGCCGTCTGAAATGAGGTCCTTGACAGTGTGCCCCTCGACGTACTCCATGACGATGTAGGGAACCGCGATCGAGCGGCCGGTGGCGTCCTCGATGATCTCCTCGCCGGTGTCGTAGACGGCGACGATGTTCGGGTGATTCAGCGACGCCGCTGACTGCGCTTCGCGGCGGAAGCGCGCCTGGAAAATCGAATCCTGCGCCAGGTCGCGCCGCAGCATTTTGATAGCGACGACGCGCGACAGACGAGTGTCGAATCCCAGATGGACTTCGGCCATGCCACCGCGCCCGATGAGCGAGCGGACCTCGTATCGGCCAGCTAGACGGTGGGCCATGGGCTCTGCCATGTCCTAACCTCCTCGATAATGTGTGCCCCCGCACTTGGTTGTATCAGGGAGCCAAGCATGTGTTTGATCGTAATAGCTGTGAGCGCGATCAGCGCAATCACGATGATTGCGATAACTGCCGCGCGAATAATCTGCCTGGATGCTGGGATGGGTGGTGCGACCACGCTGCGCGAGTATGCGGTCTTGGTCGGCGGGCGCGTCCTGGTAGCCGATCGGGCGTCGAGGTCGTGCCAGCGCGGTCCGCGCGTGGTCTTGTTGGGTCGAGGCTCGTACACGGATCGACGCGGACGAGACGACGGATTGGTGGCCCGAGGCTGGGGGACAGTCCCGTAGACGCGGGGCGTCGAGCCGGTTGTGGCGCGCGGCGACGACGCCGTGGCTACCTTTTCCCGGCGAGGCTGCTCGGAGCGGGGTTGGGGGATCGTGGGAGCGCTGCGCTGGGCGGCCTTGCGCTGTGCCTGTTCGGCTTCGCGTCGGGCGCGCACTTCTTCGAGCTCGCGCTGACGCTGCTCTTCTTCGCGGGCGACGCGCGCGCGGCGCTCGGCCTCGGCTACGTCTTCGGCCTGGCGGTTTGCGGCGCGCTGGCGCAGGCGTTCGGCGAGGGCGGCGCGACGGTCGTCCGAGGCGGGGGCTGCGGCAGGAGACGCCTGCGCGGCTGCGGGTGTGGTGGGTGGCGCGGGAATGGGTGCCTGATGCTGCGCAGGTGCCGAGGTCTGGGCGGGCTGTGCGCTCTGCGTGGGCTGGGGAACCTGCTCCGGCTGAGCGGGCGCGGCGTGCCGCGGGGTGGAAGCCGTGGTCGGGGTTGCGGGGGCTGCCGGGACCGCTGCGGGAGCAGCAGGCGATGTCGTGCGTTCCACCGTAGATGTGGAACGAGTCGGGATCGGCGCAGAGACCGGTGCCTGAGGGGCGGGTGCCGGAGCCGACACGGCCGCGTGGCGCCCGGTCGAGGTGAGCGATCGGACGGCGCCCGAGACGGTGGGAGTGTGGTCGCCGGTGGCCTCGGGGTGCAGGCGGCGCACCCGGGTGGGCGCGGAGATGGGATGGGAGGTCGGAAGAACCTCGGCCTCGTCGAGGACACGGGGGACGGCGGCGTGACGGCCCGTGACGGGAATCGCCGAGGAGGAGGGCGCGATCGTCGTCGCCTCGTCCAGGACGGGGACGGCGGCATGTCGGCCAGTCGCGGTGCGTACCTTGGGGGTGAGGCCCGAAGGCGGCTGCAGCATGTCCTCGGGCAGCGTGCGGCGCGTCAGGTGGCGAACCGGAGCGACGATCGGCACCGAAGGCTGGACGGGAGTGCGGACCTCCGCCGGGCGCTGGGCGGCCTTCGGCAGTGGAAGGGGACGAGGCGTCACGGAGATGCCCATGGCCTTGGCGGCTGCGGCGATCTCGCGCACCGCGGCCGACCCGGACTCGGGGCGCTTCGCGGGGTCCTTTTCCAGCAGGTGCAGGATGACGTCGGCGAGAGGCTCAGGAACGAAGTCGGGGAGCGGTGGCACGGGGTCGTTGACGTGTGCGAACGCGATGTCGACCTGCGTTTCGCCGGTGAACGGGCGTCTCCCGGCCGCGGCCTCGTAGGCGATGACGCCGAGGGCGTAGAGGTCGCCGATGGGGGTGGCGACCTCGCCCATAGCCTGTTCGGGCGGCAGGTACTGGGCGGTACCCATCACCATGCCCGCGGCGGTTAGGTTCACCTGTCCGGTAGCGCGCGAGATGCCGAAGTCCGTCAGCTTCACCATGCCGTCAGGACGAACAATAATGTTCGCGGGCTTGATGTCGCGGTGCACGACGCCCGCGCGCGCGGCAGCGCCCAGCGCCATCGCGACCTGCACGAGGATCGGCATGAGGTACTCGGGCTCGATGCGGGAACCGCCGCGCAGGTAGTCCGTCAGCGGGTAGCCGTCGACGAGCTCCATGATGATCCAGCCGATGCCGTCTTCCTCGCCCGAATCCTGCGTGTTCGCGATATTTGGGTGAGAAATCGACATCGAGTTGCGCGCCTCGAGGCGCAGGCGCGACAGGGACAGCTCCTCGCCGGCCAGCTCCGGACGCAGGACCTTCGCGGCGACGATGTGTCCGCTGACACGGTCTCGGGCTTTCCACACCTCGCCCATACCGCCCTGTGCGATCGGGGTGAGCAGCGTGTAGCGGCCGCCGAGCACTCGCCCGGCACCTGACGTCATGCGTGGAACACTCACTTGAGCCCCGCTTCCAGGACAGACCGAGCAATCGGACCGGCCACGTCGCCGCCGTGCGGGGTGGGGTTGGTGTCGTCGCCCTCGACGAGGACAGCAAAGGCGATGCGCGGGTTATCCGCGGGGGCAAAACCGACGGCCCAGGCGTTCGCGCGGTCGCCCTCGCCGGTCTCAGCGGTACCGGTCTTAGCGGCCACGGCAACGTTCGGCAGGGCCATCGTCGTACCCGTGCCGTAGGGCTGGGACACGACGGCTTCCATCATCGCGCGCAGCTTCGAGGCCGTTTCGGAGGAGATCGGTCGTCCGGCGTCGGTGGGGGTGGTCGTGCGCACGACCTGGTTGTCGGCATCCACGATCGAGCCGATGAGGTAGGGGGTCATCATCTGGCCGTCGTTCGCGATGGTCTGGGCGACCTGCGCCATCTGCAGAGGCGTCGTCTGAACCGTGTACTGGCCGATCGAGCTCATCGCGAGCTGTGCGGCATCCGCGTCGGCGGGGAACACGGAGGGGGTCACGGACAGAGGAATCTGCGTCTCGCGTCCAAACCCGAACCGGTTCGTCACGTCGACAAGCTGCTGGTTCGTCAGCTGTTCGGAAGCCAGTACGAAGGTTGTGTTGCACGAGCGTGCGAAGGCCTCGGTGAGCGTCGGGTTGCCGTCGCCGCAGGTGGAGGACTCGATGTTGGAGACTTCTGTGGCCGTGCCCGGCAGGGTCGTCGACACGGGGGAGGGCATGTGCATATCCGGGTCAGCGAGGTGGTTTTCGATAAGGGCGATCGTCGTGAGGATCTTGAACGTCGAACCGGGGGCGTAGCGCTCAGAGATCGTGCGGTTGAGCAGAGGGTTGCTGGGGTCCGAGGAGAGCGCGGAGAATGCGTCGGACACCGCGCCCGCGTCGGAGGAAGCGAGCTGGTTCGGGTCGAAGGTCGGCGCCGAATACATCGCTAGGACCGCACCAGTCTGCGCGTCGAGGGCCACGACTGCACCCTTGCGGTTACCAAGAGCCGCAGCCGCGGCCTTTTGCATGTCCGGGTTCAGCGTGAGTTCCACGCCGCCGCCCTGGCGGTTCTGTCCCGTCAGGAGGTTACGCAGGCGCTGGCCGAGCAGCGTCTGCGACTGGCCGTCCAGCACGTCCTCCTCGGCGGCTTCGATACCCGTCGACGCGTTGCCGACGGACGAGAAGTAGCCGGTGACCGGGGCGTACAGGGGTCCCTCGGCGTAGGAGCGTGCGTAGCGCTTGGAATCGGCCTCGCGTTCGGACGAGGCAATCGCCGTCTTGTCGACGATGATTGGGCCGCGGTCGGTTTCGGCCGCGTGCAGGATCGTGCGCTGGTTGCGCGCATCGGTGTTGAGGGAGGACGCGGAGATGAACTGCGTGTTCGTCACGCCCACACCCAGCAGGGCGAACATGAGCAGGACGATGATGAAAATCTTGCGAATCTGATTGTTCACGACTTACTCACCCACTCCCACGGCAGGCTGGATGCCGGAGTTCCACGGCGCGGGGGTCGATGCGGGGCGGCGCGCAGCGTCCGACACGCGGATCAGCAGGGCGACGGTGATCCACGAGGACACCATCGACGAGCCGCCGGCCGCCAGGAAGGGGGCCGTCAGGCCGGTCAGCGGAATAATGCGAGTGATGCCGCCGAGCACCACGAACAGCTGAATGGCCAGCGAGAAGCTCAGGCCGGTCGCCAGGAGCTTGCCGAAACCGTCGCGCACCGTCAGCGCCGCGCGCAGGCCGCGCTGGATAAGAATCAGGTACAGGACCAGGATGGCGGCCATGCCGGTCAGGCCCAGTTCCTCAGCGAAGGAGGACAGGATGAAGTCCGAGTTTGCCAACGGCACCAGCTGCGGGTAGCCCCGGCCCCACCCGGTGCCCATGAGACCGCCGGAAGCCTGGCCGAACAGGCCCTGGACGAGCTGGTAGGACCCGCGGTCGTACACCTCTGGGTCGAGGGCGTTAAGCCAAATGTTGAAGCGCGTCTGCACGTGGCTGAAAGACTTGACAGCCACGAGGACGGCGGGCACGAAGAGCGTGAAGCCGATGACCAGCCACGACACGCGGTTCGTGGCAACGTACAGCATCGCGACGAAGAGGCCGAAGAACAGCAGCGAGGTGCCGAGGTCGCGCTGCAGGACGAGGATTGCGATGCCGATCAGCCACACGACCATGATCGGGCCGAGGTCTCGGGCGCGCGGCAGGCGCATGCCGAGGAACTTGCGGCCACCGATCGCCAGGTTGTCGCGGTTCGTCACGAGGTACCCGGCGAAGAAAATCGCCAGGGTGATCTTCACGAGCTCGCCGGGCTGGACGGAGATAGGGCCCAGGTGGATCCACACGCGCGCGCCGAAGGTTTCCTGGCCGAGGCCCGGAATCATCGGAAGAAGCAGCAGGAAGAGCGATAGTGCACCGAAGGTGTAGGTGTAGCGGCGCAGCATGCGGTGGTCGCGCAGCATGATCAAGATGATGGCCGCGATGACGATCGCGATGCCCACGAAGAGGGCCTGGCGGAAGCCGACCACGGCCTCGTCCCTGCGGGCGTACGAGAGGTCCAACCGGTAGATCATCGCCAGCCCGAGGCCCGTCAGCGCCACCGCGACCGGGAGGATCACGGGGTCCGCGTAGGGCGCCAGGAAGTGCACGCCGACCTCGGCGATGATGGCGATGGCCACCAGGACGCCGACCTGCGTGAGCAGGTTCGCGGGGATCTCCCCCGTGTAGTTCAGCGAGGTCAGCACGTACCCGGCGATGCCGACCGCCAGGGCCAACCCCATGAGGGTCAGCTCCAGGAAGCGGCGAGGCCGGGCGGGCGCGATCGATACGGTAGCCATTACGAGGCGCCCCCACTCTGCGCCCCGGACTGGGGCGTGCCGGACTGCGGCATGCCCGACTGGGTCGTCGAGGACGAGGGGGACGACACGTTGTCGGCCGCGGAGCGCTTGAGGCCCTCGATGTAGGAGTCAATGTCGGCGCGTGAGGAGCGCAGCACCGGTGTGTCGAGGCGCTGGCGGTCGACGGGGGACAGGTCGGCGAGAGCCACGTTCGACACCTCGACCGCGTGCGATAGCTGCCAGGGGCCAATGGACTGAGGAATGCCCTGGTAGATGACGACGTATCCGTCCTGGCCGATCGCGTAGTACTGGGTCTGCGTCCACTTCCACGACATCCACGAGGCCGCGACGACGAGGACCGTCACCAGCGAGACGAAGACGGGGGTCCACCAGGAAGAACGCGGCTTGAGCTCGATGGGGGCGTCGTCCTCGTCGGAGATGATGTCGGAAGAGGCCGAACCCAGGGCGGCCGCGCGAGCAGCTGCGCCGTCGCCTCCGCGGGACTTGGCGTTGCGGTCGATGGCTGCGGCGCCCACGATCTGCGGGGGAGCGGGCGGGAACGTGCCGGCGGGAACGATGTCCGCGATGACGCACGTGATGTTGTCGGGGCCGCCGGCCAGGAGGGCCAGGCGGATGAGCTCTTCGGCGCACTCGCCCGGATCCTTGATGTCGGCCATGACCTGGCCGATCGTCTCGGGGGAGACGAGGCCGGACAGGCCGTCGGAGC
>ERZ772961.921-NODE-921-length-11294-cov-8.647567_pt1 | contig 11294 bp, 6 predicted proteins | sample MGYA00580677_ERZ772961 | MGnify/ENA primary metagenome ERZ772961 (study PRJEB29015, sample SAMEA2738088) | human oral metagenome | biome: human oral; feature: human-associated habitat; material: saliva | place: China | collected 2227 ... | reverse complement strand
AGTTGCTTGAAAATGAAGATCATCAATTAAACACAGATGAAGCTGCTAAACGTGCCTTGATCAAGAAGATTGATGATAACAAGGCTGCGGTTCTCCTTGGTCTATCTTACCTTAACCGTTATTACGGAGTGAAGTTTGATAACTTCAATATCAAGCAACTCATGTTGTTCAAAGCAGACTTCTATGGTAAGAACGTCAATGTATTAGACCGTTTGATTGAAATCGGTTCTTCTGAAAATAACATTAAAGGTGAACGCACACAGGATGCTTTCAGAGAGGTCATTGCTAAGAATACTCGCTCAGGTAATTTAATCGACTTCTTGGCTTACAATATGGAACTCTTTACATCTGATACAAACCTCAATGATTGGTTTATCCATTCAACAGAAGGTAAGGTTTATGTTGTTGAAAAACAATCACGTGAGGAAGGTCTTAAGTCTGCTAAATACAGAGCATTCGATAACCTATCTAGAGGATATCACCAGAAGATGATCCTTCCACTGTTGAACTTGACAGATACGGAAGCATTCTTAATTTCAACTTATAACACACTATCATTTGGTACTGCCAATAAGTATGGTAAATCAATGGCTGATGTGAAACCTGAGATAGACTTGGCTGCAAGTAGACACATTAACTATCTAGACTTCTGGTATCGTCTAGCCAATGATAATGTTAAGAACCTTCTTGCGAAAGATATCGTAACTCCTGTATGGGAAGGATATAAGGTTTGGGGACATGAATGGCCATCTTGGATGGATAGATATGGGAACTTTGATGATGGTAAGGGAATTTACGCGCCAGTTCGTGAATTGTATGGACCAGTAGGTGAATACTATGGTCACAATGGAGCTATGGCAGGAGCTTATGCTACTTATTACGATAATAAAAATGATAATCGTCATAAGGTCGTATTTGTCATGTCTGATATGCTGACAGAATATGGTGCTTCAGCCTTCACTCACGAGACTACTCACGTCAATGACCGCGTTGCATATTTTGGTGGACATGGTCACCGCGAAGGAACCTTTGTTGAGGCATTTGCTCAAGGTATGTTACAATCAGCTGCAACTCAAGGTCACCAAGGTGAATACGGAGCATTGGGATTGAATATGGCATTTGAACGTCCAAACGATGGTAATCAATGGTACAACACCAATCCAAACGACCTTAAATCTCGTGAAGAAATTGATCGTTATATGAAAGGTTTCAACGATACGCTTATGCTTCTTGATTACCTTGAAGGTGAAGCTGTACTTGATAAACAAAGCAAGGATCTAAACAATGCTTGGTTTAAGAAGGTTGATAAGCAATACCGTGGTGAAAATACCAAACACCAATATGATAAAGTACGTCCGTTGAATGATGCTGAAAAAACAATTCAATTAAATACTGTGAATGATTTGGTGATGAATAACTTTATGACTAATCGTGGTCCGGGTAATGGTGTCTACAATCCATCTGACTTCGGTTCTGCCTATGTAAACGTACCAATCATGACTGGTATTTATGGCGGAAACACCAGCGAAGGTTCTCCTGGAGCTATGTCATTTAAACATAACACCTTCCGAATCTGGGGTTACTTCGGCTATGAAAAAGGATTTGTCGGTTTTGTATCGAATAAATACAAACAAGAATCTAAAAAAGCTGGTAAAGATACTCTAGGTGATGACTTCATCATTAACAAGATTTCTGATGGAAGATTTAATAATCTTGAAGATTGGAAGAAAGCTTACTTTGAAGAAGTTGTTAATCGTGCCAAAGCAGGTCTTCAGTCAGTTGAGGTTAACGGTACAACCTATAAGACTTACGACGAATTAAAACAAGCATTTGCTGAAGCTGTCGAAAAAGATAAGGCGACATTGAAGACCGATAAAGATGGAAATAAATCTGTTTCTATGTCTAACACCGTTTCACTTAAAGAAAAAGTCTTCAAGAAACTTCTTCAACAGACAGATAGCTTTAAAACTTCAATCTTTAAATAATCCAAAACTCTCATCTGCTTAGCAGGTGGGAGTTTTTGCTACTCAATAAGATGCCTTATTTTCCAAACAGATTTTAAGTATTTTTAGGATGGTAGGTATATAATGGAGCTATCATACAATATCTATATTCATATGATGAGCGAGAAAGGTGATGAAAATGAAAAAATGGCAAGTATCTGTATTGGTTTGTGCTAGTCTGGTTTGTCTATCGGCTTGTAAAAATCAGATGGGGAGCCAGGCTGATAAACAAAATGGAGACAAACAAGCGCAAGTCAGCTCTCAAACTGCAAAAAAAGGAGAAGAAGTTCCAGATTTTGAACTCATGGGAGTTGATGGAAAAACTTATCGTCTATCGGATTACAAAGGCAAAAAAGTCTATCTCAAATTTTGGGCATCTTGGTGCTCTATTTGTCTAGCCAGCCTCCCTGATACCGATGAACTGGCAAAAGAAGCTGGCGATGACTTTGTAATCTTGACAGTTGTTTCTCCTGGTCAAAAAGGGGAACAAGCAGAAGAAGCCTTCAAAAAATGGTATCAAGGATTGGACTATAAAAATCTCCCTGTCCTTCTAGACCCTTCGGGAAAACTCTTAGCAAGTTACGGAGTCCGTTCTTATCCAACTCAGGCCTTTATTGATAAAGAAGGTAAACTAGTTAAGACCCAGCCAGGCTTTATGGACAAGGAAACTATTTTACAGACCTTAAAGAGTATAGATTAGAGGTTTATTATGAATGATAAATTAAAAATAGTCCTGTCGATTGGAATCATTATCTTCCTTATTTTAGGAGTTTTATTTCTTTGGGAAAAAAGAAGCGCTAGCTACACTGATACCTCTCAAATTGAGAAGGCAGCAGTTAGTCAGGGGAAACATGCTAAGAAAAATACTGAGCCAAGAAAAGATGCTGACCTACATGATATTTATCTAGCGGGAGGTTGTTTCTGGGGTGTCGAAGAGTATTTTTCACGAGTAGCAGGTGTGACAGATGCTGTTTCTGGCTATGCGAATGGCAGGGGAGAAACAACCCAGTACGAATTAATCGGCCAAACGGGGCATGCTGAGACTGTTCATGTGACTTATGATGCCAATCAAATTACATTAAAAGAAATCTTACTCCATTATTTCCGTATTATCAATCCAACCAGTAAAAACAAGCAAGGTAATGACGTAGGAACCCAGTATCGAACCGGTGTCTATTATACAGATGAGAAAGATTTAGAAGTCATCAATCAAGTTTTTGATCAAGTTGCTAAGAAGTACGACGAACCTATAGCGGTTGAAAAAGAAGCCTTAAGAAATTTTATCGTGGCTGAGGACTACCACCAAGACTATCTCCAGAAAAATCCTAACGGCTATTGCCATATCAATGTCAATCAAGCAGCTTATCCTGTCATTGATGCGAGTAAATATCCAAAACCGAGTGATGAAGAATTAAAAAAAGTCCTCTCTCCTGAGGAGTATGCAGTGACTCAAAACAATCAAACAGAACGTGCTTTTTCAAATCGTTACTGGGATAAATTTGAAGCAGGAATTTATGTGGATGTGGCAACTGGAGAACCTCTCTTTTCTTCGAAAGATAAATTTGAATCGGGCTGTGGTTGGCCAAGTTTTACCCAGCCTATCAGTCCAGATGTTGCGACCTACAAGGAAGACAAGTCTTATAATATGGTCAGAACAGAAGTCAGAAGCCGAACTGGTGATTCCCACTTAGGACATGTCTTTACAGACGGACCTCAGGACAAGGGAGGGCTACGCTATTGTATTAACAGCCTGTCTATCCGTTTTATTCCTAAGGATCAAATGGAAGAAAAGGGTTATGGTTATTTGTTAGATTATGTTGAGTGAACGTGATATTCTTAAAAAGAGTTTACTAAAAATGTTTTAGATTCATATTTGATTTTTTTAAAAGTGTTGACTTTAATATTTGAAGTCTAATTGCTCTTAAATAAAGATATTTTTAAATAAAAGAAAAAAATTATTAAAAAACGATAAAAAAGTGTTGCATTTCAAAAAATTTATGCTATACTAGATATATCGATAAACAATAATAAGTTTTCGAGTAGTAACAAAAAGAGCTCATTTGTTGCTAAAACAAAAATATTTTATAAAAGAGGAAATCATCATGAAAAAAACTACATCAACTAAAATCGTAAATGTTACTAAATCACTTGTTACATTAGGCTCTAATTTCGGTATCGTTACCCTCAGTTTCTTTAGTATCGCTTCCTTAGTTCTTCTCCTTGGTCAATTTGATATCAGCCAACTAATGCCTGAAGGTGCAGAGGTAACAAGGTCAGGCTACGAAGCGTGGGGAGGAGTTAATGCCTTTGTTCTAACTTTTGTTGCTGGTAATACACTTCTAACTTATGGCCTTATCAAATTAAAACAGTTTGCTAAGAACTTTAAAGAAAGTGATCTTTTTGAAAATACAACCATTTCATTCTTGAAAAAGGGTGCAGTTTTAATGACGCTAGTAGGGGCAATCCAAGGTATTACAGAACTTATTCTTAACCCAGCTCATATTATTTTTAACTTCTCGATTGCAGCATTTTTGTTTATTGCTAGCTTGGTGCTTACTTCAATCAAAAATCAATTTTCAGATAAAGTAGCATAATACATGTACGTAACACTTACTAATATTGTATAATATAGTAGAGATTAGAAACGAGGTTTTGAAATTAATGTCTAAGAAAAATTCCTACTTACCATTTGCTTTAGGTTTTATTAATATCCTACTTTTTATCTTGGGAGTGTCTTTAGTTATATCCATCCTTTTAACAGTTTTCAATGTAACTGAGATTAGCCTATTTAACCTTGGGACTATTTCCTTAAAACCTGATATGGTGAATACTTCAATTCTAGTGAGTGCTTTGTCCTTTATCAATAGCTTTATCATTCTGTTTGTACTATTCTGTGTTAGACAGTTCTTCCAAAATATTATTCATGAACAGATTTTTACAAGTCATAATGTCAAACTTGCTAATCGTATTTCTCTTTCTCTCTTTATTGCCTCATTTCTAGGAGATGGTATTTTGACACTCAATGGTTATTCATTTCTAAATATAACTTTCATGGTTACTGCTCTCGTTGTTTGGACAATTGGTAAAGTCCTTGAAAAAGCAAACGAAATTGCAGAAGAAAATGAGTTTACAATTTAGAGAAAGGAGACTATTCTATGATTGTTATTAATCTAGATGTCGAATTAGCAAAGAAAAAAATGCGTTCAGGAGATTTAGCAGAACGTGTAGGTATTACTCCCGCAAATCTTTCAATACTGAAAACAGGTAAGGCCAAAGCTATACGTTTTTCAACGCTAGAAGCCATTTGTAAAGAACTTGGGTGCCAACCTGGTGATATATTGGAATATGTGCCAGATTAAAAAGTGGTTCAGCATAAGCTGAACCTTTTTTTATTCAAAAAATGATCAATTTGTCTAGAAAAAATTTTGTAAAAAAATCAATAAAATATTATAATAAGATTATAAAAACGGAGCAAAGGAGATGTCTTTTAGGACAAGAACAAAGCTGATATGGAAGATAGAAAAAAGCTACAAAAATTTGCCATTCGCAAACTGAGCATGGGAGTGGGCTCGGTACTGATTGGATTTGCCTTCATTGGGGGAGTACTTGAACCAAAATTGGTTCAGGCTGATGAAACCAAGCAAGTTTCCTTTCACTATTTGGCAGAGTCGGAGTTGACAGCTGCTGAACGTGAACTCATTCACCATGAATTGCCACAAGAACTGAGCCAAGAGAGTTATTATCTAGTTTATCGCAAGCAGGAACAAGCCGTCTTACCTCAAACAGGAACTGTCACCTTCCCCTTGGCTGGTGTAGGTCTTTTGACCGCTAGTTTGGTGGTTTTCCTATTTTCTAAGAAAAAGCCTTCAAAGATAGTTGGAGTGTTATTGATTGCTTCGGTGGGTAAGAGTTTATTGTTACCTTATCAAGTATTTGCTTTTGAACACAAGGACTTGATAGCTTATGATCAGACTAAAACCCTTGTGTCTGCAGATGGTTTATATCAAGGGATTATAGACATTAAAGGCTATGACTATGTCGGCTATTTACTAGAGTCGGATTTAAGAGAAACAGACCACCATCTAACATCTAGTGCAGGACCAGAAATTCCTGCAAAACCAATAAATCAAGCAGCTATTCATGAAATTCCTGAATTTACTGGCGGCGTATCTGACGAATCCTTAGTTGAGCCCACTAAACCAACATTTGAAGGTGGCGTCAATGGTCAAAGTACAGTAGCTGAAGCCTTGCCAGAGTATACACCAGAATTTAGTAGCCAAAGTGGTCTCCCAGAAGTCCATGACAAACTCGAATTTACAGGTGGAGTTAATGGTGAATCACTTATTGAGCCAACAAAACCAACATTTGAAGGTGGAGTCAATGGAGAAAGTACCGTAGCTCAAGTCTTGCCAGAGTATACACCAGAATTTAGTAGTCAAAGTGGTGTCCCAGAAGTCCACAACAAACCCGAATTTACAGGTGGGGTATCAGGCGAATCCTTGGTTGAGCCAACAAAACCATCATTTGAAGGTGGAGTCAATGGCCCAGGTACAGTAGCTGAAGCCTTACCAGAGTATACACCAGAATTTAGTAGTCAAAGTGGTGTCCCAGAAGTCCACAACAAACCCGAATTTACAGGTGGGGTATCAGGCGAATCCTTGGTTGAGCCAACAAAACCAACATTTGAGGGTGGTGTTAATGGTCCGGGTACAGTTGCTGAAGCCTTGCCAGAGTATACACCAGAATTTAGTAGTCAAAGTGGCGTGCCAGAAGTTCATGACAAATCAGAGTTAACAGGCGGAGTATCCGGCGAATCCTTGGTTGAGCCAACTAAACCAATATTTGAGGGTGGCGTTAATGGTCAAGGTACAGTAGCTGAAGTTTTGCCAGAGTACGAAGGAGGTGCAGTTCCAGTTGACACATTGAAACAGGAACGTCCAGACTTCACGGGCGGAGTCAATGGTGAATCACTTGTTGAGCCAACAAAACCAACATTTGAAGGCGGAGTCAATGGCCCAGGTACAGTAGCTGAAGCCTTACCAGAGTATACACCAGAATTTAGTAGCCAAAGTGGCGTCCCAGAAGTCCACAACAAACCCGAATTTACAGGCGGGGTATCTGGCGAATCCTTGGTTGAGCCAACAAAACCAACATTTGAAGGTGGAGTCAATGGCCAAGGCGCAGTATCCGAAGCCTTACCAGAGTATGAAGGAGGCGCAGTTCCAGTTGATACTCTGAAACAGGAACATCCTGAGTTCACCGGTGGCGTATTCGGCGAATCCTTAGTCGAGCCAACAAAACCAACATTTGAAGGAGGCGTCAATGGTCAAGGTACAGTAGCTGAAAGCCTACCAGATTATGAAGGAGGCGCAGTCCCAGTTGATACTCTGAAACAGGAACTCCCTAGCTATAGTGGTGGTGTGAATGCTACTGAAGCGCTCGTTCAAGATGCAAAACCGATTTTACATATTGAAGTCCGAAAAGAGTTGATTCCTAAACAAACTAGGGAAAAGATTGACCCAGAAATGCTTCTTGGTGAAACAAGAATTGAGCAAGTCGGTCAAGATGGTGAGAAAGAGATTGTTACCAGCTATGAGGAAAAAGATGGGAAACGTATCTCAGAACTCAAAGAAACAACACGGATTTTAACAGAAGCTAAAGACCAGATTATCATCCGTGGCAGTAAGGAAAAAGAAGAAATTAAACCTGAACCAGTCCTAACTCTTTCAAATATTACTGGAAATTCGATGGGCCGTTCAGCTCGCTTAAGTTATAACTTGGACAAGGCAGATGGTGTTACCGTTTCAAAAATTAGTGCCACTATTAAAGCTAAGGGGCTAGAGGATCAGACCATTGACTTAACGAGTGATCAACTGGAAGCAACAGTTGACAATCTAAAACTTTATACGGATTACACCATATCTACAAGGATGATCTTTAATCGTGGTAAGGGTGAGGAGAGCACTCTACTTGAGGACAAAAAGCTTCGTTTAGAACTTAAAAAGCTGGAAATAAAAGATATCAAGGAAACAAGTCTTGTTAAGGTTGAAAATGGCAAAGAGTCTGTGATTCAGCACTTGACAGAAGTGCCAAGAAACTTGGAAGACTATTATCTCAAGATTAATTCAGAGGACCATAAGACCAGCCGTTTAGCCATCAAGTCCATCCAAACTGAGAGAATAGATGGCAAAGAGTATTACAAGGTGACTGCTGAGGCAACTGACTTGATTCAACGGAATGCTCAGAAAACCTTTGAAGAAGGCTTTAGCTACTACCTGGCTAAGTCAAGTGCTGATTCTCCGACTATTGCCAGTGTAAAAGAATACACTTATCAGGATATTCAAGATTTTGATAGTCGCCATGATCAAGCCTATCGCAACCTTGAAAAATTACAACCTTTCTACAATAAAGAATGGATCGTTAATCAAGGGAATAAACTGGATCTTGATCACAATCTAGCCAAGAAAGAGGTAATCTCTGTTATCGCCATGAAAGGGAAAGACTTTGTAACGGATCTTTCAGAGGCAGACCATATCATGGTTCATTATGCAGACAAGACCAAGGATGTATTTGCGATTAGTGCTCAGAATTCTGGCTTGACTGCTGTTAAGGAATACAAGATTGCTGACTTAGATGTGCTTTATACTCCAGATATGCTGGTTAAGGATCGTTCATCCTTAGCCAAGGAGCTAACATCTATCCTGAAAACAGTGGATTTACAGTCTGAGGGAGTTTATCGAATCCTAGATGATCAAACCACTAGCCTTGATAAGAAGGTTGAGGCTGTGAAGAATTGGTATCTAGAAGAAAGCCTTGCAGAAGTCAAAGCGCAGCTGGGAAGCCTGGTTGATAAGTTACTTACAAATCTAGACTACCAGTGGAACGATTCGCCTGCTAGCATGTCTGCCTTGAAGAAAAAAGTTCAGGACAATCAATCAGCTATCATGCTGGGACTTGCTTATCTTAATCGTTATTACGGTATCCGATTTGCGGATTACAATCTGAAAGAACTTATGCTTTTTAAACCAGACTTTTATGGGCAAAATGTGGATATCTTGGATCGATTGATTGAACTTGGTTCAAGAGAGAACAACCTAAAAGGCGACCAGACTCATGAAACTTTTGCTAGAGTTCTAGCCAAAGATACAAAATCTGAAGATTTACATGCCTTCTTAGACTACAACAGACAGTTATTGACGACTGACAAGGATATGAATGACTGGTTTGTGAATGCCACCAAGGGCCATGTCTACATAGCAGAGCGAGCTTCGAAGAATCAAGAAATTGCAAATCGGAAGCATCGGGCTTATGACAATCTTAATAACTGGTTGCATCGCAATATGATTCTGCCTTTATTGAATGTCAAGAAGGCACAGATGTTCCTGATTTCCAACTACAATACCATTACCTTCGGATCAGCTGATAAATCTGGCAAAACCATAGACCAGATGAAAGCTGACATTGATCTAGTAGCGGACCGTCAGTTGACTTACTTGGACTTCTGGTATCGACTAGCTGCTGATGATGTCAAAGACCGTTTGGTTAAGAGTGACTTTAATGTAGCTACACCAGTTTGGGAAGGATATCGCGTTGATGGACGTGGCTGGGTAGAGCGTTATGGACATACTAGTGGTATGGAAGATTACGCGCCAATTCGTGAGGTATTTGGACCAGCAGGTCGCTACTATAAAGACAATAAGCTAGGAGCTTATGCCTCTATCTATCCAAAGATAAATGCCAGAGATGCTGTTCACTTTGTAGAAATCGATATGATGAGTGAGTATGGTTTGTCTGTCTACACCCATGAGACAACTCACGTCAATGATCGCATTGTCTATCTGGGGGGCTACAAACATCGTGAAGGAACCTATGTAGAAGCCTATGCTCAGGGTATGCTCCAGTCACCGGCTGAGGAAGGTCATCAGGGTGAGTACGGCGCCCTCGGTATCAATATGGCTTACATGCGACCAAATGATGGGGATCAATGGTACAATCCAGATCCAACCAAGTTGCAAACACGCCAGCAGATTGACCACTACATGAAAGGTTATAATGAGGCCTTGATGCTTCTAGATTATCTGGAAGGAGAACGAGTTCTTACTAAGAATGATCTTGCTTTGAAGAAGGCTTGGTTCAGCAAGATGACTAAGCAAATGCGCTATCAGGATCAGGATAATAAACTCCTTGCTCCTAACCAGTGGGACCATGTCCGTCCATTGACAGATGAGGAAGCCATGACTCAGCTAAATTCTGTGGACGACTTAATCAAACATAACATCATCACCAATAGGCATTATCAGGGAACTTACCGACCAGAAGAACTCAAGACAGCTTATGTCAATGTCAAGATGGTGGATGCTATCTACGGTGGAAATACCAGTCAGGGAGCTCCAGGAGCCATTTCCTTCAAGCATAATGCCTTCCGTATGTGGGGATATTATGGCTACGAAAATGGTTTCCTAGGCTATGCTTCTAATAAATACAAGGATGAGGCGTTAAGCGAGGGGCATGACACCCTTGGAGATGATTTCATTATCCAGAAGGTTTCGAAGGGCAAGTTCCAGAACTTAGAAGAATGGAAGAAGGCTTGGTTTGACGCTATTATTGCCAAGGCAAAACGAGGAATTCATAGTTTTGAAATTGATGGCCAACAAATTGATTCTTACGAGAAATTGCAAGATTTGTTTGACCAAGCAGTAGAAACGGATTACCGAAACTTTAAGTATGGAGGCTCAGTTGCAAACTATACAGTAGCTCTGAAGAAAAAAGTCTTCCAAAAACTATTGCAGGTCACAGATGCCTTTTCATCCGAACTCTTTCCCAAAGGATAGATAAAAGTCGGAGTGATAAAAGAGTCTACTATTTTTAGATTTTCTTAGAAAGTGACATCTACTTTAACATTCTCAAAGAATAAAATTGCCAGATCTCCTGTTTGGGGTCTGGCTTTTATGGTATACTTAGGATATGCATAGAAAAACAGTGATTGATTTTAGGGCTTTGGGCGAGAGATACACCTTTACCCAACCTATCAAAGAGTTGAAAACCAGAGATTTAGCGGAAGTGGCAGACTTATTAGCTCAAGTGGAAAACTACCAAGAGCAAGGCTATTATGTGGTAGGCTATGTCAGCTATGAGGCTGCGCCAGCTTTTGAGGAAAAATTAGCGGTCTACAAAGCTCCCTTACTGGGAGAGTATCTCCTCTATTTCACTATTCATGACAGCGTTGAAAAATCTAGCATTCCTCTGACTTATGAGGAGGTGGATTTGCCATCAAACTGGCAGGAAGTAACA
>ERZ772961.918-NODE-918-length-11302-cov-10.701876_pt1 | contig 11302 bp, 6 predicted proteins | sample MGYA00580677_ERZ772961 | MGnify/ENA primary metagenome ERZ772961 (study PRJEB29015, sample SAMEA2738088) | human oral metagenome | biome: human oral; feature: human-associated habitat; material: saliva | place: China | collected 2227 ... | reverse complement strand
CGCTTGCACGCGCGACAGCCTCCAGTCCGGACATGCCTGCCCCCTGGATGGCGGGTGTGTGCTCGGGCCTGGCCGTGCACCTGGGCGTCCCGGTCATGGTGATCCGCGGCGGCCTCATCGCCCTGACCTTTCTCGGTGTCGGCGCGGTCGCCTACCTGTGGCTGTGGGTGACGGTTCCCGAGGATTCGCCCGAGGCCTCGGCGTCGGGCACGCTCAGCCCCGGCCTCGTGCGTGTGCGTCAGGAGAGGGCCGCCCAGGTCGCGCGTAACCGCTTGGTTGTCACGGGCGTGGCGCTGCTGGTCGCCGCCCTGGCCGGCACGATCCTGAACGCGACGAGCGCCCTTGAGTGGAGCGACATGGGTTCCATCGTGTCGATCGTCGCGGGCATCACTCTGGTGTGGAGCCAGAGCCGCGAGGTGCGCAATTGGCGCTCGGTGCGCTTTATCGGCGCGGTCGTGGGCGGTATTGCGCTGCTGAGCCTCGGCGTCGTCATGGCCGCCTCGCGTGACAACCCGCCCGTCATCCTGCTGCGTGGTGGCCTCATTGGTGCTGCCCTGGTTGCCGGTGTTCTTTTTGCACTTGTTCCCATGTGGCTACGTACGACGAAGGATTTGTCCGAGGCCCAGGCGCAGCGGGTGCGTGAGGCCGAGCGCGCCGACATTGCCGCACACCTGCACGACTCCGTGCTTCAGACGCTGACCCTGATTCGTGCCTCCGCCGAGGACCCGGCGCGCGTGCGCGCCATCGCCCTGACCGAGGAACGTGAGCTGCGCGCCTGGCTGTACACGGGCCACGCGCAGGCCGCCGACTCTCTCGAGGCCGCTGTCACCGAGGCCGTTGTCGGCGTCGAGAGCCGCTACGGTGTGCCCATCAGCGTCGTTGTCGTCGGCGACATGCGGCCCGGCCCGGGCGAGCTTGCCCTCGTTGCGGCTCTGGCCGAGGCCTGCCAGAACGCCGTGCGCCACGGTGCCCCGCCCGTCTCCGTCTACGTCGAGGTGCGCGCCCGCGTCGTCGAGGCCTTCGTGAAGGACAACGGCGAAGGATTCGACCCCGCCACCATCGCGGCAGACCGCCACGGCGTGCGTGACTCCATCGTCGGGCGCATGCGCAGGGCCGGGGGAAGTGCCACAATCCGCGCCCTGGCCCACGGCACCGAAATTGCTCTGAGCGTGCCGCGCTCCGATATCCTGGAAGAAACAGCCCCCACTGGGAGGACACAGTGACCATCCGCATCCTTGTCATCGACGATCACCCCATGGTTCGCGCCGGGGTGCGCTTCGAGCTTGAAAACTCCGGGGCCGACCTTGAGATCGTCGGAGACGCCGCTGACGTCGAAGGCGCCATCGCAGCGTGCCGCGCCCTGACTCCCGACGTCGCTCTCCTTGACGTGCACCTGCCCGGGGGCAACGGCGGCGGTGCCGAGGTCGCCAGCTCCTGCCGCGACATCGACGGGCTGCACTTTCTGGCCCTGTCCGTCTCTGACTCCGCCGAGGACGTCGTCCAGGTCATCCGCGCGGGCGCTCGCGGGTACGTCACTAAGTCGATCTCCACGCCCGAGCTGGTCGAGGCCATCAGTCGCGTCGCCGCCGGCGACGCCGCCTTCAGTCCACGCCTGGCCGGTTTCGTGCTGGACGCCTTCGGGACTGGGGAGGTCTCGACGACCGACTCTGAGTTGGATCTGCTGTCCGCGCGCGAGCAGGAGGTCATGCGCCTTATCGCTCGCGGCTACACGTACAAGGAAGTCGCCCACGACCTGTTCATCTCCATCAAAACCGTCGAGACGCACGTCAGCTCGGTCCTGCGCAAGCTCCAGCTCTCCAACCGCAATGAGCTGACACGCTGGGCCATGCAACGACACATCGTGTGAGGTCAGCTTCCTTTTGCGCGCGCCGATCATCGCCCGCTGGTCCGGCGTGCCTACAATGGAATCCCGAGAGCGTGACAGCGCCTGACCGCCCCGCACGGACGGCCTCTTATATTTCTGCTACCTCGGAGGATGCATGTACCGCATCGGTTTTGACAGTGATCAGTACGTCGAGATGCAGTCTCGACACATTGCGCAGCGACGAAGCGAGTTCGGCGGCAAGTTGTATTTGGAGTTCGGCGGCAAGTTGATCGACGACATGCATGCCTCGCGCGTCCTGCCCGGCTTCACGCCCGACAACAAGGTACGCATGCTGCGTGAGCTGGCCGATGAGGTGGAGATCATCGTCGCCGTCAACGCCAAGGATTTCGCGCGCCGCAAGGTCCGCGCAGACGTGGGCACCACCTATGATGACGAGGTTCTGCGCCAGATCGACGAGTTCCGCGAGCGCGGCCTGTACGTCGGTTCCGTCGTCATCACCCAGTGGACGGACGACAACAAGGCGGCCGCCGAGGTGAAGGAGCGCTTCGAGAAGCTCGGCATCCGCGTCTACCGCCACTTCCCGATCCCCGGCTACCCCTCGGACGTCGAGCGCATCGTCTCGGACGAGGGCTACGGCGCCAACGAGTACGTGGAGACCAGCCGCAACCTCGTCGTTGTGACGGCTCCCGGCCCGGGCTCCGGCAAGATGGCGACCTGCCTGTCGCAGCTGTACCACGACCACAAGCGCGGGATCGAGTCGGGGTACGCGAAGTGGGAGACCTTCCCGATCTGGAACATTCCGCTGGATCACCCTGTCAACGTCGCCTACGAGGCGGCCACGGCCGACCTCGACGACGTCAACATGATCGACCCCTTCCACCTCGAGGCCTACGGGATCAAGACCGTCAACTACAACCGTGACGTCGAGATTTTCCCGGTGTTGAGCCGTCTGTTTGAGAAGATCCTCGGATCTTCCCCGTACAAGAGCCCCACGGACATGGGCGTGAACATGGCGGGCCACTGCATCGTCGATGACGAGGCCTGCAGGGAGGCCTCGCGCCAAGAGATCATCCGCCGCTACTACAAGGCCCTCGTGGCCGAGAAGAAGGAGATGAGCGAGCCGATTCAGTCCAAGCGTATCTCCCTGCTGATGAGTCGCGTCGGCGTGGGCCGCATGGACCGCCCGGTCGTGCGCCCCGCCCTCGAGCTGGCCGAGGCCACGGGCCAGCCCGCCGCCGCGATCGAGCTGCCCGACGGCCAGATCGTGACGGGTAAGACGTCGGCGCTGCTGGGCTGCTCCTCGGCGATGCTGCTCAACGCGCTCAAGAGGCTCGCGGGCCTGCCCGACGAGGTCCAGCTCCTCGCACCCGAGTCGATCGAGCCGATCCAGCGCCTCAAGACCCACGATCTGGGTTCACGCAACCCGCGCCTGCACACCGACGAGGTCCTCATCGCCCTGGCCGTGTCCGCCAACGGCGACGATAACGCACGCCGCGCCCTGGACCAGCTGGGCAGCCTGCGCGGCTGCGACGTCCACGAGTCCGTCATCCTCGGCCCCGTCGACGAGGGTATCTTCCGCTCCCTCGATATCCAGGTCACGACCGAGCCCGTGTACGCGACGAAGTCGCTGTACCGCAAGAAGTAATCGCCTGCCCGAGGCCGGGGTTTCCTTCGCGTTTGCGCGCGGGAGGCCCCGGCCTCGTCGCGAACCGCCTTTCGTGGTTGGCGCCACCCGGGGCGGGGGTCGCAGGTGAGGGTGGGGCGGTTTAGGCTTGGAGTCGATGAGTGACGCGACTTCTTTGCCTGACCTTGGTTTCCTGATCGGCCCCGAGGACGACTACGTGCCGCCGGAGGCGCCCGCCTTCGATGTCGAGGATGCGCTGGGGGCGGACGACGACGGCGCTTGGCCCGAGATCACTGTGCCCGGCGGCGCCTTCGGGGAGCCTTCCGTGTGGGAGGAAGCCCCGGCCTCGTCCGTGCCCGTGTGGGACGAACCCCGGCGCCCGGGCGTGGACCCCGATTCCCTCACGCGCGGCCTGAACGACCGTCAGCGCGAGGCCGTCACGCACGCGGGTTCGCCGCTGCTGATCCTGGCGGGCGCGGGCTCGGGCAAGACGCGCGTGCTCACGCATCGCATCGCCTACCTGCTGGCCACGGGCCGCGCGCGGGCAGGCCAGATCCTCGCGATCACGTTCACGAACAAGGCGGCGGCCGAGATGCGTGAACGTGCGGGTTCCCTCGTGGGCGACGACGCGCGGCGCATGTGGGTCTCGACCTTCCACTCGGCCTGCGTGCGCCTGCTGCGCTACGAGCACGAAGCGGCGGGGCTGTCCTCGTCGTTTACGATCTACGACGCGCAGGACTCCCAGCGCCTCATCCAGATGGTCCTCAAGGCCCAGGACGTGGACATCAAGCGCTTCACACCGAAGATGGTGGCGGCGCGCATCTCGGACGCGAAGAACGAACTGATCGGGCCCGCGCGCTACGCGGAGCTGGCGGGCAAGGATCCGGTGTCGCGCATCGTCGCCGCCGCCTACGTCGAGTACGACAAGCGCATGCGCGCCTCGAACGCCCTGGATTTCGACGACCTCATCATGCGCACGGTCGAGCTGCTGCGCGATAACCCGCTGATCGCCGAGCACTACCACCGGCGCTTCCGACACATCCTCGTGGACGAATACCAGGACACGAACCACGCGCAGTACGTCCTCGTGCGCGCCCTCGTGGGGGATGGGTCCGATGGGGTCACGCCCGCCGAGCTGACGGTCGTCGGTGACTCCGACCAGTCGATCTACGCCTTCCGCGGGGCCACGATCCGCAACATCGAGGAGTTCGAGCGCGACTTCACAGGCGCGCGCACCATCCTGCTCGAGCAGAACTACCGCTCGACGCAGAACATCCTGTCGGCTGCGAACGCCGTCATCGCCCGCAATACGGGGCGCCGCGCGAAGAACCTGTGGACGGCCTCGGGCGACGGAGCGCTCATCACGCTGGACGCCGCCGACTCCGAGCACGACGAGGCCCGCTTCGTCGTCGGCGAGATCGACCGCCTGGCCGACGCGGGTACCGACTGGGGCGACATCGCGGTCTTCTATCGCACGAACGCCCAATCCCGCGCGCTGGAGGAACTCCTCGTGCGCCAGGGCATCCCGTACCGCGTCGTCGGCGGCACACGCTTCTACGAGCGCCGCGAAATCAAGGACGCGCTGGCCTACCTGCAGGTCATCTCCAACCCTGACGACACGGTCGCCGCCCGCCGCATCCTCAACGTCCCCAAGCGCGGCATCGGCGCCAAGGCCGAAGAAGCCATCGCCGCGCACGCCGCCCGCTATGGCATCTCGTTTGGTGCGGCCCTGCGCCACCTGTGGCTGCGCGCCGGGTGCCCCGCCGGTGAGGGCGAGGGGATCGACGTCGACGCGCTCGCACGTTCCGTGTCCTCCGACGAGGCCGGGGCTGCGCCTGCGGATCCCGCCTCCGCCGCGACGGGGGAGGGGGCCAAGCCCGCGGGCGAGCGGGAGGAAGCCACGGCCTCGTCCCCGGATTCTGTGGAGCGTGAGAGCGCGCCCGATCCCGCGAGCGTGCCCGAGGTCGTGGGTATCACCCCGCGCGCCGCGAAGTCGGCGGCAGCATTCTGGGGACTCATCGAAACCCTGCGCGCCGCGGAGGCTCGAGGTGCCTCACAGGCCGACATCCTTGAAGAGGTGCTCGACCGCACCGGCTACCTGGCTGAGCTGCGCCGCAGCGACGACCCGCAGGACGCCTCGCGCGTGGAAAACCTGGCGGAGCTCCACTCGGTCGCGGGAGCCTTCGCGGCCGACGCACCCACCGGGACTCTCGCGGACTTCCTCGAGCGCGTCGCCCTCGTCGCTGACTCCGACCAAGTGCCCGCCGAAGGCGAACGCGGCGGACAGGTCACCCTTATGACCGTCCACACCGCGAAGGGCCTCGAATTCCCCGCCGTGTTCGTCACCGGCATGGAAGACGGCACCTTCCCGCACCAGCGCAGCCTCGGCGACGAAACCGAGCTGGAGGAGGAGCGCCGCCTGGCCTACGTGGCGATCACCCGCGCGCGCGAACGCCTCTACCTGACGCGCGCCGCCGTGCGCAGCGCGTGGGGCACTCCGCAGGAGATGCCGCCCTCGAGGTTCCTCGACGACATTCCCGCCGAACTGCTCGACGTGCGCCGCGCGGCCACCTCCGGGGAGCGTATGCGCGCCTCCTACGGGGGTTCGTATGGTTCCGGTTCCTACGGGCGTTCGCGCGGCTCGGACGGTCGCGACCCGTGGGGCGATGCAGATACGGGTGCCTTCGGCTCCGGACGCGGCGGTGCCTCCGCGCAACCCGCGGGTGTGCGCAAGGTGACGCGCATGGGCGTGGCTCCCGCCGCGGCAGCCACCGAGGACAAGCCCGTCCTCGCGCTAAAGGTCGGGGACCGCGTCAAGCACGCGACCCTGGGTGCCGGCACCGTCACCGGCGTCGAAGGCGAGGGGCCGCGTACCGTCGCCCGGATCCGCTTCGGCATGGCCGAAAAGCGCCTCCTCGTGCGCATGGCCCCGATGGAGAAGATCTCCTAGCTTTTCCTGGCTGGGGGCCGGGCTGCTTGTTGCCCCACGGGTGTTCCGGGCGCCGCTGGTGTTCCGGGCGCCGGAGTGCTTTGTCGGGCCCGCCCGCTTTGTGTGCCGGTGGGCGGCGGCCCGCCCGCGAGCCGTCCGCGCCGCGAGCTTTGCTCGGCGCGTCGTCTCGAAGCCCGGCCAGGCCCTGCCACCGCCCACGGGCACCGCAGCCTGGCCCTCCGGTCCCTCCGACGCCCTTCACACCAGTGGTGCTAGGTCGCGGACGTGTGACTTAGTTTTGCACCTCGAAGCCCGGCCAGGCCCTGCCACCGCCCACGGGCACCGCAGCCTGGCCCGCGGGAGATACGACCCCGATCCGCCCCGCACGTCCTCTTGCTTGCCTTCAATCACTGTCGAAGCGGCTACATCGTGGTTGCCCAAAAATGTCGCACGTAATTCCCCTGCGATTAGTTCAAATTTTGAATTCATGTCGTTGGAATTGCAACGTTTTCGGGTGGTCTCGAAAAATGACCGAGGGAAATTACGTGCGAAATTTGGCTGGCGGTGCCGCCGCCACAGGCACCGCAACTAGGAACATGGGCGCCACAGCAGGCCCTGCGCCCCTCCGGAGCCCTCCGCGCCGATGGTGGTGGGGGTTTGCTGCATTAGGAGCTGGCTGTCGGCGTGTCGCCGGCGTGTTGTACCTCTAATGACGCCATTTCCCCCGTTTGGTGGTGGTGAGGCCGGGACTTGAGGTGGTGTGCTCGCCAAAGTGCAGACCCATTCGGCAAAATGCGCTGAAAATCGGTCAATTCGAGGCAATGGGTCTGCACTTTGGCGGAATCGGTGGATGCAGCGCGTTGGTTGATCGATGCGGCGCTGTAGAGTCGCGTGCTCGCCGAGGTCCGGGCAGCTGGGGCCCCACTGGCGGTGTTAACCCCTCAATGTGCAGCTACACCCCATTGCTGGCATGGTGGGCACGCCCGCCCCCGCTGGCCCCAGCAACCCGCCCCGCAACGCAAAGCCTTGACAAAGGGAAAGCTCCTTCCGGTCAAGGGCGCGACAAGCCTTGACAATATGCGGCAACTGGGGCATTTACGCCGGTCACACGTTAGAATTATTGCGCTGACCACACCACGTTCAACGGAGGGAATAAGGTGGATCTCTACGAGTACCAGGCCCGGCAGATGTTCAAGGAGCACGGCGTGCCCGTGCTCGACTACCGCCTGGCGTCAACCCCCGACGAGGCGCGCGAGGGTGCGCGCGAGCTCCTGGCTGAGGGGGCCTCGCTGCTGGTCGTCAAGGCCCAGGTCAAGACCGGCGGCCGCGGCAAGGCCGGCGGCGTCAAGCTCGCCCACACCGCCGACGAAGCCTACGAGAAAGCTGAGGCGATCCTCGGCCTCGACATCAAGGGCCACATCGTCAAGAAGGTCATGATCGCGTCCGGCGCGGACATTGCCGCCGAATACTACTTCTCGATCCTGCTGGACCGCTCGAACCGCCGCCACCTGGCGATGTGCTCGCGCGAAGGTGGCATGGACATTGAGACCCTCGCGAAGGAGCGTCCCGAGGCCCTTGCCCGCGTGCCCCTTGATCCCACCGTCGGCATTGATGCAGAGGTTGCCCGCCGCATCGCCAAGGAAGCTGGCTTCGACGAGGAAACGGCCGAGGCCATCGCCCCCGTCCTCGAAACCCTGTGGGGCGTCTACCGCGACGAGGACGCGACCCTGGTCGAGGTCAACCCGCTGGTCTCCAGCCCCGACGGCTCCGTGTGGGCCGTCGACGGCAAGGTGACCCTCGACGACAATGCGCGCTTCCGCCACCCCGGTCACGCCGAGCTGGTGGACCAAGCCGCGCAGGATCCGCGCGAGGCCGCCGCGAAGGAGGCCGGGCTCAACTACGTGCGCCTGGAGGGTCAGGTCGGCGTCATCGGTAACGGCGCGGGCCTGGTCATGTCAACCCTCGACGTGGTCGCGATGGCCGGCGAGGAGTTCGGCGGCATGAAGCCCGCGAACTTCCTCGACATCGGCGGTGGTGCCTCGGCCGAGGTCATGGCCAAGGGTCTGGACATCATCCTCGGAGATGAGCAGGTTCGCTCCGTGTTCGTCAACGTCTTCGGCGGCATCACCGCGTGCGACCAAGTCGCCCGCGGCATCATCGGAGCGCTCGAGACGCTGGGCGACGCAGCCTCCAAGCCGCTCGTCGTGCGCCTCGACGGTAACAAGGTCGAGGAGGGCCGCGCGATCCTCGCCGAGGCTGCGCACCCGCTCGTCCACATGGAAGAAACGATGGACGGCGCGGCCCGGCGTGCAGCTGAGCTCGCCGCACAGGCCTCGTCGAAGTAACGACCCGAGAACCGCAGGAGAACACCATGACTATCTTCGTCAACTCTGACACCCGGGTCATCGTCCAGGGCATGACCGGTGCCGAGGGCCGCAAGCACACCCAGCGTATGCTCAGCGCCGGCACGGCCATCGTGGGCGGCACGAACCCGCGCAAGGCCGGCACGACCGTCACCTTCGACGTGCAGGGCTACGGTCCGGGCGCCGACAAGGTGACCGACGGCCAGGTCGAGGTCCCCGTCTTCGGCACGGTCGCCGAGGCCCGCGAGGCCACCGGCGCGAACGCCTCCGTCATCTTCGTGCCCCCGGCCTTCGCCAAGGGTGCCGCCCTCGAGGCCATCGAGGCCGGCATCGAGACGATCGTCCTGATCACCGAGGGAATCCCGGTCCAGGACTCCACGATCGTCGTCGAGCGCGCGCTCGCGGCTGGCGTGCGCCTGATCGGCCCGAACTGCCCGGGCATCATCTCGCCCGCGCAGGCGAACCTGGGCATCACCCCGGCGGACATTACGGGACCGGGCCGCCTCGGCCTCGTCTCGAAGTCGGGCACGCTGACCTACCAGCTCATGTACGAGCTGCGCGACTTCGGTTTCACGACGTGCCTGGGTATTGGCGGCGACCCGGTCGTGGGCACCACCCACATCGACGCGCTGGCCGCGTTCGAGGCGGACCCCGACACGGACCTCGTCATCATGATCGGCGAGATCGGCGGCGACGCCGAGGAGCGTGCGGCCGCCTGGATCCAGGAGAACATGACCAAGCCCGTCGTCGCCTACATCGCGGGCTTCACGGCCCCCGAGGGCAAGACCATGGGTCACGCTGGCGCGATCGTGTCCGGCTCGTCGGGCACGGCCGCCGCGAAGGCGGAGGCGCTCGAGGCCGTGGGTGTGCGCGTGGGTCGCACTCCTTCGCAGACGGCGCAGATCGCGCGCGAGATCCTCTCGCGATAACGTCACAGCCTGAATCGGCCCGGGGTCGGCGCGCAGCGTCGCGGCCCCGGGCCGATTCTGTCACCATTGGCCTGTGAGCGAGCGCATCAGAGAAGTACCCAGTCCCAGACGGACGACGACCACCTACGTGGCGGGCAGGACGACGATCCGTGTCGCCGTGCCCAGGGGGTGGGCCCGCGGCATCTTGGCGGGCGTGGAGGCGGCCTTCGCGGGCTGGGCCATCACGACGGTTGTGACGATGATCGGCTATCTGTCGCTGCGTTCGAACACGTGGATGAACGACACGACGCCGCGTGACGCGCTGGCGCTGGGCGGAGACCTGTGGGTTGCCGTCGTCGGCGGTACGTCGGTGGCCGACGGAGTGTCTTACCGGGTGATTCCGACGCTGTTCGGCGTGTTTTTGGTTATGCTCGTGCGCCTGTTGCTTCGTACGACGACGGGCTTTCCTCGGTCGTCGGCGCTGTTCGCGGTGCCGGGTTTCTTGCTGACGTCGTGGTTCCTGTCGGGGGCTTCGGGCTCCCATTCGCAGTGGTGGACGGGAACGCTGGGCGCGATTTTGATTCCGCTGATCGGGTCGATCTGGTTTGCGGCGTCGAGCTATGTGCGTGATTCCGAGGCTCCGTCGATGCAGCACTGGATTTCGGGCGGCTTCAAGATGGGCGGCTTGATGAGTCTGGTGACCGTGGTGGCCTCGGCGGTCGCGGCGCTGGTGGCGCTCGTGGCCGGGTGGGGTCGGGCGAGCGGCATCCATGAGCTGCTGGGTGCTTCGTCGATGATGGATACGATCTTTATCGTGGGTGGGCAGGTGCTGTTCGCGCCCACGATGATGGCGTGGGCGGCGGCCTGGTGGTCGGGCGCGGGTTTCATGACGGCGACGGATTCGCTGCATTCGCCGACGGTTGTGGGGACGGGCCCGATTCCGCCGATTCCGCTGCTGGGGACGGTCCCGGAGACGGCGCCCGGCAACTGGGTGGTTCTTGTGCCGGTCGTGTTGGGTATCGCTTGTGGCGTGGCGTCGGCGCGACTGTGCCGCCGCGCTCACCTGCTGCACCAGAGCGCTCAGGGGGTGCTGGCCTCGGTCGTGTTTGTTTCGATTGTTGCGCTGTGGATGTGGAGCGCGACGGTGAGCATGGGGTCGGTACGTTTGTCGTTCATGGGGCCGCTGGTGGGCTGGTCGACGTTGTTCTTGTTCCTGGAGATTGCGCTGCCGGCGATGCTGGTGGCGTTGGCGACGCATCCGACGACACTGGCGCTCGTCGGCCAGGGCGCGGGGCGCGTGCGCTCTGAGGGTGAGGCTCTGCGCCGCCGCCACGCCGAGCGTGCGTCGCGTGAGGCTGCCACGGCCTCGTTGATCAACGAGAAGGAGGGGGCCGGTTCCTCTCCTCAGCGGGACGAGGCGTGGGCCGAGCCGGGTGAGAAAGCGGAGTCGGAGAGCGCGGAGCCGGAGGGCACGGACGAGGCCTGGGCTGAGCGCGAGGAAGACGTGCCGCTGGGCAGTGCCAAGGAAGCGGACGAGGCCTGGGCTGAGCCTGCCGACAAGGATGACGAGGGTGACGCGGATGACCCCGAGGCGAAGGGGACGAAGGGTGAGGGCCTGAACTAGACTGGGAG